>Ga0310120_10004005_pt1 | contig 10421 bp, 3 predicted proteins | sample CB27_AW_983_MG_FD_203506 | JGI IMG/M metagenome (GOLD analysis project Ga0310120, IMG submission 203506) | Marine microbial communities from Western Arctic Ocean, Canada - CB27_AW_983 | ecosystem: Environmental > Aquatic > Marine > Oceanic | place: Canada: Western Arctic Ocean | collected... | reverse complement strand
AAACCATCGGCATCACGGTAATGGTCCAAGGTGAGGGTGGCGGTCGTGATTCCACCACCGGTGAGGTCGATTACGGGCGATCGCAGGAAGATGTCGGCATCGTTCGCGTAGTCACCGAGGTTGGTGGTGAAGGCATTGCCTGAGCCATCAGCGCCGGTGGTGGGCCCGGTGCTTCCATTGGGCGATCCCAATACCCAGACAGTATTACCGTTGGCATCGTTCACGCCCGTGGTCCAATCACCCTGGCCCGATTCGAAGTCCTCGATGAAGAAGGGCGGGGCATCCTTCTCCCGGATCACGAAGAAGCGCTTGGCATCCGCGGGTCGCGCGAAGGTCTCCACGTTAACGGGTGCGTTGGCGGGAATGTCGGCCTGCCACACGGCCCAGGCGGAAGAATCCGGTTCGGCTTCCGGGTCGGTGGAGCTGAGGATGTCGTAGACCTTGCCGGCTTCGCTATCGAAGGTGAACTCCAGATCGCTGCCCACATTCCTGAGCTCGAACTGCGTTTTGGTTGGCGGTCCGGTGAGGATGCAGAGATTGTCGATGAGGAGGGTCTCGTTGGCTCCACCCACCCGCGCGGAGATGATGAAGGTGTGGGAGTCATCCGGGACGAAGGCACCGGTGGCGACGTTGATGAATTCGGCGTTGGTATCGAAGCCGGTGGTGATGAAGGTAGCCCCGTTGACGGGATCCCAGGTGATCGAAACCGTGCCCGTAACGGTAGCGCCATCATTGAGAATGGCTCCGTTGGTGAAGGCGAGTTGGCCGACATCTACTCCGCCAGCCACGCCGGAAATATTGACACCCTGTTCGGTGTCGAAGTTCATCCAGGTGTCTACCTCGAAGGAGAGATTCTCCGATGCGTCGCCGGGCCCAATGCCTTCCTCCGCCCAGCCCAGAGTGCCGAGGGCGGCATTGCCGTAGTTGAAGGAGAAGCCGTCGGCCGGCACGTTGGCGCCGGGTCCGTCGCTGATCTCGACATCAAAGGAGGCCGTAAAGCCATCGGCGGTTCCGCCCAGGGCCGGGATGGAGAAGCTGGAGAAGCCAAGGCCCTGACCGTCGATGGTGAGTCGGAGCTTGCCATCCTGAATGCTGGCGGCCGGACCGGTCATGACGGAGCCATCACCAAGATCGGTGGTGCCGTCGGGGTAGCCGTCGAAGTTCTGGCAGTAGCCAGAGGGAGGCGGATTGTAGACGAGGGGATCGGTGCCGTTGTTGATCTCGACCGAGTCTGTTATGGTATCGCCGTCGGTATCGCGAAGGAGGGGATCAGTCCCATGGGTGTTGATTTCCTCGCCGTCGCTGAGGCTGTCGCCGTCGGTATCGTTGTCGTTTGGGTTGGTTTCACCGGCATCGACTACCGCATTTCCGTTGGCATCCTCCTCGCTGTCGGTCAAACCGTCGTCGTCGGAATCTTCATCCTGGGGATCGGTTCCCAGGTCACGCTCCTGGGTGTTGGTCAATCCATCACCATCCGGATCGCCGAGGGCCCCGTTGGGACCGTCCGTGGCCCCGGGCGAGGACTCGCCAACGGTTCCGTCGTCGTTGGGATCGAGTCCGTTGGCTTCCTCGTAGCCATTGGAGAGGCCATCCCTGTCGTCGTCCCCGGGAGCGCCGGTCGTCACGACAAGATTGTCAATGAAGAGGTCCTCGTTGGCTCCACCCACGCGGGCGGAGATGATGAAGGTGAAATCATCATGGCCCTGGAAGGCACCGGTACTGACAGTGGAGAAGTCGGCGTTGGTGTTGAGGCCGGTGGTGGTGAAGCTGGCCCCGTTGATCGGGTCCCATTCGATTTCAACCGTACCGGTCACCCGCTGGCCATCGTTGAGAATGACACCATTGGTGAAGGCGAGTTGCCCGAGATCCAGACCACCCACAACCCCGGAGATGTTGACGCCTTGCTCAGCGTCAGGATTCATCCAGGTGTCGACCTCCCAGGAGATGTTGTCCTGCGCATGTCCTCCAGCCATGCCTTCCTCGGCATTTCCTTGCGCGCCGAGGACGGCATTACCGTAGTTGAAGGAGAAGCCGTCGGCCGGAGGGTTGGCCCCAACACTGTCGAAGAGCTCGTAATCAAAGGTGACCTGGAACCCCGTGGAGGAGCCTTCCAGCGGCGGGATGGAGAAGCTGGAAAAGCCGCCGCCCACGTTGTCGATGGTAAGCTGCAGGCGACCACCCTGAATGCTGGCCGAACTGCCGGTAATGACCGTGCCGTCACCGAGGTCAGTGGTGCCGTCGGTATAGCCTTCGAAATTCTGGATGTAGGCATTGCCGACATTGTCAGCGACGGTGGGATCGCGCCCCTGATCGATCTCAGGTCCGTCCCGCAGAAGGTCACCGTCGGTATCGGGATTGTTCGGATCCGTGCCGGGTTGACTGGCGTCAACGAAGGGCAGGCTGGGATTCTCCACCCCATCAGAGAGCCCATCACCATCGGTGTCGACCGTGAGCGGGTCGGTTCCGGTCTGGGTGTCGCTTACGTAAACACCACCGCCGTCCTCGACACTATCGAGGAGGTCGTCGCCGTCGGTGTCGGGATCTTGAGGATCAGTGCCGAGATCCTGTTCCTGGGTGTTGGTCAGGGTGTCTCCGTCGGGATCTCCGAGGGCCCCGTTGGGACCGTCCCTGGCCCCGGGGGCCGACTCGCCAATCGTTCCGTCGTCATTGTCGTCCAAGTCATTGGCAGCTTCCCAGCTTCCGGCCAGGCCGTCCCCATCGTCGTCTTCGCCAGCGCTCGTTGTGATCACCAGGTTGTCGATGAAGAGGTCCTGATTGGCACCACCAACCCGGGCCGAGAAACCAAAGTTCCAAGCGTCGTCCCCGACGGCTCCCTGAAGATCGATGTCAACGAAGTTGGCGTTGGTTTCAAGGCCGGTGGTGGCAAAGGACACTGTTCCCGCGGCGGCATTGTAGCTCGCGGTCATGGTCCCGGTCACTGTCTGGCCGTCGTTGAGAATGGGTCCGTTGTTGAAAGCACCAAGGGCGTTCTGGATGTCCACCCCACCCACGACTCCGGAAATGTTGACACCCTGTTCGGCGTCAAAGTTCATCCAGGTGTCGACCTCGAAGGAGATGTTGTTCGCCGTCCGACCAGCCATGCCGTCCTCGGCCTGTCCTCGCTCGCCGACGGCGAAGTCACCGTAGTTGAAGGAGAATCCGTCGGCCGGCGGATTGCCACCAACGGAGTCGAACATCTCGATATCAGCCGACATCGACCAACCCTGCGAGGAGTTAGCCAGGGCGGGGATGGTAAAGCTGGCGAAGCCAAGGCCCTGGTTGTCGATAGTGAGTTGCAGGCGACCACCCTGAATGGAGGCGGAGGCACCATTGAAGGCCGTGCCATCACCAAGATCCGTGGTGCCGTCAGGGTAGGAGTCGAAATCGTTAGAGTAGGTTGCCGCAACGATCAGGCCGCTGCTCAGAAGGGAGAAGGAGACCGCCAAGCCTGTCAGGGCAGGAGATATTCGGGAGGGTATCATGAGGTGTGGATTGCTTGGGAGGGACTCTCTCCGATAAGGGGGAGGGGAAGGTGACGGGTTGGCAAAAGAAAACGGGACTTCGTTAACCGAAGCCCCGCTAAATCATGAACTAGCACCAGGCACAAATTTACCGGCGGCGGCGCAGGAAGAACCCGAAGGCTCCCAAGCCGAGGAGCGTGAGTCCGCTGGGCTCCGGCACGGTAGTGATCACCAGATTGTCGATGAAGAGATCCTGATTGGCACCACCAACACGGGCCGAGAAACCGAAGTTCCAAGCGTCGTTTCCGGTGTTCCCGCCAAGGTCGATGTCGACGAAGTCGGCGTTGGTTTCAAGGCCGGTGGTGGCAAAGGACACTGTTCCCGCGACGGCATCGTAGCTCGCGGTCATGGTACCGGTCACTAGCTGGCCATCGTTGAGAATGGGTCCGTTGTTGAAAGCACCAAGGGCGTTCTGGATGTCCACCCCACCCACGACTCCGGAAATGTTGACACCCTGTTCGGCGTCAAAGTTCATCCAAGTGTCGACCTCGAAGGAGATGTTGTTCGCCGTCCGACCAGCCATGCCGTCCTCGGCCTGTCCTCGCTCGCCGACGGCGAAGTCACCGTAGTTGAAGGAGAATCCGTCGGCCGGCGGATTGCCACCAACGGAGTCGAACATCTCGATATCAGCCGACATCGACCAACCCTGCGAGGAGTTAGCCAGGGCGGGGATGGTAAAGCTGGCGAAGCCAAGGCCCTGGTTGTCGATAGTGAGTTGCAGGCGACCACCCTGAATGGAGGCGGAGGCACCATTGAAGGCCGTGCCATCACCAAGATCCGTGGTGCCGTCGGCGTAGGCATCGAAATTGTTAGCGTAGGTTGCCGCGGTGGCCGGGAGAGCCAAGCTGGCGAGGATGAGCAAGGTGATGGGCTTCTTCATGTGCGATGGTGTTGTTCGATATGGTAGCTGCGTCTTCGCGCAGCTGGAGGAGTAGACGAAAAATCGAAAGGGACCGTCAACCAGTAATTCATCTTAATTCTGGGAAAATTTATTGGGATTATTCAGAATCCTGAAATTTAAGCATTGAGGATATTTAGCAGGGAGCGGTTTGAGGCTTGGGGTTGGTGGAGTGGAGAGTGGTGGAAAGGGCCGGGACACGGTGATCCAGATTATTGCGCGGACTCTTTCTCAAGGTAGGGTTTGCCCTCCAAATAGTGGGTCAGGCGAGTGTTGAGGCCCTCTGCAAGTTGTTGGTTTTGAGCTGTTTGGGGCAGGGATAGAGCCTTGCGGGTGGTGGCCGCGGCAGCCTCAAAGTCCCCGGTGGCGGCCTGGGCTGCGGCGAGGGTGTCGAGAAGATTGGGGGCCCGGCCTCCGCTCTCCCGGTCGAGCCGGAGGGCGATCTTGAGCGCCTCGGCGGGATTTCGGATCTCCTCGCGGGGGTGAGTGGCCAGGAGCCAGGCCAGATTGTTGGCTGCGAAGCGATTGTCGGGCTGGAGGCGGAGGCCGGTCCGGTAGCGGGAAATTGCGGTGGCGGGGTCCCGGGGAGCGAGGAAGGCGGCAAACTGGAAGTGAGCCAGGCTATCGTTCGGGTTCAGCCGGAGGGCCTTTTCGAAGTGACGCCGGGCCTTTTCAGGCTGACCGAGTCGGGCCTGGAGCAGGGCCATTTCGTGGTGAGCGACCGCGTCCCGGGGCTCCAGTTGGAGGTAGGCCTGCAATTCCGACTGGGCGTCCGTCCAGCGACTCTGGGCCAGGTGGAGGCTGGCCAGTTCCTTGGCCGCGGGAGCGTAAGCGGGGTCGAGACGGCGGGCCGCTGCCAGATAATAGGCCGCGCCCTCGAGGTCGTTGCCGGCCCGGCGGGCGAGGCCGTAGCGAAACTGGGTGGAGGATTCCTGGGTGAGCCGGCTGCGGGCCACGAGCGGGTGGGAGAGTTGGGAACCGGGCAATTGGGCGGCCCGCTGCAGACGTTCGTCCACGCTGCCGGTTGAATGGGTGAGATCCTGGAGCAGTTGGTCGATCTCGAGGGGGCCCTTGTAGATGACCGAAAGATGTCCTTCGGGGCTGATGAGGAAGCTGGTGGGCACGGGCAGGGGACGGTTGAGTCCCACCAGGTTGTCATGGATTTCCTGGAAGGCTGCCACGAGGGGTGCGGAAGCCTTGCCGGAAGGAAAGGGGAACTCCAGTTCGCTGGTGACCCGGGAGGGATCGCCGGCGGTGGTGGGGTCGAGATCGTCGACACTGAGGGCGAGAACCTGCAGACCGGCAGTGCGCAGGTCGTCGGCGCGGTCGCGGAGGTGGCCCAGTTCCTCGAGACAGGGCGCGCACCAGGTGGCCCAGAGGTTGACGAGGAGGGTCTGGTTGCCGAGCGTGGCCTGCCCCTGGCTGTTGCGGGCATTGAGCCTGGGAGCGCGCAGGTGGGTGACGACCGGGATGCGGGCCTGGACCGAGGAAGGGAAAGGCTGCGGGACACCAGGGGTGAGGGCGGTTGTCCGTCTTCCTGTGGCGACCGGTTGGGGGGTCCCAGAGGCCTGGAGGAGAAGATAGGGTCGGTCGACCGCTACGCCCGGGAACGATTCCATCGTGCCATCGGGCCAGCGCACCCTGATCCCGGCGATGCCCGTTGTTTCTCCCAGGCCGAAGTGGAGCCACTTGCTGGACTGGGCCAGGAAGCCCTCGCCACCGCGCAGGGAGCGGACCAGGCGGGGTGAACCCTTGGGGGAGGGAATCAATTCCACCCGGGCGCCGATAGCGTCGCGATTGACGGAGGTTCCGTTTCCGCGGAGACGCAGGGAGAGGAAGTGATTGTTCCGACTCCCCTCGTTGAGCAGGAGGCGCAGGCGCGGGGCGTTGCGGTTGCTGATCCAGAGGTCGAGATCCCCGTCCTGGTCCCAGTCGCACACCGCGAGGGCCCGTCCGTCGTCGGGGAAGTCGAGTCCGCTCCCCGCGGAAAGGTTGGCGAAGCGTCCGTCGCGGGTGTTGAGAAAGACGCAATTGTGCTCCTGCCCGCTGAAGGAGCGCCCGGAGTCGATCATGGCGGAGAGGGCGCGGTGGGTGGTGCCGCCTGCCTCATCGGAGGGCATTTCGTTGGAATCGAGAGTGCGCGACACGACCTGTCGCCAGAAGAAACTTCACAAGTCGCCGCTGTCGCTCTCGGAAGAGAGGTAACCGTTGGCCACCACCAAGTCGGGCCAGGCGTCGTTGTTAAGGTCCACGAAGTTGGAACTCCAGGCCCAGCGCCCGAGAGTGACCCCGGCCTCTACGCTCACGTCCTCAAAGCCCTCACCGGTGTTGCGGAAGAGGGTGTTGCCGCGCGCAAAACGACGGAAGCGGTCGCGAATCTCCTCGCGGGTGCCGGTCTTGAACTGCTCCTGGGTGGTGATGCGGGAACCGGCCGCGGAAAACATGTTGGCCACGTAGAGGTCCATGCGGCCGTCGCGGTCGTAGTCGCCCCAGGCGGCCGACATGCCGGAGGCACTGTCCTCCACGCCAGCGCTGGCCGCCACGTCGACAAATTTTCCGCCGTCATTGCGGTAGAGATTGTTCCGGCCGTAGTCGTTGGCGACGTAGAGATCCTGGTCACCGTCATTATCGTAGTCCTCCCAGGACGCCGCGAAACTCCAGCGCTGGTTGTTTTGATCGAGACCGGTGGAGGAGGTGACATCATGGAAGGCCAGGTTGCCATCGTTGCGGAAGAGGGAATTGGGCGCTCCGTTCTCGGCGTCGTGATAGACAAAGCGGTCGTCCGCGGCTCCGATGGAGGCCCCTCCATCGTCCTGGACATAGCCACAGACGTAGAGATCGAGGAGGCCGTCACGATCGTAGTCGGCGGCAGCGAGAGAGGTGGTGGAAGGACTGCAGGGCAGGGCGGTGGTGACCGTGAATCGCTTCCGATCCTCGTTACGGGCAACGACCACCACCCCGTAGAGGGCCACCACGAGATCCTGGTCACCGTCGTTGTCGAGATCGAGGAAGAGGGCGCTGCGGGAGTCGTCAATCCAGTCCACGCCCCAGGCGGCGGAGGCTTCCTCGGCGGTGCCGTCGGGTTTTTGCAGGAAGAGGCGGTTGGGAAGTCCCGGTTCCTGGCAGAGATAGAGATCCTCCAGGCCATCGCCATTGACGTCTCCCAGGGCCAGGCCGGGCGTGCCAAAGCGATTGAGCATGGCGCGCACGGGAAGGCGGCCCAGCCAGTGGTTCAGGCCAAGTCCAAGCTGGCTGCGGTAGCACGGGGTGTCACCGAGCGCAGATGCGGTTACGTCGGAGTAGAGAGGAGTAGTGCGCTTGGTGGTGGTGCGTGAGAAGTCCCGCACGGCCAGATGGGTCAGGGTGGGGAGGTCGGCCTGGCCGGGGCCGTGGATCCAGTCCATAAGCCACGTGGCGTGATGCTCGACCAGGGCCTTGCCGGTGGAAAAGGAGAGGGAGAAGATCACCTCGGTCTGGAAGGTGTCGCCAGTGGAGCCGGGGGAGACACCCACCACCTTGAATTCTACATCCTGATGGTTCCCGCCACCACTTCGTGAAAGCTTCCGGATTTCTGCCAAAGCGTTTTCAAGAGCCTTTTCCCTCGCAGTCCCAGGAGTGGAGGAGGCGGGTCGTTCGACCAGAACCAGGTCGTCTTCAAGGACCGGCCTCATTCCGGAGGGGACGAGCGGTTCGCAGGTGAAGCCCGGGGCGAGCAGAGCTGCCAGGTCGGCACTTCCTTCCTTGAAGAAGAGATCGCCCAGGGTCCTGAGCTGCCTGCCGGCGTCCGTCGCCAGCACTTCGGTCTCCCAGCCGTCGGCTGAGGGGTCGTCCCGCACCTGCGGAGTGGAGGGGGGGACTTCGGGGAGGGAGATCCGCGGGGCTTCGGGGGAGAGAGGTGCCGGATCGGCCCCGGGGTCAGGTGTGGGTGTGTTCCTGGTGTGCTCTTCTCTCTCGCCACAGCCAGGAGCGAGGAGGACGATTGCCACCGCTCCAGTGCACAGGAGTATGCGCCATGCGCCGGAGGACGTCCGGGGGTGAAAGCGGATTGGAGGAGGTGGGCCCATTGGCCGGGGGCGCTCCTTCAGTCATGGAGCATCCTCACTCTTCGCTGAAATGTGGTGGTAGGCAAGGCGTTAGGTATCCCGGCCTCTTCTCGTTCCGGAGTGTTCCGGATGACCAGACAGGGCTTGAGGGATCCCGGGAAGAGGATCTTCTTCATCGGGGGACAGGCAGGATTGGTCCTGGAAAAAATCAGTGCGGGAGAAGCGGGAGTTTCCTATGATCGCGGCACGGTGTCTCCCGCCGTGTTCCCGGATTCCTTGATGACCACCCGCCAGCGCCCAGCGCCTTCAGGGGCAACCTTCGACGCCGCTTTCTGGGGTGTCTCACTCTGCTTCCTGCTCTCGGGGATCGCGGGGCTGGTCTACCAGATGGTCTGGATGCGTTATCTTTCCACCGTCTTCGGCACCTCGGAGGTGGCCATCGTGACGGTGCTGGTGGCCTACATGGGCGGGTTGGCGGTGGGAGCGGCGCTGGCCTCCCGCCAGGTGCATCGACTGGCCCGTCCCATTCGGACCTATGCGATCCTGGAATGCGTTATCGCGCTTTCGGCGGTGTTTGTGCCGTTGCTGCTCAAGGGCGTGGCGGGATTGCATGCCATGTTGCTGGGTGGTCAGTCGGCTCCGCCCCCGGATGGCGGCCCGGGAGAAGCGCTGGCCTTTCTTGGTCTTGGCTGTCTGGTCCTGCTCATTCCCACCGCCTGCATGGGAGCGACCCTGCCCATCCTGGCGGCGGGGATCGTGCGCAGGGAGGAGCAGATTGGCAAACGGGTGGGTTGGCTGTACGCGCTCAACACCTTTGGGGCGGTGGCGGGGACATTACTGGCGGCTTTTGTTTTCATTCCCCGGCTGGGCCTGTGGCAGACGTCCTTCATCGGAGTCGCGCTCAACCTCACGGTGGCCGTCCTTGGCTGGTTCGTGGCCCTGCGGGTTCCGCGGGTGAGCGACGGGCAGGCAGTTGAGGATGAGGAGGTGGCGAGGGCCGGGGTTGCCAATGAGGAGAGTCCCAACGGGACGACTTCCGGGATCTCGGGAACCCTCATCCTGATGGTCATGCTGTTCTCGGGCGCGGTTTCCTTTGCTTACGAGATTCTCTGGTCGCGGTTGCTGGCTCACGTAGTGGGAGGAAGCCTCTTCGCCTTCGCCACCATGCTGGCGGCTTTCCTGGGGGGAATCGCCATCGGCGGTCTGCTGGGTGCCCGCCTCGCGGGGCAGCAGAGGCGTTCCTGTTACTGGCTGGCCGGGGTGGAAATCGCGGCCGGGCTGATCACCCTCCTGCTCTTTCTCTACGTCTCGTCGACCGGCTTCGCGGACAAGCGCTGGGGCGAGGCGACTACAGGCTCGCTGGTGAATCTCTGCATCTGGTTGCTCCTCCCGGCCACGATCTGCATCGGGGCCACCTTTCCGCTGGCGGTGCGCGCGCTCACCAGGGATCCGGGGCAAGCCGGACGTATGGCGGGACGCGTCTATTCGTGGAATACGATCGGAGCTATTTTCGGAGCAGTGGGCGCGGGCTACCTTCTCGTTCCAGAACTGGGCTATGGATCGAGTTTCAAGTGGGCCATCGTGGCCAATCTCCTGCTGGGCGCTTTCATCCTGGTCTCCATGAAGCCGCGTCCGTCCGTTCCGGCAGCGGCGGCAGCGGTCCTGGTCCTGGCCACGGGGATCTTTTATCGCCCAGGGTCTCCCCTGGAGCTGCTTACCCTCTCGCCGGGGGTGTCCCGGGCCGGGGGGGGGGAGGCCCCGACACTCTTTCATCACGCGGTGGGACATTCCGCCAGCGTGGCCGTGCTGGAGCGACAGGGAAGTTTCCTGCTGCGCACCAATGGCCTGCGCGAGGCGGAGATCTTCCCCAGGGGCGCGGGCAAGCTTTCCTACACCAGTATCCGGTGGCTCCCGGCCCTGCCCGTGGTTCTCCGTCCCGAATCCAGATCCATGCTGGTG
>Ga0310120_10004002_pt1 | contig 10426 bp, 9 predicted proteins | sample CB27_AW_983_MG_FD_203506 | JGI IMG/M metagenome (GOLD analysis project Ga0310120, IMG submission 203506) | Marine microbial communities from Western Arctic Ocean, Canada - CB27_AW_983 | ecosystem: Environmental > Aquatic > Marine > Oceanic | place: Canada: Western Arctic Ocean | collected... | reverse complement strand
AAAGTGGATCGACCCGAATGCCCCCAAGCGGAATCCCGGAGTTCTAGCGACGAAGGGCAGGCTGTACGTCGGCAAACCAACTTGGACAACGGACGCCTTGCAGACAATAGTGCGGGTTCTGGTCCTGACAGGGTAATTCCACCCCCGACGTCGTTTCTCGTGGCCACCGATACCGCTTCGCGCACCGATGTTGTGTACGCGGTTTGGACCCCTGTGCCCGAACCGGGCACCGCGCTCCTTCTGGGCCTCGGCCTGGTCGGTATTGCAACTCGCCGCCGGGAGGTCGCAGCGTGATTATTCGACGCGCCCGAGTCGGGGCTGATGTGCCTCGTCTGAGGGCTACTTGTCAGAAGACCTAGTATCGGTGGTGCGGAAAACGCTGCTTGTTTTTCCTATTCCCCGGGGTGGCTGGTAGCAGGGTCGCCTAACGTCCTGCGCGTGGGCTGCACAACTACCCCCTTCTGTGAGGTTGCTTACGCAGTCGGGTCTGCGACATACCGATCGACCAAGCGACGGTGCCGCAAATCGACGGTGGACCGCGTGGAGGCACTGTGTCGCTTTTTGGATCCCGAATCCGGTACGACCGCAAGCGTATTCTCGGCGAAGCTGAGCGCGCGCGCGCAAGGGGCCGCAATCGAAAAGCCATTGCGCTCTATCGGCTCGTACTTGCCGCAGAACCGCGCAACATCGAGATCCATGCTCGAATTGCACCGCTGCTCGTGAAGACGAGAGAGCGGTTCGATGCGTGGCAATCCTACAGTCGGGTGGCTGCTGCGTTCACGAGTCACGGTCAACATGGCAAGGCCCTGTCTGTCTACCAGGAGGCCTCGCGTGTGTTGCCGACCCGATTCGAGGCATGGATGGCAGTGGCAAGGCTCGAGCTGCGGCTCGGTGAGAAGAGCCGAGCGCGCGACTCCCTGATCGAGGGGAGGCGGCGGATGAAGAGACGCGGCAGGCGCGCTGAGGCAATCGCGCTCCTCCGTGCGGCCCGGGAAATCGATGCCTGGCATGCCGCCACCGTGCTGGACCTGGCCGCCTTGCTCGCCGCGAGCCGCCGGGGGCAAGAGGCCCGCTGGCTTCTTTCGCAGCTCGCCGAACGCATGCACGGCTGGGAGCTCGCGCGCGTGCGCGCGCACCAGTGGCGTATGGAGCCAAGTCTCCGACATTCCTGGTATTGGATTCGCGACAGCGCGCGTGCCAGCCGCAGCGCTTCCGATGTGCCCGGTTTCCGTGAATCGCAGCGGATCTAGAATCACAGTCAGTATCGAAATCGGATCCCAAGCCAATGCGCTCGCTGTGCGGCGCTCCATGCCGACGAGGACATGCGACGCGATGAGCCTTGGCTCTGGCAGTTCGCGAACGTCGCGACCTGGATCATCCATCCGTAGATGAGTCTGCGGCTGTGGTGGCTGGAGTTGCCGATGCGTCGCTGACTCACTGACTTTTGGTCGCCCGAAGCGTCCCTTCCGAATGAGTCCAGCCACAAATCAGCCACAATCCGCGAAAAATGAGAACCCAACGGGAGAAACGTTGCGCTCCGTATCCCGCCAAGCCCTCGATTTTCGGTTACTTTCCGGCCTTCGCCCCGGTAGCTCAGCTGGATAGAGCGGCTGCCTTCTAATTACTTCAAGTGTTATGCGGGACCGTCCGCACCCGTCTAGATGCGGTCAGTGGCTTTACGGGCCTCAATGTTGGCCTTCGTTGTTCTTCGTTCAACACCGTTCGGGACCGGTCAGCGACCATCAAGCGACCACAGCCTCGATTCCGGAGTCTTCCTTAAGGGCTGTTTTCGGTGATGTTCGACTAGCCGTCGACACTATTTCTAGTCGCCGAATCGATTGGGTCTAATGGTGGGCTGGGCGGAGAGGAAGATCACGCTGCGTTTACCGCACCACCGCTAACTCCTGTTCCGTTAAGTAGCCCTCAGACGAGGCACATCAGCCCCGTCCCGGTCCGGTCAGTACCGATATGTTAGTCACGTATCGCTCGAGATATACTCACCCCGTTCTGTTCCAACGCAGCGCAACAACGCCGTGCACGTCTTCAGGTTGCCTTCATGTTGCGGGCGCACTCTAGGTTGTTGCGCCTTGGCGCTGAGTTCCCTGGCTCCTGCAACGGGGGCGGAACGGGTGCGCTCGCCGCTTCGGGCTGGTGTTCCCTTCTGCGCCTCGTGCAAGCAAAGCCGCCAGTGGGAGTCCTGTCGCGAGGCGCTCGCCCAAGGAGCCTTGCTATGCGAACGATGCCATCAACACCATCAACATCAACCCTACTGCGCTCAACCCTGCTGCGCGGCGCGACCATCGCCGTTGCGCTCACGCTGCCCGGTCAGGCACGGGCCGGCTGGGGCGACGAGAACTGGGGCACGCTGCTCTGGGACCTTCCGGTGCCGGTGCCTGGGCTGGAGTGGTTCGGCCTGCTGGTGCTGGCACTCGCACTCTCGGCCACGGCGGCGTGGGCTGTGGCGAGAACGTCTAGGCCGTTCCTCTTTGGGATCGCGGCAATTGGGGCGCTGACCTTCCAAGGCGTGGCCCTGGCCGGCAACTTCGTGGTGTCAAACCCGCCGCCCGTCTGCTCATCTGCGCAGGCCATCAAGTGGAGCAATGTGAATACCCACTCGCTGGGGGTTGCAGCGATCGACCCGGTTGGCCATGTCATCGGCTGCAGCGCAACGCGTGGTGAAGTCCGATCTGGACGACCCGACGGTCCATCGTACGTTATTTTTTCCCCGTCCAAACAGACAGTCTGCGGACGCCTCGATGACTACTTCTTCTACGACGCTTTCGGCGACGAGGCGGACTGGAACCACAATCTGATCCCCACGCCTCACTACGCGTTCTTCCACGACTGGCCTGCGTCTTTAGGCATTGAGGTGCACGAACCGAGCAGCGGAGGTGAGAGCCTCATTCAGGCCGAGATCACCCCGGATGAGTCCTATTATAGCAATCCGTGGTTTCCCAAAGGGCAACCGTCGTGCGACCCGGCTAGGGGCTGCACTCGATGCTTGCCTTTTGAGACCACCGAGTGCAGCGAGAACATCGGCTTTGGTTGTAATGGGCTATTCGACGCCCGCCAAACATGCAACGAACTCTCCCCGCTCGAAGGTCGTACGGTCTGCACCTACGGCCCGTGGGTGGGGGACCAGGGACATGGAGGCAGGCCGGAGATCCATCCGGCCGAACTGACGTGGTGGCTCAGTGGCAATTCGAAGTACCTCTTGATGGTGCAGGATGACTCCAATCGTTTCGACCGACCAGAGCATTTCAAGTTTTTCGCCCCACAAGGTTGCCCACCGCCGCCGCCAGAGTGGAGGCCCTGGTCCGCTTGGCCGCGCACTGGAAAGTTCAAGCTCGCTTTCAGCCTTTCGCCGACCGGGACCACGGCCGCCTTCGATGTATTCGTCGAGCACGCCCTAGAACCAGATTTCTTCTTCGGCAACGACGACGTGACCCCCGGCAATGTCCACACGCTGGTCCTGGACGGCCACGAACTGCTGCGTGTGACCGAGAAGAACCAAGATTTCCTCACGAAGGTCGGTTTCGAGGATGTCTGTTTCCTACCCGCAACTGGGAAACTCGTTGGTTTTGCGACCCTCACCGTGCGAGCCGGCTCCGGGGACGTGGGGCTCGAAGGTCTGCTGCTGCTACGCGTGGATGTGACCGGGCAATCGGGCGACGCCGTGCTCCCGCCGGGTCCCCCGCCGTTTCTACATCCGGCGGTGGCCACGCAGGCCCGGTTTCAAAAGTCGTCGATTGTTTCGGTCGTCGATCCAGGCAGCGCACGCCGGCTGGTCGCTGATGTGCAGGTGCAGCTGCACCCCGCCCCGTTCGCGACTGCCGAGGATCTGATCGTTCTGTCCGTCGATGTCAGTGAGCGCGGCGTGTTGCGCTCGGCCCCCTTCATTCAAGTCTCGGCCGACACGGTGTCGATCGAGGATGTCGATGCGACCGGGGGCTCCGAGATCATCGTCACTACCGCGGCGGGTGAGCAGCTGCATGCGACCGCGGCGCCGCTCGGCTTGATCCCGTCGTTTTCCGAACAGGTACTCGAAGTGGTCCCCGCCGCAGCCGCGTGGCCCAGCTTCGTCTCAGCGGCTGGCGCTTTGGCCGGCGGGACCCAGCCACGAGCCGACCTCGTTCGTGTGCGCGAATGGGCGTTGAACGTGGCACCCTCCTACGTCCCGCTGAAGGAGGGCAGCCCGGCGCCCGAAGACGGCTCGCCGATCGGAAAGGAGCTCGAGACGATCTTCGATAGCGGTGAGCTTGACCGCATCAACGAGATCTGGGGCACGACGACGCCCTTTGCGCTCGAATGGACGTTCGCCGCGCGGAACTTGAGTACCGACGGCGTTGAGATCCCTGTGGTAGATCCCGCCGATCCCTCGGCCGCTCCGCTTCCGAATGCGGTCCTCATCAGCTTTGACCCGTCCACGATCCCAAACGCCGCACTCCGTGTCGCGCTACCAGACGGCACCGGCGACGACATCCTCGAGATCACCGCGACCGCGACCCTCTTCGATACGCTCGGCGTAGCGTCGTTCGCGCAGAGCCACACGATCTACAGCCATCACATGGTTGGCCTCGATGCTGCGGCGGTCGATCGGCTGTTGGAAAACAGCGCGGAGCTGGCCGGACTGCCGCCCGAGGCGCTGGTCGAGACTTCAAGGCTCGATCTCCCTTTCGAGCAGCTCGCGAAGAACGCGGAGAAGGAAGCTCTGCGGAGCGCCACGATGACCCGTCTTTTTACGATCGGCGCGTTGCAGGATGGTCGCATCACCCCGCAGGAGCTTTCTGGGATGATCGGCGGAGCCGGCCTCTTCGTCGCACCTTGTGGTGACGGCGAGGTCGACCCCGGCGAAGCCTGCGACGACGGAAACCTCGTTGGCGGCGACGGCTGCGCCGCAGACTGCTCCATCATCGACGGCCCCGTTCCGGTTCCAACAACCTGGAACCCTCTAGGTGCGTTCATGCTCATCGCGGTGTTGATGCTGGGATCTGCTTACGCGTTGATGAGAACACGAAGTCGATCGAGCCCGCGCGGAACGCGGTAAGCCCGCCAAAGCGCGCTCGTCTACGGGGCTTGCAGGAATCCGAAGGGATAGGAAGTAAAAGCTGGGTAGATTCAATGGGTCAGCGCAACGACACATTCATGATATCAAGTGATACAGGAACTGTGGACCGCCATGGGGCGTAGTCGAGAAGATCGCCGAGTTCGTTAGGCGGAAAGAACATTGCTCGATGCGCTCGGAAATGTCGGAGGCTTAGTTGGTGGCGTTGTTTTAGGGGAAGAGGCTGCGGTCGAGCACTGCTAGCGCGCCGCTTCGGATCGCCGATCGGGTGCCCATGACAGAGTCAGCCCGATGGATCGACGCGCTTCGGCCATCGCCTCGTCATCGGCGCTCGCCTGATATCGTTCATCGGTCAGATTCGAGAATTCGACGGAGAGCCACAGGCTCTTCCAGGCCCGCACGCCGATCTCTGCGGAGAGCACGTCCGCATCTGAGATGAAGACCTCGCCGTCGCCCGGATCGTCCTTGGCGAAGCGTCTCTGATAGCGAACCCATCCTTGGATTTGTCCCACACGCCGTCGGAGCCCGAGGCTGAGGCGAGGGACCGGTATATCCGCGAGTCGGTCGCCGTGATTCGTGCGACCACGCATCCAGTGCCCTTGAACGAAGATCTCACTCCCGAATGCCAAGGCAATCGCGGCCTCCGCTTCGAGTCCGAAGATGCTTCCACTCGTCAGGTTCCGAAAGCTCCGCACGCCCGGGCTCACATCGATTCGTTCGATGTAGTCATCGATGTACGTATAGAAGCCACTGATCGCTAATCGCGTGCCGCTCTGCGACCAGGCGAGTTTCCCATCCACGGCGACGGACCGCTCGCTATCGAGGTCGGAGTTTCCGATCACTTGACCCCTTCCCGTCACGCCCGAGAAGAATCGTTCCGAAAGGCTGGGGAATCTCAATCCGGTCGACACGTTGGCCGCGAAGCTCAAGTCGTGGGGAAGGTCGAGCCGACCCCCGAGGAACGCGTTTGCGCTGAGTTCGTTCTGATCCGAATGATCATCCGTTCCCTGGCGGACCCAGGATCCACGCACGCCCATCTCCACGCCCAGTGGGCCGCCATGCCACCGAGAGATCAGGCGAAGCCCGAGTTCGTCTTGATGTCCATCGCTCAGCGACTCGACGCTCGACATCGAGACGCCCAGGGGAGTTTGCAGAGTAATGCGCTCTCGAGCGGTGACTGCCCGGCGAGCGGAGTAGTCGAATCCGGCCGTCAGTGAGATCTCGTTGCCGAGATCGTGGAATCCTTCGAGGGTGAATCCGAAATCAACGGCCTCGTTGTCGAGTCGACTGAACGAGGTCGGGTTCGTGACCTCCGTCTCGAGATCATTCGGATGGACGTAGAACGCTGCGCGCCAGACTTCCGGGTCCGTCAGGCTGAAGTTGCCCACGAGGTGTCGCTCCCGGGGGTAGCGAGTCATCCGCTCAGGCGCGCCAAGATTCGGTTTACCGATGCTCCAGCCGATTGCCGGTAGGATCATCATCTCCCAATCCAGATCCTGAAGAGTTCCCCGTGTTGCCAACAACCCGGACAGTCGTTCGAATCGGGAGAAGCGATCGTCGCCATTGGGTGTCTCGCCGTCCGACGCAGCCCGGCGAGCAAACCCCGCGCTCCACCCCTTGCCGCCGCTTCCGACGATCTGCGCGTTGAGATTCCCGTTACTTTCGTAGTGCGCCTCAGCAAAGGCGGCATCTCGGCGTAGCGGGGAGATCTGCACGACACCGCCCAGAGCCCCGGATCCATAATGAGTCGAAGCAGGCCCTCGAATGATCTCGATCGGCCCCATCAGGGCAGGATCGACGAAGGAAACAGCGGCCCCTGCTCGTCGCTCGCTGATGATCGGTGTATCCGCGATTCGGGTGACGACTCGCTGACGCCCGACACCCCGAATCGAGTACGTCTGAAAATCTCCCCCCTGGCCCTGGACCTCGAGGCCTGGGATTTCGGCAACGATCCGCGTGAGGTTCGGCGGCCGAAGCGGGGCCTGCTGAGGGCTCAGCTTGCTGGAATCGAGCGCTAGACCGCGTCTCGAGCCGATCACAACGACTTCGCTGAACTCCTCGACGCCATGGAACGGGTCGGACGCAACAGGCTCTTCGTTGGGTTCGGAGGATTCGGGTGCTGCCTGGGCCGGCGTTGCCGAGCTGTTGGCGATCGTCATGAATACGATCGAAAGTGACATCGCTGCCAGAGTGCTGGCAATCCCTCTCCCTCTGTCGCGCGTTGTCATCGAGCACATTCAGCTAAACATCGGCGCCTCGATCGGCACACTTAAGAAGGACGGATAGGCAAAGTATGCAGCGTTATCCGCACCACCTAATATTCGACGATATGATCACTGAGCCCCGGATGGAGGCATACTCACCCGTTTCGGGCTCTTCGGCCCCACAGCGTCGTCAGCCTACTGGTCGGCGTCTGAAAGCCCCACGGAAAACACTAGGCGGGGTTCGTCTTTTAGCGTGGTACGTACCCTTCCCCTCCTCGGCACCCGTCACACAAACCCCACAGAAACGGCTTATCCATTTGCATGTTCGTGCCGTTCGCGCCGGCTCGTGCAGTTCTTGATGCTTTGATTGATTGGATTCTTTGACCGCGCCATCGGCGCGACGTTCGCTGCTGTCCGGTCGTGCCCCCCGGCGCTCGATCTCAGCCAACGCCGCGCGAGGGCTCATGCACGGCTTCAGCTTGCCTTCATGTTGCGGACGTAATCTAGGTTGTTGCGCCTTGGCGTCGGTTGCCCTGGACCCTGCAACGGGGGCGGAACGGCTGCGCACGGCGCTTCGGGCGCGTGTTCCGATCCCCCTCGTGCAAGCAGAGCCCCCGGTGGGAGTCCTGTCGCGAGAGGCGCGCCCGAGGGAGGTCCTTGCGATGCGAACGATGCCATCAACCTCAACCCCGCTGCGCGGCCCTCCTGACAAGTAGGTCCGAAGGGGCCCGTTCCGGGTTGGACGCGGATGGGAGTAGAAGCAGTGCCATGATGCGAAAATTCCAGATTGTACTCGGAACCGTCATCCTACTGGTGGGGATGGGGCGGCCGAGCTTGGCATTCGATCCCGATCTGGGCAGCTGTCCGTTGGATGCTGTCTACGGCAGTCAAGACATTCCGACGGCACGGGTGGCGGTCTACGTGCAGAAGGTACGGCCCAACACTGACCTAGAGGGTGACGACATCCCTTTCATCTTTGACAACCGAGCCGATATCTATGGTCGCGTGACGATCAATGGCGTGGTCCACTCGTTACCACACATCAGCCCCGTCCCGGGCGACACTCGCGCTCGGCGCGAGCGACGCCTTGGTACTCGCGGCCTCCTCATCGTCGGCCGCTCCCCTGCTCGCTTCTGTTCCGAAGCTAGTCTCTCAGATCAAGCGCTCGGCGACGAGCGAAGGTGAATGGTGACCCGGGCGCGATTCGAACGCGCGACCCCTAGCTTCGGAGAATTCCTAGATGGATTCGCGACTATTGGCCTAATAGTCTGGAATCGTTCGGATATTAGGTGGGATCAACTAGCCTCGTGAGTCGGGTGGATTATCGGTTTTGCAGGTTTCAGGCGGTTACGGGCGGTTCCTGTCAGCCCGCTCCCCGACAATATCTGCGGCCACGTCCATCGGACGGCCTCGCTATGCCAATGGCGTTCTCAGTTGTCTTGCATCTTCCGTCGGGCCGCCAAACCGAGTAGTCCCAAGCCCATCAAGACGGCGGTGCCGGGCTCAGGGACGGGCGACCACACGGCGTATACATCAGGTACATCAAATACAAAAGCGGGATCTGAACTATCGGCACTACGACTTATCATGAAAAAGTTGTCCCCGACGAAGAATGCAATATCCTCAAACCCACCCAATCCCTGATTTTCAGACAACGCTAGACGGACACCGCCCTCCACGAGGTCCCACGGTGTCCCCACGCCACATGTGTTGGGGGACTGCGACGGAAAACATCCGTTCGTCAATTCCGGGGCTGAATCGAAAAAACCGATTCCGTCCAAAAAAACCTGATCCAATAATGCCTGCGCGGCCAACAAGGCGGCGGCTTCTGTCTGGAACGTGAAGTCCGAGACCTCATCACAACCGTTGTACAATGCGATGCACGTTCCGTCGAGGAACTCGACGTCGTAAGAGATGCCGTCCACGATGACACCCGAAGCGCCAAGCAATTGGCCTCCGCTCACGTTCAGCGTTGCGGCGCCGGCACTCGACGCGGCCACCAGAACCAAAACAAAAGCAAAACTCAAACTGCGAATAACTAATTCCCTACGATCCTTAACGCCAAAATCACTTACTGAATTGCGCATCTGACGCTCCTTCTATGATGATGAGGGATCAAGCCGGACTTACGACTCTTTCCTACGTCACATATGGGAAAAGGAGATGACGAAATCGATCATCAACAATGTAGGGACGTTCAGGCACCGAAGTGCGCTGGTCGTTCCTATCCCAAGTCTTTGGCAGTAAGACATGTCCACATGAAGAAAAAATGAAGGCGCAGATTTTCCCAGAATCTGAAATGAGGTGATGTCTCTAGGCTGGACACCAGCGATCCCGCCATGCCTCCAGACGGGCGCTCACGTTCAGGAAACGATCAGGGGCGTTGTTGCATGATTCGACCGCGCCAAGTCCCGAATGCCGATAAACCTCCTGAAACCCAGGAGGCCACACGATGCCCAGCAAGCGCTCGAGAGTTCACCCGCCCTACAAGACCAAGTACCGCGTCACGAACTCGGCCGCGTACAACCAAGCCCTCGTCGACCGCGGCAATCTTACTCTCTGGATCTCACCTTGCGCCATCGCAAAATGGAACCCGAAGCCACGCCGGCGTCGCCGCGGCGCACAGCCGAAGTACTCCGGTCTGGCGATCGAAACGGCTCTGACATTGGGCCTCGTCTACCACCTCCCCCTTCGACAAACCGAGGGATTTCTGATCTCGCTCTTCGAACTCATGGGCCTCGAACTCGATGTTCCCGACCACACCACCCTCTCACGGCGTAGCCGTACCCTGAAGCTAAAGCTCAAGGCGACAATTCCGTCAGGCCCCATCGACCTGATCATTGACAGCACAGGCCTTTCTGTCTTCGGTGAAGGCCAGTGGGCAGCCGCTAAACATGGCAAGAGAGGCTTTCAAGGCTGGAAGAAGCTTCACCTCGGAGTCGACGACAGCGGGATCATCGTCGCCGAAACGGCGGATAGGAAAAACAAGCAGCGTTTTCTGCACCGCCGGTAAGTAGTGTTCTGACAAGTAGCCCTCAGACGAGGCACATCAGCCCCGTCCCGGGCCCCGTCCCGGGCGGTTACTGGCCGTTCCTGTTGGCCTGGCTTCTATGGCTGCCTATAGAGATTTTCCACGCTCCCCAACCCAGGACGAAGG
>Ga0310120_10004000_pt1 | contig 10428 bp, 10 predicted proteins | sample CB27_AW_983_MG_FD_203506 | JGI IMG/M metagenome (GOLD analysis project Ga0310120, IMG submission 203506) | Marine microbial communities from Western Arctic Ocean, Canada - CB27_AW_983 | ecosystem: Environmental > Aquatic > Marine > Oceanic | place: Canada: Western Arctic Ocean | collected... | reverse complement strand
ATGTTGACTCTTCCATTAGTAATAGAACCATCAAGAGAAGAAACTAAAGAATGAGCTGCTAGATGAATTACAGTATCTACATCTCTAACTACTTTTTCCACGGAATCATAATTTGTAATATCACATTTAGAATAATTTTGATGAATACTTGAATCAAGCTGATCAGATGTATAGATATCATGTTTTTGAGATAACCCTCTAACCAAGTTTTTTCCTACAAATCCCTCTGACCCAATAATCAGTATTCTCATAAAAAACATCGTAATAGATTTCTAAAAAAGTTTCCTAAGGAATATACCTTAATACAAGAGAAAAAGTGTCACAAATTTGTGACTGAAAAAAAGCTCATTCCACTAGCTGTTCCAGATGTAGGGGAAGAAGAAGTAGATGAAATAAGAAAAGTAATGGCTACAGGTTTTCTGACAGAAGGTAGTACAACAAAAGAATTTGAAAAATCAGTTGCAGATTATTTAGGAGTCAAACATGCAATAGCAGTTACTTCGTGTACGACAGGACTTCACACAGTATTAGAATGTTTGAACATTAAAGGACAAGAAGTTGTAGTTCCTGATTATACATATCCTGCTACAGCTGAAGCGGTAGTTTTAGCTGGAGGAATTCCAGTATTAGTTGATGTGGATCTTGATAGCATGAATATGACTTCGGATATACTTGAGGATAGTTATAATGAAAAAATGAATGTGTTTAGCCCAGTATCATGGGCAGGAGTTCCATTAGAAAACAAAATCTATCAAACGGCTAAAAAATTGGATTTAAAATGTCTTGAAGATTCTGCATGTAGTTTAGGTGCAAAAATTGGTGAAAATTATGTTGGAAAAATTGCAGATTATTCTTGCTTTAGTTTTCACCCTAGAAAAGTAATTACTACAGGAGAGGGAGGAATGATAACTACAGATAATGATGAAATGGCAGAAAAATGTTTTTCGTTTAAACATTTTGGAGCATCTGGAACTTCTTTTGAAACCATAGGAACAAATTACAAATTATCAAACGTATTAAGTGCTATTGGTCTAATTCAAATGAAAAAAATTGAGGGTATAATTGAAGATAGGATTAAAAAAGCAAAAATTTACCAAGAATTATTATCAAAAATTGAAAATATTAAACCAGCATATATAGGAAAAAACACTAAACAGACATTTCAAAGTTATACATGTTATGTAGAAAAGGACGGATTTAGAGATAAGATTAGACGAGAATTAGCAAATGAAAATATTCAGAGTCAAATTGGAACCTATGCATTACATTTAGAACCAGCATATAAAAATATGAAAAAGGTAGGAAACCTAGAAAATTCAGAGAAATTATTTCATAATGCAATCACATTACCATTACACAAAGATTTGACTTTTGAAGATCAAGAAAGAATTTGTAAAATAGTAAGAACTACATTGGAAGGATTATAATTTAGTTTTTGGATTAATATCATGATTAATGAATATCTTAATCCATATTTCCAAAGCAAGAATGGAAATTAATCTATTTAGATATCTTATATCGCCATCAAATTCAACCTTGTGAAATGCTTTTACAACCCAATCATAATTAATTAATCTTTTTTCATAAATTTGGGAATTTTTGTTTAATAAAAATGATTGACAAATTTCTTTTCCAGTTTTTTGCCAATCAAAAAGTAAGCTAGGCGAGAATCCTTTTTTTTCTTCTATATGATTTATGCCTAATCTTTTGGATATTTTTCGTAATACTAATTTGCCTTTATTATTTTTTTGATTATATTTTTGATGTAAAGGTAAATTTCTTGCAAAATTAATTACAGATTTATCTAAGAATATAGGAATTCCTTTAATTTTGTAATAATCAGATATTGCTTTGCCTGTAGGAATAAAATCAAATATCAATTTACCATTAAAATCTGCTAACATTACTTGTGAAATTGGATCTAAATTGTTTTGAAAATAAGGTTTGAAGTAGTTATAAATTTCGTTCCAATCGAATTTGATTTTTTTATCAAACATTTCATTTTGATCAGTTACCCAATCTCTATTGTGACACTCCAAATATTTTTTAGTTTTTTTCATCCATTTATCTTGAGAGTTTAAAAGTTGTTTAAATTTATTGTATCGAAAAACATATCCACCAAATAATTCATCAGCACCATCACCAGTTACAAAAAAATCTGTCTTCTTTTTCGCCTCTTTTGCAATAAGATGATTATAGGTATTCCATCTAGGTCTCTTTGAAATAGATATGATCTCTGGCATGTTTGTAAACATTGAATACATGTGCAGAACCTTCAGTTCTGCAGAAAACATATCTGCAATTTTTTTAGCTTCAACTGATTCATCAAATCCACTATCAAAAACTCCACATATAGCAAATATTTTTCTGTCAGGAAATGATTTTCTAAGTAAAGCTAAGCAAATGGAGGAATCAATACCGCTACTAAGTGAAATTGCAATTGGTTTATTGTTATTTGGTATAGAATTTTTTATGGATGTCAAAAGCAGTTTTTCAGTAATTTGTCCTGAAGGATCAGAGCTCTTAGCTTCAAAGTTTTTCCAAGATGCTAAATCAGATAAATTTCTTGAAGGATCATATCGCATAGTGAGAAAATTACGAATTTGCTTCTTGTCAACTTTCATTGTTTATTCCTTGTAATATGAAATATTATTATTATAGATCATATTTACAGTTTCAAAAATATTCAAATTCTACTTTATTTCTTTTAACAATAACTTTACCCACAATTTTTGCAGGAGAACCAAATGCTATTGAATATGGAGGTATTTTAGAATCAACAAAACTTAATGAGCCAATAACACTACATTTTCCTATACTACTACCCATGCTAATTATTGAGTTGGGACCGATGTAACAATTATCATTTATACTTACAGATTTTTTTCTAAATTCAGACTTCCCACCAGTTAAAGCCCAATTTACCGTGTTATGAGTATAGATTTGAACACCCGTACTAATACTACAAAAATCACCAATTGATAATTTTCCCCCACTGCCATCAAGGATTGTTTGTGGGCCTATCCAGGTATTCTTTCCAATAGACACTTTACCAAAAATATAGCTGTTATCATAAATGCTACTACCAGATAGCCCATTCAAAAATTGTGCCTTATCCCATCTATCAGATATTAATTCATTAAAAGGCAAAACTCGATTCCATTTTTGCTTGACTTCATTTCTTCGTTTTTTATATACAGATACTAAATTAGAGTAAAATTCATCGGGAATTTCATCTTTTTTTATTTTCAATACAAAATGGGAGAAATTTAACTAAATAAAGTATATTACAAAAATATGAATTAATAAAAATATCAATATACTAGAAGTTCAAATGAAACAACAATAGAGGATGATTTATGATTCTTATTACATTAGATGTTGATTGGGCACCAGACTTCATTGTCAGAAAAGTCGATAAAATATTAAAAGAGGTATTAGGGTTTACATTATTTAACCTAATTTAGGATGATATGAAAATTTTAGCTATAGGTGATGAAACAAATAATTTCTATCTTATGCAAAAGTATGCCAAAAATTTTGAAATACATTTAATAGATTTTCCAAAAAAAGGTGTTGATATAAAAGCTCATTCATCACCATCTGGTGAAGTAGAATTGTTTGATTCACTATTAATTTCTAAACAAGTGGATAAAATTAAACAAATTAAAGACAAGTTTGACCTATGCATAGCAAAACCATGGGCTGGTGCAAGAATAGCATACCTAGCTGGATTAAACTATATACTATATTTTACAGGAAGTGATATAATTACACCACCATTCATAAAAAATGCTAAACATCCCTATTCTGATGATGTAACAGAAAATCTTAGTTCTCTTGAACGGTGGTTTTATCGCAAGGTATTTGATAGTGCAATAGCTTGCGTTTCTACGACAGATGAATATTTTCTACCATTACAAAAATACAGGAAAGATGCAATAAGAATAGATAGAATCTGTGTAGATACAGAACTTTTTAACGAAAATGTGAGTGAATATAATTTAGAAAAGAAAAAATTTACTTTCTTTGCGCCACAAAGATTAGGATTAGAAAAAGGTTATGATCTAATTTGGAATGCAATTAAACTTTGTAAATCTGATTTTGATTTTATACAAGTAAAATGGTTCGTAGAATCTAATCGAGGTGGGACAGCGGTAACAGATACTGATAAACTAAGTAAAATTACCAAAGATTTGTATGAAAATGCACCTCCACAAGTAAAATTTATTCCTCTTATTGATCATAAAGATCTAGGAAGATATTTTGCGGCAGCTGACGCAATAATGGGTCAAATGCAAACAGGTGTTCAGGGAGGAATTGAACGTGAAGCATCATTTTGTAAAAAACCTGTACTTAGTTATAATGATCCTAATAAAAAAACTATTTTAGATGGAAAAAAAATTGAATCTCCATTTTTACCAAAATCAAGAGATCCAAATGAACTAGCAAAACTGATTGATAAAATTGTAGAATCAAAAGCATTTCAAGATGATTTAGCAACTAAGCAATATGAATATATTAAAAATCTTTCAACTCCAGAATTTGTTATGAAGGATTGGGAACGTATTTTTGAGAGTCTCACTAAAAAATACAAAACGATAAATAGAAAAATCCCATTTTCTGAAAAGATCGTAAACTATTTTGGATTATCATTTGAAAGATTCTACATTAAAAAATTTAGAGAAAAGAACATACAGGTTAGAGGAGAAAAGGAATATGAATTATTAACTCGAAAGTGAAATCTTGTATTATAAATTTCTAGCCTAAGAATCATCTTTCATTCTAGTGGGTCTTCCAATATATCCACCGTCAATCAAAGTTGACAGAGATTTCTGAAGATCAGATATTTGTTTTGTTTCAGTAGTAGTAAGTTTCTCATTTTTTGACATCTTTAACATTAGATTTATCATGTTAAGATAGAGTGGAAAAACAACTTCTTTGTTCCAACCAGGTTGAAGTTTATAGAAATAAGGATATGCTTCTACATTGATATCCGCTTCTGCTACATATGCTTGACTTCTTTTGTAATGTATGTATCCAACACCAACCAAGAGTGGTACTCCTACACTAACTACAATAATTATGTAATGGCCAAATGTTGGGAATATCGCTTGTAAAACAGGATAGTTGTCTATTGCAAGAAAATACGTAACTGTTAACACATTGATTGCAGCCATGATAAATGCAAAGTAAGCTGTCCATCCTTGCCTGAAATAAAACCAAGCACGAAACGGTCTATTTTTAGCCAATCATAAAATTTTAGATTTACTATATATCAATAATACTATCAAAAAAATTGTCTAACTAAAAAGAAAGTTTTCTGTTTTTAGGTAATTTTTAAGGCTATAATGATTCATTACCATTCATTTCTTTGGTAACAAATATTCTAAACCATATTTCTAACGCCAAAATACCCAGGAATTTATTGATATATTTTACATCCAATTCTGAATTATCAATATGCTTCAGAATCCAATCCTTGTTTATCCATCCATCTTTTACTACTCTTGAATTATCCAAGAATTCCTTACACAAATCATGTCCATATGATTTCCAGAGATTAATTGTGTTCACACTGAATCCTAATTTTTCATTGGTTATCAATGATTGAATGTTATTTTTTGCTAAGATATTACGTAGTGGTAATTTGCCTATATTATTATCCATATCATATTTGTATTTAGTTAAGATATGAGGAGCCATTTCTAGTAATTTATTATTTAATAATGGGGTTAATGAATTCATTTCAAAATAATTAGTTAAGCGAGAGTTTATTGGATTAAAATTATACAAAAGTTTTCCATTATAATCAGCTAGATAAACTTGTTCTAATCGTGGAAGATTGTTATCAAAAAATGGTAGAAGTATATTGTAAATAGAATCCCATGAAAATCCACATTTTTTATTAAAAATTTTTTCTTGATCAGTTACTCTATCTCTTTCATGACATTGTAAATACGCCTTAACTTTTTCAAGAGGAGTTGAATTTTCAAATGTCAATGAAAGGAATTTTTTATATCTAAATGTGTAGCCACCAAAAAGTTCATCACCACCATCACCGGAAATTAATATCTTAGAGAGTGTTTGTGACTTTTTTACTATATGATACCAATGTAAATCCCAAAATGGTAATTTGACAATGCTAATTGCTTTTGGTAATTCAGCTAGATAATTCTCTAGATGAATGATATGGTGTTCAGCATTATATTTTTGTGCTATCTTTGATGCAGATGATGATTCATCAACACTATTTGCAAATTTCATTGAGATGGCATTAATTTTTAGATCAAGATTTGTTTTACGAAGTAATGATAAAACCAACGTAGAATCTACTCCCCCACTAATAGCAATTGAGACTTCTTTTGAATTTATAGATTTTAATTTATTATCAACCTCTTGTAATATTGAATTCTCGATCAAATCAAGATTTGGTGGTTCCTCGATTGGTTCAAAATCTTTCCAAGTTTTCTTAGGTAAGTTTGGGTTTATCGATTGATCATATCTAAGTGTCAGAATATTTACTATTGACGAGCTAGAAATTTCCACGACCTAATCCTCTAAAAATTATGTTATGATGCTTTACAGATATAGGATCAAAAATTCCCCTCGTATCAATCAGTATTGGATTTTCCATTTTATTGAAAGAAGAAATTTCAATTTTCTTAAACTCGTTATGATCTGTAACAACCACTACTGCATCCATTTTTGATAGAATATTGTCTAGATTTTCTTCCACTTTAATACCAAATACCTCAGTTGAAAAGAAATACGGATCGTAAATATGTATATTTACACCTAAATTTTGGAATTTTCGTATTATCTGTTCAGCTGGGGATAATTGAATATCTTTTACATTTGGTTTGTATGAAACACCAAGAATTAGAATATCACTGTTTTGGATGGATTTGTTAGATTCTTTGAATGCATCAGAAGTGAGCTGGATAACATATTCTGGCATTTTTTCATTAATCTTTCTAGCATATTGTATGAGTTTTAATAAATCCGGATCTATTTTTTTGGATGAATTAAGATATTGATATGAGTTTACAGGTAAGCATGGTCCACCTACGCCTGGTCCAGGAAAGTGGGCTTGAAAGTTATACTTGTGTTTTGCAGCCTTCATTACTGTGTATGTATCAATACCCAACTTATCAAACAACATAGATAATTCATTTACAAATGCAATGTTAACATCACGAAATACATTTGTAGTTAATTTTACAGCGTTAGCAGTTTTACAGTTAGGCAATGAAATTAACTCTACACCAAATACATGTCTATAGATTTGGGATACAACTGATGAAGTTTTTTCGTCAATTGCACTAACTAGTCTAGGTAATTTCTTAAAATCATTCATTATTTCTCCTGGATTAGCAGTTTCAGGACAAACAGCCAGATGAAAATCTATACCAGATTTAATATTTCTATCAGAACCTTCAATAGATTGAAGTAATTCATTTTCAATAAATCCTGGTTCAACAGTACTTTCTACTATAACGATTTGTCCATTAGATAACAATCGGTTAAGGTTTTCTCCAACAGTTAATAACGCACTATAATCAGGTACATTTCGCTCATCCATAGGTGTAGGAAGAGATAATATTATAATATCACAATTAGGGATTACTTCAGAAATATCAGTTGTTGCAGAAATTTTTTTGTTATTATACACATTTTCAAAGATTTTATCAAATTCAGGTTCATCTTTTAACGGATAATTCCCAGAATTGATCATATCAACCAACTTTTTGTTTATATCAATTCCTATAGTTTCAAATCCAGAATTTGCAAAACACAATGCAGTAGGTAATCCAATTCTGCCAATACCTACAACGCCAATTTTTAATGATTTGTTGTTAAGGCATTCCTGAATTTGAGAATCACCTAATGATGAAAAGTTCTTAATCATATCTTAATCGCATGGATTGTTATTTTTGTAGTTTTGGATTGATTATTAATTATGCCTAATACTTAAAGACAGACAGATATTAGTTGCCATATGCGTTTTGTGGTTACGGGTGGCGCAGGATTTGTAGGAAGCCATTTGGTTCAACTTCTCCTCGAGAATAATCATAAGGTAATAGTAATTGATAATCTACATACAGGAAAAAAAGAAAATCTTGAGTCTGTGATAGATAAGATAGAATTTCAAAAAATAGATATAAGAAATCATGAATCAATGAAAAATATCCTAAAAAATATAGATGGAGTATTTCACCAAGCAGCACTTACAGTTGTACAAGATTCATTTTCAAATCCTAAGGAATATTATGATGTAAATGTACAAGGAACAGAAAATATTTTCAAACTCTCGATTGAAAACAAATTCAAAGTAGTATATGCAAGTAGCTCAAGCGTTTATGGTCATAAACAAAAAATGCCAATAGAAGAAAATATGGAAAGAAAGCCAATAAATCCATATGGACAAACAAAGCTTGACTGTGAGCATCTGTTTGAAAAATATTCAAAGTTAGGCGCTTCAATAATTGGATTAAGATATTTCAATGTATTTGGAAATGGTCAAACGATAGAATATGCAGGAGTTATAACGAAATTTATAGAGATGTTAAAGGAAGGAAAAGCTCCAATAATTTTTGGTAAGGGCTCACAAATTAGAGATTTTATTAATGTAAACGACGTTGCTAGAGCTAATCTAATGGCTATGAATTGTAATGAATCAAATCTACTAGTCAATATTGGTTCAGGTAAAGCAATTTCAGTTTTGGAATTAGCAAATATGATGATCAAAATATCTGGATCAGAATTAAGTCCAACATTTACTAAATCACTTCAGGGTGATATAGAAAAGAGTCATGCAGACGTATCTCTAGCTAAAAGATTATTTAGCTGGAAATCTGAGATTACACTTCAAGAATGGTTAAAGGAAATAATAAAAAAATGAAATTATTAATAGGTGCTTCAAGCTCAAAAATTTTTCATCTTCAAGAATTTAGTAATTATTTAAAAAAAATAGATGTTGAATGTAAGCTGGTTTTTGATGCGGACTATGCAGATGGATTTCCGAGTAGAAGTACTAATTCTTGGTTCAATTCGAATAAAAAATTTAAGAATTTATTAGATGAATTTCGTCCTGATGCTATTTTTGTTGATAGACAGCGCCATTTTGGATTAGAAGCTACTAAAACGGATATTCCACTATTAGTTCATCTTCGAGGAAATTATTGGACAGAAATGAAAATGGCAAAAGAAACATTATACAAATCTTTTCCGAAGAATATTGCAATCAATAAATGGGAAGAAATTGGAAGTAAATGTTTTGAAAATTCAAAGGTGATTTTACCAATATGTAAATACTTAGAAAATATTGTGAAAGAGCATTACCCAAGAAAACCTACTGCTGTTTTATATCAAGGAATAGAACCTGAAAATTGGTACCCTACAAATGGAATGAAATTAAAACATCCTTGTGTAGGGTTAGTACAAAGTGCTGTTATCTGGGGAAAAACTCGTGAGATGCTAATGTTAAAAAGAGTTTTAGAATCAATGCCAAAAATTCATTTCTATTGGGCAGGTGACGGACCTTATAGTGATAAAATACTTGCAGAATTAGAAAAATTTGATAATTTTCATTGGTTAGGAAATTTAGAGTATCCGGAAAAGGTAAGAGATTTCTTAACTGAGATTGACATTTATGCTTTGATTAGTGGGATTGATATGTCACCATTAACATTACTTGAAGCACAGTTAATGGAAAAACCTGTAATTGCCACAAATGTGGGTGGAATACCTGAATTGATCGAAGATGGTAAAAGTGGATTTTTAATAGAAAAAGGTGATTATCAAGAATTGATTAATAAAATAAATTTAATACTAAATGATCCAGCCTTGGGTAAATTACTCGGTAAAACAGGTAAAGATTATGTCTCAAATAATTTTAATTGGAAAAAAATTGCAGATGATTTTGTAAAAATATTAAAAAATATAAAAATTGGATTTTAAAATGAACAATGTGCCAAAATTAAAAATAGGTTTGTTGATGGATTCTTTTGATGTTCCCTATTGGATATACAAGATGATTGAAAAAATCCAAGATTCTACACATTCTCAAATTAGTTTAATCATTATGAATCAAACCGAAACCACTAAAAATAATCCAATATTAAAAGTGAAAAATAATAGAGACTATTTTTTGTATAAGATTTACACAAGGTTAGAAAATAAGACATATCATCCAGATATAGATGGATTTCAGATCAAAAACACTGCAGAATTACTAGAAAATATTGAAAAAATTAGTGTTATGCCTAAACTAACAAAATATTCTGATTGTATGAATAATGATGATGTTAATACCATTCGTAAATATGATTTAGATGTGATTATTAGACTTGGATTTCGTATACTAAAAGGTGGAATACTTGACTCTGCAAAATGTGGGATTTGGTCGTTCCATCACGCAGATAA
>Ga0310120_10003996_pt1 | contig 10440 bp, 7 predicted proteins | sample CB27_AW_983_MG_FD_203506 | JGI IMG/M metagenome (GOLD analysis project Ga0310120, IMG submission 203506) | Marine microbial communities from Western Arctic Ocean, Canada - CB27_AW_983 | ecosystem: Environmental > Aquatic > Marine > Oceanic | place: Canada: Western Arctic Ocean | collected... | reverse complement strand
GGGCTTGAGGTCGTCGGCGGGGACGACGACCATCAGCTGATCGACGTTGGAGACGATCAGGTGGGCACGGTGCCGGCTGCTGCGAAAGAGCACCCCGTGACGCGGCTCGACACGCTCGATCACTCCCGTCTCGGCATCGACGTCTCCGACCAGGACCCGGTCACCCGTGACCACGGCGTTGCGCTGGTCGCGGGCCAGCGAGCGAACGACCTGGCGGACGGTGCAGTCCAGCATGCGACCATCGTCGAGTTGGACTCGGGACGTCTGGCCGATGGCGCTGAGCACGCGGCCGGGGTGGCAGGTGGCCAGGTCGACATCGATCTGCAGGTCCCCGTCTTCGCTCTCGGACGCGATCACAGTGCGGTAGCGGGAGGTGTCCCCCTTGCCCGAGACCCGTTCGCCCGCGGCGATGTCCTCAATCCGCTCCGGGTCGGTACGCGCCTGCTGGGTGAGATTTCCCCGGCGAGCCCGCTTTCCCCGGTTCTTCTTCAGGGCCACACGGACCTTGCGCTTGCGGTTCTTCTTCTTCTTGCCCAAACCTCAGGCCTCGACGCGAAATGTCATCAGCCAATCTAGCGCGGGAGTGCGGCGGGGTCAAATTGCCGTGAGATTTCGACCGGAACAGCCGTTGACCGACCCGAACCGTTGACCCTCCTTCGAGGTCACCTACAATGGTGGTCGAGGGAGAGCCGGAGAGGGCCGAGTGGTCGCTACGAGGAGGGTTCTTTGGGCCTCGGCCGAAACGAGCCAACCGCGTGGAGGAAAGTCCGGGCTCCGCAGGACACGGTGGTGGGTAACGCCCACCGTCCGCAAGGATAGGGAAAGTGCCACAGAGAGCAGACCGCCGATCGGGGACCCTCCGGGGTCCCAGGAGGCAAGGGTGAAACGGTGCGGTAAGAGCGCACCAGCAGGCCGGGAGACCGGCTTGGCTTGGTAAACCCCACCGGGAGCAAGATCAAACAGGGAGCCTTGTCGGGCTGGTCCGGCCCGCCGTGACTCCCGGGTCGATCGCTTGAGGCGACGGGCAACCGCCGTCCCAGAGAAATGACCACTCTCGACAGAACCCGGCTTACAGGCCCTTCTCCGCTCCCCCTCGTTCTTCGTCTTCTTGCCCCCCTGTCTTCGCCCGGTCCCCCCGACGCAAACCGGCCTTTCCTCTTGCTCCGCCGACCGGGTGGCTGCTATCACCCCCCCCCCCTGAGCCACGCGGCGGATCCTCGCTGATGCCACGCCCACACCCGGTCGCATTCTCACCCCCGCTGATCACGCTGGTGCTGTGCGTCGGTCTTGCGGTGCTGGGCGGATGCCACGTCGGGAATTTCTCGGCATCGATCGACAGCGACTCCAAGTTGCCCCAGTTCGAGTTCTCGGCGATCCCCAGTCAGTGGGAACCGACTGTCGGTAAGAACGGGGTGGCCGACGGCGAAACCGACGGCCGGACAGGCAGCCAGACCGACGACCAGGCGGGCGGCGCCGAATAACCGGCACAGCCGTTGCCAGCGGGTCACCTGCAGCTGATCCCTCATCAGGTGATCAGCTCAGACGGCTCCGGTTGAATTGACGCTTTCGAACCGCCCACTACAATCAAACGCCTCTTGTCTTGGTCCGCTCATCCAGAGTGGCAGTTCGAGAACCTTCGAGACGGACCTGCACCGGTTCGAAGTCGATCCCCGACGCCACAGAACGCGTCAGCAGGACCACTGGCGGAACGTACTGCCGGACAAAATCTGGCCCGCGAGGAAAAGCGGGACGAGGAAGCCGCCCCGGGGCGGATCATCTGGCCAGGGCCGGCCGATGGAACCGGGACGGGATTCCACGGGGTGTTTCATGCGGCTGACTGAATTCGTCGTTCCCGACTCGATCCTCATCGATCTCGACGCGAACACCAAGGCCGAGGCAATCCGGGGCATGGTCGAGAGTCTCTCGTCGGCTGGGCGGATCCCCGCCGAGGACAGCGATGTGATCATCTCGGCGATCCTCAAGCGCGAAGAGCTCGGATCGACCGGAATCGGCAACGGTGTCGCCGTCCCGCACACCAAGCACGCCGCCGTCGATCAACTGACCGCCACCGTGGCACTCTCCGATCGGGGTGTTGACTTCGCCAGCCTCGATGGTGAAGCTGTGCATATCCTGTTCTTGTTGATTTCGCCGCCCGATCTCCCCGGCGACCACCTGCGTGGGCTGGAGAGCATTTCCCGGCACCTGCGGAACCCGAACTTCTGCAACTTCCTCCGACAGGCACAGACCTCGACGGAAGTTGTCGAACTGCTCGAGGAAGCCGACAACAACCAATTGGACTAGCCACTCATTTCCCGACAGCCCCCGGTCGCGACATCGTCCGCCCGGTGGATTCTGCCGGGCGTTTCCCACCGTCGCAAACACTCTCATTCGACTTTCTTCTCCGCCGCGACGGATCCTCCCGGACAACCAGAAAACAACCGCCAACCGTCGCCGGACTCAGTCTCCGGGGACGCCGAACGACTCGGGGTCTTCCCCCAGCCACTCGAACCACCAACCCGCACGCAGAAGCCGATGACTTACACCGCTCAAGAAACCGTCCGAGTCGGTCTCGAACAGGGCCTGCACATGGTGCCCTGCTCGCTGATCGTACGGACCGCCGAGCGGTTTTCCTGTGAGATCCAGATCCAGAAAGAGGATCGATCGGCCGACGCCAAGGCGATTCTCGACCTGCTGACGCTTTCGGCCGAGAACGGCAACGAACTGGTGCTCGAGGCCAGGGGGGCGGAAGCGGACGAGGCGGTCAAGGCTCTCGCGCGACTCTTCGAGTCCAACTTCGACGACCCGGCCGCCGGCTCGCAACCGGTCACCGGGTCGGATCGCTAGCTCCCGGGAAAGTCGGTGCCGGATGCAGGTCAAGCGCGGGATCGCCGTCTCTCCGGGTGTCGTCACCGGCGAAGTGGTCGTGCTGGGGACCGAGGATTTCCGCATCCCACAACGATTCGTCTCGATCGACGCCGTCGAAACCGAGCTGGGACGTTTTCGCAGCACGCTCGAGGCGGTCTGGGAGGAGATCGAGGAGAACGAGCGGTTGGCCCGGGAACAGTTGGGCGACCAGTTCGGAGCGATCTTCGGGGCCCACCTGCAGATGGCTCGCGATCCGAAACTGATCGCCGAGATCGAGGGGTTGATCAGCGAAAAGAGCCTCTCGCCCGAATATGCCTCGAGCCGCGTGCTCAGACGGTTCGCCCGCGACCTCCAGAACCTCGGCAACCAGTACCACGCCGAACGGGCCGTCGACATCTTCGATCTCGAAAAGAGAATTCTTCGGCACCTGCTCGGTGAACGTCGCGAGGAGCTGTTGAACCTGAGGGCACCTGTGATCGTGCTGGCCCACAACCTGACACCCAGCGAAACCGCCAACCTCGACCGTGAGTTCGTGATGGGGTTCGCCACCGAGGTGGGCGGGCACACCAGTCACACCGCGATCCTGGCCGGGGCCCTGGAAATCCCCGCCGTCGTCGGACTCGGACACTTCCTCTCGGATGTCTCCGGTGGCGAGATGGTCATCATCGACGGGAACCACGGCGAGGTGATTCTCGAACCCGACGACGAGACCCTGGCGAAGTACCGCGATCTCGAAGAACGGGTTCACTCGGTCACCGAACGACTCGCCTCGCTGAAAACTCTCCCGGCCGAAACGCTCGATGGGGAGTCGATCACGTTGTTGGGGAACATCGAGTTCCCCGAAGAGGCAGAGGTCTGTCGCGAGCGGGGGGCGCAAGGAATCGGTCTGTACCGGACCGAATTCCTTTATCTCGAGCAGAACCGGATTCCCAGTGAGGAAGATCACTTCGAAGCCTACCGGAAGGTGATCGCCGCCGACCCCGATCGGCAGGTGACGATCCGGACACTGGACATCGGAGCCGACAAGATGCCCGAGACGATGGGGGACCTGGCCCCCGACGTGGTCAACCCCCAGCTCGGACTCCGCAGCGTCCGACTCTCGCTCCACAACATCCCGCTGTTCAAGAAGCAGTTGAGAGCCATCCTGAGGGCGGCGGTCCACGGTGACGTGCGGGTGATGTTCCCCCTGGTCAGCAACCTGCTGGAACTTCGGCAGGCTCGCATGATCCTCGGAGATGTCATGGATGACCTCGAAGAACAGCAGGTGCCATTCCGTCGAGACGTCCAAGTTGGTATCATGATTGAAGTGCCCGCAGCGGTGATGCTGGCCGAGGAATTCGCCCGCGAGGTCGATTTCTTCTCGATCGGTACCAACGACCTGATCCAGTACACGCTGGCGGTCGACCGGACGGACCCGAGTGTCGCCGACCTTTACCGGTCCGGTGACCCCTCGATCCTCCGCCTGATCCGCAAGGTTGTTTCCGCCGCCGCGAAGCACGATGTCGCCGTGACCGTTTGCGGCCAGATGAGTTCCGATCCGGTCTTCATCTCACTGTTGGTTGGCATGGGCATCCGGCAGTTCAGTTCAACGCCCCACGCGATCCCCGAAATCAAGGAAGTCATCCGAAACCTGACGATCGAGCACGCCGAGCAGATCGCGGCTCACGCCCTGACGCTCGACCTCGCACGTGACGTCGAAAACTACCTCCGCGGTGAACTCCACCGCATCTGCCCCGACCTGATGCTCTAGCCAGCCCATCATCCACGGGCCACAACGGTCTTGTGGATGCAGTCGCTGAGACGGCCTCCGGTCGATCGGGCGGACCAATCCAAATCAACGCTGAAACAAACAAGTTCGTCACAGTGAAACGAACGACAACCAGTCAACCGAGGGCGCGACAGCGCAAAACCGTCATCCTGGCGGTTTTACCCGCACCTCGGCTACTCCCGGATCCCGCTGGGACCGGTTCGAGTGCCGAGGAGGCCGGGCAGTGCGTCGCCGTCGAGACCTGCCGCTACAGGCGACGGATCTTCGCCCGCCACCAAGGACACAATGATGATCGACGAGACCACAGGCCCCCGATTCGAGACCACTGCCGACGACTCGGCCGAACAGGACTTCGAACGAGCCCTCGACCGGGTCGATACCGACCCGAGACCTCCGACAAAGCCCCCAACAGAACCTGAGACCGGTCCGGATTCCAGCTTCGGCGCCGGGCTGGAACTCGACACCGCAACCGACACCGCAACCGACACCGCAACCGACACCGCAACCGGCACCGCAACCGACACCGCAACCGACACCGCAACCGGCACCGCAACCGGCACCGCAACCGGCACCGCAGCCGACACCGCAGACGGCACCGCAGCCGACGATGGCAGCGGCGGCAAGTCGACCGACGAGAACGCCAACGGATCCGGATCCTCGAAACGACGAGGACGAGGCCGACGCGGAAAGCGCGGATCGGGCAAGTCGGGTCACAGAAACTCGGGCGAGCAATCCGCTGAGAAGGCGTCGCCGTCGGCAGCCAACGCGGAGACATCCGACGGCAAGGAGAAGGTCAAGAAGGAGATGTTGATCAACGCGTTGCAGCCCGAGGAGAGCCGCATCGCGATCACCGAGAACGGAGTGCTCGAAGAACTCTACGTCGAACGCAACAGCTTGGAGAGTTGCGTGGCCAACATCTACAAGGGCCGCGTGGTCAACATCGAACCTTCGATCCAGGCCGCCTTCGTCGACTTCGGCATCGGTCGCAACGGGTTCCTCCACGTCAGCGACGTCGAGTACCAGTACTACAAGCACCTGCTGACCGAAAAGGAACAGGCATCGCGAAACGAGGGCAAGCGGCAGGGCGGGGCCGGCAATGACCGTGGACAACGCAACAAGCCATTGATCCAAGACATCTTCAAGAAGGGCAGCGAGGTGGTTGTCCAGGTGATCAAGGAAGGCATCGGCACCAAGGGCCCGACGCTCTCGACCTACGTCTCGATCCCCGGCCGCTACCTGGTGCTCATGCCCGCGCTGGGCCGGGTCGGAGTCAGCCGCAAGATCGAGGGTGACGAGATCCGCCGCAAGCTCCGCAAGGCGATGAACGAACTCGACCCGCCCCCCGGCGTCGGCTTCATCGTCCGCACTGCCGGATCCGATCGCACCAAGCGCGACCTCCAACGCGACATGAACTACCTGATCCGGCTCTGGAAGGTCCTCGTCGGACGGATCACTTCTTCGCCCACACCCGCTGCGATCTACGAAGACAGTGACATGGTCGTCCGCACCATCCGGGACATCTACAACAGCGAAATTGAAACGGTGTGGATTGACGAGAAGGCGGCCTACGAGCGGGCCCAGGAATTCATGAAGATCTGCATGCCGCGGCAGACCAGCCGAGTGAAACTCTACGAGGACAGCGAACCGATCTTCCAGAAATGGAACATCGAGTCGGAGATCGAGGCGATCCAGGACCGGACAGTGGCGCTGAAGAACGGCGGGTCGATCGTGATCGACCAGACCGAGGCCCTGGTTGCCATCGATGTCAACAGCGGCACCTTCCGCACCAAGGACGACGCCGAGACCTCCGCCTACAAGCTCAACCTCAAGGCCGCCGAGGAGATCTGCCGACAGATCCGGCTCCGCGACCTCGGCGGAGTCATCGTCAATGACTTCATCGACATGCGGGAAGAAAAACACCGCCGTGGCATCGAGAAAGCCCTCAAGGACGCGTTCAAGAGAGACAGGGCACGGACCAAGGTGCTGAAGATCAGCCCGTTCGGGCTGGTCGAAATGACCAGGCAGAGAATCCGACCGTCGCTGAAACGGAGCGTCTACGAAGACTGTCTATGCTGCGAGGGGACGGGACTGGTCAAGACGGCCGAGAGCGTGGCGATCGAAGTCATGCGACTGGTCGCCAGCAATGCCAGCCGCAACAACGTGAAGTCCATCAGGCTCGAAGTCCACCAACGCGTCGGCGAATATCTCAACAACCGCAAGCGCCGCAGTCTCAACGAGATCGAACAGGAGTACGGTGCCACCGTCTCAATTGCGACTCTCAAGGACTGTTCACCCAATCACCTGGTTGCCACCTGTAAGGACCAGCACGGAAAAGACGTGCGGATTTCCTAGCCGGGTGGCTCGAAATCGAAAAAATAACCCTCTACAATCACCGATTCTCCACGTCTCACCCACGCCACGACGCGACTCGGAACTCTGGCCATGTTCGCTGTCATTACCGACGGAAGTCACCAGTACCGGGTTTCACCCGGTGACGAACTGACCATCGACTACCGCAAGGACTCTGAACCCGGTCAAACGATCGAGTTCGACCGAGTGCTGCTGGCCAACGGCGGTGGCTCCAGTGCCATCGGACAACCGGTGATCAAAGGCGCCACGGTCACTGCCGAGGTCATCGAGACCGAGGTCAAGGGTCCGAAGCTCGAGATCCAGAAAATCCGACGCCGGAAGAACTCCAGACGACACACCGGCCACCGACAGAAGTACACCTCCATCAAGGTCACCGACATCAGCGTGCCGGGCCTGGAAATCATCGAGACGCCGGAAGAGACGCCGGAGCCCGAAGAGGAAACGGCCGAAGAGGAAACGACTGAAGAGGAAACGGCCGAAGAGGAAACGGCCGAAGAGGAAACGGCCGAAGAGGAAACGGCCGAAGAGGAAACGGCTGAAGAGGAAACGGCCGAAGAGGAAACGGCCGAAGAGGAAACGGCCGAAGAGGAAACGGCCGAAGAGGAAACGGCCGAAGAGGAAACGGCTGAAGAGGAAACGGCCGAAGAGGAAACGGCCGAAGAGGAAACGGCCGAAGAGGAAACGGCCGAAGAGGAAACGGCTGAAGAGGAAACGGCCGAAGAGGAAACGGCTGAAGAGGACGAGGCTTCGGACGACGCCGAGGCTGACGAGGAATCGGACAAGTAGAGACGAATCCTGCGAGTGGCCTCATGACGGCCCGCTTCGATCTCGAGACCGTCCGCGGCCAGTTCCCGGCCTTCGACCGCACCATTGACGACCGGCCCGTCGTTTTCCTGGACGGGGCCGCGGGCAGCCAGGTGCCCGCCCGCGTTGCCGAAGCCGTCAGCGGTTACCTCATCGGCACCAACGCCAACCACGGCGGCCCGTTCGCGACCAGCGTCGAGAGTGACGCGGTGCTCGATGCGGCACACCAGGCCGCCGCCGACTTTCTGGGAACCGCCGACCCGGACACGGTCTCCTTCGGCGGCAACATGACCACGTTGACCCTGGCCGTTTCACGCGCGCTGGCCGCCACGTGGCAACCCGGCCACCGGATCCTCGTTTCACGCCTCGATCACGACGCCAACGTCACCCCCTGGGCGCTGGCGGCAAACGATGCCGGCGTGGTCGTCGACCACGCAGCCATCCACCCCGACACCGCCACCCTCGATCTCGACAGCCTCCACGCCCAGATCACCGACTCCACCCGCCTGGTTGCCATCGGGGCCGCGTCAAACCTCTCGGGCTCGATCAACCCCGTTGCCGAGATCACAGAGGCAGCGCACCGGGTCGGTGCGCTGGTCTTCGTCGATGCGGTCCACCTGGCCCCGCACCGACTGCTGGATGTTGTGGCCTGGGACTGCGACCTCCTGGCCTGCTCGGCCTACAAGTTCTTCGGGCCCCACGTCGGGTTGCTCTGGGGACGCCGCGAATTGCTCGAGTCACTCGACGCCTACAAGCTGCGTCCGGCCTCCGACCAACTGCCCGACAAGTGGATGACCGGGACGGGCAACCACGAGGGCATTGCGGGTGTCGGCGAGGCCATCGAGTACTTGGCCGACCTCGGCCGGGGGGTCGATCCAGCAGCCAACTCGAGACGCCAGGCCCTGGCGGCGGCTTTTCGGGCAATCGGCGAGCACGAACGGGAGTTGTCGCTGGGCTTGCTCGACGGTCTGTCCCGCCTGCCCGGTGTCACGATCCACGGGATCACCGACCCCGATCACATCGACCAGCGGGTCGCAACCTACTCGATCACCCACGATCGGTTCAGCCCCGGCCAACTGGCCGAACGACTGGCCCGGCGAGGCATCTTCACCTGGCCGGGCAACCACTACGCGTTGCCGGCGACCGAGGCATTGGGACTCGAACCCGGCGGCACGTTGCGGATCAGCGCCCTGCACTACAACACGCCCGAGGAAATCGAACGGACCATCTCGGCACTGAGCGAGCTGCTGGCCGAGTGACCCCGGGGACTACTTCAACGACTCCAGGAAGGCCAGCAGATCCCGCAGCTCGCTGATCGACATCCGCTCGATCAGTTTCTCGGGCATCAGCGACGTCTTCCGGGGCGTCCTCTGTTCGACCTCGGTGTTGGCCAGGTTGGCCTGCTTGCCGGCAGCGTCCTCGATCGTCAGCCGGTCACGGTTCTCGTAGACGATCACCCCGTTGAGCACCCGGCCGTCGGTCGTCACCAGCGTCCACGACGTGAACTGCGGAGCGACCTCGCGGCTGGGCACCAGGATCGACTCGAGCAACTGCCGACGGTTCCGCGAACGGGCGATCAGCGACAGGTCCGGCCCCACGCGCCGACCTCGCCCATTGGCCATGTGGCAGCGAGCACATTGGGGGCCGGCATTGTGGAAGAACAGTCGCCGCCCCGCCGCGGCGTCGCCGCCACGGGACAACAACCGGGTCCAGCCCTGGAGATCATCCGGACGGCGGGCCGCCACCTGTTTCAGGGGCCGCGGAATGTCCTGGCCGGCGACGGCCAGCGACGTGGCCAGTCGATCCGCCAGGTCCCTGTCGGAGGCGGCCGGTTTGCTCACCTTCGTCAACGTCTCGATCATCTTCGCCACCACCGACCGGGTTCCCGCATCGGTGGCCAGGGTCGGCTGCAGAGACCTCAGGGCCTCGCTCCGCAGCGGTGACCCGGGATCGGTGACCCAATTCCGCAACTTTGCCGCCACCGCCGGTCTCCGTGAAAATCGCCCCAATCCCGCCACCGCATCGGCCCGCTCCGACAGGGGCCTCCTGGCGTCTTCGGCAACACCCAGCAACAACTCGGAGGCGAAGGCGTGAGATGACAGGCCGAGTGTCCGCACCGCCTCGGCAACCAGTTTCTTGTCACCGGAGGCCAGCAGGTCGGTGAACAGCTTGCGGTCGAGCGCCGTTGACGAGGGGTCGACCAGTTGCAGTGCCAGCGACCGCACCGCCGCCGATCGCCGGGTGTCGGTGAGCAGCGGCAGGACGTAGTCGGACGGGGAGGTGTTGTCGATCTTCTTCGGGTCTCCACCATCGATCATGTCGAGTGCTGCCAGGGTGGCGTGGAACAGGTCCGCCGTGATCTCGGGATTGTCCAGGATCGCAGCCACCTCGGGCCGAAGTTCCTTCCGACCCGACTCGGCCACCCACTGCACCACCAGCCGTCTCACGATCGGATCGAACGGACCCGCTGACAGCATCCGCCTGGCCAATTCCGGATTGTGAAATCGCTTCAGCAGCGCCAGTGCCAGCAGCGTACGAATCGCCTGGCGTCGCCTGCCGTCGCCGGCGGACCGCTCGAGTGCCTGCCGAACCGCCTTCAGCAGGTCCGGTTCGGCAACGTCCCGGCGCACCAC
>Ga0310120_10003994_pt1 | contig 10449 bp, 8 predicted proteins | sample CB27_AW_983_MG_FD_203506 | JGI IMG/M metagenome (GOLD analysis project Ga0310120, IMG submission 203506) | Marine microbial communities from Western Arctic Ocean, Canada - CB27_AW_983 | ecosystem: Environmental > Aquatic > Marine > Oceanic | place: Canada: Western Arctic Ocean | collected... | reverse complement strand
ATCGCCTCGTCGCTCCCCGGCTACCGGGTCGGCTCGCTGATGCCGAAACTGGCCCGGCACATGCACCGGGCAACCGTCGTCCGCTCGATGCACCACAGCGTCAACAACGCCCACGCCGCCGCGGTCTACTGCTCGCTGACCGGTCACGACCGAGGCGAACTCGGGGGAGGCACCAAGCAGACCGATCACCCCTCGCCCGGCTCGATCCTGACCCTGCTGCGGCCGCCACGTCGAGTCGTGGTGCCGCACGTGACCCTGCCCTACATGACCCAGGAAGGACGAGGCGGACCGCCTCAACCGGGCTTCTTCGGCGGGTTCCTCGGCCGCTCGCACGACCCGCTGTTTGTGCTGCGTGACCCCAACAGCAGCGAATTCGGTGTCCCGGAACTGACCCTCCGCACCGGGGTCTCCGCCCAGAGACTCTCGGTCCGCCGCCAGCTCTTCGAAGACCTCAACCAACGCGCCCGCATCCTCGGCACCGACCAGGCCACGACCGCGATGAACCGCTTCCAGGCCAAGGCGCTGGACCTGTTGACTTCCGAAGGCACCCAGCGGGCCTTTCGGATCGTCGACGAACCCGCCGCGACCCGAGACGCCTACGGCCGAAATATCTACGGGCAAAGCACCCTGCTGGCCAGGCGGCTGATCGAGGCGGGGACCCGGCTGGTCACGATCGCCTGGGCGCCTGACGCCAACGCCACCTGGGACACCCACACCAACAACTTCGGAAAGCTCAAGGGCAGCCTGCTGCCCCAATTCGACGCCGCCGCCAGCAGCCTGATCGAAGACCTCGAACGACGCGGGCTGCTCGAGAGAACCGTCGTGGGCATCTTCGGCGACTTCGGCCGGACACCCAAGATCAACGCCAAGGCCGGCCGCGATCACTGGAACTTCTGCTACAGCCTGATGATGGTCGGTGGAGGATTCAGCCGGGGACTGATCCACGGACGCAGCGACCGCATCGGTGGCTACCCCGACGCCGACCCGCTGGTGCCCGGCGACATCATCTCGACTCTCTTCGGCTGCTTGGGCATCGCGCACAACGGCGAAATCCACGACCGGCTCCAGCGGCCCTATCGCATCGTCCCCACCGGCGACCCTCAGCCGCAACTGCTGAGCTAGCACGCCCCGTCGCCTTCCTTGTCGCTCTCGCCAGACGCGACTAAAATCGCACGTTTTGCCCCGGCTCGCGGATCTCCGCAATCGGACCGGGCACGTCACCCCAGATTGACACCAGATCGACACCAGAGAATCTCCGCAGGAGTCCCCGTCGTGGCAGTCCAGGTAGGCATCAACGGCTTCGGCCGAATCGGTCGGATCACCTTTCGGGCGATGGCCGCCCGCAGCGAGGAATTCGAAGTGGTCGGCATCAACGACCTCGGAGACCCCGCCGCACTGGCGAACCTGCTGAAATACGACAGCAGCCAGGGAAGGTTTCCCGGCACCGTCGAGGTCGACGGGAACACGATGACCGTCAACGGGCGGCCGATCCGGATCTGTGCCGAACGCGACCCGAGCAATCTGCCGTGGGGTGAGCTGGGTGTCGAGGTGGCACTGGAATCGACCGGCTTCTTCACCAAACGCGCCGCCGACGGCAAGCCCGGCTACGACAGCCACCTCGCCGCAGGGGCCCGCAAGGTGGTCATCTCCGCACCCGCAGGCGACACCCCCGATCTCACCGTCGTGCTCGGGGTCAACGACGACCAGCTGACCGCCGAACACCTCTGCGTCTCCAACGCCAGTTGCACCACCAACTGCCTGGCACCCATGGTCCAGGTGCTGCACCAGCACTTCGGACTCGAACACGGCCTGATGACCACCGTGCACGCCTACACAAATGACCAGCGGACCGGCGACCAGCTGCACTCCGACCCCCGCCGTGCCCGGGCCGCAGCCGCCAATATCATCCCCACCTCCACCGGAGCCGCCAAGGCCGTGGGACTCGTGCTGCCCGAACTCGATGGCAAGCTCACCGGCATCTCGCTGCGAGTCCCCGTGCTGACCGGCAGCATCACCGATCTCGTCGCCACACTCGCACGCGAGGCCAGTCCCGCAGCCATCAACCAGGCCATGCAGCAGGCCGCCGCGGGGCCGCTGGCCGGGATCATGCAATACACCACCGACCCGATCGTCTCCAGCGACGTGATCGGAAATACCCACAGCTGCATTTTTGATGGCAGCTGGACCACCACGATCGGACCCCACATGGTCAAGGTGCTCGGGTGGTACGACAACGAATTCGGTTATTCGAACCGTACCGCCGACCTGATCGCACGCCTGGCAGCACTGTAAACCAGCCCGGACGCGATTCCACTGGACGCACGCCTACGCCTCGGTCAGAATAACTGCCTTGTCGGCGGGCCCGGCCCCCCAGACGTTCCGCTCCTGCCCCGCGTGACCCGCTCCGGATGCACACAGCGATGAGTCGCCGGGATCTCCTGGAGATCTTCAACAGCCCTGAGCCGACCATCGCGCCATCGATGCTGGGGTGCGACTTCGGCAACCTGCACCGCGAGGTCCAACTGCTCGAAACCGCCGGAGCCTCACTGCTGCACCTGGATGTGATGGACGGCCACTTCGTTCCCAACCTCAGCTACGGACCACTCGTCGTCGCCGGACTCCGACAACTCACTCGACTCCCGCTCGATGCTCACCTCATGATCACCGACCCCGCACAATTCCTGGATGACTACCTCGACGCAGGCTGCGACGGGGTCACCGTGCACCTGGAAGCCTTCGACAACGACCTCGAACTGCTGAGAACCACACTCCAGAGAATCCGCTCCGCCGACAGGGTCTCGGGCATCGCCATCAACCCCGATACCGCCGTCGGAACACTCGAGGGACTCCTCGATGAGACCGACCAGGTGCTGGTAATGAGTGTCGAGCCGGGGTTCGGAGGCCAGGCCTTCCAGCCCGCCGCACTGGAGAAACTCGAACAACTCAAAGCCGCCCGCGGCCACCAGACCACCCTGGCCATCGATGGAGGCATCGGGACCACCACGATCGCCTCGGCGCACGCCGCCGGAGCCCAGGTGTTTGTCGCCGGCAGCGCGATCTTCGGAACCGACGACTATCGCACCGCGATCCGATCGCTCGAAACCGCCGCCATGCAGCCCCACACGCCCCAGGAGGCCTGAGAGACCATGCCGATCATTGCGGTGGTCCGACCCGGTTGTACGAACTTCGATGTCCAGAACCGGATCCAGGGCAACCTCGACCTGCCGCTCAACGACGACGGCCGCGACCAGCTGGCCGCGTCGATCGAGCAACTTGCCGACTGGCCACTCGAGTCCGTCTGCTCGGCACCGATTGACCCGGCGAGGTCGGCGGCCGAGGCGATCGGCGAGGCGCTAGGGCTGCCGGTACGCATCCACGACGAATTGCAGAACATCGACCACGGCCTCTGGCAGGGTCTCTCGATCGAAGACATCAGGCGGAAGTCCCCCAGGGTGCTCAAGCAGTGGCAGGAATCTCCCGAATTGGTGCGGCCGCCCGAGGGTGAGACGATCCAGGAGGCCCTGGCGCGGACCCTGGCGGTGCTCAAGAAGCCGATGAAACGCGAGGAGTCGTTTGCGATCGTGACCTCAGACCCGCTGGCCACGCTGCTGGGATGTGCCATCACCTCGGCGCAGCCCGAATTTGAATCGGTGACCGGCTGCCGAGGACAACACCAGCTGATCTCGATCTACTCGACCAACGGCCGCGTGCCGGTCGCCGATCCCGAGCACCCCTGGAGAACCCAGGCGGCCACCGGCAGCCTGCTACCGGCGGCCGGCGGCAACAGGAGCGTTCAAGGTGGCTGAACAATCCAAGACCACCGCCTGGCTGACGCACGAAGACCGCAAGAAGCGGGGTGTGCCCGAGGGGCTCTGGATGGGCTGCGACGGCTGCGGGGCCACCATCTACCGCAAACAGGTCGAAGATAACCTCAACGTCTGCCCCGAATGTGACCACCATTTCTACGTCTCGGCCACCAATCGCATCGCCCAACTGCTCGACCAGGACAGCTTTGAAGAGTGGCACGCAGGACTGCTGCCGTGCGATCCCCTCGAGTTCGTCGACCAGAAGACCTACCCCGAGAGAATCGCGGCCGAACAGAAAAAGACCGGGCTGACCGAGGCCTGCGTGGTCGGCCGCGGCTACATGCGCGGCCGACCGCTCGTCTTTGGACTCACCGATGCCGGCTTCATCATGGGCAGCATGGGCTCGGTGGTCGGTGAGAAACTGACCCGGGCCATCGAAGAAGCCACCCGCCTGACACTGCCGCTGGTGATCGTCAGCGGATCCGGCGGCGGAGCACGCATGCACGAGGGGATCCTCTCGCTGATGCAAATGGGAAAGGTCGCCGCGGCACTGGCACGCCTGGACCAGGCCGGTGGACTGTTCATCTCGGTGCTGACCAACCCCACCATGGGCGGCGTCGCCGCCAGCTTTGCCTCGCTCGGAGACTTCGTGATCGCCGAACCCAAGGCGATGATCGGTTTCGCCGGGCCTCGAGTCATCAAGCAAACCGTCAATATGGAATTGCCCGAAGGCTTCCAATCCAGCGAGTTTCTGTTGAAGTACGGCTTCGTCGACAGGATCATCCCCCGATGGGATCTCCGCAGTGAACTCGCACGACTGATCGATTACTGCGGCCAATAGGCCCACGCCATGCTCGAGTTCCTCAAGAAACTCTTCGAACGGAAACCCAAGGTCCCCAGGGTCGACCTCAAGTCCCGCTTCGAACTGATCGGCCGCATCGGTCAGGGGAGCATGTCGAAGGTCTACCGCGCTCGAGACCCCAGCACCGACCGCATGTATGCCGTCAAGGTGCTCGACACGCCCAAGACCCGCAAGCTCGAAGAACGATTCCTCGCCAAGGGACTCGAACGACCCAGCGAAGGCGAAATCGCCGTCCAGCTCGAACACCCGCGAATCGTCAAGACCTACGAGTTTGGCTGGACCGTCGATGACGAGATGTTTCTCGTGATGGAATTCGTCGAAGGCGTCGGCCTCAGCTTCCTGATCGATACCCAGAATGAACACATGCAGAAGGGACGACTGAGATTCCTGGTCGAGCTGGGCGAGGCGATCGAGTACTTCCACTCCAAGAACCTGATCCACCGAGACATCTGCCCGCGGAATATCCTGCTCGACGAGGACTACCACATCAAGTTGATCGACTTCGGACTGGTGGTCCCCAACACCCCGCCGTTTCAGCAGCCGGGTAACCGCACCGGAACCGCGCTGTACATGGCGCCGGAACTGATGAAACGCAAGAAGACCGACCAGCGGATCGACATCTTCAGCTACGCCATGACCTGCTACGAGCTCTTCGCCAACCGCCAGCCCTGGGACTCCGTCGGGCAGACCATCGAGCTGATGCGGCAACGAATCAACTCCGATCCCGCTGACATCCGCGAGTTTGTCTCGGACATCGACGAGGATGTTGCCGAGACGATCATGCACGGCCTGGAAGCAGACCCGTCCTCCCGCTGGGCCTCCGCCGGACAGATGGTCGCTCGCTTCCGAGACGCGCGGACTCGGCTGGAAGGTGTCAGCGAGTAGTCCTCACACGGATCCTCGACATGCTCGTGCTGGGTATCGAAACCTCCACGCGACCCGGCTCGGCCGCCCTCTGCCAGGACGTAAACTGCCTGGCCGAGGTTCCGCTCGACCGCGATGGACTGCGACACGCACAGGCCCTGCCGCCTCGAGTCGCCACATTGCTCGGTGAGCATTCTCTGAAAACCGACGACCTCGACCTGATCGCCATCAGCCAGGGACCGGGCAGCTTCACCGGACTGAGGGTCGGCATCGCCTTCGCCAAGACCCTGGCCTGGGCCGCCGGATGCCAGCTGGTCGCCGTCGACACCTTCCACGCCATCGCCGCTCACGCACAACTGCCCGCCGGGGTCCACTCGCTGTGGGTCGCCGCTGATGCCCATCGCCAGGAACTGTTCGTCAGATCCTACAGCAGGCAGGACGGCGGAGAGTGGAATCCCGACCAGGACCACGAGATCGTCAACACCGCAGACTGGTGCCGGCAACTGCAGCCCCACGAAACCGTCGTCGCCGCCACGCCAGGACTGCTCGACGAATTCCTCACCAGCCACATCACCAGCCCGCCGGCAGCCCAATCGATCGCCCGACTCGGACAACTCGCAGCACTCGCCGGCCAACTCGCCGACCCCGTCTCCCTCGAACCGCTCTACCTCAGAAAAAGCGCCGCCGAAGAATCCCTGCTGGGCCGCTCACTTGGCCAGGATCAGCCCGGCGACTGAATCGAACGAAATCGAGTCTGCCTCGAGAGTCAACTTGCCGCCGGCGACGTCATAGACCCGCTTCAGAGGCATCAGCTCCGCCTCGGGGATGCCAGCGGTCCCACCCACGACCAAACGCGACGGAGCGGCCAGGGCCGCCAACCCGCCGAGTCCACCGTACTTCAGGGCACCGGGCAACAGCATCGGGTCGTCTCGACGGGTGATCTTCGAAAAGGCAAAACCCCCCACATCGGCAATCGTCAGGCCGGGGGCCGCCTTGCCACGCGACATCGCCGCACGGGCCAGCACGACCCAGGTCCCCGCACCTCCGGTCCCGACCAGGTGCACCCGCATCCGTCCCCCCTTGACCACGAAGCTCTGCTTCACCGCAAACGCCGGCACAACCGTCAACACGTCGCGGACGCGATGCGTCAACGGCGGCAGGTTGTACCCATAGGTGTAGCCGACAAAACTGCCATGAGTCGCCACGCTGGTGACCGGCTTGCCCTCGGGAACCAACTCGCCGGTGAGATACACGTCGGCCGAAAGCACCGTGTGGCCGGCATCCAGCAGGCGGCGGACCGCGGCCACCGGCCGACCCTGCTTGTCGAACAACACCGCCTTGCCGCCGCCATCGAACCAGGCCACCAGAGAAGCTCCGGCACCCTTTGCCGGAGTCAGCAGCGTCCAGGGGATGGCGTGGCCCAGCCCGGTACGAGTGATCGTGCCGGTCTCATACGTCCCGCCTCCAGCCAGGCTTCCCTTGCCGACACCCCGCGAGCTGTACCCCGTCGACGGGGTCCCCGCCAGCAGAACCCGCGCGGCCGATCCCACCACCTGGCGGTATCGAGACAGGCTCTTGCCCTTGCCCTTGCCCTTGCCGGTCAACAACTTCGCATACTGCTCCTCGATCATCCTCGCCTGTGCAGCACGGTACTGCTCCAGCGACATCGCGTCGCCCGGCACAGGATGCTCGGCGTCAAACACCCTCAGATCCGACACGGCAATCGGCTTGAAGTCGCGTTCGCGGATCGGCTCATCCAGACCCAGCTTCAGGAACGTGTTCATCCACGAGTACATCATCTCGCGTGAGACCTGGTTGTAGTTGTGGCCAAAGTGCGGGTAGCACTTGGCGTGGACCAGGTCGGCCTTTCCGTAAAGACCATAGACCGCCTTGAGTTCCGGCAGCCCCTTGGTCTCGATGTCGATCGTCCAGTCGTTGGCTCCGCTGAGCGCCATCGGCCGCGGAGCAAACAGGGCGGCGATGGTGATGTTGTTGATCCCCGGCCGCAGGAAACAGCAGTTCTCGCACACGCAGCCCCCCTGCATGCCGGTGGAAACCATCACGGCGGGAAAGGCCACGCTGGGCCTGGGGTCCAGGGCACAGAGCATGAATGTCTGCGTCCCGCCACCACTGGCACCGGTGACGGCGATCTTCTTCTTGTCGACGTCGGGAAGCGATTCGAGGAAGTCGACGGCGCGGATCGAGTTGAAGGTCTGCAGCCCCATCAGGTTCTGCAGACGCAGCACCGCCTGGACGTCGCCAAACCCGCTGCGGTGAGGCAACGCTCCGCTGTCGGCATAACCGACCATGTCGTAGTGGAACACGACGCAGCCCATCCGTGCCAATTGCACCATGCGGGCCTGCAGAGGGAATCTCGCACCGGACTCGAACTTCTCGGCCCCCTGCTTCAACTGAGCCGCCGCAGAGCCGGCACCGGCATCGTGAAAACGACCCTGAGGCCAGTGACCGTGTGGACAGAGGATCCCGGGTCGACGACCGCGGGACTTCTTCGGCCGATACAGGCTGCCGGTGACGTAGTGTCCCGGCAGGCTGGCAAAGTAGACCTTCTCGACGGTGTAGTCGCCGCGGTCGATTCGGCCATGAATCACCGACTTGATCGGGCCCCGCGGCCACGCCGGCCACAAACCGGTCGCCACTTCCAACTGACGCCTCACGCGGCCAGCCTCGGCGTCCCACTTTCCAAGCGTCTTGGGGGCGGACCACGGGTGGTACTTGTCTCGCAGGTTGCGAGTGACCCCCAGCCGCGAATCCGCCGGCGACTGGCCCTCGGGAAATACGCGAGCGGGTCCGGCGGCCTCGAGATCGCTGGCCAACAGGGTTCCGACAACAGCAGCGAACAGGCACAGAAGACGCATGAGGGATTCTCCGGGAGCCGACAGAGCAGGCCGCCGGTTTGGCGACCGTCGCCACATAGCGTATTCTGGCCAACCGCCGAGTTCAAACCGGTCACCCACTTCAACGCCCTTCTCGATACTGACCCGGAACAATCCTCCATGATCATCGAAGGCCAATTGGTCAGCACAGCCGGAGTCGCCACCGGCCAGGTGCGTTTCGAGGAGAGCGAAATCGTCGAGACCGGCGATCAGCTCGGTGCCCCCGACGTGACCTTCGACGACGACTGCCTGGTGTTTGCCGGGATGGGAGACATCCATATCCACGCCCGCGACGACACCAGCGGACGGGAAACGCACAAGGAGACCTTTGTCACGGCCGCACAGGCGGCACTCAACGGGGGAGTCGTCCACGTGGCCGACATGCCCAACAACCCCGACGCTCCTGTCGACGACGACAGCTACGCGGCCAAGTGTCAGCACCTGGCCGCTCGCGACTGCGACGTCCATGTGACCCTGTACGCAGGAATCGGACCCGGCACCCGCCCACTCTCCTCAGACGTCCCCTACAAGGCCTACATGGGACCCAGCGTCGGCGACCTGTTCTTCGAATCCCTCGCCCAACTCGACGAGGCCCTGGTTCACTACCGAGGCTGCTCGGTCAGCTTCCACTGCGAGGACCCCGAACTGCTCGATGCCCACGCCGGAGCCGGGACCCACGAACAAAGACGGCCGCCCGAGTGTGAGGTCTCGGCGACACGGTTTGCACTGCAGATGATCGAGAAGTACCAGCTCCGAGGAAAACTCTGCCACTACTCGGTCCAGGAAGGCCTGCCGCTGATCCAGGCCGCTCGGGAAGCCGGGTTGCAGGTGACCTGCGAGGTGACTCCGCACCACATTTATTACGACGCCGAGGGGATCACCGAGTCGAACCGCGGTCTGATGCAGATGAACCCGCCGCTGAGATCCGCTGCCGATAAAGCGGCGATGCTCGAGGCGCTCCGCGACGGCACGCTCGATTACCTCGCCACAGATCACGCCCCTCATACGCTCGAAGAAAAGGCTGGCGGCGTCTCGGGCCAACCTCACCTAGACACCTACGGTGCCTTCGTAACGTGGATGATGTCCGAGGCCGGTTTCACGCCCGCACGAATCGCCGCGGTCTGCTGCGAAAACCCGGGCGAATTCGTCAATCCCTATACCGCGCCACGCCGATTTGGCCGCATTGCCCCCGGCTACGCCGCCGCCCTGACCGTGCTCAACCTCGCCCGACCGATGACCGTCCACCGCGACGACCTGGCCACCAGGTGTGGTTGGTCACCTTTCGAGGGAGTCACGTTCCCCGGATCGGTCGAAGCCGTCTTCAGCGACGGTCGCCAGGTCCGCCAGCAACCTGCAACAACACGCTCCCGCTCCAAACCACCAAGCCCGCCGCAGGCGGGCGACAGCGCATAGCCCGGGGTGTAAACCCCGGGTTGCCGATCGACCCCACCCATCCGCGCTGCGCTCTCCACATCTCTACCCTCCGCCTTCCGATCCTCCGCCCTCCGCCCTCCGATCCTCCGCCCTCCGACTCTCCGAACCTCCGAACCTCCGAACCTCCGAACATTCGACCCTCCGAACCTCCGAACATTCGACCCTCCGAACCTCCTTGTGCCGGGAAACACCCCATTGGGCGGGGTTGACGCTCCATGTCCGGGGATTCAACACCCTCACGATCCCGGGGTTTACACCCCGGGCTATGCGCTGTCACCCGCCTGCGGCGGGTTTGGGTCCCAAATTCGGGCAGCCGTGCTCTACGGGTCGCGAATCCTCTCTCGATTGCGACCGCGGCAGCGGAAGCCTAGTCTGTCTGGCCTTGGGACAACCCGCACGAGGATTCGAGATGAAACAATTCTGCCTGGCACTGACCGTGGGACTGATCCTGGCCGCCGTGGCAACCGTCTCGAGCACCGCACCTCGCGAGGCCGGGTTGCCCAAGCATGTTCGGATCAAGTCCGAGGCCCGCAACCCGTGGACCAATCTTCGGTTCAATGACCAACGCGAGAACTTCCAGTTTGTCATC
>Ga0310120_10003992_pt1 | contig 10451 bp, 8 predicted proteins | sample CB27_AW_983_MG_FD_203506 | JGI IMG/M metagenome (GOLD analysis project Ga0310120, IMG submission 203506) | Marine microbial communities from Western Arctic Ocean, Canada - CB27_AW_983 | ecosystem: Environmental > Aquatic > Marine > Oceanic | place: Canada: Western Arctic Ocean | collected... | reverse complement strand
GACGAGCTACTGCGAGTTGATTTTCCGGGTGAGGATCGATCAGAAACACAGGAGTTGGCAAAGGTATGGCTTAATGATGGATCGTGTATTCCACTTGTTGGATTTGAACTCATGGAAGGACGGATTGAGCTGAAGTTGTCATCAGCGACGACTCTTTCTGTTCCGAGTAATGTGCTTCGCTCTTTGCGTTGGTATGGACAGAGGCGGTTGTCGCTTAAGTCCATTCGTGATGTCAACCAACAATGGAATGAGATCCTTTCGTCGCAGCACACGGCTGACACGGTTGTTTTGCGTAAGCTGAACCGTCAATCCAAGCAGCAACAGATAACATTGGATTACGTAGAAGCTGAGATCATTAAGGTTACTGATAAGGAGGTTGAATTTCTTTTTGACGGTGAGCGAGTAACACTCGATCGGAAGTCAAAAATTGAGGGTTTGATTTTTTATCAATCTTCCGAGCTTCAGCCGCCGGATTCTTTGGTAATCGTTCAAGGTGAACACGGGCTCCAAATTGTTGCACGTGAAATTAAGTTAGCCGCTGGTGATCAGATTGAAATTCTCACGCTGTCAGGTTTTCGTTTTGAATTGTCTTTACGTGATATTTCCAGGATTGACTATTCTTCAGGGAAGATTGTTTATTTAAGTGATTTGGAGCCAGAGACCAGTCAAGTGGTTCCTTTTGTTAATACGGAGATTTCGAAAATATTGAGTCACTTGGTTCGTCAACCACGTCGCGATACAAGTTTCGATGGACATTCTTTAAGCCTCTCTGATGGTGCTGAGATTTTGAAGTTTACAAAAGGCCTTGCGATCCATAGCCGCACGAAGTTGATTTATCGTCTTCGCGGTGCTTATCATCAATTCCATGCTGTTGTTGGCATGGATCCTGATCGCCGTGGTCGTGGACATGTTGTGCTAGAAATTTCGGGAGATGATCGTGTGCTGTTTCGCGAGGTCGTACAGGGTGGCAGAGAGCCTGTTCCATTAGAACTCGATGTATCCGGAGTGCGTCGCTTACAAATCTTAGTCGATTATGGCGAAGGTGGTGATGTGGCGGACCATCTCCACCTTTGTGATGCGAGGGTATCCAAGTGATGACTCAAAAAGTCGCAACGGCCATGCTGGCCGTTGCAGTCGTATCTGCACCGTTGTATGCCAGCGAAAATGAAGGTTCATTTTCAAATGTACCCCAGCAAGTGTTGCAAGCTGAAGCGGACCGTGTACAAGCGATTGCAACTGCGCTTCGCTCATCGGTTTCGGTATTTTCGAATGACGGTGGAGGTGGTGGATCTGGTGTTGTGATTTCGCCTGACGGTTATGCCCTTACTAACTACCACGTCGTTCAACCAGTTGGTGAGGCAATGAAATGCAGTATGCCGGATGGAATACTTTACGACGCGGTAATCGTTGGGATTGATCCAACAGGTGATGTTGCCTTGATCAAATTACTTGGCCGTGATGATTTTCCATCAGCAGTGATGGGAGATAGTGATCAAGTTCGCGTAGGTGATTGGTGTTTTGCTGTTGGCAACCCTTTTTTGTTAGCAACAGATTTCCAGCCAACGGTCACTTATGGCTTGGTATCCGGGATTCATCGTTATCAGTATCCAGCAGGTACTTTGTTGGAGTACGCCGATTGTTTGCAGACTGACGCAGCGATCAATCCGGGAAACTCAGGGGGGCCTTTGTTTGACGGAAAAGGCCATTTGATAGGTGTTAATGGTCGTGGATCTTTCGAAAAGCGTGGACGGGTCAACGTTGGTGTAGGATATGCAATCTCGATCAATCAGATCAAGAATTTCATGGGGTTTCTCCGAAGTGGGCGAATTGTCGATCATGCGACCTTGGGTGCCAGTGTGTCGACCGATGAAGACGGTCGAGTTGTCGTGACGAACATTCTTAAATCGTCTGACGCCTATCGACGGGGTCTTCGTTACGGAGATGAAATTCTGTTTTTTGGAAATCGTGTAATTCAGTCAGCCAATGAATTTAAAAATACATTGGGAATTTATCCTAAAGGTTGGCGGGTTCCAATTGAATTTAACCAGGATGGAAAACGCCAAACGAGACTTGTAAGGCTCGCGGGCGTCCATCGTGAAGAAGAATTGTTGGGGAAAATGCAGCGGATGTCTGATCCTCCTCATCAAGACAAACCCGTGCCGGATCAAGAAAGGAAACACAGAAAGCAAGACGGCGATGGACAAGATGACCAAACTCCCGACGAAGGTGAAAAGTCATCGGAAAAGGACCAGCCAGACGTACCAAAACCCAGCAAACCAACCCTCCCGCAGAAGAAAAATATCCCGGAGTCTGTCGCACCGGTATATGAGGCTCGCCGGGGCTTTGCGAACTACTATTTCAATCGGTTTCATCGAGACCGAATTTGGAAAGCACTTCTGAATCATGGTGATTTCCAAAATTGCGACGGGGCCTGGACATTAACGGGGCAGTTAGGTGAAGAAGATTCACTTGAGCTAGTGATTTCATCTGAACATGTCGATTGTCGATTTGGCGATGAGCAGGAGCTGATCGATCTAAAGCAAGATCTTGATGCACAACTTGTCCCGCATGGAAGTGGTGGACTTTTAGTCGCACTGCACCTTTGGCACCGTTTTTTGACGATGGGACCTGAACGGTTTGGCGAGGTCTATTATTTAGGTACCGCACCAATGTCCGGCCAAAACGAACTCGTTGATGTGCTCGTTGCTATTCACGATACCATAGAAGTGCATTTTCAGTGTGATGTGAAAACGGGTTACCTTGTGGGGATGGAAATGTATCCCGAAAGGGACGTTGATCCATGCGAAATCCGGTTTGACCGGTATGAAACACGGGATGGAAATGAGACGCCCTATCGAATGGAAGTCCGGTATGGTGATAAGTCGTATGGGATCATCGAGTTCGAAGATGTACAAATGGATGCTTCTTCTGACGACTCAGCCTAACTCCACCGAACCAACAACAACTCGATCGTAATCGTCCAATTACATCGTGCAGTTTTCCACTCAAGTCAATCAAGTAATGGCAATGTATTCCAAACGGAAAAAAACTTTTGAACTCATCACACAGCTGGTACGAAAGCAGTTGAATTATAAATTCAGCCGCTTCTTGTTTTTGTTCGAGCGATGGAGAAAAGAATTTTACAGGATGTCGTGGGGAGACATTGGATATTGGTGTATCACCGTTACTTGGTGTTACCTGGTATTGAGCAGTAATTCGATATGGGCTGATACTTCGTTTTCAAATGTGATTGATGATGTCCAGCCAAAAATCGTTAAGATCTACGGTGCTGGCGGATTTCGTGGTCTGGAGCCCTATCAGAGTGGTTTTCTGATTTCCTCACAGGGCCATATTGTGACAGCTTGGAGTTATGTATTGGACACAGACGAACTGACCGTGACGTTGAACAACGGACACCGCTTTGATGCACAAATTCTCGGTAGTGATCCCCGTACCGAAATTGCACTGCTTAAAATCGAGGGCAGCGATTTCCCTTGTTTTGATTTAGAGAAGACCGTCGAGGTGGATACAGGTTCTCGCATCTTAGCCTTTAGTAATATCTTTGGAGTGGCAACTGGTGATGAATCGGCGAGTGTTTTACACGGTTGTATTGCGGCACGTAGCGCTCTCGCTGCTCGGCGTGGTGCGTTTGTTTTGCCTTATAAGGGTCCCGCATATATTTTGGATGCCATGACCAACAATCCGGGCGCTGCCGGTGGTGCCTTAACCGATCGTCAGGGTCAATTGGCCGGTGTACTTGGTAAAGAACTTCGTGATGCTGCTAATAATACATGGCTCAACTATGCAATTCCAATCAATGAACTACGGGGTGCGATCGATGACATCCGCACCGGTAAGATTATCCCGCGACATATGGACGCTGACATTAAAAAACCGAAGTTTCCGACGACGATCGAGCATCTGGGGATCTCGTTGGTGCCGGATATTTTAACCAAAACACCTCCGTTCATTGATAAAATCGGTATTGGATCATTAGCCGAGCTGGCCGGATTGAGGACTGACGATCTCATCCTTTATGTCGACGAACACATGGTCCAATCCTGCAAAGAATTTGTTCGTGAATTAGAATTGATCGACAAGGATGACAAGATTACGCTGACGGTTCGACGAGACCAGGAACTTGTCACGGCCGAATTACAGGCAAAATCGGTGTCGCCTGCCACACCGCAATCGGACTAAGAGGGCGAGATGCTTCGAGCCAATTTACTTGCGATGGGTTTCAGTGTTCTCGTACCGTCAATGATCTTTGCTCAAAGTATCATTCAGCTAGAAGAAAAGGCGTACCAGGACAGTGTGGCTCGGATGATGCCATCGGTCGTGCGAATCGAAACATTTGGAGGAACCGAGCGTATTGGAAGAACACTGGCAAGCTCAGGACCAACTTCAGGATTGGTCGTTTCTGAGGATGGATATGTAATTTCCAGTTCGTTTAATTTTGTCCGCAAACCGTCATCCATTCTTGTGATCTTTTCAAATGGAGAGAAGGCAGCAGCAGAAATTGTCGCACGAGACCATAGTCGCATGCTGACACTTTTAAAAGTTAACACCGAACAAAAACTTGTTGTACCTCGTGCGATATCACGTGGGGAAATTGAGGTAGGCCAATGGGCTATCGCTGTGGGAAGAACGTTTGACCGGGCGGGTCCCAACGTCTCGATTGGAATTGTCAGTGCAGTCAACCGAATTTGGAGTAAAGCTGTTCAAACGGATGCCAAGATATCGCCTAGCAATTACGGTGGGCCGTTGCTGGATATCCAGGGACGCGTCATAGGGGTTTTAGTTCCGCTTTCACCGCAAGGTCGCGGGGAAGTAGCTGGTGCCGAATGGTATGATTCTGGAATAGGTTTTGCGATACCGCTTGAAGACATTTTCAAACAACTTGACGAACTTAAATCGGGAAAGGATTTGTATCCTGGCATTCTTGGTGTCGTTCTTGAAGGAAATAACCTATATAACGGATTCGCAAAAATCGCTGCCTGCCATCCTAACGGTCCGGCGACTAAGGCAGGCTTGAAAAAAAATGATACGATCATTCAGATTGATCAAACGCCAATTATCCGGCAAGCGCAGTTAAAGCATGTCCTTGGTTCGAAATATGCTGATGAACAGGTACAGCTCGTTGTTCGACGTGACAACACTACCTTTGAAACGGAAGTGTTACTGACAGATGAACTTGATCCGTTTGAACATCCGTTTCTTGGCGTACTGCCGGTACGAACTTTACACGATCAAAAAGGAGTTGTTATCCGTTATGTCTACCCGGATAGTCCAGCTGACCACGCAGGCCTGCAAAAAGGCGATCAACTCGTGTTGTTTTCCGGTGAAGAAATTATAGATGCAGAATCTTTGCGCAAGAGTATTGCAGCTATCGAAGATCGTGAAAATGTAGACTTGGTATTTGAGCGAAGCGGCCAGATGCAAAATGTGAAGCTTTCACTCGGTGTGCTGCCGACGTTAATCCCAGACGTATTGCCAGTAGAGGAAATTCCAGCTTGGAATGGTAGGGAACAACCGGATACTGGGGTTGTTGAGATTAAATTGCCTGAATCTCCAAGCCATTGTTTTGCCTACATACCCGAGAACTACAATCCCCAAAATCCTGCAGGTGTCGTGGTGTGGTTTCACGCACCAGGTGGATTCGACCAGGAAAAGCTCATCGACCGATGGAAGGATTCGTGTACAGCACGAAATCTAATTTTGCTTGCCCCGCAATCTCAAGATCCGTCTCGGTGGCAGCGTACTGAAGTGGAGTTTTCACAGAAGGCCTTAAACCAGCTGATTTCACGATATAAAGTTGACTCCACTCGTATTGTTGCGCACGGTTATCAGGCGGGTGCAGCCATGGCTTATCTGCTTGGGTTTGCTCATCGTGAATTGGTTCGTGGTATTGCAGCTGTTGATGCCACGATACCTCGATTGTCACGCCCACCGGACAACGATCCTTTTCAAAGATTGGCGATTTATACTACCGTTGCCAGTCAGTCACCACTGGAACCATTGATCAATCAAGGGATTCAGCTATTAAGAACGATGAAATATCCTGTGACCGTCGTGGATCAGGGAACGTCGGCTCGTTACTTGGCAGATAATGAATTCGAAGAATTCCTGCGCTGGGTTGATTCTTTGGATCGACTGTGAACTACGCTGATCCATGGAAGCTCACATGATATCGATCGAAAAAGTTGAATTCTACGAGGAGAACGGTTATTTGGCAGTGGAACAGGTTCTCACGAGTGATGAGGTGCATGAACTTCGCTGCGTCACGGACGAATTTGTCAAGCAATCACAGCACGTAACCCATCATACTGATGTCTATGATTTGGAACCCGATCATTCGCAGGAGCACCCGCGCGTTCGGCGGATTAAAAATCCAAATCTCCATCACGCGGTCTACGACCGTGTATTGCGACACCCCAGGATCTTGGATATCATTTCGCAGTTAATCGGATCAGAAATTCGATATCAGACGACCAAGTTGAACCTGAAATGTCCGAATGTTGGCAGTCCAGTTCAATGGCATCAGGATTGGAGTTTTTACCCTCATACCAATGACGATATGCTGGCTGTGGGTGTCGCGATCGACGATATGACACTCGAAAATGGTTGTTTATTAGTTTTGCCTGGTTCTCATCGCGGGCCGGTGCATAATCATCATCAGGATGGTGTGTTTGTGGGAGCGGTGACAGATGCCCGGTTTGGCGATACAGAAGTCGTACCCATCACCGTTGCAGCTGGCGGCATCACTGTTCATCATGTACGTACACTTCATGCATCGCGACAAAATATATCACCCCATCCGCGCCGATTGATGTTGTTGGAGTTGGCTGCAGTTGATGCATGGCCCTTGCGAGGTTGGGGAAAGATTGAAGACTTCGATGCCAAAATTCTTCGAGGACAGGCGATGAGTGAGCCTCGTCTTGAAACTGTGCCTGTACGGATTCCAGAACCGGCACACGAACGTCAAGGTTCGATTTTCGAGGTTCAGACCAAGCTCAGTCGTCCGGAGATTTAAGTTCTTTTGCTTCCAGTGTCTCCCGGCCAGGCGGCCAGCCGTTTTTCGCCCACTGGGAAATCGTAAGTGTCAGGGGGCTTTCAACAAGGTAGTGTTATACGCTTGTTGAAAATGATTTCCTGTTGTTTACTGATGAATCGACAGCAGGAAATTCGTTTAAGCCAGACAGGTACGTGTTGTGTGGACCTCCCAAATCAGTTCCCAGATGAATCATCCTGCCTTGGCATGCGATTTGCGCCAAACCCTTTAAAAACCGTATTTCAGACGATCAACATGCCAAAGTGGCAGGAGAACTCAATGGGTGAAGCTCTCCTGCCGCGCGTTCAAGGACAACCAGACGCGGCTGCAACTGTTTGCTCTGGCCTACAATCTGGCGAACTTCCTGCGCCGCCTGGCGCTGCCCGGGGAGATCGGGCACTGGTCGCTGACAACTCTACGGGACAAGCTCGTCACGATCGGAGCGAAGGTGACACGGCGCTCGAAGTACGTGATATTCCAACTTGCCGAAGTGGCTGTGACGTGGAAGTTGTTTGCAGCGATTCTCGACCGCATGGAGCGACTCGCGTTGCCGCCACCAGATATCAATGGACGGATGCTTGCGTAGGAGTCGTGTCGTGGCAGAAAAACGCTGGCCTCACGAGGAAAAGTCTGCGCACAACAGGTACGAAGCCCGGCCAAGGAGCTTGAAGGGGCGTGAATCCGACAAAAGGAACCCAGAAACTGGGGCCGCAGGGAAGAAGGATGAGAAAAATTCCGATGCGCTAGACACGGGGAGGGCGAAAGCGATTACAATAGTCGACATTCCAAGCCTGGACCGGCTCCAGGTACATTCAAATGGGAAATCCCGGCTGAGAGATCCACGATGATCTGTACGAAGATCCTGACGACGATTCGGCGCGCGACCGCGCTCCTTATTGTCATCACGAGCGGCAGCATCGCCGACGCGGCCGATACGACCGCTGCGACTCCTCGCGGCGTCGACCTCGCCCGGCTGAACGGCTGGAGCATCGTGGTGGCGAACGACTCGATCGCGAGCGAGATCTACGCGGCGGAGGAGTTTCAGCAGCTCTTCCGTCAGGCGAGCGGTGTGACTCTCCCGATCGTAAGCCGCATCGATGAGTGGGACCGTCACGTCTATATCGGACCGGGTTCCACGATGAGGGCCAGCCCGGTGGGATTCACGGTCGACGGCCTCGGTCCGGAGGATCTGCGCATCGTCGTGAGGGACGACGCCATCGCCATCGCCGGCGGACGGCCGCGTGGCACGCTCTACGGCGTCTACACGTTTCTGGAGGACTACCTGGGCGTTCGCTTTCTCACCCCCGATCAGACTCACGTGCCGCCGGTCGGCGAGCAGCGAGTGGCCGGCCCGCTGGACCGCGTCCATCGTCCTCCGTTCGCCAACTACCGTTACGCGGTGTTCCGAACGGCTCAGAAGAACGCGGTGTTCGCGGTTCGCCATCGGAACAACGCCGTCCACAACGAGCCGAGATTCGGCGGTGTCTCGGCGTTCATCAACATCGGTCACAGCTTCTATCGCCAGGTCCCTTACAACGAATACGGAGAGCGACACCCGGAGTACTTCTCTCTCTGGGACGGCGAGCGCCGGAAGGGTCACTACTGCCTGACGAATCCGGATCTGGTCCCGATCGTCACGCGCGCGGTCCTGAAGGCGGCCGGACTGCCCTCGGAAGTCGACCGGAGGAACTTTTCGGTCTCCCAGGACGACACCGTCTGGCAATACTGCCAATGCGAAAAGTGCAGTGCTATTGACCGAGCGGAGGAATCCCATATGGGGGCGTTGCTGACGTTCGTCAACGCTGTGGCCGACGAGGTCGCCAAGACCCATCCGGATGTCGAGATCGGTACGCTGGCTTTTGGCTTTTCACGCAAACCACCGAAAACGATCGAGTGTCGGCCGAACGTGGAGGTCAACTTGACCACGTGGGGACGCTGTCATGTTCATTTGATCACGGATCCCGACTGCCCTCCGAATGTCGAGTTCTTCGAACACCTGAAGAGATGGAGCAGGATCTGCAAAAACGTCTATGTCTGGGATTACCACTTTGGCGCCGGCCACGTTCTTCTGCCATATCCCGATTTGTTCATGATGAAGCCGAACTTCGAAGCGTTGTTGGCCCACGGCGTCAAAGGCGTCTTCATGCAGTCCGAGTATTCGCTCCTGACAACAGAGTTTTCCGATCTCCGTTACTACCTGATGAGTCGGCTCTTGTGGAATCCGAAGCTCAACGATCGAGAAGTGGTCGATGAATTCCTCGATCTTCATTACGGGGAGGCAGCTCCGCCGATCCGTCGTTTCATCGATCTGGTGCATGACCATTACAGAGACATCAAGATCCATCATGTCAAATGGCAGCCGCACGCCTTACCCGTCGTTGAAACTGTTGCGGCCGCCGGCCTCGAGTTGTTCGCCGCAGCACGAGACATGGCCAAGAGCGATGCGGTCAAGTCCCGTGTGGAAAAAGCCTCGCTCTGCGCCTACCGAGCAGTCCTCGATCCGATCTTCAAGCTCGAAAAGGATGCCGACGTCGACCCGAGTGTCGCCAAGCGGATTCGACCGATTGTCGAGGAGTTCTTCCGGTTGTGCGCCAAGTACGGAATCGGTTCGAAGACGGTGGGGATTTCGTACGGCTACTCGGACGTGACCCGTCAGCGTCTTGAGGCGATCCTGTCGTCTCGAGATTGATGGATCAGCGGGAGGTTCGCCCTCCATTGGCCAGCGGTCTCTATTTCGCCCGCATGTCGTAACAGAAGAGCCACCAGCGAATGAGACTGCGTTGATCCATTGATTTTTTGGAACGCGAAGGGCTGCTGACGACTTGGCGACGTTGGCGAGTTCCAGCGCCCTGGAGTTAACCGCCGCTACGTGACCGCTGGAGTGACTCAAATAAATTGGATGTTCGACCGACACGAGGTCCAGAGTCTCCCTGGTGGGATGTCCGCCAAGTTTAGTATCTTGATAACGTTCGCCAAGGATCCACTGTCCCTTCGGCGTTATTGCTGCTTTCCGCTTCAATGCGGCAATTAAGTCTTCCAGTGTCGTCACGTGATCCGGCCCACAGGGCACACGTCCCAATCGAGACTCAACAGAATGCAACTCCTGTGGGTGAATATGGGCGTCGTTGAATCCCGGGACCACCGTGCGATTTGTCGCGTCAATCACTTTCGTATCGGGACCCACGCACACCCCCTGTCGCCCGTTTGTCGCGTTGTGGTGGTGAGGTTGGTGGCATCTGCCAAGGAAATCGGTGAAGACGATCTAGCGAAGCAGGCTATAGGGTAAACTGGTTACAACATATTGATGATCGGACCACCGGGTTCGGGCAAGACCATGTTGGCAAAAAGGGTTCCCACCATTCTGCCGAAATTAACAGCCTGCGAATCAATAGAAACGACG
>Ga0310120_10003989_pt1 | contig 10457 bp, 6 predicted proteins | sample CB27_AW_983_MG_FD_203506 | JGI IMG/M metagenome (GOLD analysis project Ga0310120, IMG submission 203506) | Marine microbial communities from Western Arctic Ocean, Canada - CB27_AW_983 | ecosystem: Environmental > Aquatic > Marine > Oceanic | place: Canada: Western Arctic Ocean | collected... | reverse complement strand
TCGGCGAGTACCTGGCCGAAGTCAACGATACCGAGGAAGAACCCGAGGCACACATCTACCTTTCCTACGCCCCGGGAGACCTGCGGCCTCCGATTGTCTACCGCTGGTACGTCTACCTGAAACAGACTGCGGAAAACGGGCACCCCGTGTTTACAGCATGGCACCGCCTGCGCGAGCTGGAGGATGAACACTTCGCGGGCCAGGTTCCAGCCCTACTTGCTGAATTGGCCCAGCGACCCGCCGGTGAAGTCAATCCAGTGATCCTTGCTGCGCTGGTCGAGAATCCGCCGTGTTCCATGCAAGATGTTGCGGATCGTTATGGTCTGGTATTTCGTCAGCAGTACGAACTCGATAAGCAACGCAAGACATCTCCACCACAAGGTAACCCAGCTCCGGTCCAACCCTCTCCGGCTGAGCAAGAGATCCTGGCGGTGCTGCTGGATGAACAGAGCCCCACGTTTTTTCCACCGGAAGAAACTGCTTTTCTGATCGACCGCCGGTACATGAACGAAAACTGGAAACGACGGCAGGAACTACAGAATTTCCAGGTGGACTCTCCCGGGGCACCGCCGCGGGCACCCGTTTTGACAGACGTTGATAAACCGCTCGAACCGCGTGTCTTCACGCGCGGCGACCCCAACCAGCGCGGGAAGAAAGTGCCGCGACAATGGCTGGGCCTGTTGGCTGGCGAAACGCGAGAACCGTTTCAGCAAGGAAGCGGGCGCCTGGAACTTGCCCGCGCAATCGCCAGCGATCAGAATCCACTGACCACCAGGGTCCTGGTGAATCGCATCTGGCTACATCATTTTGGTAAGGCCCTGGTGCGTGGAGCAAGCGATTTTGGCACCCGCAGCGACCCTCCCACTCATCCGCTACTTCTCGATTATCTTGCGGGAAGATTCGTAGCAGAAGGTTGGTCCATCAAACGTCTGCATCGGCAAATGGTTCTCACAAGCACTTACCAGCAATCGAGTATGCTGGACGTCGAGCGGCAAGAGCAGGATCCGGAAAACCGGCTGGTCTGGCGGATGAACCCCAAACGGCTGGAATGGGAAGTGATTCGCGATGCGCTGCTGTTTGTAGGTGGCGGAATCGCCGACCAGATCGGGGGACGGCCTGTCCAGTTGTTAGAGCAACCCTTTTCAAGGCGGCGTACCATTTACGGCTTTATCGATCGTCAAAAGCTTCCAGCCGTCTACAGAATGTTCGATCTGGCGAGTCCGGACCAGACAACCGCCCAACGGCACAAAACCCTTGTTCCACAACAGGCCCTGTTCCTGATGAATTCTGACTTCGTGGTCGAGCAGGCGCACGCGCTAGCAAACCGCTCGGAAGTGGTGCGCCAAATCAGTGCCAAAGACAAAGTCAAAAAACTTTACGAGCTTGTCTTTTCGCGCCCACCTGAGGCCATCGAGTTGGCAGCGGCGGTCGAATCTCTGGGGGCACACCCGGGTGACAACGTGGCTCTGCTGGACCACCTGGCCCAAGTGTTGCTGATGACCAACGAATTCATTTACGTGGAGTGAGAAGACTCGAAGGACACCGAACCATGGCCTCTCGCAATGACGCAACAACCTCTGCGACTCCATCACCGGCCGACCTTGTCGCCTGCCGGGCTGCTCATGCTCGATCCATTGCAGGCCCCTTCCTCACCCGCCGTGAGTTGCTCTGTCGCAGCGGAATGGGATTTGCGTCACTTGGCCTGGCAACCTTGATGGCTCCCACGGCGCCGGCGACTGCGGCCTCCTCACCAGCCAGTTCCGGCAGTCCGTTTGCCACTCGGCCGCCTCATTTTCCAGGCAAAGCAAAACACGTCATTCACCTGTTCATGAATGGCGGCCCTTCGCAAGTCGATACGTTCGATCCCAAACCGGCACTCCAGAAATATCACGGTCAAATGCTGCCCACTGAAAACCTGCAGACCGAAAGCATGACGGCCGGAGCGATGGGATCACCTTTCAAATTTCGCAAGCATGGTCAAAGCGGAATTGAAGTGAGTGAATTGTATCCGCGCGTCGCTGAATGCATCGATGACATCTGTGTGATCCGTTCGATGTTCACCGAGTTGCCTAATCATGAACCCTCGCTGATGATGATGAACTGCGGCGAGTCGCGGCTCGTTCGCCCCAGTTTGGGATCGTGGCTGACGTATGGCCTGGGAAGTGAAAACGAAAACCTGCCCGGTTTCGTAGCAATGTGCCCTGGTGGCTACCCGATCAAAAGTGTCCAGAACTGGCAGTCGGCCTTTCTACCCGGAGTCTATCAGGGAACGTACATTGATACAAAACAGACTGACATCAATAAGCTTATCGAGTACATCGACACGCGACATGTTTCCCGGCAAGATCAACGCCGTCAACTCGATCTGCTTGGTCTGTTGAACCGCCATCACCTGGAAAGGAGAAACCGCGAGGCAGAACTGGAGGCACGCATCCAGACTTTCGAGCTGGCTTCCAACATGCAGCTTGCCGCCGCAGACGCCTTCGACATCAACCAGGAACCGCAGTCTATCCGAGACCAGTATGGCGAGGGCGAGCAGGCACGCCAGATCCTGATGGCCCGGCGCCTGGTCGAGCGGGGCGTTCGCTTCGTCCAAATCTGGCATGGCCCCAGCCAACCCTGGGACAACCACCATGACCTTGAGACCAAGCACCGTCAGTTGGCAGGAGAAAGCGATCAGGCCATTGCGGCCCTGCTTCGTGATCTCAAGAGTCGCGGCCTGCTGGATGAAACCTTAGTCATCTGGGGTGGTGAATTCGGCCGCACCCCGACAGTACAGATTCCTTCGACGGAAGACAAAGCCCCCAACGGCCGGGATCATAACCCCTACGGCTTCACGGTTTGGCTAGCCGGTGGTGGTGTCCAGGGAGGACAGATCTACGGGGCCACTGACGACTTCGGTTTTCGGGCCGTCGAACAACCGATGCATGTGCATGACCTGCATGCCACGATCCTCCACCTGATGGGATTCGACCACACACGACTGACCTATCGTTATGCTGGCCGCGACTTCCGGCTCACGGACGTCTCCGGCCAGGTCATCCACGACCTGTTAGCTTAGAACGAAGCACCCTCACCATCTGGGGGCGGGCTTTCACCCAGACCAGCAGATCGCCCTCCGTCGCGTGACCGATGAACCTTCGGCTCTCCATCCACACTCTCCCGTGCCGTACCGTGCCGGCACAGACACACAAGCGTGTCGTCCGGCAGGGCCACCAGTGACGGAAATGCAACGTACTCACTGATCCGCTGGGGATGCTCGTTCCGATAAACCGTATGGTGTTCCAACAGTTGTAAGGTTGCCATGGCAATTCCTGTGAAGTGGTGAGGACTGGAAGAGTCGGAATTACTCCTTCTACGACGACACGTCCACCCGGGCTCCTGTTATACAATCGCCCGGTACCACACAACAGCCACATACGAGGAGTGCTTTTCAGAACGGTTCGAGGGTTGCGACAAATTCGCAGAAATACAAAAATCAATAACTGCTCAGTGAATGCCTCCGGAGAAAGTGAAGTATGAAAATCAGCCAACGTGGAATCGTGAATCGTGGTGATCCGGGCACACGGCGTGCCGTGTCCTCATTTCCCACCGTGACCTGTCTCGCCGACAATTCTCTAATGGCGACCTACCGAGTCGGTTCATCAAAAGATTCCGAAGATGAAACCATCGAACTTCGCCATTCCGAAGATGGTGGACGAACATGGGGCAACCCCACCACACCCTTTGAGACAACGGTCAACAACAAACGCGGATCGTTGAAAGTACTCTATCCCACGGCCCTGGATGGGGAGCATCTGATGGCGGCCGCGCTGTGGGTCGACCGGCAAACCTATCCCGGTAAGCCCCTTTTTGATGACCAGACTGAAGGCTGCCTGCCCTTAGCCATTTTGCTCACCGATTCACCCGACTGCGGTAGAACCTGGACTCCATGGCGAGTGTTGCCGGTGCCTGACTCGATCGGCCCCCCCAGCTTGACGAGTCCGATCCTGAGACTTCCCAGCGGAAAACTGGCCGCGAGTATCGAAACCAACAAAAACTATGGAGACACCTCGGCCTGGTTCCAACACGTGGCCTACACCTATTCGGAGGATCAGGGGCGGACCTGGAATCCTCCTGTGAAAGTCTGCCAGGACCCAACGGGTCGCATTTTCAACTGGGACCAGAGAGCCGGTGTTTGTCCGGATGGACGGCTGGTCACGTTCACGTGGACTTACGATCGGGAAACAAGGTCTTATCTCAACGTGCAACGACGTCTCAGCCCCGATGAAGGAAACACCTGGACTGCTCCCGAAGACCTTGGCTTTACCGATCAGCCGTCACATCCCGCCATTTTTCCTGACGGACGGATCGTAGTAGCCTGGGTCGATCGCTTCCAGTCGCGTTCGATTCGCGCCCGACTGGCAGAAACCAATGATGCTCCGTTTCTTTCCGCCACCGAAGTCGTGCTCTACGAACTGCAGGACCTCATCCAAAAATCTGCAATGGGGCAGGGGAGTACGGGTGATGTCCTGACCGAAATGGGCGTTTGGAATTTTGGCCTGCCCTACGCGGAATCGCTTCCTGACGGTGATGTGATGGTTGTTTACTATGCGGGCAGTGCAGAGCAGATGGCAATCGAGTGGGTCCGGCTATCGTTGTGAGCCGAAAGACTTGCTCGGCAGTCAACAGCATCCCGTCACGCGACAAGGTTCAGGCCGTATAACTTTCGTGGATCATAAGCAAGTCGCACCAACTCAATTGACATATCCAAGGGCTTGCAGCTTGCGGATGACTTCGGGATCCACCACGACTCCGCCACGCGCTACAGGTTGACTTACCAGCTGGTGCAGTGACTCGAGCCGATACTCAAGATCCTCCGCCACTCGCTGAATGGCAACCCTATCGGCCGAGTCTGATGTATCCGGGTCACGCCCCGCTGCAGATCCTGGGGAGGACGAAACCGAACGTTCCAGGAGGTTCGTTTGCTCCAGAGGATCGCTGGTCAAGTCGTAGAGCTCTGGCGGCATCGCGTCAAACGACAAAAGATGCCAACGATCGTGGACCAGGGAAAGTCCCTCGCCGGCAAAGAAAGGCCGTCCGGCTTTCTGAAATCCCTGCCGCTGCGAAAAGCAGGGCGACGCCTGGACCGTCTCCCCGCGCAACCGGGGAGCGAGCGACTGACCGTAGCTACCTGCCGGCTTCGGAATTCCGAGGAGTTCGAGCAAGGTTGGCATGAGATCAACCAAGCTGACAGGCTCCCAGTGGTCCCGCGAAGAATCGGCTCCTGGCAGCGCTAGAATCAGCGGCACATGAAGCTGGTGGAGGTAGGCGAATTCACTATGGTCGAACGCGTAGCCAAAACGATCTAAAAGTTCCCCCAACGTTTCGCCATGGTCGGAGACGACGGCCACGAGGGTTCGCTCGGCAAGGCCCGACCTTTCCAAATACTTAAGGAGCCTGCCCACTTCGCTGTCGGCGTAGGAAATTTCGGCATCGTAGGCCGCAGTCGCCTCGCTCACTAGCTGGGGAGTCATCGCATCCAGGTCAACGATGAACGCGTCATCCGGGGGCATCGGCCGCTGAGGAGCACGAAAGGCCTGCCGAAATCGAGAAGGGGCATGGTACACGGAGTGGGGATCGAAAAGATGGACGAAGGCAAAATGCGGCGCATTCTTGTGAACATCCATCCAGTTGATCGCCTGCTGCACGGTGGGTCCCGCGATCCGGGTGTGGGCGTCGTAGACTTCAAAACCTTTCTGAATCTGGGTGTGAGTAAACAGGGGATTCGCGCTGACAAATCCTCCGGTCGCATAGCCGGCATTCTTCAACACCTCGGCCAGGGTGACCGCCTCCTGTGGCACCTTTTGAAAATTGTCCGTCACACCAAGCTGTGCCGGATGCATCCCCGTGAGCATCGAGGTATGGCTGGGCAACGTCATGGGACACGTTGAATAGGCACGCCGGAACACGTGGCCGCGGCGGGCCAACTGATCGATAGCAGGGGTCGTGGGCCGCTCGTAACCGTAAACGGACAGATGGTCTGCACGCAGCGTGTCGATGGAGATCAGCAGCAGGTTCCAGCGCGGAGCCCGAGGCCAGCTCCACCAGGCGGAAACACCTCCAGCCAGCGAGGCCAATGCGGAAAGGGTCAGAACCGTGCGTCTACGCATAACAGTTACTCAAAAACGTACAACGCGATCTTCGAGCCACTCACCCATTGTAGCACACTTCCCTGTTGACCGGACAACGAACCAGGATCCCCAGGCGCCACTATCAATCAGTTTGTCGACACCAAGATTTTTCAATGACTGGCTCCACATAACGATCTGGCTACGGAGAAGTTTCCTTAACATGTCACTTCAAGTGATCGTTCCACTCTGGGTCAGGGCAGGGGATGGACCGGTCGAAAGCCAATCGCATTGACGCGCACATCCGGTCCGACTCGGAACCGGTTGGCCGCATAAAGAATCTGGTCCTCGAGGTTCCAGCCACCTCCGCGGTAGACGCGCAGGGTGCCGTGCTTAGGAGCATCCGTCTGTCCTTGGGCGTAGCGCTCGTAGATCCTGCCATTGTACCGATCGGCACACCACTCCCAGACGTTGCCGGCCATGTCGAAAGCACCATAGGGTGAAACATCCTCGCTGGTTCGTCCCACTGGCGCCGTCGACTTGTCTCGATGGTTCGGATTTCCGGCCCAAATACAATGCGACCCGGGTGCTTCTGCACCCCAAGGTTGTAACCGCCCGTCCGTGCCACGCGCAGCCTTTTCCCACTGCGCCTCCGTCGGAAGTGACAGCCCGGACCAGCGACAAAATGCGTCGGCATCGTACCAGGAAACAGAGACCACCGGATGGTCATCCCGGATCCCCCAAGGGGGCGATTCCGGCTCGTTTCGCGCTGTCTGGCGACAGAACTGCAGGTATTGCTGCCAGGTCACCTCATGGCGACCGATGAAATAAGCACGCGGCAGCGAATGGACATGGCAGGGGTTCTCATCCACGTCGTCAATTTTCTTCAGCTGTAAACTTCCCATGATAAAATCGCCCGCCGGGACGTAGACCATCTCGATCTCCACTCCCTTTCCGGTATTCCAAACGTAGATGTCCGGTTCCCTGCCCCGGCGCATCCCTGCGGGCAGTTCGGTTGGTGACGCGACCACGACCGGTCGGTTCTGCAGCCGCTTGAGGCCTGCTTGCTGCTCCCTCCTGAGCTCCAATTGGAGACCGAGTGCAGAGATACTCTGAAACAGCTTGGAATTTTTGAAGTTCGGATTTTCGGTTGCCAGCGCCCGCTCGACGTATCTCTTGGAGCGGAGATATTCCTGTTGATGGAAAGCGGCACGGGCGGCGTCCTGCAGCAGGTTCGGGAGTGGTCCCAGGATTCCGATGACCTCATCGTACAGTAGCAATGCCTGTGGGTAATCGTTTTTCTCGCTCAGTGCTTGGGCTTGCGCCCACTTCCGTGCCTGCTCGGACCTCTGCTGTTGTGTCTGCCCGACCTTCGACTGGGAAGATCCAGTTCCGCAGACCAGCGTGACCAGCACCACAGCGATCAGCGCTTCCAAGCAAGGACGGTACACCGGCTCTCCCTTTCCTACAAATGAGTGACTGCTCGTCTCAATTCACGAGAGGGGTTTTCGCAACTTCTTCGCTGGAAAATCCGGCCCGGGTTCGATGACGTCAGAGTTCCTGGCAACCGGCTGACAACATTGCCAACCGTACCTCTCGATCACCGTGACAAATATCTGGCCAGCCAGACAAGACCGGTCGCGACAACACTCAACAGGACGCAACTTGTCAGCGGAAAAAAGAGTCGGACGTGATCGCCGTCGATCCTGAGGTCGCCCGGTAGTTTACCAAGCCAGGGGATGGAGGGTACCCACAGCCACAACAACCCAATGGTCGTTACCACAGCGCCAATGATTACAAGTGTCCAACCTGGATGCGACATCTGGCTCACCACTGCCTCGGAGTCTTCATCCGTACTTTCTGTTTGTGCGGGTTCTTGCGCAAATGAAAGAATCTGGTTGCCGGTTTGCAAGGCGATTATTGTTCATGGCAGAAACTAGTGGAATCTGCTTCTCGCACTCCCATTATACAATGGTCACATCGGGTTCAGTAGGGCGACACGACTCTGAACATTGTCAAGGATATCAAAAACATGGATTCAAGTGCGTTCTACTTACCACCGGGAAGCACACAGCAAGCGTTTGTGACCTCGGCTGCTGGTATCCCGTAAACGGCAGATCGCATGCTCGCCAAACTGACAGAAAAAACGAGACCAGGCGCGACCTCCTTCATGTTCGAACGGATGGTTTGTCGAAGAATACCAGGGCGAATACATGGCATTGCGGAAACCCGTTCTGTGAAACAACTGACCTGAGACGGCGACAACCATCTTCCTTGACTTGGTGCCGGTTGGTTGCGACTTGTCCCGTGACAGCACGGTGCAGATCTGAACGTCATTTGGACGTCCTATTTTCCAGTGAAGAAATGATCGTTAGGAAACGTCCGGCTGAAATCGAAATTTGTCGCAAGTCCCTGGCAACTAGGGGTTTTTGATGTAACTTGCTGTTCAGAAAACGACGTGCGGCTACAAATGGTCCGCATTTCGATCGAACAAGGATTATAATCTTTTCAAAATCAACTAAGCTAAAGTGTGACGTCGTTGCACACACTAGCAGGTATGGCCGTGATCGATCTTGGAAGCTTTCGTACCCGAACGTGTGACGGGCTCTCCCGCCGGTCATTCCTTCGCTTGGCGCCGTCCATTCCGCTGGCGCTGGGCCTTGGATCACCTCTGTTAGGAGCTCAACCAATTCGGGCGAAATCGGTCGTGTTTGTCTTCATGTGGGGTGGGCCTAGCCACCTCGACACGTTTGATCCCAAACCGGACGCCCCCATGGAATACCGGGGACCGCTCGCCACCATCGGGACACGGACTCCGGGCGTAGCGTTTTCGGAACTGGTCCCGATGTTGGCTCAGCGCAGTAATCTTTTTACGCTGATTCGGTCTCATCAGGAAACCGCACCGGGTCACCCGGACGCGGGAACCGTCGCCCTGACCGGGTACGAGGAACGCCCCTTGCCGGTCAAGCCAAACTTCGGGTCAATCGTCGCGGCTCACAGAGGCCATCACGGACAGTTGCCACCTTTTTTATCATTGACCAACGGGCCGCTCGCTGATAGTTCACGGATTATCGAAGGCTACGGTGCTGGGACGCTTCCCAAGGCAAACGATCCGTTCCTTGTCGGCTGCTCAGACCGCGGTGAAGTGGACCTGCCGAACTTACGTCTGCTTGAAGGCCTTTCGCCGGGTCTCGTCAATGACCGCCGAACCTTGCTCAACCGACTGGAAACCGATTTGCGACGGTTTGATACGGCTGAAATTGCCGGCTGGAATGATACGTATGACGCTGCCTACCGGCTATTGACAAAACCAGAGGCACGCCAGGCATTCGACGTGACTCGCGAATCTTCTGAGACCCGCCAACGGTATGGACAAACCACATTTGGCCAAAATGCTTTGTTGGCCCGCAGGCTTGTGGAAGCCGAAGTTCCCTACATTCAACTGAACTACAGTCGTCATCCCGAGGCGATTACGACGGGGTACGAGCTTGGCTGGGATACGCACATTCTTAATTTCGAGTTGCTTCAGGATCAGCACTGCCCGATTTTCGATCGGGCATTTTCGGCTTTCCTGGATGACATCTACGAGCGGGGACTCATCGACGATACGTTGATCGTCGCCATGGGAGAGTTTGGCAGGACACCCAAGATAAACCAGCGTGCATCGCGTGATCATTGGCCACGTTGTTATTTCTCCATGTGGGCCGGTGCTGGCATTGAACCCGGCCGCGTGATTGGCGCCAGCGATCGCCTGGGCGAAGACCCCGTCAGTGATCCCATCACACCCTTGATGGTCGGCACCACCATCGCTGAGTTGGCGGGAATTGATGCCCAGGCCCGGGTCGAAATGAACGTACTTGAGGGCGGAACCATCATCGATGAGTTGCTCTAACCGAGACTGTTTTCGCGCTCTGGGGATGGTGCTCGTGACCACCCTCCTGGCTGCATTTCCGGAGGTCGTCCAGGCGGCGGCACCGGTTCGGCTGACCGAGAACGGAACGATGAAATTCGTGACCGCGTTTGCCGGGGACGGCAGCGACGTGCTGTTTGTCGAATTTGTCAAGCCGACGCTGTTTCAGATCATGCGGTTGAAACTGGACGACCGATCGGTTGAACCTCTGCACGGGAACCAGGCGGATCACGAACTGGACATTGCCGTTTCACCGGATGGCAAGTATTACGCTTTCGTCCAATGCCACAGCACACTCCACGGGGCGATCGAGATTCGCGATGTCAGCCAGAAGTCGATCGGTCACGTGCCCGCGGGCCCGGGGTTTGCTGTCTATCGTAGTCTCGCCTTTGCTCCAGACAACTCGCGTTTGCTTTTTACATTTCCAGAAAACGTCC
>Ga0310120_10003988_pt1 | contig 10458 bp, 10 predicted proteins | sample CB27_AW_983_MG_FD_203506 | JGI IMG/M metagenome (GOLD analysis project Ga0310120, IMG submission 203506) | Marine microbial communities from Western Arctic Ocean, Canada - CB27_AW_983 | ecosystem: Environmental > Aquatic > Marine > Oceanic | place: Canada: Western Arctic Ocean | collected... | reverse complement strand
CTGCGAGGCTTCCTCAACGACTTCGGCCTCTAATACGGGAGCGGCTTCGCCTTCAGCGGGAGCAGCAGCACCCCCTCCGTCGCCACAGCAGCCATCGCCACAGCAGCCATCGCCACAGCAGCCATCTTCACAGCCACAGCTGGCTTCGCGGCAGCAGCAACGCCGACGCGAAATGAGCTTGCCAAGCAGTCCGCCGCAACCCCAAGCGCTTTCGCAACCGCAGGAGGGCTCGCAACAGCCATTGCCACAGCAGCCGTCTTCACAGCCACAGCTGGCTTCGCGGCAGCAGCAACGCCGACGCGAAATGAGCTTGCCAAGCAGTCCGCCGCTGCCACAACCGCAGCCGCTCTCGCAACCGCAGGAGGGCTCGCTACAGCAGCCATCGCCACAGCAGGTGTCTTCGCAACCGCAGCCGGGATCGCCACAGCAGCCATCGCCACAGCAGGTGTCTTCGCAACCGCAGCCGGCTTCACAACAGCCATCGCCAGCCAGCAGGCGAGACAGGAGACCACCGCCGCCACAACCACCGCAGCAAGCGTCGCCGCAGCAGCCATCGCCGCAGCAGCCATCGCCGCAGCAGCCATCGCCGCAGCAAGTGTCTTCGCAACCGCAGCCGGCTTCACAACAGCCACCGCCACCAAACAGGCGAGACAGGAGACCGCCGCCGCCGCAACCACATCCGCTTTCGCAGCCACAGGAAGGTTCGCAGCAGCCGCCATTTCCACAGCAGCCATCACCACAGCCGTTGCCGCAGCAGCCATCGCCGCAGCAACCATTACCACCGTCTTCGCAGCCGCAGCCCGGGTCGCAACAATCCGAGTTGCAGGAGCAGCCGCTAACCATGTTTTCGAGTAGTCCAGCTTGACTACCCTGGGCACACAAACCCAAGCTCAGCAAGAGCATTGCCACTAATAGGTTCCATCTCATCGACCAACGTCTCCTTTTGCGTCGGAACTGGGGGGACACCCGCAGCGCGTATAGCCAAGTCCTATCCCAAAGATGAAACCGCTTTTGGCGGATTTCACGTGGTAACGTCGACGGGTGGGAGCACCGGGCTACGGGGCCAAGTGCCATTCGTCTGGTTGGTGTATTTGGGGTAGGACCAGGTTTAGGCTGGAGGTTTTTAACCCACAGTTCACTCGGAATCGTACGACCGGCTGAGGCCGAGCCAATCTTTGGCTCGAAAAGTCCGTCCGTCAGCCCGCCGCGGTCTCCGGAGCCCCTGGTCGGCACCGGATCTATCGCAAGCGTTATTTTCGGTATCGGACTAAGGAATGGCACCGCTTGAATATTCGGAAGCAATTTTCACCAAGTGGTTTAGATCGACTTTTGTGCCGAAAATTCCGTATTCGGAGCCTGGTTAAACTTTGCCGATTAATCAGCCGGCTCTGGCCCAGGTAATCCTGACCCGGGTAATCCTGGTTGTGGATTCTAGAATCCAACTCTGGTAGGATGCGGACTCCAAGATACGTCGCTTTCCTCGCAGCAGCTGCAGATTCAGTGGGCGCAGGGCTTTCCAATTCCGGGCCCGACGGTTTCGGCAGGTCGGTGGGTCTCGCCATGAGACATCCCTATCAACGCATCCAAAACCATCTGCAAGATATCAAGATATGAAATCACTACCTCCCAAACCGTTACTACGAATGAGTCGGCGGTTGATCGTTCCATTGGTCCTGGTCACCTGGCTGACGATCGACAACCCAAAGCAGCTTGTGGGGCAAGAGGTCGATCCGTTGGATTGGACGTTTTGGCGGGGTCCCGAATACAACGGGATTTCGCGAGAAACGGGCTTGATCAACGATTGGGATCCACGTGCCGGAGATGGTAGCAACGTACTTTGGCAGCGAGACGATCTGGGGGGGCGCAGTACCCCCGTTGTCATGAACGGGCGGCTTTACACCATTTTGCGTGCTGATCCTGGAACGCCAATCGAAGGAGAACGAGTCGTTTGCCTGGACGCCGACACCGGCAAAATGATCTGGGAGAACCGCTTTAACGTCTATCTCTCGGATGTGCCCGATACGCGTGTGGGGTGGTCATCGTGTGTGGCCGATCCACAAACCGGGCACGTCTACGCCCTGGGAGCCTGCGGCATCTTTCAATGCCTCGATGGGGAGACAGGGGGAAAAATTTGGGGCCTGCCCTTGCACGAACGGTTTGGATTGTTGAGCACCTACGGTGGCCGCACGAACTTTCCGGTCATTTGCGAGGACCTCGTCATTATTAGTTCCATCGTGATCGGTTGGGGCGAGATGGCCAAACCGGCTCATCGATTCATTGCCTTCGATAAACGGACGGGCGAGGTTGTCTGGTTCCGCGGCACGACTTTGCTCCCCTATGATACAACTTACAGCAGTCCCACGCTCACCGTGCTAGGCGGCCAATTGGCGCTAGTCTTCGGCTCTGGCGATGGAGCTGTCTGGGCCCTGCAACCGCGAACGGGAAATCCGATTTGGAACTTTCGGTTGTCTCGCCGAGGTCTGAATGTGGCGCCGTTGGTCGTCGACGATCTGGTCATCACTGGTCATTCCGAGGAGAACATCGACAGCACCGAACAGGGCACCGTGGTCGCGATCGACCCGGCGGACCAGTCAGGCGACATCACGGACTCGGGCGAGCTCTGGCGGCACTACGAGCTGATGGCTGGCAAGAGTTCTCCCATTTCCGTAGACGGTCAATTGTTTGTCTTTGATGACCGGGCCAAGCTACACGTATTCGACGTGGAAACGGGAGACCCGATCGGCGATCGCATTTCCCTGGGAACGGTGATGCGATCCAGTCCGTTGTACGCCGACGGCAAGATTTACGCGATCACGGCTAACGGCCGCTGGTACATTCTCGAACCGGACGCCGACGAAGGGGCTGTCAAACTTAGCAGCGGCAGATTGCTCCAGGGCGAAGAATCCCATGCCTCGCCGATCTGCTCGCACGGGAAGATCTACATCCAGACGACTGGCCGGCTATATTGCCTCGCGGACCCCAACAAAACTTCTGGAGCCGAACCCCCACCAGAGGCGCCGACAGAAGACGATGTGAACTCCGACCGCCAGGCGGCTTATTTACAAATCAACCCCGCTGAAGTCTTGCTTTATCCGGGCGACACCCAATCGTTCACCACCCGGACGTTTAATCGCCGCGGTCAATTTCTCAAAGAAGTCCAGGCCACATTTCGGCTGGATGGCAGCGGTACAATCACGCCTGAAGGCCGGTTTCAAGCGGCCAAATCGGGACATTCGGCGACAAAAATTCATGCCGACATCGACGGATTGGTCGGCACTGCTAGAATACGCACGGTCCCGCCGCTCCCCTGGGAATTCGATTTCGAAGCATCCTTTGATCCGGGGAGCAAATTGGGCCAGCCGCCGATTACCTGGGTTGGCGCCCGCTATCGGCACGTGATTCGTCGCGACGGTGACAACCAACACATGGTCAAAGTCACGACCATTCCCAAGGGAACACGGAGTCGGTGTTGGTTCGGCCATCCGGAAATGTCCAACTACACCATCCAGGCGGATATTCGAGGATCGCTCAAGGACAACAAAATGCCGGATATCGGGCTGATCGCCCAAGGCTACACTTTGGACTTGCAGGGGGCCAACCAAGCGCTGCAAATTCGTAGTTGGGTACCCCAGTTGCGAATGGCCAACACGATTGATTTTCCCTGGGAACCTGATCGCTGGTATACCATGAAGCTCCGAGCTGAAGTCGCCAATGAGCGGGCAACATTACGAGCCAAGGTCTGGCCACGAGAGGAAGCGGAACCTGATGATTGGATTGTCGAGGCCGTGGACGAGTCTCCCAATCTGGCGGGTAGCCCAGGCCTCTTTGGAAATGCCAAGGATGCTGAAATCTTCCTGGACAATATTCGCGTAACTGCAAACGGAAACTAAAGAATCATGTCTAGTACGGAACCAAAAAACGCGGGGAAGGTTGCAGAAGTAGATAACGTTGGCTCGACGCCGAGCACCAAGAAATGGCTAGTGTTAGCCGCAGCTCTGTCAGGGTTCCTCTTGGGAGCCGCACTCGTGGCGGTGCTGGACAAAGTTGCGCGGGCCGCCGGACCGAAGTTCGACGCCGTGGCGCAAACCGAGTCAGTGGTCACCTTGAAACCGGTCGTTACCGAAGCCAGCTTGACGGGCGATTGGCCACAATGGGGTGGCACCCCGCAACGCAATAATGTCCCGATCGGCCAAAACATTCCCATCGATTGGGACATTGGCGGATTCGATCGTAAAACGCGCCAGTGGCAGTCTGAAAAGGCACGCAATATTGGCTGGGTCGCCCCTGTCGGGAGCCAGACTTATGGCAATCCAGTGGTCGCCGACAGGCAGATCTACGTGGGAACCAACAACGGCGCTGGTTATCTGGCACGATACCCGGCCGACGTGGATTTGGGATGTCTCCTTGCCTTTGGCACCGACGACGGATCTTTTCTGTGGCAACACTCCAGTGAAAAACTTTCCACCGGGCGTGTCCATGATTGGCCCCTACAGGGAATTTGCTGTGCGCCGCTCGTGGAGCGGGATCGCTTGTGGTTTGTGAGCAGTCGGGGCCTGGTGGTTTGCCTGGATACCAAAGGGTTTTACGATGGCGAGGATGACGGCCCCGTAGAGTCGGGGTTGGTTACGCTCTTTAAGGAATCCCCCGACCTCGACCGATCGCTGGCCCAAGGAACACTTCCGCCAGCTTTTCGTGAATTGCTTTTGCAGGCCGGTGTCCCGGTCGCCAATCGTGTCCGCGTCAAGAAAATCGAAGAAAACCAGATTTGGGAGCTGGAATTTCGCGTCAAAAAAGACAAGCTCTCCTATGTGGTAAATCGTGAAGGCGACTCGCTAGTAGTTCGATCTGGTAAACACGGCGAAGAGGGGGACACGATCCTGGCCACACCAGTTGCGCTGACCGCCGGTTTAGATGAGGGATCGATCTCCCCGGCGCTGCGTGCCCTGCTGATGCAGCGAGGCATGGAGGTGGGTGATGATGCCAAGGCCAACTCGGTGTCCTCTCGCCAATGGCAAGTGTCGGCAAATATCAACGGACGCTCCCGCGAGATCGAGATTGGCATGCAAGGACCGAATCTCATCGCCCGCAAACGGATCACCATCGATGATCTCGAAGAGGCCGACGTCGTGTGGAGCTATGACATGATGGCGGAACTTGGTGTTTCGCAACACAACATGTGCAGCTGCAGCGTTACGGCACATGGGGACATCCTGTTTGTCAACACATCCAATGGCGTCGATGAATCCCACATCAACATCCCAAACGTCAAGGCTCCCAGCTTTATGGCGATGAACAAACAGACCGGGGAGGTGTACTGGACCGACAATTCGCCGAAAGAGAACATCCTGCATGGCCAATGGTCCTCGCCCACCGTGGCGGTTATTGGCGGCGAGGCGCAGGTGATTTTTGGCGGAGGTGACGGTTGGGTCTACAGTTTCCGCGCCGACGAGGGTAGTAACGGCCAAGGGGAACTGCTCTGGAAGTTTGACGCCAACCCGAAAACCTCCGAATGGATCCTGGGTGGACGAGGAACACGAAACAATATCATCGCCACACCCGTTGTCTATAAGAATCAAGTCTACGTTGCCGTGGGCCAGGATCCAGAGCATGGTGAAGGAATCGGCCATGTGTGGTGCATCGATCCGACGCGGCGCGGCGATGTCAGCCCGGAACTGGCAGTCCACGTCGATGACCGCACCAAGCTGATTCCGCACCGGCGTTTGCAGGCCGTTGTCGAACGGGACGGAGAACTGGCCATCGACAATCCTAACTCAGCGGCCATCTGGCATTACAAACAATTTGACCAGAATGGCGATGGAGAATTTCAATTTGAAGAGTCCATGCACCGTAGCTGCGGTACCGTGGCGATCAAGGACGATCTGCTCTACATCGCCGACTTTAGCGGATTGTTCCATTGTCTGGATGCCATGACGGGAGAAGTTCACTGGACCTACGACATGCTTGCTTCCGCCTGGGGATCACCCTTAATTGTTGATGGTAAGGTTTATATTGGAGATGAAGATGGGGACGTCGTCATCTTTAGACTGACCTCCGAGCGCCACGATCCTATGGCGGAACTTAACATGGCCAACTCTGTATACAGCACGCCGATCGTGTCCCACAACGTGCTGTACATTTCCAACAAGACCCATTTGTTTGCCATCTCGGCCGACGCTTCAAAATGATGGTTTGGAGGAACACCTGGCTATGACCAAACGACTGTTGGATGTTGGCAACTGCGATCCGGATCACTCGTCGATTTGCGACATCGTGGCATCCCACTTTGACGTCACGGTAACTCGCGCTCACGGACCGGAAGACGCGTTGGCATCGTTGCGATCCCAGTCCTATGACTTGGTCACGATCAATCGTTTGATGGATCGCGATGGCGGGGAGGGTTTGGAGATCATCAAAACCATCAAATCCGACCCGGCGCTGGCCGATGTGCCCGTCATGATGATCACCAACTTTGAAGATCATCAGGCGCTAGCCGTGGACCTTGGCGCTGAGCTGGGCTTTGGAAAATCCAAAATCGGTGTGCCTGAAACGATCGAAAAGCTACGAACGTTTCTGGCGTGAATTAACTTCATCCCGACAGTAGGAAATGGTTGACGGCGAACGTGATACCGCCGATGACCAGCCCCAAGAGGACCCCCAGCAAAAAGTTGAGGACAGAGAAAGTGGAGCCAAAAAGGCCACTGTTGAAAATCAATTGGTAGAGGATGACCGTCATATTAAAGCCAATGAAGGGCGGTATGAGTTTGGCTTTGAGATTTTCGTCCATGCCAACACTACTCTTCAACGACTTCTTTGACCCGTTGGACGAAGTGCGGTGACTTTCCAGATTTGCCCAGCTGCTCGGCCTTTTTCTCTGCCTGCTTGCGCTCGTTGAACTCGTACAACGCGACGCGCCTGAGCGATTGGTTGAAGACACCCCAGAACAGCTTCATCCGCACTTCACTAGCTGCTTTTTTGCGGCTCTTTCGCTTGGCGGGCGCCTTTTTGGCTTTGACACCACTGACGGCCGCGGCCTCGGCCTCCGCTCGTAATTCTTTTCGACTAACGACTTTACGTGCCATGAAAACGTGCCAGCCATTGGAGAAGGGGTACGCCACATTCCACCGCGAAATGCGACAGGTTTGTAGTATACCGAAACGGCTCCGGTTCGACCACCTGCCTTTGGGCGCCTGCCTTGGGACGGGCCAAATCCAATAATCCTGGCAAAGCTTGACGGTTGTCGGGCAAATGATCGGCCATGGGCACCTTTCTCCCAACGCCGTTTGCCGCGTCGAGGGACGAGCGATAGCATGGCGGTAGGCGAATTCCCTCCTGGAGACTCCCGGTTTGTCCCAACCTCAACCCACCCCGAACGTCTTGAAATGCCCGCATTGTGGGACCGGGGTCAAGGTCCGCCCTGACGACCGGGGAACGCGTCGAGCCTGTCCTAGCTGCGGCAAAGGGATCGCTGTCGGGACACCATCTTTACCGGCTGGCCAGTCGCCCGATGCGGTGGACACCAACAAGCGTCCACCGAAGCGACACCCTGACGTGCCTGTCGTCTGCCGGCTATGTGGAACACGGACCTACGCATTCCCCGAGCAAATCGGCCAATCCATACCCTGTCCGGACTGCACCACTCAGAATATCGTCGAGGCTCGGAAACCGAAACAGCAACAGAAACGTTGGGACGCCGTCAAATTAAACGACGGGGATGACCTGCGGCTGAGCGAAGACGTCGATCAACCCGATCCCGAGAAAAATCGGTCTTTTCGGATTATCTGCCCACGGTGCCAATCGCAGCTTCACATCCACGTCGACCAGGTTGGCGAGACGGTTACCTGTTCCGACTGCGATTTGGTCATGGAGGTGCCCAAACCGCCACGGCCAAAATCGAAAACGCGACTGGATTGGGAAGATCCAGGACTGGACATCGGCCCGCCCGAAACAACCGATTTGCCCAAAGTAAACGCCGATGCCTTGCTTTCCCAAGCGGATGACGAGCTGCAGGAACTGGAGCGAGCCAAACCGGTTCCGCCCAAGCGCCCGTTTGATGATGGCGTCTATACGTTTCCCTTTCGATTGGCCGTCTTGCCGTTGACCGCAGTGTTCTGCTTCCTGGCGTGTGCGATTGCCATGCTACGTGCGGCTGGTATGGAAATGGAAGGGCCAGCCATGGTCGTCGGGCTACTTCTAACGATGGCCGCGGGTCTACTGGCACTTGTTCTGTTGATCTTTGGCTCTGTATGTTGCCTGGCCATTTTGGAAGAAACATCGCGCTGCGTTGATCAGATCAAAGAGTGGCCACCGTTTGATATTGGTTTTTGGGGATGGAATACACTCTTTGTGGTGTCGGCGATCGCGGTGAGTCTGCTGCCATGTCTGCTCTTCGAACTCGTTTCGAAACATGCCTTGGTGGTGGTTGGTCCAGTCTTCTTGTTTATGCTGTTTCCAATTGTGCTGCTAGGCGAAATGGAGAGCAATTCGCCAGGTTTTCCCTATTCGGCTCAGATCATTCGTAGCCTGAGGGAGCTGCGATCGGCCTGGATGAGTTTTTATATGAGAGTGTTCCTGATGGCGTTGTTGCTTCTGTTGCTCGGTTGGGCCTGCTGGTACCAGCAATTCGAACCAACCCTGGTGCTCATTACCGCATGCCTGGCTGCGATTATGTCGATCATCTACTTTCGCCTGCTTGGCCGATTGGCCTGGGTGATCAGCGAACAACTGGAAATCGAAGAGGATTCGGAAGCAGACACCGAGGATCCCTTGGCACCCAAGCTCCCTGGTGCCACGTCAGCCTGACGTCAGTTGATGGGGGTGGCCCCCGGTGGAGGCGTACCCCCACCTTCGTGAACGTAGGACGTGCGCATATCCGCGTATTGTTGGGCTGCTGGCAGCTCTTCCGACTCGATTTGCTCCCCCTGGCATTGCTTGAACAGCCGCGCCAGATAGGGTCGGCAATATCCACATCCGGTGCCGGCGCCGTAACAGTCGCTTAATTGGGCCACGCGTTGCGGCCGCTCAATGCGGATGTAATTCTCCACCTTGCGACGAGTTACGTGGAAACAGAGACAGAGTTCCTCGTCAAGTTGCATCGGGCTTACTCTCAGTTGCGGTTGCCAGGTGCCAGGCGACGCGGCAGGCGTTCTCAAACATATGCAGATCAAGCGCTTCGCTGACCGTATGTTGGTTTAGTTGCCCACAACCAAGTGTAACTGTCGGGATCCCGTGAGCAAACATCCAATTGGCGTCCAACCCGCCGTTGGTGATCGCCAAATCTGGTTCTTGGCCGAGCGACTCCAACGCGGCGGCGGCCACCTGGACACATGGTTCACTGCGGTCCAGGAAAAAGGCTTCATAGTCAAGCTGGCCCGAAAATTTGACGCTTCCTCTTTTGCCTTGTGCGTTTCTGACCAGCTTGACAGCGCGCCGAAATGCCTGCTCAATCTCGCGAACGATCCTCTGGCGAAACTTGGGATCATGGCTGCGCGCTTCGGCTTTGACGACTACCTGGTCGGTAACGACATTTGTCGCATCTCCGCCATGGATGATCCCTACGTTACTGGTTCCTGCTTTGCCATGCTTGTGGATCAACCCGTGCCATCCGTTCTGGTGCAAGTCGGCAATGGCCACGCTAGCGATTGAGATCGCGCTGATCCCCTTGTCAGGGGCACCCCCGGCGTGGCTGGCAAGTCCGCGGATCTCGATTTCCATTCGGTATCCGCCGGTAGCGCCAATCGTCAGTTTGTGTGCCGCGCCCCCATCCCAATTGAAGGCCAACGACGGTTTTCCCAGCATCCCCAGTCGCACGAGGCGCACGCCTTGCAAGCCATTTTCCTCCTGGATGGTCCACAAGAAGGTCAACGGCGGATGGGGCGCTGCCAACCGTTGAAGCTCGCGTGCAACAAACAGCGTCACCGCCACCCCTGCCCTGTCGTCTGCCCCCAGCCCACTCTTCGGATTGGCGGAGTGAACCATCCGGCCACGGCGCACCGGTTGGCTTCCCAAGCAGATGGGCACGGTGTCCATGTGAGCCATCAACATTCGTCGAGGCCCGCGCAGACTGCCGGGAACCTTATAAGCCAGGTTTCCGGTATCGCCCTGAATGGGCGTCCGACGCTGGGCACGGTCCACGGAAAAAGCGGATGGCGTGGCACCCACCTTTTCTAGCTCAGACCGAATGAAATCAGCAACAGCTGCCTCGCCGCCGCTCGTGGCGGGAATCGCCATAAGCCGCATGACGAGATCCTGGGCGTATTTGTAGTCGGGTGCCCCTGACTTGGAACTGCGTTGTTTAGATTTTCCAGGCATCCAACACTTTTCTCCCTATTAGCCGATCCCCTGACCAATTCGCCATCATGGCTCTCGTCCAGACAGGCCTTGATCATAACTCCGGCCAATACTGGCAGAGATAGCACACACCGAGCTTAGCCCAAAAGGTTTCAGTGTTCAGTACCATTG
>Ga0310120_10003987_pt1 | contig 10461 bp, 6 predicted proteins | sample CB27_AW_983_MG_FD_203506 | JGI IMG/M metagenome (GOLD analysis project Ga0310120, IMG submission 203506) | Marine microbial communities from Western Arctic Ocean, Canada - CB27_AW_983 | ecosystem: Environmental > Aquatic > Marine > Oceanic | place: Canada: Western Arctic Ocean | collected... | reverse complement strand
ATGGGTCCACGACCCCGGAGGGGTCGCAGCGCCGTTGGACAAGGGAGCGTGCCGCGATTCACGAAGCCGCTGCGATCCCACCGGGATCGGGTCGTTCGCCGGATCATAGACCCGGAGGGTCGCGTCCGTCTTAGCATCGCTTCGCCGTGACGTGCTGCTCAACCTGGCAGCTGCTACGGGTTCACCTTCTTCACGAAGCACGCTTTGAGGGCGATCGCCATGCCATCCATCTTGCAGTCGATTTCGTGGTCTCCGTCGACGAGGCGGATGAGCTTCGACTTCATGCCCGACTTCAGGACGCTGGAAGACCCCTTGAGCTGCAGGACTTTGATCATGGCCACAATGTCGCCGTTTGCGAGGACGTTGCCGTAAGCGTCATTCACGACGCGCTCATCGGGTTCGTCAGCATCTGGAGAGTCCTTGTCCCACTCGTGTCCACAGATGACACATTCAAACTTGTCCGGGTGGTCGAGGACCTCCTCCATTTCGCAAAGCGGGCAGGCCAATTCTGACATGGAGGGAGAGAAGGGGAGGGGCGTGCCAAAGGTAAGTCGGATTACGTCGTTGGGGAGCGATCACCAAGGGGGCACTGCGATCTCAATACCCTTGAACTCGGCCGGACTAGAGGGGGCAAACGTGTGATTTGATTTCCCAGAGAGGTCTCAGGGGGCAACGCCAGGGATCAGGTTGATATAGCTCCTCCTACTTCAATCCGGAGAGATATTCCACGACATCCCGAATCTCCTCCGCCTTCATCAGGGCCCCGAGGGGAGGCATGGGGGAGGAAAGGGTGTGACTGGAAATTTCGTGGGGGCGGAGATTTCGTTTTTTGCCATCGGCCATTGTGACGACCCAGAAATCCTCGGACTTCCTGGTAAGAAGACCGTTGATTTCTTCTCCGTCCCTGGTCTTCAGGACGATTGTGCCGTAGCCCTCGGAGATCTCCCTGGTGGGCTGCAGCATGGAGGTCAACAGGTGCTCCCTGGTGCGCCTCGCTCCAATTTTCGAGAGATTGGGTCCGAGGTTACTTCCGTCCTTGCCGAGTTGGTGGCAGCGAATGCACTGCGCGGCTGCATGGTTGAGAACGAGGTTCCTTCCGCGCTCGGCATGGCCACCGAAATGAAGGCGATCTGGAGTCTCGGGAAGATCGATGCCCTTGGTCTTGGCGGCCTGCCAGAGCTCCAGCTTCCATGCCGGCGCGGCCTTGCCCGCGCGGTAAGCTGCGATCAGGTCGTTCATCTTCTTCGTTGCACGAGGGTCCTTGATCGTGGCCAGTTGGATGACCGCTTTGCCTTGTCCGGCCGGTTTGGCCTCATCGAGAATGGTCAAGAGGAGGTTGAGGAGAGGAAGGCCGGCCTGATTCGCATATTGGCGGGCTTTTTCCTGCACTTTGGGGTCCGAGGATCCCAGGGCGGCGGCCACGAACTTTTTCAGGTCGGGAGACTTCGTCTTGGCCAGCGCATCGAGGAGACGCATCTGGAGGGCGGAGCTGAACGTGCCAAAGTGCTCGCTCGCTCCCTGCAGCCACTTGATTTCTCCGCGGACCGACACCCCGTTGAGAAGAACCTCGCGGAGATCGTTGTCAGCCATGAGGATTGGGTTCAACCGCGTCATCGCCTCCTGCACCGGTATGTCGTCGCGCGATGAGTGCTTGCGGTAGCGGCCTTCCACCGGATCCAGAACCGGGGGTTCTGACCACCACAGGATGGAGGCCAGGGCGGTGCGTTTCATGTTCGACGACCCCTCGCCGTGCTTCAAGTAAGCCTCCAGTCGGTGTAAGTCGGGGAGCGAGCCAACGCGAAAGGCCGCGTTGATGACTCGCCGAATGAGGGCTTCGTTGGTGAGTCCCTTGCGTTCGAGCAGGAGGGAAAGAGCGGGCAGGGCATCGGGAATGGATTGATCGTCGTGAATGGCGCGCGCGGCCTCGAGGAGAACTAGTTCATCCTTGTCCTTCAGGAAGGCTTTGACTTGCGGAGACTTCAGTTTGCGCAAGGCGACGATCGCTCCGAGCCGGACAGATCTGCTCTGGTGAGTCGAAAGGGAAGCCAATTGCTCCGTCGACATTGCGCCCTTCAATCCCATCACGGCGGCATGGCGAAGATAGGCGTCGGTGGAGCCTCCGGATTCCAAGAGCGCAACGAGGGCGGGAGCGGCACTCTTGACCCCATGGTTGCCTAGAGCGATCGCACTGAAGAATTTCACGCGGGGAGCTTGGTGGGCGAGGCTCTTGAGCAGGTAGTTCTGAAGGTCGGCGATTTCTTGGATGTTTCCGGGGGTTTCCCCGGTCACCTTTGCGCATTGAGCAATCAGTTCGGGATCGCCGCTCTCCCACGCTTGGGTCAGATAGGCGAGATAAGCCGGGGCTTGGCGGGCGAGTTGGCCCATGCCCCAGATCGCATGCAGTTTGCCCAGCCTAGTCGCCTCCGGGTCGTTGAAGGTGAATTGGAAGACTCCGAACTTCTTCTGGCGGGCCAGTTCGAACTGGCCCTTCATGCGCACGCGCTGATCGGGGTTGTTGAGCCATCGTTTTAACACCTCGTCGGTTGCTTGGGTCGCATCAAGAGCAAGAATTTTCTGGGTCTCCTCACGGGCGGGATGGCGGGTTTCTTCCGCGACATCGAATCGGTGAATGGAGCCTTTCTTTGAGCCGTAGGAAGCGGAGTAGAGGGCGCCGTCGGGGCCGATGGCGAGACCCGTGTTGCTTACTCCCCCCTTGATCGCGGACTGTTCCTTGAACTCAAAGTAGGCGCCCTTCTCCGTGAACCTGAAGACCCGCACTTCGCTCTTCTGATTCGTCATGAAAAAGCAATCGGCGAGGGCAAGGGAGAGCGCGGTGCCAGGATTGGCCGTGAAGCCACAGGGGCCCGGGCCGAAATTGCCGATGGTGGGCGTGAGATAGGCCGCGTGATCCTTGCGATCGGGCAGGAAGAGTTTCTCGTCCATCCATGGGTTGTAGGCATCAATCCCGCTGATCTTGATGAAGTCCTGTTTGCGCAACCACTGCCAGTTCAATCGCCAGCCGTGTTCACTCCCCTCTGTGATGTAGAGGGAGCGCTCCTTTTCGCCAGGGTAGTCTCCGTCATTGTCCATGCTGAACAAGTTGCCGTGAGAGTCAAAGGCGAGTTCCTGGGCATTGCGCTCACCACTCGAGTAGCGCTCTACCCGGGAGCCATCCATCTCGCAACGAAAAATCCCGCCCGCGTTCGGCATGTGGTAGGTCTTGCCTTCCTTGGTTTGGAGGAAGTGACCCTTGTCACCGAGGGACCAGTAGACCCGGCCGTCGGGCCCGAGCGTGACGCCACTCAGGTTGTGTCCGCCCTGTCCCATGTGGACCTGGAAACCGGTCGCCACCACTTGCTTTTCTTCCGGAATGCCGTCGCCGTCCTTGTCGACAAAACGGAGGAAGTCTGGTTCGGCTGCGACGAACACATCATGGCCCACTGCGAGCACTCCTGCCGAGATGCCCGTCACTTCGCTGTGAAATTCACCAAGGGTTTGAATCGTTTCCGCTTTGCCGTCGCCATCCTTGTCGATGACTTGCATGAGGCTGTCCTTTTGCACGGTCAGGTCCTGCCAGTCTCTCTTGCCATCGCCATTGCGATCGGGAACCCAGCTCCGGCCGGTCAGGTAGTCGCGATACCAGGCGCGGCGTTCCTCCACCGTGGTGAGGGAGAGATCCATTTTCACGAGGTCCTGGTGATGCCGAATATCGAGGCTGCTCTGCTTGCGTCGTTTGGCTACCGTGATGTAGGCACGGCCGCGATCATCGAGGGAAATGGCAACACTGTTTGCAATGGAGGGATCGCTGGCCCACTCGGTTACGAGATAGGGGTCTGTTGTTGCGGCGCCTGGGGCTGGAGTCGGGCCGGGGGAGATGCTGGGCAAATGAATGGTGTGGATGTTGGCCCAATCGTTCTTGTTGCTCCCATGGACCGTGAGGCGGACCCAACGGGTTTTGATGATCGGGATTTTATAGGCGACGACCCTTTCCTGGCCCTTGCTTTGAAACTTCTGCGGGGCACTCCAATTCTTCCCGTCGTTCGAAGTGCGGATATCGAAGGCGTAGTCACGCTCTCCATGATAGAAGCCCACTCCAACTTGGGAGAGACTCACCGCGTCGCTCAGTTCGCATTGAATCCAGTGACCGCGGCCCTGGGCGGACCACTTCGATTCGGCATCGGCGTCGAAGGCCTTGGCTGCTTCATTGCCGATTTGCGCCTGATCCGCGGTGATGGATTTGAGTACTGCCGCCTTCGGTGAGCCCGCAAGGGTGAGACTTGCCAAGAGAGTGGCGAGGAGGGGAATTCGTTTCATGTCGGGGATGAGGAAGGTTCTGATACGGAGAGTCATTTGTCCATCTAGCGTTGAGTTGCCAGCAAGGAGGATCGAATCTACGGGGCTTTCCGCTTGGCTCCATTTCTCCTACCTGCAACTCTCCAAGACGTGGCATCTAGATTCAAGACTCGCTGTCCTCATTGCAAATCGAATATCGCTTACGAAGCGGAGCACGCGGGCAAGCTGGCAAAGTGTCCGACCTGTAAAGGCGAAGTGCAGATTCCCAGGATGCCTCCGGTGGTGCCGGTGGTGCCGGGGTTGGTGGCCTCAGGTTCGCATTCCAGTCGGTTATCGGTGCGGGATTCCGGCGCTGCTCCCGGGCATCAGATGCTCCCTTCCGCAGAGGGAGGCATGGGACTTGCCTTCAGCGATCCGATGGATTCCCAAGCTGCCGCCATGCATGGGCTCGGGAAGGAGGGAACCCTCACCTGGGGATTTGCGCTTTGCCTGGTCTTCCCCATTGTGTCGTGGCTCGCCTTCTGGCGAGGGGCGATGACCTTGAGCGCTCTCATTGGAAGGGGAGGCGAGGAGGGATTGCAAAAGGCGAAGTTCCTTGATCATCTCGAAGTCGTGGTTTCGATGTCGGGGCTTGTTGTGATTCTCCTTGGTGTGCTCTTTGTTCTCAATGCGATGCATGGAAAGAAAGTTCCTCTCCGGGAGGTGCTCTTCACAACCGGGCTTATTCTCCTGCCCTTGGTGGGGCTTGCGCTCTATGGGCTCGGTCTCTCCTTCCTGAAGATCAAGTCGGCCGACGCGATGGAAGTGATCGGCTACGTCACCACCTTCTTCACTCTTCTGAGTTGGAGTAGCCTCTTTCTTCTTGTCTTCGCCGCCATCACGAGCGTGATCGGCTACTCGAAAAAGGCGGGGTTCTGGCTCACTCCCGCGGTGCTCATGGTTGTCATTGTGCTCTTCGGTTGGATTTCGAAGCTGACCTCCGAGATCGGGAAGATGGGGAACTGAGAGGAAGGGGAGCGAGATTCGGGCTCATGCATCCTGAGTAAGGAGGAGTGACAGTTCGGAGCGCGGGGTTGAGTGGCGTGCAACTGGACATGATTTGCCAGTGCTCGAAGCGGCCTCACGGGCGGGGGCGATTTTTCAGGCGCTCCGGGCGGATTCTATGCCTCTGGCAGAGTCCACGAAGGATCAGGCGCCCATTCGCCGGGGAGGGAAGCCATTGAATCGCCAAAATGTTATTGCGGTCGCGATTCCGATCCGAATTTGACAACCTCGCATTGCGATGCGATGCCCCTCGCGGTTGCAAAAGACATTGCCGAGGCTCTCCGGCCTCACAGACTCATGAAAAAATTGCTCATTCCTCTCCCTGTGATCGCAGCCTTACTGGTGGTTCCATCGCATGCCGCCTCCTTGACGGAGGGGCCGACTACCCAGGCTTCGTCCAACAACACGAACGGCGGCGTCTTGAACATTTCGGTGTTTCCCGGAAAGGGGGGTTGGGATGCCTCCTGGCCTGCGGGTACCCAAGCCGGTGGCTTTCCCGCAGACACCAGCATGGGCGTTTTTGGCGATGGCACAGTGGTGGACTACCGGTTCTTCGATAGTCCCGCTGAGACCATCAACAGCTATGCCGACGGCGGAGCCGGGCTGTTCAGCCTTGCCACCTCCGCACCAGAGAACATCAACGGCGCCGGAGAAAGTTGGTGCGATCTCTGGACCACAAACGACCCGGGAACCAATTTTGATACGCCTCCCCCAAATTTTGCAAACACCGTCAACAGCTTCGCCAGATCGGCGAACATCACCGGAACCATCGATGTCTCCAGCTTGACGGATGGAACGCTGTATTTCATTCACGGGACCTATACCAATTCGTGGAAGATCGCTCTCACTATGAGTGGCGGCGGACAAACGGACGTCCTGGGAACTGCTGGGGACGACCCCCCAAATGGAATCAATCGGGGCTATGTCACTGAGTTCACCTTCGCCGATGCGGGGGCCTATCAGACCATCACCTACACCTATACCAACACCGACGCGGACGGATCCCGCGCACGCTTCATGGGCGTGGTCCTCGATGGCGAGGCGAACTTCGGAGCTGATGATACCGATGGGGACTTCCTCCTCGACCTCTGGGAGGACGAGCACTTCGGTGACAACAGCGGGACGGTTGAGCCCAGTGATCTCACCGTTACTGACGGCACGGGCGATGCGGACCTCGACGGAGCAACCGAGAGCCAGGAGCACAACGCCGGTACCGATCCGAATGTGGCCGACACCGATGGCGACGGCCTCGACGACGGCGACGAGATCAACACCCACAATACGGACCCAAACGTCGCGGACAGCGATGGCGACAGTCTCAGCGACGGGGACGAGGTCAACACCCACGGGACCAACCCCACCCTCGTCGACACCGATGGCGACACCTTGAACGACGATGAAGAACTGGTGGCCGGTGCGGACGGGTTCGTCACGGATCCGTTGAAGCAGGATAGCGACGACGATGGAGTGACCGACGATCAGGACACTGCTCCGAACGACGCGAGCAACGACAGCGATGGCGACGGGCTCAGCAACGAGGACGAGACCAACACCCACGGCACCGATCCGTTGGCGGCTGACACCGACGGCGACGGGGTGGACGATGCAGAAGAGGTCGCTGAAGGCGCGGACGGGTTCATCACGGATCCCCTTAGTTCCGATACCGATGGGGATGGAATCGTGGATGGCATAGAAGTCAGTCTCGGCTCCGATCCTGTTGATGTCGCTTCGATTCCCACGAGCGGCCCGGCCGGCCTGGTCGCAGGCACCACGGTTCAAGTCTCGAACAACCATTCGGACTTCAATCTTTCGGTATTCCCCGGAAGTGCGGGGTATGAAGACCTCAATGCGGTCTCTACTCCGTTCGGCGATGGCACGGTGTTGGACTACCGATTCTTCGACAGTCCAGACGATGCTCTCAACAGCTATGCCGACGGCGAAGCCGGTCTTATCAGCGACTCCACGGCCGCCGCGGAAAATGTCAACGGCGCTGGCGAACATTGGGCAGTGGTCTGGACGACCAACGACCCAGGAGCAGATCCGGCCAACTTCCCTGCCCCCACCATCACCTTTGCCCGCGCTCAGACCATCACGGGGACGATCGACATCTCCGGGCTGAAATCGGGCTCGCTGTATTTTCCCCATGGGACATACATCAATTCTTGGACCATCGCACTGACCATGAGCGGCCCCGGACAAGCGGACGTTTTGGCCGAAGCAGGGGCTCCAAATGGGCCGAGCGTGAACATGGCGTGGATGACGACTTTCGCATTTTTCAACGCGAGCATCTACGACACGATCACCTACACCTATACCAATACCGACGTTGACGGGTCTCGCGCCCGCTTCATGGGGGTGATCCTCGATGGGGTCGCGATCTCCGCCGAGCCCATTAGGCTCTCCATCGCGGCGAACGGGGCCAACCTCGACTTCGAGTGGGACAGCAAGCCGGGGATGTTCTACGTCCTGCGGACCAGCAGCGACCTCGCGGCCGACTTCGCCACTTGGGACTCGGTGAACGTGCCGGGCTCGGTGGAAAACAACGGAGTGTTCGAGCTTGCAACCAATGCGCCGCTCAATGTGCACAGCATCGTGCGGCCAGGCGACTCGGTGCGATTCTACCGCGTGGAGGAGTATCCGCTGCCGCCAGTGACCGTCTTCGAAGACAACTTCGATGGGGCCGACCAGGGTTGGACCACTGGCTTCGATGCCTCGGACACTACCATGAACACAGTCTGGCAAATGGGCGATCCCGCAGGTGCTCCCGCGACCGGCCCAGCAGCCGCCAACAGCGCGCCCAACTGCTACGGGACCAATCTGACGACCAATTACGGGATCAGCTCCGCCACCTGGCTGCGCAGCCCGGCGATTGATCTCACCACTGCGACTGGTGCCACCGTGACCTTCCAACAGTGGGTGGACATGGATGAGTTTGACAACCTGGATCGTGGCGCGGTGCGCGTCCTCGATGCTTCCGGCCTTCCCGGAACGGTCACCGAATTGGGAGTGGTGCAAGCGGACATCACTGGATTCCTCGACGATTGGGCGGAGTTTTCCGCAGACCTGCCGGCCGCTGCGCTGGGTCAGTCCATCGTGCTGGAATTCGAGTTCGTGAGTGATGACGATGATATTTTCGACGCCACGGGCTGGTACCTCGATGACGTGATCATCATCACCCCGGCTCCCTAGCAACATCATTTAGCTGGCAATCCAACAGAGACGGCGGCACCCGATGGGGAGTCGCCGTTTCTTTTTCACGGCCGCGTTGATGATCCCGGCCTGCCCAAGATCGTCTCAATCCCGTATGGTCAAAAAAGTCAGCCGACCCTGAAACGCCTATAATCGTCCTGTTTTGCCGGGATTTCGACTCAGGGAGCGAATCGAATCTCAGCCGAGTGACATGCCGTTTCGCGTCGCCAATTCTGGCGACCTAATGCGATTCAATTCAGGATACGGAGCTTTCAATTACTATTCAAATCCCGAACAACTGAAGGTTCGGATTGGTCAGCGATTGCGTCGGCTGAGATCCAGGTGTTTTTTGACCTTACGGGCCCTGACCGCAGAAAACTGGCGAGGCTCTGCAAACGCCTGACGCTCGGTGATTCAGTGCGCTTCCTCGGCACTGGCAGCGCAGAGGACGTGTGCGCAATGTTGTCGCGAGGCGACGTCTTACAGTACTGGGTACACCGTGAATTTTGCTGTTTTTGTCAAAAGGTCCATAACCCCTATGGCCATGACAATGTCTTCGTTAGTGCGTGTCGTAAGTATGAATCTTGATCTTCTCCCCCTCTCCCTTCCAAACGCCCTGCATAGTGCCGCGTAAAATGCCTTCAGAGCTTGCGACTCGAATTTGACCCTGGAAGTTACCAAGATTCTCAATGCCGTGAGTTCCCTTCATGTAATAAGTCAGATACACATGACCGTAGTCATCCACTTTACCTTCGGTGGTAATGATGGAGCCCTCATCGCTGCTCTGGATTGTGGTTATTTCAAACTCTGCTGGGAAAGACTCTCCTTTGACTTCCATAGCTGTAATCCTTTTTGATTACAAAGAAGATACTACAAGTTTCGGCTATAATTGCTCAGGTCACCTTTGTCGTCTTCTAGATCTAGCTTATAGCCGTCAGCGTCCGCCGTGTATTCTGCCTTCAGCTCGTCATACCACTTGGCTGCCTCCATCAACAAGACCTTTGATTTTTCGGTTCACTGTTGGCATCGTCTTCCACTTGAGAGTGCCAACTGTAGGTGAAGGTGGAGAGCGAGCACAACGATGAGCTGATGGAGAAATGGTCAAGGCCGCCCAGTACAAGCGGAAGGAGAGATCATCATGATTCCCGATTTCGAAACCCTTGCAAGGGAGAGTCCTGCCCCTCGCTCTCTGCACTTTGGATCACTGCTACTGCTAAGACTTTCCTTTTCCAGCCCAGATTTACTGGCGCTTCAGGAGCCGGGGTAGGTGGGGATGCAAGCAGTTGGAGAGGCAAATAATTTGACTGACCCTAAACTCCCTCGGCAGGACAATTCCGTCAGCGCACCCTCTTGTGCTTCCCGCCCTTCGTGACGATCGTGAACTGCCCGCCGGTCAACTTGGCGAGTTCGTTCATGTCGTCATGAGCCCGGGGTTCCATCAGGGCGATGCAATTGATCCGCACTCCCTTTGACCTGGCCTTGCCGCCGAGCTCACGGGCCCAGGCCCCGGAACCACTGGCTACACCATCTGTCATGAAATAAACGACCTGCGGCAGCGGAGTCATATCCAGGGCCATGTTGAGCCCCTTATCCCATGCCGTCCCCGACGAGAGAGGCGCCCCCTTGACGATCTTCTTCGAGCGAGCCAGTTGGTCCTGGGAAGCGATGAGCCAATCCGCTCGTTGCGGAATCCCCGCCTGTTTCCAGCCCTGCTTCCCACCCAAGTCTTTCCACTCGAACCGGCGACCGCCCTCTCCCTTCACCACCGCGTGTCCACGCTTCCGGTCGAGGTTCACATTGTCTCCCGCCTCCCACGCGATGCAGGAAAAGCAAATCACTCCGTAACGGGTGCCGTGCGTAAGATTGCCCAGCGACTTGGTGAGCTCCCGACGCATCAGATCCGCTCGACCCTCCGAGCCCATCGAGCTTGAGAAG
>Ga0310120_10003986_pt1 | contig 10464 bp, 8 predicted proteins | sample CB27_AW_983_MG_FD_203506 | JGI IMG/M metagenome (GOLD analysis project Ga0310120, IMG submission 203506) | Marine microbial communities from Western Arctic Ocean, Canada - CB27_AW_983 | ecosystem: Environmental > Aquatic > Marine > Oceanic | place: Canada: Western Arctic Ocean | collected... | reverse complement strand
GAAGATCGAAGCGGCCGGGCTCAACTTCATCGACACCTACCAGCGCGCCGGTCTGTACCCCATCGAACTCCCGTACGTCCTGGGTATGGAAGGCGCGGGCACGGTTGAGATAGTCGGCCATGAGGTGACCGGTTTCTCCCCTGGCGACGCCGTCGCCTACGCGATGACCGCAGGATCGTATGCGGAATACAACGTGGTGCCCGCCGCCGTTCTGATAAAAGTTCCCGATGGCGTCGCCACCCGCCAGGCGGCTGCCCTAATGCTGCAGGGGATGACCGCCCACTACCTGGCTCACAGCACGTTCACCCTGCAGGCCGGCGACCGCTGCCTGGTCCACGCCGGCGCCGGTGGGGTGGGCCGGCTGCTGATCCAGATGGCAAAAAAGGCCGGCGCCACCGTCTACGCTACCGTCGGCACCGAAGAGAAGGCCGAGTTCGCCCGCGAATGTGGGGCCGACGCTGCGATACTTTACAACGAGGTCAACTTCCAGGAAGAGATCATGCGACTCACCGACGGTGAAGGGGTGGAGGTCGTCTACGACTCCGTCGCCAAGGCCACTTGGGAACGCAGCCTCCACTCCCTCAAGAAGCGCGGGATGCTGGTCCTCTTTGGGAACGCCAGCGGTCCCACCCCGGCCATCGATCCGCTGCTTCTGAGCACTGGCGGTTCGCTGTTTCTGACGCGGCCGACCCTGGGCAACTATGTCGCCACCCGCGAGGAACTGGAGTGGCGCGCCGGCGAAATCCTGGGCTGGGTCCAGGACGGCTCGCTAACGCTGCGGACCGAATTCGACTATCCGCTCGCCGAAGCCGCCGACGCTCACCGGGCTCTGGAGGGCCGCCAGACCACCGGTAAAGTTCTCATCACCCCGTAGCCGCTGCGCTGGCTGGAAAGGTCCGGGACCCTTGAACTTCATCCTCGTCATGTCCGATTCGCTTCGCCGGGACCACGTGAGCGCCTACGACGCCCAGCCCGAGCAGTGGGCCTCCGGCGGTCGCTGGCGGGTCGAGACCCCCAATCTGGACCGCTTCGCGGACCGGGCGGCGCTGTTCCAGGATTTTTATCTCGGGTCCTTCCCCACCGTCCTCAATCGCCGCGAACTGCACACCGGCCGCTCGGTGTTCACCTTTGGCGAATGGGAAGCCCTGCCGGAGCACGAAATCACGATGAGCCAGGTTCTGTCCTCCACCGGTTACACCACCATTCTCGTGGCCGACACGCCTCACATCTTCCGCCGTGGCTTCAACTACGAGCGGGGCTTCGGCGGGTTCGAGTGGATCCGCGGGCAGGAGAATGACGGCCAATTCACGGACCCGCCGGAGGTGCCGGTGCCGTTTGCGCTGGAGAAAATCCGCAGCAACCTGGCCTCCTATCAGACCCACGCCCGCAACGCTGCCCACCGCGTGCAGGAAGCCGACCATCACTGTCCTCGCACCTTCCGGACCGCCGCCGAATGGCTGGAGCGAAATCACGCCAACGCTCCATTTTGTCTGGTGGTGGACACCTTCGACCCCCACGAGCCCTGGGACGCGCCGTCCTGGTACGTGGACAAATACGATCCCGGCTACGAGGGCGAGGCCGTCTCGTTTCCGAAGTACGACTTCTGGGAAAGCTTCCTTTCTCCCGAGGAGTTACGGCACAGCCACGCCCTTTATTGCGGCGAAGTTTCCATGGTCGATCGGTGGTTTGGGGAGATCCTGGATACGGTAGATAGCCTGAATCTGTGGGATGACACGGCCATCATCTTCATGTCCGATCACGGCTACTACTTCGGTGAGTACGGCCTGATCGGCAAGGCCATCATGATGGAGGATCAGCCGGCGTATCCGTTCCCGCTGCATCCGGCGGTGAATCATTTGCCGCTGATCGCGCACATCCCGGGGATGACATCAGCGGGGCAGCGGGTTAACGGGTTCGTGCAGCCGCAGGACTTCATGCCGGCCTTGCTCGAACTGGCGGGAGCGCCGGACCCAGGGACAATGCACGGGATGTCGTTCTTACCATTGGTCCGCGGTGAAGCGGAGCAGGTGCGTCCCGCCGCGATCTCCTCGCACAGCATCGTGGCGCCGGTGGCGGGGCGGCCGAGCACGATCGTGACCGAGGAATGGACGCTCATTATGGGGGCGCCCGAGACCCCGGCCACCCCCCGTCGCATCGAAGGCATGCCCGGCGGCACCGGGGTCAACGTCCTCGGTCCTCAACGACCGCCGCTGCGTCCCGAAGAGCCCGACGACTATGCCGTCCAGCCCCATCTCTACCGCACAGTCGAGGATCCGCAGCACGCTGATGACATCATCGCCGACCATCCCGATATCGCCCGCGAACTCCAGGCGTTCCTGATCGAGTACCTGGAGTCCATCGACACCGACGAAAAGTACATCGCCCCCCGCCGCGAAATGCGGTTCGAGTAAGGGCGGGGACCGGCTGGATCCGCTGGAAGATCGGACGGGCGGAGCCCACGGTTGAAGATTGTTCTAGCGTGCCGGCAGTCCAATCGGAGACCCATTTGCTCGAAGTCGGCATCACTCCAGAGAATTTGCCGCTACCGGTAAGGGTGCGGGGCCGCTTGCCAATATTTCTGAAGGCAAGCTGGCGACTGTTTGTTGCCAATCCCCGACTGATGCTTCTTTACGCGGCCTGGGCGGTGTTTTTCGCAGTTGATCGCTGGATTCTTGGGGATCCGGCCGCCATCACCGGTCCGACCGAGCTTCCCGTCGATTGGGTCTGGCCCGGTCATGCTGTGAACGGATTTCTGAGCAATACCTTTTTGCAGGTCATCGCATGCGCCGCCCTGGCCGCGGTGTTCATATTGCTGCGAGTCCGGGAACTCCGCCTAAGGAGCGGATTCGCCATTGCCCGGCGGAATCTGTTCCCGATAATCCTGCTGGCATCTGTGTGCCTTGCTATCAATCTCTTGAGCCAGCTGCTGGACGCTCTCTCGGAGGCAGAACGGGGCCGCCAGGTGACATCCCTAGCTTTGGGACTCGGCACCCTCGGCCTATTTAATGTAGTCGCCATCCTCGCCGATAGCGGCTCCGGAGCCGGTGCCGCCATCGCCGGCTCGTGGCGACTCTTTCGGAACACATGGCGCGACATAGTCCTCATGTTCATCGGCTTTTGGGCGGCGTCATCATCATCTATGCGATAGCGTTTATCTTCTTTCGTCCCGCGCAAGGCTTCGAGGGCGACAATCTGGTTTCCGTGCCCGGCCAAATCATCACCGCCATACTCTTGATCCCGCTGTCGGCCTGTTTTGCCTTCTACAACGCCCGTCTTTACCTCATTCGCCAGTTCCATCGATCCTACTGCGGACGACTCGACTGAGACGGACGCTACTTAGCGGCTGAGGGAGACGGCCATGCGGTTGACGAATATCTTCACCACGCCGAGGTCGAAGCGGCCGTCGGCGGCTTCGGTCTGAATCAGATCCAGCGCGGTCGCCGGGGAGAGCATCTGGCGGTAGGGCCGCTGGCTGGTCAGGGCGTCGTAGGCGTCGGCAACCTGAATTACGCGAGCGATGAGGGGAATCCGCCTGCCGGCCAGACTATCCGGATAGCCCTGACCGTCCCAGCGTTCGTGGTGATGCCGCACGACCGGAAGCACTGGTTCAAGGAAGTCAAGCGGCCTCAGGATTTGCTCGCTGATGGTGGGATGGTCCCTCATCGTGCTCCACTTGGAGCGGGTGAGGGAGGAGGGTTTGAGCAGAATGGAATCGGGTATACCGATCTTGCCGATGTCGTGCAGATAGCCGGCTCGCTCGCAGATCAGGCCGTTGGCTTCAGGCAGATCGAGCCAGCCCGCCAGCGATATGGCGAGCTTCCCCAGTCGCCGGCAATGACCGCCGGTGTGCTGGTCGCGGGCTTCGACACTCAGGGCCAGCGACCGGACCATCTGCTCGCGGTCCTCGGCGTCTCTGTGGCGTCGATTGAAGGTTGGAGTCGAACTCATGCGCTCCGAGCCCGCCCCCCACTGCCTCGCCTCTCACCTAGATCATCGACTAGGTGAAACCCGTCTTCTGGCCCTGGAGATCAAAGTCCGGCGCCGCATGGATGCAAACGCGGCTCTATGGGACGGCAAGCCGACGTCGCGATTTGGCCCTGATGACGGTGATGCCGATGCATCATCCCGCGGCCACTGCCGCGTAGGACCAAATTGTTGAGGGTGGACTACCATCCTGCGGGCATTCTTGTCTGTCCGGCTCGCCTCAATGACGGTTTCCATCCCAAAGGGTCCACCCTCACGTGCGTGGGGACAACGAAACTACGCTGGAGGCAAATCGTTTACCGACACTAACCTCAGAAATCCTCACCCTGTCACGACAAGAAAATCCAAATTCTTCGCCATCAGGCCCAACGGCGAATTACGCATAGGAACCAGGCGGGTGGTCCCCCATTAGTCGCCGTTGACGTGGAGTTGCCTGCGCAAGGATGTCTGGATCGAAGCGGAAATTCATATACGGTGTATAAAACTTGTGAACAAACTTACGGCCATAGTGCACCTGAAGCAGATAGCGCCCGCGATCGGTGGTGTTAGCGCTGCCCCGATGCCAGACGTCCGAGCGGAACAGCACTACATCACCGGCCTTACATAACGCGCTCTGCGGTTCCCTGCCACGCCAACTATTATCTTTACCTTTTAGGGGTGAGCGACCTGCGCGGTGACTACCAGGAATAAATTTAGTAGGCCCCAGATCCTCAGTAGTATCGTCAAGGTAGAAGTGGGCCGTGGCGATAAACACCGGTACGTTCACCTGGCGTGATATCAGCAGTTCTTCCTGCACCTCCAGCGGCTGGTAATCAACATGCAGCGCTTGATCAGGACGGCCGGGACCAGTCACCCACCCGGTCATGCCGATCGCGTGGCAATCTTCGCCCATGATGGCTTCGGCGACGTCAATCACCGGCTCTACGTCCAGATAGCGCAGAAAAAGCGCATCACGATTGAATAGCACCTTGATGTGTTTGTTGAAATCGGGCGTAGGGCCCCTGCCGCTAGGGTGGAGCTTTGACCCGAAATCGACGTCATTGGCCCCAGGATTCGCAGACACGGAATCGATCCTCGACCGCAGTAGGTTAACTTCCTCGCGATTGAGCATATTAGGTAGGTAGAGGAATCCGTCTTCCTCAATCGCATGAACCATGTCATCAAGCGTTTGTTGTGGTTGAAGATCTAGTTGATTCACGCTACTACTCTGGATTTGATACTTGATGCCAAAAAATGACTAGTGGTACTACTACGAGTCAACCCCTAGGGCCAATCCCAAAACGTCTACTTGATCACGGTGCACTCTGGACGGTGAGTGGCGCTCTGCACTAAGCCAGGAGGGATCCCCGAAATGGCAAAGCCAAGATAGCCGAATAGTATTCCATACAACCGTCCTACGCGTATCTACTGGGCCGTACTGGTAATAGCAGAGTATCTCGAGTTGGCCCCTCCCAATAGGCTGGTGCCAACCAGCCTGTATCTACGACCAGTCCAGAAGCTCCCGGCTCTGCACCTTTGAGTCGTCGACCTCTAAGCCCAGCCCCGGCAATTCGCTCACGGTGATGTAGCCGTCCACGGGCTTGACGGGCTGCGTCCAGAAGAATTGCGTAACTTCATTCCAGTGCACCAGGTATTCGATCAACGGCGCCACGGCGGGTGACTGGGCTGCGGTGAGATGCGCATTGATGGGTACAGCTCCTCCGTGCGGGATGACTTCGACTCCGAACGCCGAGCCTAGGGCGAATATCTTGAGCATCTCGCTGACTCCCCCCGCCCAAACGGTATCGGCCTGGTAGATATCCACGGCGCCAGCTTCGAAGTATGCCCTCGCACCCCAGCGGGTGTACTCGTGCTCGCCGCCGGAGATCGGTACCGGGGAGTGGGCGTTGACCCGTGCCTGGCCGTGGATGTCGTCCGGCTTCACCACCTCCTCCAGCCAGCGCGGTCGGAACTCGGCCATTCGGTTCGCCATGTTGAGGGCATACCGCACATCCCAGCTGTTCCAAGCGTCGATCATGATATCCACGTCATCCCCGACAGCCTCGCGCAGAGTCCGCACCAGCTCCACGTTTTTTTTCGCGCCCCTCTCCCCGTCCATCGGCCCGTTCCGCACGAACCATTTAGTCGCTGTGTAGCCCTCTTCCACGAAACTACGGGCGGTCGCCGCAGCGGCGTCCGGATTGATGGCAAATCCCAACGCGCTAGCGTAGGCGGGGAAAGACTTTCGGGTCGGACCGCCGAGCAACCGGTAGAGCGGCAGGCCGGCGGCTTTGCCGCGGATGTCCCAGAGGGCATTGTCGATCGCGCTGACGGCGAACATCGCCTCGCCCTTGCGACCGTGAATCAACAGCCGGTACATCTTGTCCCAGATAAGTTCGGTAGCGAGCGCATCCTGGCCGATGAGGAAGCCCTTCAGCTGGGCGGTCACGAAAAACGCCTCATTCGCGGACATGGGCCCGGCGATGCCGGTGATCCCCTCGTCTGTGTCCACGTACAGAATGACCGCCCGCACCCGCCAGCGACCGTCGCCAAGGTCATTGAAGCGATCGGCGCTCAACTCCTTCGCGGTCCCGGCGCGATGCTCCGGGTAGATGTCGATCGGCCGAATCAGCCGCTCCCGGAAGAGATCGATTTCACTCTCCAGGACGCCTTCCAACTGCTCGAAGCGAATGTCAGTGATCTTCACGGCCTACCTCCAGTGATCGCTGGACACGCGGCCTCAGGAGTGGCGTGCCAGCACGGACCCGTATCGTGTCGCAAATGCTGCGCCGGCGCAAAAGTGGGAGCAGCTGTAGCCGGCGAGCCGTCTGGAGCGACGAGTGCTCGGGCGTTTCGCCGGAGCGCTGCGCCTTCTGGCGGCAATTTCCGGTGGATTTTTGGAGCCGGGTCTCAGGCCCCCTTTGCGATGCCTGGCCATTCACTTTCGGGGAATGCCCTCATCGTCTCGGTTGAGTCTCCGAATTCACGTAATTTCAGGGCAGCCCGGGCGCAGGATTCGTCATTGGGAAACTCGACGATGGCGGCGAAGTCGTACTGCCCCATCGTTATGTAAATCCCGTTCACCTTGCCGCCGAACGACTCGACTAACTTTCGGGCCTCGGGCGCTCCTTCGGAAATGGCGTCGGTGATGGACTCGTTATCGACTCCGGCTCCGCCCGCTCCCATTTTCATCAACATTAGATAGGTCGACATACCGCTGCCTCCAGATAGCAAGACCGATTTGAGGACGACAGTATATGCGTTTGCTGGCAACGTCCGAAGACCGTACGTGAAATCGGTGACCTTGGGTCGCGCGACGGCACGCTTTATCATGCTCGGACACGTTCCGATCGAAGTCTGGGGCCGGACCGCAAGCCGGTATTGAATTGGTCCACCAGCTCCGGTCTGGAGCCTCCGTCCGCCGCGCAATCCGCCGAACGGCTCACCAGGGGAGAAGACTGCATGTCCGCCGCCACCGACCTCGACGTTCAGGCCGTAAATACGCTCCGCTTCCTCTCGATTGACGCGGTCCAAAAGGCAGAGTCCGGCCACCCGGGACTGCCGCTCGGCGCGGCGCCGACGGCATACACGTTGTTTGACCGGGTGTTGAAGTTCAATCCGGCTGACCCTGACTGGTTCGATCGAGACCGATTCGTCCTGTCGGCCGGGCATGGCTCGGCGTTGCTTTACTCGCTCCTGCACATCTTCGGCTACGACCTGTCTTTAGATGAAATAAAGAACTTCCGCCAGTGGGGCAGCCTGACGCCGGGGCATCCGGAATACGGCGAGACTCCCGGTGTGGAGACGACCACCGGGCCGCTGGGACAGGGACTGGCGACGGCGGTTGGAATGGTGATGGGCGAGCGGTTCCTAGGGGCGAAGTACAACCGGGAAGGCTTTAAGGTGGTGGACCACCGCACCTTCGTCCTCTGCGGCGATGGGGACCTTATGGAAGGCGTCGCCTACGAGGCGATCTCGCTGGCGGGCCACCTGGGGCTGGGCAAGCTGATCGTCCTGTTCGATGACAACTCGATCTCGTTGGCCGGGGACGTGGAAGCGTCCTTCAGCGAGGACATGGAGCTGCGTTTCAAGGCCTGCAAGTGGCAGATGTTGAGCATCTCAGACGCCAACGATCTGGACACGGTAGAGGCCGCCATCCAGGTCGCCATGGCCGACACCGGGCGCCCATCGCTGATCCGGGTCACCTCCAATATTGGTTTTGGCAGCCCGAGACAGGACACGCACGCGGCGCACGGGGATGCGCTGGGAGTGGATGGGGTGACTGCGACGAAGGAAAGACTCGGATGGCCGGTGGAGCCGGCGTTTCACATCCCGGCGGAGGTCCCGGCGCATTGCGGCGAAGCCGGGGGCCGGGGGGCGGAGGCACAACGGGCGTGGGAGGCGATGTTCGACGAATATCGGGCGGCGCATCCGAACACGGCGGCGGAGCTGGAGCACGCGCTTTCCGGCAAGCTGCCGCCCGACTGGGACGCCGATTTCCCGAGCTGGCCGGGCGATTCAGACGAGGTCGCTCTGCGCGACGCGTCCGGCGCGACGGCCAACGCGCTGGCCGGTCGGCACCCGACATTCTTCGGTGGTTCGGCCGACGTGGCGCCTTCCACCAAAACATTCCTCAACGGCTTCGCCGAATTCATCATCGAGGCTGACGACGGCCCCAACGTCCGCTTCGGCGTCCGCGAACACGCCATGGGGGCCATCTGTAACGGCCTCGCGCGACACGGCGGCATTCTGCCGTTCGCCGGGACGTTCTTGATTTTCGCCGACTACGTCAAGCCGGCGATGCGGCTGTCGGCGCTGATGGGCCTCAAGGTTATTTACATCTTCACCCACGACAGCATCGCCCTGGGTGAAGACGGACCCACCCATCAGGCCATAGAGCAGCTGGCCACTTTGCGGGCGACGCCGGGCTTGGAGGTCTATCGACCGGCCGACGCCAACGAGGTGGCGGCCTGCTGGCGCACGTTCCTGCCGCGGCCGGGGCCGGTCGCCCTCGCGCTGGGCAAATGGGCGATACCGGTGTTCGACCCGGAGAAGCACCCGATCGCGGAGGGCGTCTCCAAAGGCGGATACGTCCTTGAAGGTGACGGCGACCCGGATGTCGTGCTGATGGCGACGGGCGCGGAAGTGCATCACGTTCTGGGCGCCAGGGAAATCCTGGCCCAGAAGGGAGTCAACGCTAGCGTCGTGTCCCTGCCATGTCTGGAAGTCTTCGACGAGCAGGATCAGGCCTACCGTGACCAGGTTCTTCCGCCGGGCGTGCCGAAAGTCGCGGTGGAAGCGGCGGCCTCGATGGGGTGGCACCGATACGTCGGGGAAAATGGCGCGTTGATAACGCTGGACCGATTCGGCGCGTCGGCTCCGATGCCGGTGGTCCTGGAGAAGCTGGGATACAGCCCGGCGAACGTAGCCGCGACGGCTCTAAAATTGCTGGGTAAGTAACGGCCCGGACGGGCGATAGAAACCGGTAAGAGGGTTCCGTTGCGCTGGCGCAATTATATGGATAGAAGAGCCGCCGACCGGGCTAGGGGTATATTCCGTGAATCTCGGTGGCCTCGGCGACGCGTCTGACGGCCAGCATGTAGGCGGTGCCGCGCAGATCGCAGTCTTCGCGCTCGTGCAGGTCCCAGACCTGATCGAAGGCGGTTCGCATCATATTCACCAGACGGGATTCGATCTCGTCGGAACTCCAGAAGAAGCCCTGCAAATCCTAGACCCATTCGAAGGAGGAGACGGTGACGCCGCCGGCATTGGCCAGGATGTTGGGCAGCACCATGATGCCGCGGTCCAGCAGGATGGCCTCGGCTTCGTGGGTGGTGGGACCGTTGGCGCCCTCGGCCACGAGCCGGGCTTTGACGCTGCCGGCGTTGGCGCTGGTGATCTGGCCCTCCAGGGCGACGGGCTTGCCGGTTACGACGGCCGGAACGGAGTAACCCCGGTGCATGCTGAAGGTGTCCATGATCCAGGCCATGATCTGGTCGTTGGTGCCCACGTCCGGGGCCGGAATATCACGTTCCGGACCGATCAGAATGGAAATTGCGATGGCGTAGCGCCGGGTCAGGTTCTCGAGTTCCCGTGGAGATAGGAGCTTCGGATCCACGGCCACGCCGCCCTTGGCACCGCCGAAGGGAATCTCGACGACGGCGTACTTCGTCCAGGCTGGCGGAGGGTTGGTCTCTCCGGCGAGCCGGGTTGTTTCCTTGATGGCCATGAGTTGTGCGCCGCCTCTATCGCGCTGGGGTGGTGCCGCTCCGGAGTGTAGTCAAGGTCGGCCTGCAAGATCGTTGCAATGGTTACATGATTGGCAGGCAGGCAGATTGCGGTGGGCCGGACCGGTGGGTGGGCTTTTGCGAGCGGCGGCTAACGAAAACGGCGTGCCGGCGGCGAGGGTGATCTCGTTGACAATGGAGGCGCCGACCGCCTAGTATTCTCGCTTGTCTCCCCGGTCTGCGAAGAGCAGCCCCGTAAGGTCCGTAGCATTCC
>Ga0310120_10003985_pt1 | contig 10464 bp, 6 predicted proteins | sample CB27_AW_983_MG_FD_203506 | JGI IMG/M metagenome (GOLD analysis project Ga0310120, IMG submission 203506) | Marine microbial communities from Western Arctic Ocean, Canada - CB27_AW_983 | ecosystem: Environmental > Aquatic > Marine > Oceanic | place: Canada: Western Arctic Ocean | collected... | reverse complement strand
GCGGATTGACTTGAAGAGAGTTGGATCTGTGCCTGCAAGAAGTCCAGTTCATTCGTGTGCTGTTCTGGCAGAAAGAATGGAGTGTCTGCAAAAGTTCCACGAGAGTCTTGAATTTCGATGACAAATCGGAGTGGGTCGGTAACTTCTCGTAGCTCGGCATAAATCCGTGACCGGACTGCAAGCGTACGCGAGGCTCCTTCGCCATCGTCGTAAAAGCGATTCGTGAGTGTTTCGATTCGCCCACGCTGTTCGAATGCGAGGCGAAGCCATGACACCGTGCTATTCGCGTCACTGGTATCTCGTAATTGGGCTGTGGCGACCAATGGAGGCAGTGCAGTGGCGATGGCGAAGGCTGCGGTGAGCGCAAACCGTCGAATGTCTACCCGTCGTTTGAATTGTGTTTGCACAAGCTCGGGATCATATAAAAACGATACTTAAAATCATTATGCGCAGATAAAATCTGTGCCGGTATAACCAGGCTCAATTTACACGGTCACTAAAGAGCATGCGCTTCGTTAATTGCCAACCGTTTGCGGTTTTTTTCCAGTGGTTGCGGTAGATCCCAGATCCGCTAATGAAGGGGGCGCCACTGTCAGCGGTCTGATGCGTGATCAACCCCATGTTTTCAGTGATAGCTGTATTTTCTGATAACTCGATAAAAATCAGTCCAGACATATGGTGTCGTGTCTGGCGGTCGGCGAGTCGTCCTTCATGAGAGGTCCTTGCGTATTCATAGATCGCTTGTCGACCGACTCGGCTGGACCCACGAATCAACTCACCGTTACGCCAAACTTCAATGACGGCATCGTCTGTAAACAGTGCTGCGAAACCTTCGGCGTCTTTTGAATCCCACCGGTATGAATACTGCGTAAGTTGTTCGGCAATTTCGAGTCGAGCTTGAAAATGTGTTTGGTCTTGGGCTGTTACCGTTAACGGAGCGATGGACAGCGCTAAAAGAATCGGTAGAACGTTGATGAATCGCTTATGGGTCATAACGGGCAGCGCCTCATTTGATGTGCACTTTCGATTAGTCCAACCGAGACGTTCGAGAGCAGTTAAAAAGATACGGCAAATGGGGTAGCTGCCAAGCAAACCGAGAGCGACGTTGGAATTTACCCAGCATTTTTTTGAGGTGATTTTTCTGGCGGCGTATTGGCCGCTCCGATAACCCGCAGCGGGTAGATAGCGACGCGCAATACTCGTTCCCATGTCGCGTGTAGATAGAACTTTAGCGTTTCGTCAATTATTGTACTGCTGAGACCAACTTCTTCTTGTGTTTCATTAAGGGCACGTTCACTGGTTGTGTCACCACGTTCGCTAAGATCTTTCTGTACAGTCCAATGCACACCGCTGAACGTTGCAATAAGAGAGAGCTCGGTTTGTCCATTTTGCTTCCAGAAAAAAGGGTTACGGCAGCTTGTCCACTCACGCTATGGTTCGACGCGGATTATGGTGATTCTGACCGATGTTATTTAGACTAGAGGACCTCGTAACCCGCAGTATCTGTTGGGCGCTCGTCTACCGAATGACCAACTGTCGGTCCGTTTTTTGATTCGCTGCAGGAATCAGTCTCGGCGCGAGTATCCGCACCGGAATAGTGAAACGTATGTTTCGCCCGTTGTTTCTTCTTGTGAGGCTAGGGAAGAGGTCGCACGAGTCGTGAGAGCATAGTAGGATGTGACTCAGATAATGCGTCTGATCATGCAACTACGACACTCGGTGGCAGTATCCGTCGTGGCGGTATTCTTCGCAGCCGATGTGGGAATGAGTGCTCAAACTGCGCCACTTGCGGATGCGATGGAGCGTGGTGATAGAGCGGCCGTGTCTTCACTACTCAAAACGGCGGTGGATGTTAATGCGCCGCAGGGTGATGGTGCCACGGCATTGCATTGGGCAGCCTATTTGGACGATTCAGAAATGACGGCGGTGTTGATCCGCGCCGAGGCCACCATCAATGTATCGAATAACTATGGTGCAACGCCACTTGGTCTTGCGTCCAAGCACGGCAATGCGACGATCATCCAGCAGTTAGTGAACGCGGGCGCGGATCCTAACGATGTGTTGTACACCGTGAATGCTGGCGAAACGCCGTTAATGTTAGCTGCTCGTAGCGGACAGAGCGATGCCGTCGAAGCACTTTTGAATGCGGGTGCGAGTATCACCGCGCGGGAAAGTTGGAATGGGCAATCGGCGCTGATGTGGGCGGCGGCCGAAGGACATGGCGCGGTGGTCGAGACGCTGCTTGAGCGTGGAGCCGACTTGAGTGCGCGGAGTAATAGCGGCACGACACCATTGTTATTTGCTGTGCGAAAGGGGAGTCTCGAGTCTGTTCGGGTTTTGGTTTCTGCCGGGGCTGATGTCAATACCACAAGGCCGGATGGAGCGAGTCCATTGCTGGTGGCCGTGATCAATGGACATGAGGACCTTGTTGATTTTTTGCTGGCACGAGGGGCGGATCCTAATCAAGAGGGCGGGTCGACGCGCTTGACGGTGCAGGGTGTACGAGCTGAACCGATGCCTATCGAAGTTAGAAAGCTTGGCTATACGGAACGTGAAAATGAAGGCGTAATACGCGGCAACATTTTCGGTCGGCCATTACAGGCTGCGGTGCATGTCGCCAATTGGCATATTAGCGATCAGTTTATCAGTGTGAACCTCGATCGGATGCGTGTTCTCCGCGCGTTGTTAATGCACGATGCAGATGTTAATGCGACGAACAGTATGGAAGAGCCGCGGTGGTCTGGCGCGCGCTATCGTCGACATATGACTGGAGCAACGGCACTGATACTCGCTGCTAAGGCTGCGGATGTGGAGGTGATGCGGTTATTGTTTAAACATGGGGCAGACCCGTCAATACACACAGAAGACAACATTAGCCCGCTCATGGCGGCCGCGGGTATTTCATGGGCGTCGAACCAGGACCGTGCGAGTGAGGAACAGGTTCTTGAAGCCGTTCGACTGCTTGTTGAAGAGACCGGGGCAGATGTGAATTTCGTGAGTGATGTTGGAGAGACCGCAATGCATGCGGCGGCCTATCGCGGGGCTAACAATGTGGTGCAGTATCTGTTCGATCAAGGCGCCACACTCGACGTGGTTGCCAAAGACGGCCGAACGCCGCTTCGAGTGGCGGACGGTGTGGAGTATGGAAACTCATTTGCTACACATCCACACACGGCCGAACTTTTACGCCGGCTCGGGGCATCCGAGATTGAGTGTCCAGCACCGTGCGCCGCAGAGATTTCTTTGGAGGCAGTGCGACAGTAATGGCTTTACGGAGGATGGCGGTTCTTGTCTTGCTCGCTTTTGTTGTTTTTGGTGATCGGGAGGCACGTGCACAAACGGATGATCCTCCCCGTCACGTATTACAGCGCTTTTGTTTTTCATGTCACAACGATCGTGCGCGCACTGGCGGTTTGGCGCTCGACGTACTGGAGATGAGCCGTGTTGGTGAGCACGCCGATATCTGGGAAGCGGTTGTAAAAAAACTGCGTACTGGTGCGATGCCTCCCGTAGGCCGGCCGAGACCAGACAAAGTAGAGACAGAGACTGTTGTTGCATGGCTTGAGACGGAGCTTGACCGGGCGGCATTGGCATATCCGAATCCTGGCCGACCGACCCTACATCGATTAAACCGTGCAGAATATCGAAATGCCATTCGTGATCTGCTCGGAGTTGATATAGAGGCCGCGTTGTTGCCAGCGGACAATGCGGCGTACGGATTTGACAATAATGCTGATGCGCTCACGTTGTCCTCCGTGTTAATGGAACGGTATCTCAGTGCCGCGGCGAAGGTCAGTCAAATGGCAGTGGGGCGACCCGGAGGAACTCCATCTCCTGAGACGATCTTTGTTGCAACAGATAGTGATCAAGATGGTCGGGTCAGTGACAATTTGCCACTCGGGTCTCGTGGCGGCACGGCGTTTCCATATTACTTCCCAGTGAATGGGGACTATCGTTTCGAGTTTCGTCCGGAAGAAGGTGGTGTCGAAGGGGGCTTTGAGGGAGTTACGAGTGAACCGCATGAGATGCATGTGAGTCTTGATGACGAGCACCTGTGGGTTGGCATCGTTGGCGGACCTGACTATGTCGGTTTACGGGAGGATGAGAAAACCAGAAAGGTGCTTGAGAGTTTGCAGTTCGACGCGCCGGTAACGGCAGGGTCGCATCTGGTCCAGGTCTTTTTTCGATCAAAAACGTCAGCGTATATCGAAGATTTGTTCGACCCGTCGTTGCGTCGAGATCCGTATCGAGCACGAAGTGGTGAACCCGTCGTGGCGAGTGTGGCCATTACCGGACCCTTGCCAGGGAGCGCGTCAATAACTGAGACGCCAAGCCGACGGAAGTTGTTCATCTGTACGCCGAAATCGGCTGCGGAGGAAGAGCTTTGTGCCGCAGAGATTATTTCGGCGCTCGCACGACGGGCCTACCGTCGGCCGGTCACCGACAGTGACATGGAAGTGCCATTGGCGCTGTACCGTCAGAATGCGAGTACAGGGGGCTTTGAGTCTGGTGTCGAGTTGGCCGTCCGCAGCATTCTCGTCAGTCCGAATTTTCTGTTTCGTGTTGAGGATCAGTCGGCAGCCGTGCCACCGAATACGCCTTACCGAATTTCGGATCTCGAACTCGCGTCACGCTTATCCTTTTTTCTATGGAGTAGCGTGCCAGACGATGAATTGATCGATGTTGCTGTTACGAACACGCTGCACGAACCAGCAATACTTGAAGAGCAAGTGAAGCGCATGTTGAATGATCCGCGTTCGCAAGCGTTGGTGGAGAATTTTGCGGGTCAGTGGCTATACATTCGGAACGTGTCTACGCTGCAGCCGAGTCCAGAATTACTATTTCACTTTGACGATAACCTGCGTCAGGCCTTTGAGCGAGAGACGCAACTATTTTTTGAAAGTATTCTCCGTGAGAACCGCAGTGTGCTTGAGTTACTGGATGCCGACTATACATTTTTGAATGAGCGACTCGCGAAACATTACGGTATCTCAGGCGTGTACGGGGAAAGGTTTCGACGCATAGCGCTTGCGGCCGATAGCCCCCGGCGCGGCTTGCTTGGACAGGGGTCGATTCTAACTGGGACGTCGAGGGCGAATCGAACATCGCCAGTTATCCGGGGAAAGTGGATCCTTGAAAATATTCTTGGCGCGCCACCACCGCCTCCGCCACCAAACGTGCCGGACTTGGAAGAAGAACGGGACCCGCGAAAAGTGTTGCCGATGCGAGAACAAATGGCTGTGCACCGTGCCAACCCGGTCTGTGCTAGTTGTCACGCCCAGATGGATCAGCTGGGTTTTGCGCTTGAAAACTTTGATGCCATAGGTGAGTGGAGAGACATTTATGCGTCTGGGCTGCCAATTGATGCATCAGCGGCGTTCCCAGATGGCACGACGTTTGATGGTCCAGCGGAACTTCGAGCGTTACTGCTGAGTTATTCGGATGACTTTCTGACGACGGTGACTGATCGGCTGCTGACGTACGCCTTAGGGAGAGGGTTAGAAGCTTCGGATGCACCTGTGGTGCGCCAAATTAAGCGCGAGGGTTCGACAAAGAACTATACTTTGACCGCGCTCATTCAAAGCATTGTCATGAGCACACCGTTTCAGATGCGGATGTCTGCAGAACTCGCGAACTAAAGGCTGGTGGTGTTGGGAAAGGTTTGGGAGGCTGTTCAATGGTGATTACGAAGTTAGCGTTACCGAGGCGCACGTTTCTTCGCGGAATGGGGGCCACGCTCGCGTTGCCTTTTCTTGATGCGATGGTGCCCGCAATGTCAGCTCGTGCCGCAGGGACACCGAGGTTTACCGCGGTATACGTCGGGAACGGTGCCAATATGTTCGACTGGACGCCCCCGACAGAGGGTGTGAACTTTGAGTTGTCTCCGACACTGAAACCGCTCGAGTCTTTCCGAGACCGAATGCTGGTGTTCACTGGGCTAGATAACTATCCAGCCACCGACCAGGGGGATACCGGTGGTCAGCATCCTCGAGCGGCCCCGGCATTTATGAGTTCGGTCCATCCAAAACAGACAGAAGGCGCAGATGTAAAGGCTGGTACCACCGTTGACCAATTGATTGCGGAGAAGATTTGCCGCGACTCGAAGTTGTCGTCGTTGGAAGTGGCCGTCGATCGTAACGATGTGGTTGGTGCCTGTGATCATGGGTACGCGTGTGCGTATATGAACTCCATGTCGTGGAAGACGCCAACGATACCGCTGCCAGCTGAGACGAATCCGAGATTTGTGTTTGAGCGCCTTTTTGGTACTGGTGATACACCCGAAGAACGTGAAGCACGTGCCCAGGAGGATCGCAGCATTCTTGATGGGCTGTCACAGGAGATTTCGAAATTGTCTGCCAAACTCGGTGGTCATGATCGCGTCAAACTGGGCGAGTATTTTGACGCCATACGCGATGTTGAACAGCGTATTGCCAAATCGGAATCGTACAATAGCGATTTTGAGGTGCCTGAGCGCCCGGTTGGACTTCCAGGCACATTCAGAGAGTACGCGGAATTGATGTTTGACCTGCAGGTGCTGGCGTTTCGGGCAGATATTACTCGTGTGACGTCATTCATGATGGCTCGTGAAAATATCCAACGTTCATACAACGAGATTGGTTTGCCAGAGGCTCATCATTCGATGTCACACCATGGAAATAACCCCGAGAAGATGAAAGCGTTTTCAAAGCTCAATATGTATCACACCGATACGCTTTCGTACTATTTGGATAAGTTGCAGTCGATTCAGGATGGTGACGGTACGTTATTGGACAGTACGGTCGTTCTCTACGGGAAAGGGATGAGCGACGGGAATACACACAATAATTACAGTGTGCCGGTTGTTGTCCTTGGCGGCCCAGAAAATAGATTACAAGGTAACCGGCACCTGGTGTACCCGCAGGGCACGCCGTTAGCCAACCTGTCGGTTAGCCTTCTGGAGAAGTTCGGTGTGAACGTGGAGCAGTTTGGTGACAGCACGGGCCATCTACCAATGTTGTCGGATGTGTAAACGACTGTGCTGCTCTCGCTTTCCCTAAATAGATAGACACGGTTCGGTGTCCGGAACTGTCTTTTCAAGCGGTCGTCGTGATGACTTCCGATGCGAGAATCAGACTGGACGGCGCTGTGACTATTCGCTCTGGTTGTTGTCAAAGGCTACGATCGTTCCATGACCCACGATTACATCATCATTGGTGCTGGCACGGCCGGTTGCGTACTTGCGAACCGCTTGTCGGCGGATTCCAATGTCAATGTCCTCTTGCTCGAAGCAGGCGGGAATGATGATTATTTTTGGATTGATATTCCGGTCGGTTATTTGTACACGATCGGAAATCCACGCACGGATTGGTGCTACACCATAGAACCTGACCCTGGGCTTAATGGCCGTACGATCGGCTATGCACGGGGAAAAGTCCTCGGCGGGTGTTCATCGATTAACGCGATGATCTATATGCGTGGTCAAAAGAGTGACTACGACCACTGGGCGTCGCTGGGGAACCGCGGGTGGTCGTGGGATGACGTGCTTCCCGTGTTTAAGCGGTCAGAAGATTACCAGCACGGGGCTGATGATTTCCATGGTGTTGGTGGAGAGATGCGCGTCGAAGAGAAGCGTGTCAGTTGGGAAATTCTTAATGCATGGCGGGATGCCGCTGAGGAATATGGAATCCCCAAGATCGACGAATTTAATAGAGGGGACAATTTTGGGAACGCGTATTTCCAGATGAATCAGCGGGGTGGTCGACGGTGGAGTGGAACGAAAGCCTTTCTGCGTCCTATTCGTCATCGATCGAATCTGACGGTACGGGTCAATGCGCAGGTTGATCGGCTGGTCATCGAGAGTGGGGATTCCGGAAAACGAGCGACAGGAGTGGTACTGGCTGGAACCGGAGAACTGTTGAAGGCTCGCCGCGAGGTAATTCTGGCTGCTGGCGCGATCGGGTCGCCACAGATATTGCAATGCTCTGGAATAGGACCGGAACCGTTGCTGCGATCGCATGATATTGACGTGGTACATCATTTGCCGGGCGTTGGGGCAAACCTGCAGGACCATTTGCAGGTGCGGACCATATTCAAGGTGAAGAATACGGTCACCCTGAACAGGCGTGTCAATTCGCTTGTCGGAAAAGCGGCGATGGGCCTGGAGTACTTGTTGTTTAAGACGGGGCCGCTCACGATGCCTCCATCGCAATTAGGTGCGTTCGCCAAGAGTGACACCACACGTGCGTCACCGAATATGGAATGGCATGTACAGCCGTTGTCACTCGACAAGTTTGGTGATCCGCTACACCGCTTTGATGCGATCACGCCATCCGTGTGCAATTTGCAACCGACGAGCCGAGGGCATGTGCGGCTCAAGACGCCTAATCCCTTGGACGCGCCGGCCATTACGTTGAATTATCTGTCCACGGAAGACGATCAACGCGTGGCCATTGCGGGCTTGCGGGCGACCCGTCGCATCATGGCTGCGAAGGCGTTAGCGCGATTCGAACCAGAGGAATGGAAACCTGGCCCAGCCATCGACACCGATGAGCAATTGGCACAGGTCGCCGGTGATCTCGGGACGACCATTTTCCATCCTGTCGGTACCTGCAAAATGGGACCAGACGAGTTGGCGGTGGTTGATGATCGCTTGTCAGTGCATGGAATATCTGGCCTGCGGGTTATCGATGCATCGATAATGCCTAGAATTACGTCTGGAAATACCAATGCACCCACGGTGATGATTGCCGAAAAAGGAGCGGAGTTTATTTGTGAAGATGCACGGTAATCATTCTGTAATGGTCGTGCGTTCATAAAGAGATGTCATGACAAAAGATAAATCCATCGCAACAGTGCCGTTTTGGATCAATGGGCGTGAAACGCTTTCTGCCGGCGGACGCCAGGGTGAGGTAACGAACTCTGCAACGGGTGCCGTCGTTCGGCATGTATCGTTTGCGACGGCAGAGGATGTTGATCGCGCGGTCGTCTCCGCGTCGGACGCCTGGCCCCAGTGGAGTGCGACCTCGCCACTCCGTCGTGCTCGTGTGCTGATGAAGGCACGCGCTCTTGTTGACCACTATAAAGACGAACTTGCACAACTGATTACTGTTGAGCACGGGAAAACACTGCCGGATGCCCTGGGGTCAGTTCAGCGAGGCCTTGAGGTGTTGGAGTTTGCGACCGGGATCCCACACTTGCTGAAAGGGGAGCACTCGGACAATGTGGGGTCTGGCATTGACTCGCACACCTTAAAGCAGCCACTCGGTGTGTGCGCTGGCATTACGCCGTTCAACTTTCCTGTCATGGTTCCGATGTGGATGGTGCCTGTCGCGCTAGCCTGTGGCAATACGTTCGTGTTGAAGCCGTCTGAGAAAGATCCGTCGGCGAGCATGGTTCTGGCTCGGATGTTTCAAGAAGCTGGGCTTCCGGACGGCGTGCTTAACGTTATTCATGGGGATAAGGAGACGGTAGATGCCCTTCTGGCTCATCCACAAATCGCGGCGGTCTCATTTGTGGGGTCAACGCCGGTTGCAAAGTACGTCTACGATACGGCCACGAATAATGGGAAGCGTGTGCAGGCCCTTGGTGGGGCCAAGAATCATGCGGTTGTGTTGCCGGACGCCGATGTAGATGGTGCAGCGGAGGCATTGATCGGGGCCGCTTACGGGTCGGCAGGCGAACGGTGTATGTCGATTTCGGTGGTGGTGGCGGTGGGCGATGCCGCAGAACCGCTGGTGCAGAAATTGAAACAGAAAGCGTCCTCGTTGGTTGTCGGTCCGGGAGATGGAGAGGGTGTTGAGATGGGGCCACTCATCACGAAAGAACACCTTGAGCGCGTGACCCGGTACATCGATATTGGTGCGACCGAGGGGGCAACGCTGGTTGTGGATGGACGGGACATTGCGGTCGAAGGTGAGGGGCGTGGCTATTTTGTTGGTCCGACGCTTTTTGACCACGTGACTCCTGACATGAAGATTTACCAGGATGAAATTTTTGGTCCGGTTCTGGTGATTGTGCGGTCGGAGACGTTCGACGACGCGATTGCGTTAGTCAACAGGAACGCGTTTGGAAATGGGACCGCCGTGTTTACACGGTCGGGTTCCGCAGCCAGACGATTTGAACAGGACATCGAGGTCGGCATGGTTGGTGTGAACGTCCCCATCCCTGTGCCGATGGCATTCTTTTCGTTTGGCGGATGGAAAGATTCGTTATTTGGTGACCTCCATGTGCATGGCGTGGACGGCGTCAAGTTTTATACGCGGACGAAAGTAGTTACTAAGCGTTGGCCTGACGTGTCTGAAGAAGCGAGTCTCTCAATGCCAACGATGAAGTAGTGGCAAAATTGTCTAGTCGGATGGATGCGCAGAAATCTAAGGTCAAACGATTGCTTGAAGTAGAGTAGTAAAATTTCTTGATGCCGAGGTGGCGAAACTGGCAGACGCACAGGACTTAAAATCCTGTGACCTTTTAGGTCGTGCGGGTTCG
>Ga0310120_10003979_pt1 | contig 10476 bp, 10 predicted proteins | sample CB27_AW_983_MG_FD_203506 | JGI IMG/M metagenome (GOLD analysis project Ga0310120, IMG submission 203506) | Marine microbial communities from Western Arctic Ocean, Canada - CB27_AW_983 | ecosystem: Environmental > Aquatic > Marine > Oceanic | place: Canada: Western Arctic Ocean | collected... | reverse complement strand
CCCACGCTTCGAGACGAGGTCATGCGAGAACTCGTCGGCCTACTCGCGGACGATGGAATCCTGATCTTCAACAATCACCTTCGTTGCCAGGGTTCGAGAATGCGTCTGCGACGGTTTCGCAAGCGACTCCTGGGACGCGGAAAGGAGCGGGATCTCCATTGTATGACGGATGACGAAGTCGATTCGCTCGCTCTGCGCTTCGGACTTTCGATCCTCGAGATTCACTCGTTGGCGATCATCCCTGTATTGAAAGAGAAGCGTCCTTTGATTCCAAAGCGGTTGATCGAAGTGATCGAGCGATGGGCCGTCGACCGTTCCTCCGTTGCCGCTCACGCCAATACACGAATCTACGTGTTGTCGCCGAAGCGCGGCGCAATGAGCTCGCCAGACGAGCTCTCGTCCGGATCATGATCGTCGAGATCATCGGTCCGCCGGGCGTGGGGAAGAGCACGTTGGCAGCCGAGCTCGATGGTCACTTCGTCGAGCAGCGCGAGCTTGCCGATTCCCCGGATCTTCCCCCTGTCTCCTTCGCCGAGTATCAGAAGCTCGATCAGGAATTCGGCGAAACCGGCTTGATGAAGAAGTTCCGGGTCTGGCGTTGGCTGATTTTTGCACCCATGTGTTGGCGGAATCCGCGCTTCGCAATTTCCCTGACCAAACTCGTGTTTCTCCACGGAAGGCCGATCTTGCGACGTGGTCGCAAGGCCCAGAGAGTGGTTGCCCATGCGCTCTTCAGCCAGCGGCTAGAGGCCCGGGTACCGGATCGATTGGTGATTCATCACGACGGATTCACGCAATGTCTCTGGTCGACGGTCATTGATTCGCCCGGGTTGCGAGGTGGTGAGCTGATCCGCGAGATTCTTGCCGACTATTATCATGCGCGCGTTCGACCGCGCGTGATCATTCTCGAGATTGACGACGAACTCGCCGCGCAGAGGGTTTTCGAAAGGACTTCGAAGGGTCGATTCAATCGCGATTCGACGCCTCAGCAGAAGGCGGAGTTCGAGCGTTGGCTCGGCTACCACCGAGAGATCGTGGACCTCTTGCCACCCGGTCTCGACGTCATCCGCATCAAGGCCAGTGCATCCGTGCAAGACGTGGCTCGTGAGACGGCCATTGCGCTCCTAGATCACACCGTCCGCTCTTAACTCCGCCATCGCGTCTCCGGTTAGCCCCAGTTCAGAGAGAATCTTCTCGTTGTCCTGGCCCAATGTCGGTGCGGCCGCTCGGATTCGAGCGGGCGTACGAGAAAACTTGGCCGCCGGAGCAACGATCGGCGCCGTCGTTCCATCCTCGAGTTCGAGCTCTTGGAGCATTCCCCGCTCACGGACGTGAGGATCGGCTGCGGCTTCCGCATAACTGCGGACAGCCGAGACCGGCAACTTGGCGCGCAGAAAATCCTCGATCACGGAACGAACCGAACGCTCGGCCAGGTAATCTTCGAGCAAGGAGTTGGCCTCATCGCGATTGGCGACGCGCACAGCCGCAGTCGCCCATTTCGGATCCTTGCCGAGTTCCCCCCGACCGATCAGCTCCGCCAGAATTTGCCAATGTCGATCGGTCAGGACACCCGTCATGATGAAACCGTCTTGGCAGGGAAAGACTCCGGCCGGTGCGGCCACCATGAACTGACCGCCGAGACGCGGGAGTTCGACACCCATCGCGGCCAGCGTCGGAAATCCGTTGGATTGAAAGAACAAGACGTCCTGGAGAGCTACGTCGATATATTGACCGTCGCCCGTACGGTCGCGATGTCGCAGCGCAGCGAGCGTCGAAAAGGCTGCATGCAAGCCGGCCAGGTCGTCCCCGATGAAGGTCGGTGCCTTGATCGGTCGCCCGTCGGTCTCGCCGTTCAAGGAGAGCCAGCCGCTCGAGGCCTGGGCGATCGGGTCGTAGCCGGCCTGATCACTGTCCGGTCCGTACTGCCCGAAGCCACTGATGGAAACGTAGACCAGATCCAACTTGTGTCTGCGAAGTTCGAGGTAGCCGATTCCCCAGTCGGCCATCGTTGCGGGACGAAAATTTTCGACGACGACGTCGGCCGTCGCAGCGAGTTTCAAGAAGATCTCTTGAGCCTTCGGAAGTCGCAGGTCGAGCGTCAAACTTCGTTTTCCCCGATTGACCGTCTGCTGCATGAATGAGAGCGCTGGATCGGTCCCGGGTAGATGCGGAGGGAGGACGCGAGCGACTTCGCCGCCTGGCGTTTCGACTTTGATGACCTCGGCGCCGAGATCGGCGAAGAGACAGCCGCACATGGGTCCGGCCCAGGTGGTCGTGGCTTCGACGACGCGCAAGCCGGCGAGCGGCCCGTCCGCGTTTTCGCTTCCGTCCTCGTAGAACTCGGATGACTTCAAGGCGACCTCGGGTGGGTTCGGAATTCTGGGTTGCCGCGGCCTCCTCGGGCCGGGCCCTCACTTTGTGCGAAGGAATTCGATCCAACAAGCGGTTCGGGCTGCCCACCGGCGGGCAGACCCGGAAATCTCGGGCTCGAATAGGCACAGTTTAAATTTAGTTCTATTCAGTAAACAATATTATATTAGTGTTCAACAGAGAATTCGGGTTCCCGAAAATGAGAGGTTCAATGTCCAGCGACCCCAACCCCGACCCATCCGATGCCCGATACGTCCCCCGAAGTGCAGAGTCCTGGCGCGATCCGTTCACGATGTATGCGGCGCTTCGCGATTTCGACCCGCTGCATGAAGTCAAACCGGCCGCCCCGGACGAGGGCGACTACTGGGTTCTCTCGCGCTTCGAGGACATCATGGAGGCGGCCGTCGACTTCGAAACCTTCTCTTCGGCCCAGGGACTGACCTTCAGCTACGGCGATATGGAGATGATGGGGGTCGAGGCGCCCATCGTGATGATGGATCCGCCCGACCACACGGCTCTGCGCAAACTCGCCACCCCGCGGTTTACGCCGAGGCAGGTGAAGGCGATCGAACCACTAATTCGCGCGTTCGTCGTCCCGCGCGTCGAGCGTCTTCGCGAGATGGGCGAGGGCGACATCATCGCCGAGTTGTTCAAGCCGCTTCCGGGTTTCGTCGTTGCTCATTCACTCGGCGTCGCGCAATCAGATCGAGATCGATTCGACGACTGGACCGATGCGATCGTTTCCGCGAATGCGAGTGGCAACATCTTGACGGCGGTCGAAGCCGTGGGCGAACTCTTTGCATTCTTTACCGCCTTGATCGAAGAGAAGCGAAAAGATCCCGGCGACGACATGCTGTCCACGCTGGTTCGAGCCGAACTCGGAGGCCAGCCCGTACCGCCTGCCAAGCTGCTCGGCATGGCCTTCACGATGGTGACGGGTGGCAACGACACGACGACGGGGTTGCTCGGTGTTGGTGCCGAGCTGCTCACCCGCAACCCCGAACAGCGAGCGCTTCTGGTGGCCGATCCGAAGCTCATGAAAGGTGCGATCGAAGAGATCCTGCGGCTGGCCTCTCCTGTACAAGGTCTGGCGCGGACGGTGACGCGTGATGTGAAGCTTCATGGCAAGACCATTCCGAAGGATCGAAAGGTCATGCTGGTCTACGCCTCGGGAAACCGAGATCCGAGGGAGTACGGCCCGACCGCATCGAAATTCGATATCCAACGCAAGATCCGTCGCCATCTGAGCTTCAGCTACGGGGCGCACCATTGCATCGGAGCTGCGATCGCCCGGCTCCAGACGAGCATTGCGCTCGAAGAACTGCTGGCGCGCTGTCCCGATTTCGTCGTCGACTCGGAAGCGGCGCGATTTTCGCCGGGCCATTTTGTGCGCCGCTATGAGTCATTGCCCTTCTACGCAACCGGCGCCCGCTGATGGCGGGCGCATGGCTTCGCGAGGAGCAGGCCGACCTCGCCCACGACAAGATTCTCGATGCCGCGGGCGTGGCCTTCGTCGATCTTGGTGTGACGCGAACGCGAATGGCGCATGTCGCGCAGTATGCGGGCTGTTCGCGCGGAACCGTCTCCGACCGAGCCTGAAGACGCCGGACTTCGTCCGCTTCCAGGAACCCGGATCGAGATTCGAGACGAAGCGGGGCGGGCACTGGGACCCGGTCGGCCGGGCGAAATCTGCGTTCGCAGTGACACGGTCATGTCAGGCTATTGGAATCGGCCAGAAGCAAGCGCGTCGGCGCTATGCGACGGCTGGCTCCATACCGGTGATATCGGAATGCTCGATCGCGAGGGCCGACTTCACGTGCATGATCGACGGAGCGACCTCATCGTATCCGGTGGCGAGAACGTCTATCCCGCAGAATTGGAGCAGGTCTTGCTCGAGCATCCGGCGATCGCCGAAGCCGGCGTCGCCGGTCGAGCCGACGAGACCTATGGGGCGCGACCGGTGGCGTGGCTTGTCGCAGACGGAGAATGCCTACCGGATACGCGGGATCTGGTGGCTCATTGTCGGTCGAAGCTCGCCGCCTACAAGTGTCCCGTGAAGTTCTTCTGGGTGACGAAGCTACCGCGCACGGCAACCGGCAAACTCTTGCGACGGGACCTCGGACGAGGGCAACTCGAATAGAGAGTCGATCAACCGAGTACGGTGTTGATCGCCCGCTGGACAATCGCGGCGCCCGCCCACGAGCCGAGTGGGAGGATCAGGTAGACGGCCGGCCGTGAAGGGATCGTGGGGATCGAAGAGATTGACGAACACGAAATAGGGCTTCGCGCGGTCACGCTCTTGGTTCCATTTCTTGAATCGCTCGACGATGTCGAAAGCTCCGGGTCCCTCTCCACCGTGGACGCGGGCGCGCAAGATTTCGACCAGGTCCTTGTACTCGAAATGATCGAAGCCCTGGTCGAGTCCGAAGTGGGTACTGACCAGCGTGTTCTCCGTGAATGCTGGTTCAAGTCATTCTCGCGACTCTATGTCTGCCCCAACTCGTGCACGTCGACGACTGGGCCCTTCAAGGGACGCGGGGCAGATTCTGTGCGATCTGTGTCCCGGTTCGCGTTCTGCTACACCCCGTCACTCAATTCTCTCATAGGGAGACTCCATGGCCAATCAAGCACCCGTCGCGCTCGTCATGGGGAGTGATTCTGACCTCCCCAAGCTCGAGAACACGCTGTCTGTCTTGAAGGCGCTCGAGATTCCCCTCGAAGTCCGCGTCATCTCGGCGCACCGAACGCCGGACGAACTGCGTCAGTGGCTAGACGAGGCGGTCCCCGACGGTCTGAAAGTGATCATCGCTGCGGCCGGAATGGCGGCGCATCTCGCTGGTGCCTGCGCTGCACACACGACGATTCCCGTCATCGGAATTCCCGTGGTGGGCGGCGCGCTGAGTGGGCTCGACGCCTTGCTGTCGACGGTGAACATGCCGGGTGGCGTGCCCGTGGGCACGGTTGGGTTGGGGAGCGCTGGCGCGAAGAATGCGGCGCTGCTGGCGGCGCAGATCCTCGGCGTGGGCGATCCCGCGATCGCCAAGCGGGTGGCGGAGATGCGTGCCGCCGACGCGGACGCTGTGCGCGCCAAGGATGCGAAGGTACGAGCGGAATACTCGGGCGAATAACGCGACCCGGGTTCAGCGATCGCGTCATCCGATTTCTCGCTGCCCGCGTATTACATTCGCCCACTCTTCGATCCACCCTTCTTGTCATGAAGCGTTCGGCAAGTCTCGAGCGATGCGTCGGCCGCGCAGCGATCGCATTGGCCATGAGCGTCGGCGTCCTGGCCTGCTGTCCGCGACCCGCGCCGATCTTCAATGAAGACCATGCACCGCTCGAAGAGATCGAAGGCATCTGGATCAGTCGATCGGAGATCATGGCGCTGCCGATGGAGGGTCCGGCGTGGGCGGCCGTGGTTCGGCAGGCGGCGGAGAGCACGCGGTCTCCGAATCTCCCCAATCGTGAGGACATGACGAACGTTAGAGTTCTGGCCAAGGCGCTGGTCTTTGTTCGCACGAGGCAGGCGTCGTACCGAGACGACGTAATCGCGGCTTGCATGGACGCGATCGGAACCGAGAAGCGTGGCAACGCGCTTTGCTCGCTCGCGAGCTCGCGGCCTATGTCATCGCGGCGGCCCTGGTGGGGCTGCCACCTCTCGAGGACGCGCGCTTTCGCAGTTGGCTCGCTTCCAGCCTGACTCTCGAACTCAGGGGCCGCACGCTTCGTTCGACACAAGAAAATCGTCCCGACAAAACGAGTACACCCGGATGTGGGAGGAGTTCGGGGCCGATCTCGAGCGGAAGTAGGGGCACGGCGCTGGCCGCTTGATTGCCTTGGAACTCACCAACAGCTAACAACGGTCTCGTGATCAGCCAGCGAGGAAGTCTCTGCGATGCCGAGCCCCAGCTTCGATGAACTCAAGACATGGGCCGAAAACTACCCCGTCCTTTGGAACGCCGGCGACAAGCAGGCTTGGATCGAGAATTGGCGAAAGGTCGGTCCGGGTCAATTTCGAATGCTCGATCCGGTCGGTACGCCCGAGAAGGTCGGGTTCGAACATTGCTGTGTCGATTCCTGGGATCTCTTCCAGCCGAGCGTGCGCTTCAACATCGTTTCGGGTTCACTCTTCGTCTGTGCGAATGAAGTCGCCTGGCTTCTCGAGAATCGATTCACATCCGGGGGCCGCGAACAGGTCGGTCTCTCGATCGAGAGCTATCGTTTCGAAGAGAACGGCGACGTGAATATTCGCACCTACTACAAGGTGCCTCGCCATTCGGAAGCCGAGATCGGCGGGCTGTTCGAGACGTATCTGCCGGACGACCGGTGATATTCTGGCCGCCTGCGCGATCCCGAGCGTAGAGGGTCGGCGCAAAACAGGTCCGCGCCGGCTGTCCTCACTACGGGACGGTGATGGGTCGTCCGAGTCGCCCAGGAGATCGACCGCTCCTTTGTTTCCGAGATTTCAGATCGCGAAGAGGGCACGGGACTCGCGCGTGCGATCGTCGTATTGGCACACAGTCTCAAGCTCGAGGTCGTCGCCGAAGGGGTCGAGACCGAGTGTCAAGCGAATTACCTCCGCGAAATCGGTTGCGACGAACTCCAGGGCTTCCTGATCAGCAGCCCGCTCAAGGCTTCGGAATTCGCGCGTTTGATGGCCGCGCCGAAGCCGAAGGACGGGGAAGAGCCGGAAGATCGCGAATAGTCCGAGCGACTCGATCTTTGCCGTGGTGATGCTCTACCGCAAACCCGATGGCTGGTCCATCTTACCAGCCGACCCACCTTGCCGTGCCCGCAACACTCTGATCACGAGGGGAGAACGATGAATATTGAAAGAGTCTTGAAGGTCGAGGAGATCGACCTTTCGGATCCTGAATTCTGGGCGCGGCCGCTCGAAGAACGCGAGGGCGCATTCTCGGTTCTGCGTGCAGAGAGTCCCATCCCCTTCGTACGCGAGCGCCAAATCCCCGACATTCCGATCCCGCCCGGTCCCGGCTATTGGACACTCACGAGACACGCCGACGTCCTCGAGGCCAGCAGAAATCCGGAGATCTATTGCTCGGGAAAGGGCGCGACGTCGATTTCCGATCTGCCTCCAGAATTCAACGAGTTCTTTGGTGGCATGATCAACATGGACGATCCGCGACACGGACATCAGCGCCGAATCGTCTCGCGAGGCTTTACACCACGCGCGCTCGCCAAGCTCGAGAACGACGTGCAGCGACGGGCCGACGAGATCATCGATCGCGTGATCGAGCGCGGAGAATGTGATTTCGTGACAGACATCGCGGCTCCTCTCCCCTTGGCGATCATCTGTGACATGATGGGGATTCCCGAAAGTCAGCATCAAATGGTCTTCGAAAGAACGAACATCATCTTGGGGCTCGGCGATCCCGAGTTCGGTACGGGTCCGGAAAACCTGATTCCGATGGCCCTGGGTGCCGGAGGAGAACTTGCGGCGGTGATGAACGAGATGGCGGAGTTGCGTCGCAAGACGCCCGGAGATGATCTCACGTCGTCTTTGATCAATGCGGATCTGGAAGAGGGCGCCATGACGGGAAGCGAGCTGGCCTCGTTTTTCGTGTTGCTCGTGGTGGCTGGGAACGAAACGACCCGCAACGCCATTAGTCACGGAATGAAGGCCTTGACCGATTATCCAGACGAGCGTCGAAAGTGGATCGCCGATTTCGAGGGCGTCGCCACGACCGCCGTCGAAGAGATCATTCGCTGGGCCACCCCTGTCATCCACATGCGGCGGACCTGTACACGAGATACGACGCTCGGGGGCCAGGCGATGAAGGAAGGCGACAAGGTCGTCCTCTTCTACTCTTCGGCCAACCGGGACGAGAAGGTCTTCGCGGACCCGTATCGCTTCGATGTCACGCGATCGCCTAACGACCACGTCGGATTCGGCGGACCCGGACCCCATTTCTGTCTGGGCGCGAACCTAGCGCGACGCGAGATTCGCGTGATGTTCGATCGGATTCTGCACCGACTTCCGGATCTCCAGATCACCGGACCGCCGGCACGCCTCCAGTCGAATTTCATCAATGGCATCAAGAGAATGCCCTGCGCCTTCACCCCGGGTGCGCCCGCTTCCCGCTGATTTGGAACGCCCGGACGACGAGTCTTGGGTCAGGTTCCTAGAGACACGGCCAGCTTTGCGGGCACGCGGACCGCTTCAGGAAGGGTACGACCCAGGGCTCGAGTCGAACTCCTGAGTCCGTCTCTTCGAGCCTCCGGATCAACGCGTGTTGGCGGGTCGCGTCGCCGGACATGAAGAGCGAATAGAGCGATAAGACGCGCATGTCGGGGTTGGCAGAGCCATCCCGCGATGTCCTTTCGGCAAGCTCAGCGGCTCGTCCGTAATTTCGCTCGACGAGTTCACCGCGCGCGAGCTCCCAGGAGTGATGGACGTCCTGTGTGCCGTTGTCGATTGCAATTTGGACTGCATCTTGTCGGTCTGTGTCGCTGCCGAGCATCCAGAGCGGAAGTGTCTTCAACTCGGTCTGCGAGAGTAGGTAGTGGACCTTTGGGAGTTGGGTCTCGAGAGATCGTCCGGCGATCGGAATCAAGGCCAGGTTGATCTCCCACTGGATGTCGAAGTAGTCCTTCGACGATTCGCGGAATTCGACCGGCCACACCCTGGAGATGAAGCGATCGTTTGCAAATTGCGCGCGAGGCTTTGCGACTTGCAGCCAGGGAACATAGGCGTCCACCTGGGTCTGTAGGTCGAACCATTCATCCGAGAGACGTTTGGGTCGATTGTCGGTCAGGGGTGCGATACCGGCCGTCATTTCCTCGAGGTCCTCGGGTCCCGCCATGAAGAGCGCACCCAACTGTTCGGGCCTCTCGACGCCGATGGCCCGCAAGTCTGGGCCGACGACCGGGTCCGACCATTGACGGGCGAACGCTGCCGCCGTTCCCGGCCCGGTGGCTGAGCGCGTTCCGAGCAGAATCCAATCGAATCCGGCTCCCGCCCACAATGAACAGTCGACGAAGACGTCGCAGAACGCGCGAATGATCGACTTGCTGTCGTCTGGCGAGAGCAGGTGAGCGGGGAGCCAGTAGCTGGCGATGCCACCTTCCGTCAGGCGGTCATAGATCAGTGAGAAATATTCTCGGGTGTACAGGCTGACGATTCCCGCCATCTTGGGCGGCGGGGGTTCGCCCGTGATCAGATCGAAGCGCCGCGGGGTGGTTTCGAGGAAATAGCGACCGTCTTCGATGTGCACCGCAAGGCGCGGATCGTTCAGCGGTAGATCGCGCTCGTCGGGATAGACGATTCGGTTCAACTCGAGCACGTCTGCGGAGGTATCGACCACGTCGATCGATTCGAGACCGGCTGTGTTGGTGAGCGCCTTGGCGGTATTGCCGACACCGTAACTGATCAGCAATGCCGATCTCGCATCTGGATTGAGCGCCATCGGCAGGTACACGAATAGCTTCATGTACCGCTGGCCTATGAGATCGCTGCCCGAGATCGAATATCCATTGGTCAGCATGCGATAGGAGAGCGGTTCACCAAAGGCTCGTTCTTCGAGGTAGATGATGGTTTCCGTGAGACCCTCGCGCGTGGCGACCACTTTGATGTCTCCACCTGCCAGGTAGGGCTCGATCACCGGCTCCAGGTGACGTTCCAGGGTCGGACCGACAGGAAACATGAGCACGGTCGCTGCCAACGCTACGCCGAGCAGTGATGTGATCACCGTTCCCACCCGACCTTCCGGGCGCGCGCGGCCTGCCAGAATGACCAATCCAGTCACGAGGTAGAGGCCCGCGAGGATTTGAACACAACGGTCGACGCCGAACTTCGGCAACAGAACGAAGCCAATCAACAACGGACCGAGCATGGCGCCCGTCGTATTCGCCAGGGTCAAAAAACCTGCGGCGCGCGTTTCGCTTTCGCCCCCCTGCTTCAACGAGTCGCCGAGCAGCGTGAAGAGGACCCCAGACAAGAACGCAACCGGAAACATCAACGGTGCCCCGGCCATGAGCGTCGCGCCCAAGGTCTGGACGCGCGGCCCGGCTGGGTAGAAATAATAGAGAGCGAGACAAACCAGACCGGTGAGCATCGCGACTCCTGGAAGCAGGCGTTGCGCTCGC
>Ga0310120_10003977_pt1 | contig 10477 bp, 7 predicted proteins | sample CB27_AW_983_MG_FD_203506 | JGI IMG/M metagenome (GOLD analysis project Ga0310120, IMG submission 203506) | Marine microbial communities from Western Arctic Ocean, Canada - CB27_AW_983 | ecosystem: Environmental > Aquatic > Marine > Oceanic | place: Canada: Western Arctic Ocean | collected... | reverse complement strand
TCGAGATGGACTCGAACCTTCTTTTGACCCCGGGTTCGACCTGGCGAAGAAGCGGTCAGTACTTTTTTTCTCGAAATTCCTTGAACTCATCTGAATTGTGTCCTCGGTTTTGGGTTTGTCGTTAGGGATAGGTGCCTTGGGGACTTGCCCACTGAATACCCAGTCGGTAAAAGCTGGAAAGTCAGATCAATCGATTGGGAAGAGGCCGTTTTGACTTCGCCAAAGGCCCTTTTGTTACCCCGGGGTAAGCCGATGTCCTCGTGCGACCGTGGGGTCCCGCCGTTTGGGTGGCTTCAGCCCGCGTCCTGGCCCGAATGAGACAGCCGCGTGCGCCGGTCGTAGTCTCCGAGGACCGCCGACGTAAAACCAAAATCAGTAATGGCCAGCACGCGCAGGGAATCTGTGGTCGAGGTGTTCCGTGTCTGGTGCATGATCCAACGCGGAACGAAGGCAAGGTCGCCAGCTTTTACGGGGCTCCACTCCTCGCCCACCAGCACTTCCCCCTGTCCCTCAAGCACGAAGAAGAGCGACTCGTGTGCATGCTTGTGGCGCTCGTTTCGACTGCCCGGGGCAATCTCGAAAATCCTCGTGTCGATGGTCTGCGACAGGGGGAACACTGCTCGCTGGACGGAGAAGTCGATTTCCAAGCGCTCGTTTTTGTTGCTGTAGTGTTCCGCCCGGTGGGTGTCCGTGGAGGAAGTCCAACTCTCGGGAGCCACGTCGGCTCCGAGGGGTTGGCGCGATTGGGCGCGTATGACTAGGTCCAGTACAGGCTGAGGAACGGGATTCGACACGGGGTTCTCCTGGGCGAGCGGTTTTTTACAGAGCCTTGTCTGCGTTCTGCGGGTCCAGGGCGCGTCGGTACATCCAGTCCCAGAACACGGACCGCAAGGAGAGGGCCTTCAGCATGCCCCTGCGAAGTTCGGAGCGAGTGGCGTCATTCACCGCCAGATCAGCCGCGATGCCTTGCAGCGTCTCTTGGTGGTGGTCGTCCACCGCGGTATGCAGGGGGAAGAAGACCGTATCCTTGGCGGCGAGTTCGGGAAGCATCGCCACCGCCCGGGAGAAGGGCTGATAGATGGTGCTCACGATATTCTCAGTTCCCAGACCGAGTGCCCCGACGGCCTCCGCCGGTGTCCCGTTGGACAACAGACTAATGAGCATTTCCCGCCAGCAGATGATCTGGTCGGGTTCTGAGCTCAGGTCCTGATCTTCAAGGCCCATCGCTTTACAGAAACGATTAAAGAGCTGCGGGTGGGGCTTTCCGACGATCCACTCGGATTCGATTCCAATTTCCCTGAGCTCGGCGAGTTCCTCGGCCTCGTAGATTCCAGATTCTTCGCTGAGGTTTTCCATCAGTCCGGCGCGATGCCCGGGGTCGGCGAGTCGGGAGATCACGGCGGTCAGGTAGCGCGGGAAATCCTTGGAATAACATTGGTACTGCTGCCCAAAGTCGGCGAGCGCCCAGCGCGTGTCGGGGAGTGCGCCCGAACCCATCGCTTCGAGGTAGGGGTGGTTGACCGCGCGATGCAGAAGCGATTGTTCGGCCAGTTCCGCGACGAAAGCCTGGGGGCTTTGAGTTCGTGCCTTGAGGTTTGTGACAGGAAATTCACGCAGGTTTACGAGCGCCTGGGCTATTTCCGGGGCGTAGACGGGCTTCTCCGCAAAGATCGAGCGCGAGACGATGTTTCTGGAGGAGACGTCGTTTCGATAGACCCGTGCCGCCGGAATTTCGCTGACAGTGTCGACAGAACCGTTGACAGAACCTTGGAGGGAGAAAGCAAGGGCGGAGAATGCTTTCGGAGTGGTCTCGGCGGGGATTGTGGCCTGTGTGGTAAGCGTGGTCAGCGTGGCAGCGGCATTGAGTAGAGGCATGGGAATGTCGACCTTTCTCTGGGTTGGGTACGAGTAGTCCGTCTTGGGAAACCCCTGTCTCCAAGAGCACTCCTATCCCAGTCGAAACCCAGGGGAATTTTGGATCAGCCCACGGCCCAAAAAAGTCGATTTTCAAAAGCGGCCCGTGGGATCCGGGTGCCCCGGCGAATTTCGGGTGCGGTGGCCATGGCCAGGACTGACCCGAAGGCTCCGGGCTTATGGCATCCCACGGGGGAGCGTCTCGGCTCAGCGGACCCTAGGCAGGGGGGCGCGTGACTCCAGGGTGCGAACCGAGAATATTCGAGTGGGAATTTCCAGGTCGATGCTCATCTGGGTAAGGCGCACCTCGGTATGGGTGCCCCGAGAGGTGTTTTCTACCCGGATCTGGGTGGGCAGAACGTGCCCGCCCAGATTGATCATGTGTTCCCGGAGTGCCCGGAGAACTCGGTAGGGATGCTCGGCGTTGCGCTTGGAGTACTGGATTTTCAACAGAGCCCCGTCGCTTTGGGCGACCGTGAAATCGACCCGGGCATAGTTTTCGGGCCGGGCAGGTCGGGCGCGAATTTTGTAGACGGGTTCGCCATCGAGTTGCTCGGCCTCCATGGCGTAAATTTCAAAATCCTCGGCGCGTTGCTGCTCGATATCCTCGTAGGTGAGATCCGAGCCAAAGAACGCGTCGCTTCGCTGGGCTGTGCTGATGCGGCGAACCTTGTCCAGAGAAGGCATGAAGACGAAGGCATCCTGGCCACGGTCTTCGGTCTCCATCATCAGGACGGTCATGCCCCTTAGGTACTCGGGGGAGAGCAAGCGACCGATGGAGTAGACCCGCCCGTCCACCACCTTGGTCACCGCGGCAATCGTTCGCCCCCGTTCCTGGCCGCGCCGACCCCGCATCACGAGTTCGATCTGGGTCACCAGGTCAATGGAGTAGCGGTTGACGAATGCCGCTTCGAGAATCTCGCCGGGTGTCCGGGCCTCAGAAGGAGAGAGTCGCGGATCACCGGTTCCAGCCAGTCCCGAAGCGGCGGCGGGACGCGTCAATTCGGCGGCGGCCATGCCTTCCGACCCTAGAGATGAAGCCACCGAGGGAACGCCGGCACTCAGGCCAGGAAGGGTGGCAACGAAAAGAGAGGCAATCGCGCCGATTCCGAAAATGACAACACGAGTGTGCATCAGGACCTCATTCCCAACTCGGAGTGGATAGGAAATAGGACTGTCGCCAGTGTACCGCAAGGTTGCCCGGGGCAGAGTTGAATGCCGCCGCCGAGACCGCTCAGAATGTCCCTCGCGATGGTCAGGCCGATCCCCGAGCCGCCCGATTGCGCCCGGGTGGTGAATCCAGGTTCGAAAACCCGCTCGGTTTCGTGAAGAGCGATTCCCGGCCCACGATCCTCGATCTCGATGCGTATTTGGTCGGCGCCTACGCGGGTGGCAAAGAGTCGCACCGTTTGGTCCTTCGGACTCGCGTGCGCGGCGTTGTCGAGAATGTTGAAAAGGGCACGGCCGAAGCTTGGATGGCAAAGGACCGCGCTCGTGGCTGGATCGACGACGACGGAGACCTTCCGGGGGGTATGTTCAATTTCAACCTGACGGACAGCCCTGGCGATGATTCCGCTGAGCGCTTGTTCGGCTCGGCTGGAGTCGGGGTCTCCATCGCTGGCATGCCTCGCCGATTCTTCGACGAAGCGCCGCAATCCGTCCAGAGTATCTTTGGTCAGGTCTGCCAGCAGTTGGGTGTCTCGCACGAACCGCTGGGAGTCGTCCATGCGACTTGGAAGTTGTCGGGCCAGGCGGTGAATCCAGCCCAGTTCCTTTCCGACATCGTGGGCCACACCTAAAGCAAATCGCCCTAGAGCAGCCTTTTCTTCGGCTGCGACCAGTTCCTCGGAAAGGCGAGCATTGTGGAGTGCGACTCCGGTGAGTGTGCTTGTCGTCGCAATGAAGTCGAGTTCTACCCAGGAGTAGGGCTTGCGGCATCCAGGTGAGGTCACGAGCAGAAGTCCAAGGAGTGTGCCGCCGCCTCGGATTGCTGCAATGACCTCGACCTCAGCCTCGGCAAGAGCCGCCATGTCGAAATCCCTGCCGGTTGCAGCGGGGAGGTGGACGATAGGACTACGCCCGAGCGCCGAGACGGCCTCCTGTACAAGGTCATTGCCCCAAGGAGGGTTTTCCCCGAACAAGTGCGCGGGCCTCCAGATCTCACCATGTTGGACCAGTACCGACCCGCTGCAGCCGGTCAATCCGCTCTGCAGATCCTCGGAAACTCTTCGGCCTATGGCGTCCGCTCCTTGCAGTGTCGAGAGGTCCTCTTCTAGGCGGCCCCTCAGTTGGCGCAGGTTCTGGATTGCGGGCGCCAACGTGTTTTCGACAAGATGGGGAACTCGGCTCCGCAAGGCCTCGAGCGCGGCAATGCCGATGACCGAACTCAGTGCGACCACAGTAAACGTACGCAGGCTTTCGGGAGCGCCTGCCAGACTCAATGTTCCTACAAAAATCACAGACAGGGTGAGGGCGGACAGTCCGAGAAAAACCACCCGGGCGACCAGAAACCGGATATTCATTTCGAGGTCGAATAAGTTGTATCGACTAATGGCCAACCCGATGGGGATCGGCAGCGAAATCGGAAGTGCCCAGAGGTAGAAGGTGGCAATTTCCAAGAAGCTGCTGGCAACGGTCGCAAAACCGATAGTCGGTAAGAGGGGGAAAAGAAAAGTACCCAGAAGCATCAGTCGTGCCCGGGCGTATTCCTCGGACGAACTCGCCTCTTGGAGGGCGTAGGTGCAGGACAGAATCAGCAGAGTCCATGCGCCAAGGGTTGCCGCTATCGCCACGTGCGAGAAAAGCGGCCACAGAATAGGATCGCTGCCATGCGCCAGCAGGCCCACAGGTAGGAAAAGGACTCCAATTCCATACGGGAGGAACTGGATGCCGGGTACCGCCACTGCAACGGCACGCTCGCGAGGGAAGACCAGGGCGAGGTGGTAGAGAGCTGCGGGTGCCAGAATCAGGCCGAGTGTCGCGATTCGGTTCGCAAGCTCAGATTGCTGAGCAGAGAGCGCGGTTGCGATCACCGTTGCGATCGCCGAGTAGAAGATGGCCAGGGGCACTGCGGCGCGAGCGCGAGCGCGATGCAGGAGGATAAGAGGGAGAACTATCAGGCACCCTGTGAGCAACGTTGCGAGGGACGCACGTAAAATTTTGGCCCCCTTAGTGGGAGAATTAATCGGCAGCTCAACATGAAATGTATTTCCCGCCCGAGCGACCTCGAGACTAAGGCTGCTTGTTCTCGTCGAGACGGCGTCACGGATCCTCGATGGGTTGACCACACCTTTCATCTCTCCTTTAGGACCAACTCGAAGGACTCGATCAGACCCCTTCAGCGGGCAGGTGGGATTGAAAGGGCTCTGGATCACGTAGCCATTGGAGAGGATCCAGCATGGCGTTTGAATGGGTGGATTAGGGTCAAAGGCATGTTGAAAGCCCAAGAACAACACCCCGGCGAAGGGTAGAAGCAGCGCGGCTGCCAGGGTTTGGCGGAGCCGATTTGATCCCAGGGCAATCGGTCTGCCTTTGCCTTTGTCTGTGCCTGTGCCTGTGCCTGGGGTCAAGGTTCGACCTCCGGGGAAAGGCGATAGATCAACGCCGGAAGTAGGAAAAATGTCGCGATCAGCGCTCCCATGATCGCCAGCGCGACGAAGAATCCGAAACTCGAAATGGTTTGCCAGTCAGACATTACGAGAGTAAGAAAGCCCAATGTCAGCGCAATGGATGTTGTTGCAATGGCTTGCCCTGTAGCAAGGACCGCCTCCCGAATGGCCGTTCGGCTGGTTGAGCCCGTTTTCCTGCTTTGCTGGTAGTGTGAAAGAAGGTGGACGGCGTCGTCGACTCCGATTCCGATCACGATGGCGGCAATCATCGCTCTTGCTACGTCGAGACTCATTCCCAACCACCCCATGGATCCGAGCACAACGACTACCGGGAGCAAGGTGGGAACCATGGCTGCCAATCCAAGTTTCCACGAGCGCAGGAACCCGGATACGAGCACGAATACAATCGCGAAAGCAATTGGGAAACTTCGGTGCTGAGTGTTTTGGACGTCCCGAGTCCAGTCGCGACTCAGGGCCACTTCACCGCTGAGGCTTACTTCCCAACCCGGCGGCAAGCTATGCGCAAGGGTTTCTTCGACCTTGTCCATGAGGAGGCTACGTTTACTATGAGAAATTTCAGATGCAGCGAGCGAGAGCCGAATCTTTGATCGGTCGAAGTTGACCCATTTCCCCAACATCTCTGAATCGCCGAGAGAAATAAGCTCCAACAACTCGGCATTGCCTCGGATTGAATAAACTTCACGTCCGAAACCGTTCTCTGTGCCATGAACAAGGTTTTTGATCCGGTCCAGGAAAGAGAGGATGCTGGTCCCACGTCCAAGGCCGTCGATGGAACTCAGTGAATCTGAAAGTGAACTGAGTTTTTCCAAAGTGTCCGGATCTTCAAGTCGAACTTCGAGGGGGAGGCTGAGTTGCAGTTCAAGTCTTTGCGATCTTCCTAGCTGGTTTTCGAAAAATCGGATGGACTGAGTCAGTGTGCTCCGCTCTCCCCAGGCTTCGAGCCAATTCTGATCGGCTTTCAGGTAATTGAGCCACCCAAAGCCGAAGAAGAGCATCAGGACGGCTGCTGCCATGAGGAGTGCGCCGTTTCGGCGTGCGCTGGTCTTCGCGATTGCCGTGAGGCAGACCTGCCACTTTTCTAAATTCCGTTCGATTTTCTGGCTGGGTTTAAGCTGTATGGAGGATACCAGGGGCAAAAACGTGAAAGTAAGGACGAGACAGTTGGCGACACCTATGGCAGAGATGATGCCGAAGCGAAAGAAGGTGTCGAGTGAACTGGCAGTGAAGGATAGAAGCGCTCCGGCGGTGGTAAGGGTCGTGACTAGGCAAGCCGGACCAATCTCTGAAACAGCTTTTATCATCGCTGAGCGCGCACTCTCCTTAGAGGAGCAGAGCGAGAGTTTTTCGGCATAGCGACTCAGTAGATGAATGGCGTCGCAGACTCCGACGATCACGATCAACGGCGCCAGGACTTCCAACATTCCGTCCTGTGGCCAGCCGATCCATCCGAGAATTCCCAGGGTCCAAACTAAAGAGAGGCCCATGGTTGCCAAGGCGATCAAGCTCTGCTGCCAGGATCGGGTCAAGAAGAAAAGGACTCCTCCAATCAGAAGAACGAGTACCGGAATCAAGCGGGAGGTGCTTTCTGAGAGCCCCTTGCCGGCGGCGATCCGCGGCGCTTCGCCCGTGAGATAATAAGTGAATCCGGCTGCCTCAAATGGCGCCAGGGCTCTGGAGACAGAATCCATGATACTGAGGTCGGTCGAAGCCCGATTATCGCTCGGCTGAACTGTAATCACCCCGACCAGGCCCGTCTGGGCGACAAGGTGATCGGTCCAAAGGCGATCCTGAAGTGCGCGCTGGGCCAATGCCTCAGAGTCGGGTGCTAGTTCTCCATGCGTGACAAAGCGCCGTATCTGGAAGCCCTGCTCTGCTGGGACTAGAATGGGCGCGTTGGCTGGACTCTGGACGTCGCGAACATATCTGGCCATGGCAAGTTCCTTGGTCACGGCGTCGGCCATTGAGAGTGAGGGTCGGTCGAACACGTGCTTGCACGGGTGGCCGGGGCCGCACTCCCAGCCGATCTGAAGGGGTAGGCCTCCAGCAAATTCTTCGATCATTTCGTCAAGTGTTTTGATGGCAGGGTGATCGTCGCCGACGAGAACCCGGAATCCGAATGCGGGCTCGACCTGGGAGGCACCGAATCCTAGGAAAACGCTAATCCCGAAGATGATCGCCAGGCTGAGCTTGGGTGCGCGTAGTGCGAATTCGGTCAGGTGCTTCATGGATGTCCAGTCTTCACGGCGATTGGGAGCTCAGTTTCCCCGTTCCATTGGGATGCGATACTTGCTGAGCATCCTGTAGACCGCGCCTCGACTCCGGTTGAGGCGTCGGGCTGTGAGCGAAATGTTTCCACCACATTGTCGAAGGGTTTGGGTGAGCAGGTCCTGTTGGTTTTCCTGGTGGAGCGTTCGGTAGCGCGAAAGGTTGTCCGCACTTTCGTGGATCATGAGTTCAAGGGTTTCGCGTCGTACTTGTTGGCCGGAAGAGAAGTGGATTGCGCGCTCAATTAATTGTGCAAGTTGGCGTGCTTGTCCTCTCCATTCATGCTCGGCCACAAGGCGCAAGGCTGCAGTTGAGAGTCGAAATTTCCGTCCGAGGCGAGACGAGATGCGGGCGCAGAGTACAGCTGCAATTTCGGGAATATCTTTGCGATAGGTCGCCATCGAGGGGAGGCCGACTGCCGAGTTCAGTAAGGAATGTCCTGGACTTGAGGCGAAGGCTGGTTCGTCACGCCAACGCTGGGGAGACCATGTGCTGGATATGAATATGCGTCGTGTCTTGCCGTACCCCCGTCGCTCCACGTCTCCCAAGCGGTGGAGCCAGCGATCGCGGGTTTCGGAAGGGAACCGCTCAAAGCCGTCAAGGTAGAGGGCCGCAGGGAAGGCGGACGACAAGTCCGGAATGGGCGTTGAGGGTTCGACTCTGGTGAATAGGCCTCCGCTCGTGAAGCCGAGTTCATGAAGGGTACGGACTGCGGAATCCCGGCCGGTTCCGCCTTGCCCGAAGATGAGGACCGGGGAAGCCAGGGGTGCCAAGGCCGCGAGTTGTGAGCGAAGCCTCTTGATCGAGGGGCTCTGGCCGACGAAGTGCCGATATATGGGCGAGCTTTCGAGGTGATTGTGAACCGAGGACAACACCTGGGACACGCGTTCGACGATCCCTTCTTCCGAGAGTTCCTCGGCACAGAGAAAATCTTGTGCCCCGGCCTTGAAGGCAGCTGCAGTGCTTTGCACGGTGCCATAGGCCGAGAAGAGTATGACGGGAACGTCGGATTGGGACCGAATGCGGCCGAGGAGTTGGAGGCCATCGGAGGCAGGCATGACGAGATCCGTGATCACCAAGTCAGGCTTGTGCTGGCAGAAGTGCGACCAGCCCTCGGCGCCGTCGGCGGCCTCTTGGACCGTGAAGCCGCCATCCCGTAGCTCGTTGGCGAGGGCTCGACGGGGAAGGGGCTGATCGTCGACTACAAGAACGTTGCCGTGCACGGGCGACTCCTCGTTCGGGACTCTCTTGCATTTTCATTCCATCTCGTTAAAAAACAAGGACTAATCTTCGGGTCAGCTGCCTAAATAGGATCAGATGTGTTCGGATGTGTCCGGTTACGGCGTGTCCGGGGGTAGGGCCCGGGCCAGTGAGCGACCGGGGCCTCGCCCAGGGGCGCGAGAGAAGATCCCTGGGGCCGATGCCCATCGGTTTTGGGTGGGCCGCGTCGGCAGTGGGGGCTGCTAGACTCGGCCCGCATTTAAGCGTGCGTCTTTGCCCCTTTGTTTGGCGACATGCTCCTTGACCCCCATAACGGATAGGGCCCGCCTGATGGATGGCCGTATCTCTTCTTTAGCCCGCCTTGAGGTCCCCATGTCCGAAGAACCCCTGATTGCTGTCTTTGTCGATTTCGAAAACCTTGCCCTGGGTGTGCGCGACATGAAGGGTGGCCGGTTCAAGATCGACCTGATCTTGAAGCGGCTGCACGAAAAGGGGCGCATCGTGGTCAAGCGTGCCTATTGCGACTGGAGCAACTACCGCGATGATGTGCGCGACTTCCATTCCCATGGCATCGAGTTGATCGATATTCCTCGCAGCAAGGCAAGCGGGAAGAACAGCGCGGATATCCACATGGTCGTGGACGCGTTGGATCTGTGTTACTCGAAAACCCATATCGATTTTTTCGCTCTGCTCACCGGGGACAGCGACTTTTCACCCTTGGTTTCCAAGCTCAAGGAGAACGACAAGCGAGTTCTCGGGTGCGGGGTCAAACAATCCACCTCCAACCTGCTGATTTCAGGCTGCGACGAGTTCATCTACTACGACGACCTCGTCCGGGTGCAGGAGAAGGGTGGGTCGAGCCGCGACCGTAAGAAGAGTCCCCGGAGCCAGCCGGCCCGAGGACGCCGAGCTTCTACGCCTGCCAAGGTCGACAAGCCCGACAAGGTTGACAAGCCCGAGAAGGCCGAGATTGCCGCAAGTAGTTTAAAGAAGGACAAGGTCGACGAGCCCGAGAAGGGTGATGTGGCTAATCAACCGACGGCCTCGGATGCCGAACGGAAGCCCGAGGCCATGGACCAGCTCATGGAGATCGTCGTATCCCTCTCTCAGGACTACGACCAGATCTGGGGGTCGATGATCAAGCAGACCATTCGCCGGGTCTACCCGAGTTTCAACGAGAGCTACCTGGGCTACCGGAACTTCGCCGAACTTCTCGAGCACGCGGAAGATGAAGGCTGCGTGGATCTGGACTTCGACGAAAGGCGCGGCAACTACAAGGTACGCCTGATCCGCTAGTCGCCTAAGAGCTTTTCCACAAGCGCTTTTCCACAAGCGCTTAGTCACAAGCGCTTTTCCACAAGCGCCATTCCACAAGCGCTTGTCACTAAGCGCTTGTGGGGAAAGTCCCGAAGCGCCTTGCCCTGTGGAACCCGATGGCCATCAGTGAG
>Ga0310120_10003974_pt1 | contig 10490 bp, 6 predicted proteins | sample CB27_AW_983_MG_FD_203506 | JGI IMG/M metagenome (GOLD analysis project Ga0310120, IMG submission 203506) | Marine microbial communities from Western Arctic Ocean, Canada - CB27_AW_983 | ecosystem: Environmental > Aquatic > Marine > Oceanic | place: Canada: Western Arctic Ocean | collected... | reverse complement strand
GATTTATTGTCCCCTCACGCTACCCTCTCTCCAGAGGCATTGGTATCTACACAAGTACTAGAACTGATTTTACCCTCCCTCTGGGAGGGTCGAGCGACAGCGAGGGGAGGGCTGAGGACGCCCAAGCGATGACACCAAACCGAATCATGACCAAGAAATCGCCAGACTCATTGACCACGAACCGAGCACGCTCCTTGCGTCGAAATCAGACTCGGTCGGAGGGTTTACCGTGGAGCATCCCGCGAGCGAAACAGCTTTGCGGTCTGAAGTTTCGCCGGCAGCATCCCATTGGACGGTGGATAGTTGACTTCGCGTGCGTCGAGAGGATGCTTGTTGTTGAAATCGACGGTGGATACCATGATGAAACAACCGCCAAAGATATTCGCCGTCAAGAGGATCCGCGGCGACTCGGCTGGACCGTGATCCGCTTCCGCGATAAGGATGCCGAAAATGACGCGGAGTCAGTTGGCCGAGCGATTGCAAATAAGCTCGGTATTCCGTATAGGTTCAAAAGACGCCTAGCGACAGGTTCGGGTATGCGAAGCGTCCGGGCACCGAAGAAGAAAACGCCGAACTAGCAGTACCCCTCCCCTCGCTGTCGCTCGACCCTCCCGGAGGGAGGGTAAAGAAAGTTGTGTAGATACCAATGCCCCAGAGGGGAGACGGGACATACGACAGTTATTGATGCGCCAGCCCTAAGGTCGTCCGTTGGCGTTTTCCCGTCCCAAGTTGAGCGGTCCAATTACGTCGCCAATGATCACGGGCCGCTGCGTGTTTCCGCCGCGATGGCCTCCGGTATAGTCTGTTTTCTTTTCCCAAAGAAGGCATCCATCGGCTGCGTCGAAGGCGTAGAGCTTATCACTGAATCTCGGTATCGTTACCCCCTCCTCCGTTGAGAACGTCGGCACCGAGTCCGCCGATCAAGGTGTCGTCGCCCCCGCCGCCATTGAGAACGTCGTCGTCGTCGCCGCCCTCAAGCAAATCGCTGCCGCCGTCGCCGTTGAGAATATCCATTCCATCGTCACCGCGAAGTGTGTCATTCCCACTGCCGCCGATCAGCAGATCGTCGTCTGCTCCGCCTTCGACCGTATCGACACCATCTTCGCCACGCAACTCATCATCGCCTGCTTCACCAAACAGATCATCGTTGCCGCCTCCTCCGCGTAGGATATCGTTGTTGTCACCGCCGAACAGGTCGTCGTTGCCACCGTCCCCCCACAGCAAATCGCCGCCGCCGCCGCCGAACAGCTGATCGTCGCCACGACCGCCGCGCAACTCGTCATCATCATCTCCGCCGTCGAGCAGGTCGTTGCCGTTGTCGCCGAACAGTCGATCGTTGTCGCCATCTCCGAACAGCTGGTCGTTGTCGTTTTGCCCTTTCATATAATCATTGCCGTCGCCGCCAAACAGTAAGTCCAACCCATTGCCGCCGAACAAACGATCGTCGTCATCGCCGCCATCCATCTCGTCGTTTCCATCATCGCCGTTCAATTTGTCCTCACCAGCCTCTCCAAACAGCATGTCGTTCCCCTGCTTGCCTTTCAGCTCGTCATTCCCGGCTCCGCCGCGTAGGACATCGTCTTGCGTGCCACCAAACAGCCGGTCATTGCCATCACCACCGTTTGCTTCGACGACAACTCCGCCCGCGGTCCTGCCTTCCAACCGGTCGTTTCCGTCGAAACCTTCAATCCGTACGCGCGTGACACCGATCGCGTTCTGAAACAACAGCGTTTGTTTGCGTTGCCCTGGCTCTTTGATAGTTACGGTGAAATCGTTTCCGTTCTGTTTGACAAGAATTTTGTCGTTGCCATTCCCGCCTAGTACCAACAACGTGTCGGAGATGATGAATGCCCCCGCTCCATCGTCGTTAAAAATCATGCCGACGGCCGCGTTTGCCTGCACCGTAATGTCCTCAATTAGATCCGGATCGATATTCGAAAGATCACCCAGCATGACCTCGAACAGCTCATCCGCCTCCGACTGTAAGTCACCGTCGACCGTGACGGTGATCAATCGGTTTTCGCCCATCGTGCCAAGAAAATTGAGGGGACTCGCCGTGGTGACGTCAAAGTCATCCACGTCGGTGGCCGTGTCATCGTTGACCGCAAAACTCAGGTCAAAACCTCCCTCCACGCTACCGTTCAACGTGACGACGAAATTAAAATCCGTGGTGCCTAGGTTTCCTTCCGCCAGGCTGATGTCGCTGACCGTCACGGTCGCCGCATCGTCGTTAACGATGGCGGCCGCGTCGGCGGCAAGGGTGGTGATGGCGTTGGCCTGAACGGTGGTAGTGCCAGTCACGTCTCCTAGAGTGATCGTGAATGTCTCGTCCTCCTCGACGACGTCGTCGCCCACGATCGTGACATCGATGCTGATCGTTTCGTTGACGATTCCACTAAACCCAAGCGGGCCGACGGTGGTGACGATTAAATCAGTGCCTTCAGCGGATCCCAACGTCGTGCCGAATGCGACGTCGAAGCCATCTTCCACTTCGGCGTCCAGGGTGACGTCGAATTGAACCGTTTGGTTACCGTCCGTTTCGGTGATCGTCGGCGCGGAGATCGATAGGTTGGCGGTGTCGTCGTTTTGAATCGTATACGTATGTGTGTTCTGGGTTACCGAATTCGTGTTTGCATCACCGATGGCCACGTCACCGACGGCAGCTTGCAGAGTCAATTCAAGCGTTTCGTCGTCCTCGACGATTGCCTCCTCCGCGATGCTCAAATTGCCCGTAAGAGCGACTGCCGACAGCAGAGTACCGTCGTAGGTGCCAGCCGCGATGGTCACTGTCTGGATGAGTGAAAAATCGGTGCCCTCCACGGTTCCACCGGTCATGATCACGTCAATCGTCGACGGCGTGCTCACGATGCCCTTGACCAAGAGCACTGGAAAGTTTCCGCCGATGGCTTCGTCGTTCCCGGCGGCCGCCACGCTAAATTCGACGGCTGCCGGTGGTGTATTGGTGGCTGCCGGTGGTGTATTGGTCAACACGAACAGCTCGATACCGAATCCGATCCTTTCTGCATCAAAGTAAAGTTTGTCGCCGACCGACGTGTAGCCGCCGAGACGGCCCGCCATGGAGCCTTCCGTGCCGGGATTGATGTCCACGGTGGAGTACGAATTGTCAGTGATGTCCAGGACGCGCAGCTCGGCGCCGTGGCTGTTGTCTTGGGCAGTGAAGTAGAGGTTATCGCCGACCGACGTAAACCCGCCGTACTTACCGGCAGAGGAGCTTTCGCCGCCAGTATGGATATCCACGGTGGAGTACGAATTGTCGGCGATGTCCAGGACGCGCAGTTCGGCGCCGTGGCTGCTGTCCCGAGCCGTGAAGTAGAGCTTGTCGCCGACGGCCGTGAAGCCGCCGTACTCGCCCGCTTGCGAGTTGTCGGCGCCGGAATAGATGTCGACGGTCGTGTAGGAATTGTCGGTGGTGTCCAGGATCCGTAGTTCGGTTCCGAGGGTGCTGTCGTGAGCGGTGAAGTAGAGTTTGTCGCCAACCGACTTGAAGCCACCGTATCGGCCCGCGTAGGAGTAGCTGCCGCCCGAATTAATATCGACGGTGGTGTAGGAATTGTCGGTGGTGTCCAGGATCCGTAACTCGTAGCCGTGGCTCAAGTCCAGGGCGTTGAAGTAAAGATGGTCACCGACCGCCGCAAAGCCGCCGTATCGGCCCGCGTTCGCGCTGGTAACGCCGGAATAGATTTCCACGGTGGTGTAGGAGTTGTCCGTGGTGTCCAAAACGCGCAGTTCGTAGCCGTGGCTCATGTCTTGGGCGGTAAAGTAGAGTTTGTCGCCGACCGACGTGAAGCCGCCATAGCGGCCCGCGTAGGAGTGGCTGCCTCCGGAAAAGACGTCCACCGTGGTGTAGGAGTTGTCGGTGGTGTCCAGTACTCGCAGCTCGTAACCGTAGCTGCTGTCGGTGGCGGTGAAGTAGAGCTTGTCGCCGACCAACGTGAAACCGCCGTACTCACCTGCTTGGGAACCATTGAAGCCGGCATGGATATCGACGGTGGTGTAGGAGTTGTCGGCGGTGTCCAGCACCCGTAGCTCAAAGCCGTGGCTGCTATCGTAGGCGGTGAAGTAGAGTTTGTCGCCGACCGCCGTGAAGCCGCCGTATCGGCCTGCCTCGGAGCTGCTGCCGCCGGAATTGATGTCGACGGTGATGTAGGAATTGTCGGTAGTGTCCAGTACCCGCAGCTCGTAGCCGTGGCTGCTGTCGAAAGCGGTGAAGTAGAGTTTGTCGCCGACGGCCGTGAAGCCGCCGAACTCGCCCGCATAAGAGCTGCTGGTGCCGGAAATGATATCGAGGGTAATGTAGGAATCATCGATGGTGTCCAGGATCCGCAGCTCATAGCCGTCGTTACTGTCGAAGGCGGTGAAATAAAGCTTGCTCCCCACCGCCGTGTAGCCGCCATACCGGCCCGCGTAGGAGTGGCCGCCACCGGAATCGATATCGACGGTGGTGTAGGAGTTGTCGGTGGTGTCCAGTACCCGCAGCTCAAGGCCGTGGCTGCTATCTTGGGCAGTGAAGTAGAGCTTATCGCCAACCGCCGTGAAGCCGCCGTATCGACCCGCGTAGGAGTGACTGCCTCCGGAATTGATATCCACCGTGGTGTAGGAATTGTCGGTGGTGTCCAGGACCCGCAGCTCGTAGCCGTGGCCGTTGTCTCGGGCGGTGAAGTAGAGCTTGTCCCCGACCGACATGAAGCCGCCGTGCTCGCCCGCTAGCGAGTCGCTGATGCCGGAATAGATATCGACAGTGGTGTAGGAATTGTCGGTGGTGTCCAGGACCCGTAGCTCGTAGCCGTGACCTAAATCTCTGGCGGTGAAATAGAGCTTGTCGCCAACCGCCGTGAAGCCGCCGTATCGGCCCGCGTAGGAGTGACTGCCTCCGGAATAAACGTCCACTGTGGTGTAGGAATTGTCGGTGGTGTCCAGGATCCGTAGCTCGTAGCCTTGGCTATTGTCCGTGGCGGTGAAATAGAGCTTGTCGCCGACAGCCGTGAAGCCACCGTATTGGCCCGCCAGGGAGCTATTGACGCTGGAATTGATATCGACGGTGGTGTAGGAATTGTCGGTGGTGTCCAGGACCCGCAGTTCGTAGCCGTGGCTGTCGTCGAAGGCAGTGAAATAGAGCTTGTCGCCCACCACCGCGAAGCCGCCGTTTAGGCCTGCTTCAGAGCTGTTGCTGCCGGAGTTAATATCGACGGTGGTGTAGGAATTGTCGGTGGTGTCCAGTACCCGCAGCTCGTAGCCATGGCTGCTGTCGAAAGCGGTGAAGTAGAGCTTGTCGCCGACCACCGCGAAGCCACCGAACTCGCCCGCGTTCGAGCTACTAGCGCCGGATTCGATATCGACCGTGGTGTAGGAGTTGTCCGCGGTGTCCAGTACCCGCAGTTCGGTACCGAAAGCGCCGTCGAAGGCGGTGAAATAGAGCTTGTCGCCGACAGCAGCGAATCCGAATTGGCCAGCGAGCGAATCGTCGAATCCCTCATTAATGTCCACCACGAGGGAGGTCGCCTGTGTGGTCAAATCGAGCTGGTGCAGCTCACCACCATACATCGTGTCCGTGCCCAGGAAATAGAGTTTGTCGTTGACGACAATTGTTTCATCGATCAAAAGTATGTTGGTCCCGGCGGAGTTCACGTCGACGACATCAAGGACCCCGGCCAACAGCACGCGTCTCTCGAGTCGTTCGCAACAAAACTCCAGACGACCAAACTGTCTCTGGTCCATGGCGCGGATGCCGGAAAACGGCGTCGTGGACAGGTGGGCAACCGAATTCATGTCACGCAGTATTTTGTCCCAGTAGGTTTCCGATGTGCGGCGAATGGCGGTCAAAGATGCCAACAACATCGCTGAGATCGACCGATTTAGGGGCGGGAATGGCGGGAACGCTCGCCGCCAGCGAGCCATTCGCTCATCGTGCCGATCACGAAAAGCGAGCAATCGTTGCTCCCATCGCTGAGCGTAACGGTACGCTCGCGAGCGGGCTCGCCGGAGTCGGCGGCTAATGTTGGTCTGCTGAGGGGAACGTCGTCCGCCACATCCGCGGTAGGGTAGGCTCATGTGAGTGCTTTTCGACTGGGCAGCGATTCGTCTTAGTGCAAAGCTCGTCTATTTGGGGAACGCGACTGGAAGAGAGGCTTCTAAAACGGTCATCCTTCGTAAGATGCAACGGCGAGCGGGCAGCTTGACGTCGACCACCTTGACGCGCACTTGCCGGCAAATGTGACGACTACGAGTATGCGCTATCCTGGTAAGAAAAGCGAATATTATTCACGGGGGAGGGGGTCCAAACCAGTTAGCCGCGAGAATGGCAAGGAAACTTGGTCGAGAGCTCCCTTATTTCGATACATTTTCTAATACCGATAGGAATTCCCGTTTAGCTCGTACGGATGCTGACGTTAACGCGACGATTGAGCATGGACGTAGGGAGCCTTCGGTTTCGGACACCCTTTGATCTCCGCTAAGACACAGGCAATAGGAACTCATTCTGAACTGACGTTCATTCGAAGATTCCCAACGCACCTCATCGCGGTCTGTTCCAACTGCGAGCAGCTGTTAGAATGCGTTTTTTTCCAACGTCTTACAATGAGAACACTGGGTATGCGCAGCTTCCAACATTGCCAATCAGGTGTTCCGTTCATGCTGCTGTTTCTACTTAGTGCTCAGTCGATCGCGGTCGCAAACGAGGGCGACCCGATGGCAATTCGCGGGTGGCCGGACGGCGTTGTGTCTCTTGAGACGCACTGGGGCCTGCAACTCGTCATCAATCCCACCCCGGCGACTGCGAAGCAGCTTCCGCGAGAGGCAGATCAAGCGGTCCGTGATACCCAGCAAATTGACCACGTACTGTCTCGCTTGCCGAATGAGGCGGAACCATCTTGGCTCTCCGCGTCCGAGGAGAGGTCGGCCGACCCAAATGCCATTACGGTGAAGTCGGCGCGACTCGGACGCGACAGTGCGCGTGCAGTTGTGTTGCAAGTCGATGGAGTCAAGATCGTCTTCATTCCGTCCGACACATTTGAGAGTCAGGGCGATTTTGACGCAGCCGCACCAGCAGACGTCGATCTTCTGATTCTCACATTCGGCGAATTGACTCCGCCCGCCGACGCACGCTTGCTGTCGCTCGTAACGTCACTTGGCCCAAAGCTGGTTGTTCTCAATTCGATTAACGCGGCTGATCCTTCGGCCGTCGAGAGGCTCCGAACTAGCATCGGCGCCGCGGATGCCATGATCACGATCGCCCACAATACCTTGGCGTTTTCCCAGACGACAAGAACATCGACGCAGCCGCGGATCGTTACGTTGACTGACGCGCCTTCGAAGATGCCCAATGAGATGGAGGTTTTGTTCGCCGCAATGGAGAAGGCATCTAGTGATTCGCAGCGAGTGTTCACCCAGTTGTCAACGAAGCAGATGAACTTCAAACCAGGCAACGGAACGCACACGCCGCGCTGGAACGCCGAGCACATGATGGGTCGGCAGCTACTATTCTTTTCTCGGATCTACGGTGCCCAAGACACATCGATCCCGGTCATGGACTTAAATCCGCAACAGATGCCACCGGATTACGTGTTCGCTCACCCCGACTGGGAGGGACATGAGGAATCGCGTCAAATGCAGCGTGTCGTCGAATTCACTCGGCGTTTCGCCTACTTGTTGGCAGGCATGGACCTGGACTCCAAAGCTCCCGGCAGCCGTTGGCCGTCGCTTCGTGCTTTACTTAATCAAATGCATCGTCATTACAGCGAACACACCGCCAACACCGTCAAGAAATTCGACCTCCCTGGTTGGCCAAAGGAGTCGTAGTTGGGTGGTGGCTTGAGTAGTTAGGTCGGCGAGGAGTTGGGATTTCGAACCTAGTTTCCTGAAGAGAAGTCGCGGATAGAGCGCGTCGAGCGGCGGCTGAAAAAGCTCAAGCGGAATGAGCTGCCGTTGAACGCACCGGACGATCGAAGTTAGTATTGGTCAACGCCGCGGGGTTTGGTAGGCCGTCCTTGGATTCTTTGGACATCATGCCGGAATTCACTGGTGAATCGTATTACGGGCGCCGAATGGACGACCGGTGTTTCGCCTAGGGTGACAGTCTCACGAACCGATCTTGAGGACAACGTTGGCGAGGCGATCCGAGAAATCGGCCGAGAGACTGAAATCGAGGTAGCCCCCGGCAAATGTCCCAGCGCCCAAGATTTCCGGCGAGCCTTCGCCACGCGATGGGCTTCGAAGGTGATGCCTGCGGACCTGCAGCTGTTGATGAGGCACCGGAACATCAAGACGACGATGAAATACTACGTTGACTTAGACCTTGGCGGCGTTAACGACCGTCTAAAGGAGGCGATAGAACGATGATATTACAACAAACACGTGTCCCAAGAATGGGCATCTCGCGTTATGACTTGAAGTCACACGTGGGTGGTTTTTCCCGTCGTATTCGCATGGCTCAAAAACTCGCGCAAGGCGTTTGGGACATTTCTTGGGACGGGCGAGGTGAAAAGTAGAAAAAACGACTATACGGGGTGTGGCGCAGTCTGGTAGCGCGTTTGACTGGGGGTCAAAAGGTCGCTGGTTCGAGTCCAGTCACCCCGACTATTACTAAGTCCAGCTGATGTAAGCATTTACAACCTGTCGACGGTCGGCAGTGCAGCGGTTTTTCTCGACTGCCAAAACGGTAGCTACCGTTTTAGCGAGAAAGGAGCTGTCACATGCCAAAACTCAAGAGTTCTCTCCCCAAGTACCGTAAACATCGGGCAACCGGCCAGGCTGTCGTCACACTGTCCGGAAAAGACTTCTATGTCGGACCATATGGAACGAATGTGTCCAAAATCGAGTACGATCGGCTGATAGCCGAGTGGCTGGCTAATGGACGGCGTCTGTCCGATCCCAGCAACCAATGCTGTTCGGTGTCCGAGTTGTGCGTCGCCTTCATGAAGTATGCCCAGACTTACTATGTAAAGAACGGCAGCCCGACAAGCGAGCAACCTGCCTTCCGGCTGATTCTTAAGCTGACGCGGAAGGTGTATGGGTCCAGATCCGTCGAGGAGTTTACACCGACTTCACTAAAGGCGATTCGCCAGATGTGGATAAGTGGCGGGCAAGTTCGCAACACCATCAATCAAAGTACCCGACGCCTGGTGCACGTCTTTAGATGGGGTGTTGAGCAGGAAATGGTCCCCGTAACGGTCTATCAGGCTCTGGCGGCGGTTGAAGGACTGAAGCAAGGACGCACCGAAGCGAAGGACAATCCGCCAGTGATGCCCGTCACGACGGAGAACATCCAAGCGACGCTTTCCCACGTCAGCCAAGTCGTAGCCGACATGGTTCGCTTCCAGTTACTCACCGGATGCCGACCTGAGGATGTCTGGCGGCTGCGTCCGTGCGACTTGGATCAATCTGAGGATGTCTGGCTCTATCGACCGTCGAGTCACAAGACAGAGCATCGAGGCCGAGAGCGGATCGTATTCATCGGACCCAAGGCACAGTCGATATTGGAGCCATATCTGGACCGCAAACCCGACCAGCACTGCTTTTCGCCTCGGGAAGCAACCCAGATAATGCGTGAGCAGCGAGCGGAAGCCAGAACGACCCCGATCGGTCAGGGAAACCGCGCCGGTACGAATCGGAAGCAGTCGCCCAAGCGTAAAGCTCGGGATCATTATGACACGAACAGCTACCGCCGTGCAATTCATCGCGGATGTACTAGAGCTGGATTAGCGACATGGAATCCGAATCAATTGCGTCATTCGCGAGGGACCGATATTCGCAGGGATTTTGGTCTTGAGGCAGCTCAGGTTGTCCTGGGCCACGCCTCGGCGGATATTACACAAACATACGCCGAGCGAGACTTGAGTAAGGCCATGCAAGTGGCCAGGGAGGTGGGTTGATCATGAGTGAGACGGATGTATTGAACAAAGCGATTGGTGAAGCTTGCGACTTAGCCTGGGAGCTTATCGAAGCGACCGATCGATTTGGGATCCAATATTACTTCGAGGAGCCAATCGAGTCGGAACACTTTGAGAAATTGGCGTCGGAATACGAAGAGTTAAACAATCGTTTTTCGAGATTCCGGAGCTTACTCACCGATGACGTCCGCCACTCGCTGTCCATTGCCAACGCTAGTGTTGTTGAGTTTTTCGGAACTCCTGTAGAGTCATATATCGAAGGCGTCCGCGAATTCGTGTCAGACGTAATGTATTCGATTCGCCGCGGCATAAAACGCAAAGATCCAGAGTTCATTGGAGAATCTTTCCTGGACACACCGAAGATGGAGTTTCTGTACGTCGCAATAACAAAGGAACGACGATTGGCCACCGGGCTTCCTGCCCCCGTTAAGCAGCGATACGTTAAGTGTAAAGGACCATTTACAGCACGACAACTTGGTAATCTAATTGGTTCTTCAGGAATGTTAGTGGCTAATTTCAGTAGGCAGTAGGTTGAGCTTACCACAATAGAAGAGGATCCGCGTACGATAGTTTTCAAAGGCACGG
>Ga0310120_10003972_pt1 | contig 10490 bp, 7 predicted proteins | sample CB27_AW_983_MG_FD_203506 | JGI IMG/M metagenome (GOLD analysis project Ga0310120, IMG submission 203506) | Marine microbial communities from Western Arctic Ocean, Canada - CB27_AW_983 | ecosystem: Environmental > Aquatic > Marine > Oceanic | place: Canada: Western Arctic Ocean | collected... | reverse complement strand
CACATCCTGGACATCGCGACCGCGCTGCTTTTCCCGGGGTGCGACCCCGTAGCCGTATCCCAGAGCCAGACCGTATCCGATGCCTTGGAGCGGCGTTTTCTCCTGGGCGGCCAGGGGAGCCGCCAACATCAGAGCGAGGAGCGCGCATGCCCAGGCCTCAAGAATTCGTCGGCAGAGCTGCGAAGGCATGGGTTCAGAGGGGCCGAACGACCACGAGGATCACGATGGCGATCATCAGCAGGGTGGGCACCTCGTTGGCAATGCGGAAGAAGCGCTGGGGTCGCTGATTTTGATCGGCGGCGAAGTCGTTGCGCCAATGCACCATCTGTCGGTGGGTGACCAGCAGCCCCGCCACCAGGGCCAGTTTGATCCAGAGCCAGGCGCTCCCGCCCGCCGTGATGCCGGCGAGATAGCCGGGCACAGCCAGCATGCCCAGGCCCAGGATAACGGTCACCAGCATGGCGGGGAAGAGGATCAGGCGGGAGAGCTTGTCCTCCATGGTCTTGAAGGTTTCCGAGGTTTCGGAACCGGGCTCGGCTTCGCAGTGGTAAACGAAGAGCCGGGGCAGGTAGAGCAGCCCCGCCATCCATGAAATCACCGCGATGATATGGAAGGCCTTGAGCCAGGGCAGGGCGTGCGCCCAGATGTCGGACATGAGTGGTTGGCCTCAAAATTTTGAACGGCGGGCCGGAGTCTAGCTCGCCGGCGAGTGATTGAATCCCTGACCGGGTTGTTCGAAGGCGTTCGCGGGGGCAAGCCGAAGCTTCCGGGGAACCCAGAGAGCCGGGGCTCGGACCCGGCCGAGGAGAATGCGGGAAAACACGGCTTCGGGTAGAGTTCGCCGGCCTCGGCCGTCCCAAGGGGTCGATAGAAAGTTTTCCGTGTACAGCATCTTGATTTCAGTTCTGCTCAGCGTCCTGGTGGCCACAGTCTACACCCTGCTCGGGCTTTGGAAGACGTGGGCCATGGGGATCATCCTCGGGGTGGTATTCGGGTTGACCGGCTTCGTCGTGATTTCGCGGATGCTGGCCCGGCGTTTTGAGCCCCGTTTTCTCCAGGCCCAGAAGCAGTTGCAGTCCGGAGCGACTTCGTTGGCCATGCAGACCCTGGAGGAACTCATTCCCCTGGGTCGCTGGCAGGTCATGCTCACCGGGCAGATCTATGCCCAGATGGGGATTCTCGCTTACGGGGCGGAAAACGATGATCTCGCCGTGGAGTACCTTGAAAAGTCGGCCCTGCGGGCGCCCGACGCTCGAATGGCCCTCGCGGCTATTTACTTTCGGCGAAAGAACTCGGCGAAGGCCCGGGAGGCCATGGACGTGGCCATTCGGGGAAACAAGAAGCAGATCCTGCTCTATCACGCCGCCGCATGGATGCTCAACAAAGAGGGCGAGACCGAGAAGGCCATCGAGCAGCTTCGGCGCTGCCTCAAAGTGGAGCCCAGCAACGAGGGCAGCAAGGAAAACCTGCTTCGGCTCCAGAACAATCGAAAGATGTCCATGAAGCGTTTCGGTATGCAGTGGTATGCGCTGAAACTCGAGAAGCCCCCCGCGTCCATGCGCCAGTACCAGCCCGGTACCCATCGCGGGATGCGAGGGAAGCAACGCAAGCAGCGGCGCAAGGGCTGAACCGGCACCGGGCGCGGGGGATTGGCTCAGCCGGCGTCAATCGACCTCTGCCAAATTCAGCCGACCTCAGCCGACCTCAGCCGATGTCAATCGATGTCAATCGACTTCAACCGATGATGCGCAGCGGCGCCCGGGCGCGCAGATCCCGGGATGATGCGCCCACTATGATTTCTCGGTCGCCGGGCTCGAGTGCCCAGGCTCCGGTGTCCTCGTCCCAGGCCTCGAAGGCCCTGGGGGCCAGACGGAAGAGGAGCCTTTCTTCCTGGCCGCTTTCGAGTTCGATTTTTGCAAAGCCCCGCAGTTCTTTGTCGGGTCGGTCGAAGGGTGAGCGCAGGCTTCGGACGTAGAGTTGCACCACCTCCTGGCCCGACCGTGTGCCCAGGTTGGCGACTCGGATCGAAACCTCGATGGCCTGTCCGGCGCGCGCGGATTCCGGCACCCGCAAGTCGCTGTATTCAAACTCGGTATACGAGAGCCCGTGCCCGAAGGGGATGAGGGGTTCAATGCCCCGGGTGTCGTAGGCCCGGTAGCCCATCCAGAGGTCCTCGCCGTAGGCCACGCGGCCCTCGGCGCCCGGGTAGTGGGGGAAGGCGGGGGTGTCCTCCAAGCGGACGGGCCAGGTCGTGGGCACCCGGCCCGACGGGTTGACGTCGCCGAAGAGGATGTCGGTGAGGGCGTGGCCGAGTTCCTGGCCGCCGAAGGAGAGTTGAAGCAGGGCGCTGCAATCTTCCAGCCAGTCCAGGGTTACGGGGCTCCCCACGTTGAGGGCCACCACGGCGTCCGGGCACGCCTCGAGGACCCGCTCGATCAATTCGTTCTGACGGCCGGGCAGGGACAGATCTCGGCGATCGTTGCCCTCGGTCTCCCATTCCCCGCTGGTGCCCACGACCAGGAGCACCGCGTCGGCCCGGCATGCGGCAGCCACCGCCCGCTCGATCCCGTCCGGGGCTTGGGGGGGCAGCATGCCGAACTGGATGCCTGCATCGGGCAGGGCCGGGTCGCGTTGAAAATCTACGCGGAACCCGTAGGTCTCGCCCTTCTGAAGGCTGATTTCGGTCCGGCGTTCCGATGAGCCGTGCCCAAAAAAACCGTCGCCGGGTTCGGAGTTGCTCGCGTTTTCGATGAGCAGTTGGTCGTCGAGATAAAGCCAACTCGGTCCAGCGCTCTGAAGACCGAATGCGTAGACGCCGCTGGTCTCGGCGGTGAAGTGCCCCGAGTAACGCGCTCCGAAATGACGCCCGTCCACCCGGGGCGAGAACTCCCCCGACCAGAATGCTCGGCAGCGCCGGACGATGCGCGTTTCCACCGGGGTTCCGTCGCCCACATCGCCATTCCAGTATTCAAGCCGCAGGCCCGGGCGCGCTTCGCCGCCAGCGGGACGAAGGGATGCGGGGTCGATCGGCGGCAGATACTTGTCGATGCGGCAGCCCGGTTCGTGCAGGATTTCAACGCCGTCGCCGAGTCGTTCGGCCAGGGCGGCCAGGGGGTGCACTTCGTAGTGAGGCACCACGATGGAACTCCCGCCTCCCTGGATCTGGGCGCGCTCGGCATTGGGACCGATCACCGCCAGGCTCTTGATCCGGGCCGGATCCAGGGGAAGCACGCCCTGGTTTTTCACCAGGACAATGCTCTCGGCGGCGACTCGCCGGGCGAGTGCCCGGTGCTCGGGTCGGTCTTCCGAGCGCTCTTCGGCTTCGGGCGCTTTCGCGTCCAAGGATCCGCACGCGTCCAGGGTGGTGAGCAGGCGACGGACCTTGTCGTCGACCACGGCCTCCTCCACGTGCCCATCCCTCAGCGCCGTCAGCAGGGCATTCCCCATGGTGCGTGCGGGACCCGGCATTTCGAGATCGAGCCCACCGTTGGCGTTGGCGACGGTTTCCGTGGCGGCCCCCCAGTCGCTGATGACCAGACCGGGAAAGCCCCACTCCTGCTTGAGGATGTCGCGCAGCAGCGGCGCATGGCTCGAGGCGTAAGTGCCATTGATGCGGTTGTAGGCGGACATGACCGCGCGCACGTCGGCCTCGCGAACCGCCGCCTCAAAGGGCACCAGGTAAAGTTCGCGCAGAGCCCGCTCGCTGACCTCGGAACTGATGCTGAGTCGCTCGAATTCGGAATCGTTGCAGACGAAATGCTTGATGCAGGCCCCGACGCCCTCGTGCTGGACTCCGCGGATAAAAGCCACAGCGATCCGAGCAGTGAGGTGAGGATCCTCGGAGTAGCACTCGAAGTTTCGCCCGGCGAGGGGGTGGCGGTGAAGGTTGACGGTGGGGCCGAGGACGATCCCGACCCCCTTGGTTTTCGCCTCTTCGGCCAGGGCGCGGCCCACCGCGCCAATCAGGTCCGGGTTCCAGGTCGCCGCCAGGGCGCTGCCCACTGGGAAGCAGGCGGCCCGGGTACCGCTGATGCCATCGCCCCGTACCCCATTGGGCCCATCGCTGACCTTGAGAGCCGGGATGCCCAGGCGAGGCACGGCAGTGGTGTGCCAGGGACCCGAACCGGCGCAGAGCGACACCTTCTCCTCGAGGGTGAGGGACTCGATCAGTGTCTCGATGCGAGGCTCGTCGGATTTCATCGTGCCTCGCCGGGCAGGGGCTTGGGGGTGCGCCTGGGTTGGGCCTGGGTTGGGCATGGGTTGGGCCTGGCCTGGAAATGAGTCGCGATGGACCGGGGGGCTACTCGCCGGGCAACTCGTTGCTGAGAATCTGTTTGAGGGTCTGGCGCCGCCGGATCAGCCGGAAATCACCATTGGGTGTCAAGAGCACTTCGGGCGCCTGGGGAAAGGAATTGTAGTGGCTGGCGGCGAGCCCCGAGCAGTACGCCCCGGCGCCGCCAATCACGATGGAGTCGCCGATCACGGGGCGTTTCAAATGGCGAGGCGCCAGGCCTTCGGGGTCGCCGGGGGCGGGCGTCAGCATGTCCCCGCTTTCGCAACAATGGCCCGCGATCAAGACGTCGATTTCATCGCGCGCCGCCCTGGGGTCGGCGGGGAAAATGGAAATGGGATGCTGGGCCCCGTACAGATTCGGGCGCAGGAACTCGGTCATTCCCGTGTCGACCTTGGCGAAGGTGTACCCGCCGTCTCCAGTGTCGACGACATCGCTCACGTTGGCCACGATGGCCCCCGCCCCGGCCACCAAGTAGGTCCCGGGTTCGATTTCAAGATGAAGTTCGCGACCGTGGGCTTTTGCGAAGTCGCGAAAGTCATCGAGCAGGGCGTTGCCCATCTCCGCCAGGTTGGCCGAAGCTTCGTCGGGCATACGGCCCACCTTGAAGCCCCCGCCCAGGTTGAGCCGGGTCACCTCCGGGAGTCGCGCGGCGATGCCCAAAGAGAGTCGAGCGCAGTGCTTCCAGGCCTCGGGATCGCCGCCGGAACCGATGTGCGTGTGCATGCGTGTGATGCGAAGGTCACGCCGGCGCTGGAGTGCGAGTATCTCGTCCAGATGTTCGTGCCAGATTCCGAAACTCGATGCGGGGCCACCCACGTTTGTCCGGTTGTTGTGTCCTGAACCCAGGCCCGGGTTGATGCGGACCGAGACCTCGCATCCGGGGAAGATCCGCCCATAGGCCTCAAGTTGCTCGAGGGAGCAGGCGTTGAAGAGCACTCCGCGCTCCACCAGTCCCTTGAGATTGAGCGGGAGTTCTTGGGCGCTGATCTGGATTCGCTCGGGAGGGACCCCGGCGAGCAGGGCCCGCTCGGCTTCGAAACCGCTACTCGCGTCGATGTGGAGCCCCCTGCCGCTGAGGATCTGGACGATGGCCGCGGTGGGGAGGGCTTTCATCGCATAGCGGGCGGTGAGCCCGTAGGCGTTGGGAAAGGCGAGGACCTCCTGTGCGGCGGTCTCCAACTGCTTCTGGTCATAGACATAGACGGGCGTGCCGAATTCGGCGCGGAGGGTCTGGATCTGTTCGTGAGTCAGAAAATTCATGGACGCGAGCCTTCTTGTTTCTGAGCGGTGGAGTGTTGTTCCTCGGGCAAAGATAGCAGTTGCAGACGCTTTGGCTCCGGGGCGGGGAGTGGGCTCGGGAATTTTCGCCGGGATAGGAGGACCGGCTTGGACACCAGCTGCCGAGCCCGTATGGCCCGCGGTGTTCTCAGCCGCGCCTCAAGCGGCGAAACAGGACCACGTGGCCGAGCCAGGCCGAAGTGACCAGCACGGCCGGAATCCAGACGAAGGGGAAGCTTGCGATGAAAGTGTTGGCCGGATCGCCGGGGATCAGCCGCAGGGGCGTGGGTGCGGCCAGCAAGGCAGTAACCACGGTGACGACCAGCACGCCTGCCATGACGACGTTCCACGCTTGAAGCACGCGTCGGTCGATGCGGTGGGCGAAAGGAAACAGGGCCAGGGCCGTCATGCCCGGGATGATGTCCGCATTGGTTCCCGTCCAGGTCATGGTGGGATGGGCAATGCCCTGGCTGACCGCCGCGTGGAGGCCGAACTCCACCAGAACCCGAAAGCCCTGAAAGCCGACCAAGACCTGAAGGGGAAAATCGCCCAGCCGTTCGGTCCAGGGCTGGCGCGCCGCCCAGACGAGAAAGGCCAGCACGACAAGGAAGAGCAGGGGCATTCGCGGGGGGGACCAGTGGTCGAGCAGGCCGCTGACAGCGAGCCCGCCGGTGAGAAGCAGCCACGCGCCGGTCATCCGGGCGGCCCTTCGGCCGGTCTCGGGTCCGGAGGTCCGCGTGATGCCCCAGACCACGCTTCCCGCAACCAGCAGCGGCAGGGTGACGAAAGCCCAGAATAGGAGCGGGGAAGGGACCGGGAGGGGGCCGAGCATCGTCGGAGGGCCTTTCGGGCGCATTGCAAAATGGAAAATGAGAAGCAGGCGCTCCCGGCGCCGAAAGATTCCGATGTTCTTCTGTGGCCCCGAGGCGGTAGAATGTAAGGTCAAGGAGAGGTGGTTTCCACCCCGTGCTGTCGATGCCCTTCGTCAGGCCCTTAATCCGATTTCGGTTTCTCGCGGTGGCTTTCCGGGCTGCCATGGGTGGTGCTTTTTCCGTAGCGGGGGGCATTGTGGTCCTTGCCCTTTGTCTGGCGGTGGCCGGGCCACTTCGCGCGGGTCCGCCGGCGGGCTACTACGATTCGGTCAACGTATCCAGCGCGTCGGCTCTGCGCGCTTCCCTGCACGCGGTGATCGATGACCATACCCGGTTCCCGTACACGTCCTCGGCCACCGACACCTGGGACATCCTGGAGGTGGCCGATGAGAACCCGGCGAGCCCGGCCGAGATTCTCGACGTCTACATGAACGCAAGTTTCGCCAAGAACGGCGGCGGTGGCGGGGGATACAACCGGGAGCACAGCTGGCCCAAGTCCTATGGGTTTCCCAATGACGGAAGCAGCAACTATCCGTACACCGATTGCCACCATCTATTTCTCTCGGATGAGGGCTACAACAGTTCCCGCAGCAATAAACTCTACGGCGAGTGTGATGCAACCTGCGCCGAGCGGGCGACTGTGGCCAATGGAGGGGTCGGCGGCGGTAGCGGGGTGTATCCCGGCCAGTCGAACTGGACCACCACGGGCATTTGGGAAACCTGGCCCGAACGCCGGGGGGACGTGGCCCGGGCGCTCTTCTATATGGACGTTCGCTACGAGGGGGGAACCCACGGCGGGACCGGCGTCGCCGAACCCGACTTGGTCTTGACCGATGACGATTCCCTCGTGGTCACGACGGGGACCAACGAGACCTTGGTGCCGGTCTACATGGGCCGACTCTCGACGCTCCGGTCCTGGCATATCGCAGACCCGGTGGACGCCCGAGAGCAAGCGCGAAACGATGTGATCGCGAGCCATCAAGGCAATCGCAATCCCTTCATCGACCACCCCGAATGGGTGGCGTGCCTTTTTGACGGGGCATGTGGGGGCGGGGGCATTCCCGTTGCCCCGAGTGGACTTACAGCGCTCTCCGACGCAGGTCCCGTGGAACTCGATTGGAATGACAATTTCGAACCCGATCTGGACGGCTACCGGGTGAAGCGCGCCCGGGTGTCCGGGGGGCCGTGGATCGACCTGCACGCGGGATTGTGGGCGTCGAGTGATTTCGTTGATGCTTCGGCGAAACTCGGCTGGCTCTACTACTACACGGTCACCGCGGTGGACGCGGACGGGGACGAATCGGCCGGGAGTGCCGAGCTGGCGGTGTCGGTGGGGGGGGCGAGTTCGCCCTGGATCAATGAAATCCATTACGACAACGCGGGCAGCGACAGCGGCGAGGGGTTCGAGATCGCAGGCCCGGAAGGGCTCGACCTGACGGGCTGGCAAGTGGTTCTCTACAACGGCAGCGGGGGCGGGGTGACGGCCTCGGTTGCGCTGAGCGGCGTGCTGGCCGATGACGGCAGCGGCTTCGGCTTTCTCTTCTTCCCCCACGCCGGCCTGCAGAACGGTCCCGCCGATGCCCTGGCCCTGGTGGAACCCGGGGGAGGCGTGGTCGAGTTCCTGAGCTACGAGGGCGTGGTTGTGGCGGTGGGTGGCGCCGCCAACGGCCTCATGTCCACGGATATCGGGGTCAGCGAGGGCAGTTCCGTGGCGCTGGGCCACTCGCTCCAACTCCAGGGGGCGGGCAGCCAGGCGGCTGATTTTGTCTGGGCGGCTCCCGGCCCCCATACGTCAGGCAGCGTGAATACGGGTCAGTCCCTCACCGCGCCCGTCCCAGTTCCCGGGTTCTCGCTCTGGGGACTCGCGCTCTGGACTTCGAGCCTACTGGCTTCCGGCGCCCGGATGGCGCACTAGCCCTGCCGGGGCCGTCGGTTCTTCGGTTGTGAAGGGCGACTTCCGGCAATTTTTTTCGATCGGGAATGCCGCTGCCCGCACAGGAAGCGATCGCCCGGGCTAGCGGAATGCTAGGCTTGCCCGCCGTTGCTTCCCCGAGTGCGGTCCGTCGCCTCACAGGGAGCGTTCTCCCACCCCGGAATTGAGAAAGCATTGTCCGTGTCCACCGATGAAGCCAACGAGCCGAGAGATTTTATTCGTACCATCGTCGCCGATGACGTAAAGGCAGGAAAGCGAGGGGGCCGAGTGGCGACCCGCTTTCCCCCGCACCCGAACGGTGCCCTCCACATCGGTCACGCCAAGGCGATCGCTGTGAACTTCAGCCTCGCGGATGAATTCGGGGGCACCTGCAATCTCCGCTTCGACGATACCAATCCGAGCGCCGAGGAACAGGAACACGTGGAGGCCATCGTCGAGGATGTCAAGTGGCTGGGATACGACTGGGGGGATCGGCTTTTCTTTACATCGGACTACTTCGATCAGCTCTACGCCATGGCGGTGCGGCTGATCGAAAAAGGCTTGGCCTTTGTGGATGACCAGGGCTCGGAGGAAATGAGGGCCAATCACGGAAGCCTGACCGAGCCGGGAACGAACAGCGCTTGGCGCGACCGAAGTGTTGAGGAGAACCTGGATCTCTTTGTCCGCATGCGGGCGGGTGAGTTCGACGAGGGTTCCCGGGTTTTGAGGGCCAAGATCGACATGGCCTCGCCGGTCCTAACCCTGCGCGATCCGATCATGTACCGGATCCAGAAGACCCGTCATCATCGCACCGGCGACGCGTGGCCCATCTATCCGCTGTATGACTTCGCCCACGGGCAATCCGACGCCATCGAGGAAATCACCCATTCGCTTTGCAGCATTGAATTCGTAGGCCATCGTCCGCTCTACGATTGGTTTATTGAGTCCCTCGGGTTCGAAAAGAAGCCGCGACAGATCGAATTTGCCCGGCTCAATCTGACCCACACGGTGTTGAGCAAGCGCAAGCTGAAGAAGCTCGTGGAGGGCAACCATGTCAGTGGCTGGGACGACCCCCGTATGCCCACGCTTCGGGGTCTGCGCCGGCGCGGCTATACCCCCGAAGCGATCCGTGAATTTTGCGGAGGGATTGGTCTTGGGAAGAGGGACAACACCATCGAACTCGCTCGGCTCGAGCACAGTATTCGCCAGGATCTGAATATCCGCGCACCCCGGGTGATGGGCGTATTGCGCCCCCTCAAGGTTGTGATCGAAAATTTCCCCGAAGGCGAAGTGGACGAGCTCGAAGCGGTGAATAATCCCGAGGACGCGAGCATGGGCGTGCGCCGGGTTCCCTTTTCCCGGGAACTCTATATCGAGCGCGATGACTTCATGGAGGATCCGCCCAAGAAGTTCTTCCGTCTGGGGCCGGGGCGAGAGGTGCGACTCCGCTACGCGTTTTTCATCACCTGCACGGATGTGATCAAAGACGCCCAGGGCGAGGTGACGGAACTGCGCTGCACCTACGATCCGGCGACCCGGGGCGGGGATTCCCCCGACGGGCGCAAGGTCAAGGGAACCCTGCACTGGGTTTCGGCCCGCCATGCTGTGCCCGCCGAGGTCCGCCTCTACGGGCCCTTGTTCACCGTTGAGCAGCCTGGGGCTCTGGAGGAGGGTGAGGATTTCCTCGACTACCTGAACCCGGCCTCTCTCGAAGTGATTGCCGATGCCCAGTTGGAGCCCAGCCTGGCAAACGCAGAGCCCGGCAGCGCCTGCCAGTTCGAGCGCCTGGGGTATTTCAATATTGATTCCGATTCGAGTGCCGAGGGTCTGGTGGTGAATCGCACGGTGACTCTGCGCGACACATGGGCCAAGCTGGCCAAGAAGGAGAAACGTTGATGGCTCGATATGGCATGTCCCTTCCCCTGGCCGGAATCCCGCTGCACGCCCACGAGGATTGGCTCAAGGAAATGATTGATCTCGGCTACACGGACTTCTGGTCGTCCGAAGCCAATGGCCACGATGGGTTCACTCCGCTGGCCATGGCGGCTGCCTGGACCCCAACCGCGCGCCTGGGTGTGGCCATCATCCCCGCTTACACCCGAGGCGCGGCGCTTATGGCCCAGTCCGTGGCTTC
>Ga0310120_10003966_pt1 | contig 10511 bp, 7 predicted proteins | sample CB27_AW_983_MG_FD_203506 | JGI IMG/M metagenome (GOLD analysis project Ga0310120, IMG submission 203506) | Marine microbial communities from Western Arctic Ocean, Canada - CB27_AW_983 | ecosystem: Environmental > Aquatic > Marine > Oceanic | place: Canada: Western Arctic Ocean | collected... | reverse complement strand
GAGGTGTGACCTAGGCATAGCCCACTCCTGAATTCGAGTAGAGTTCGTGACCTCGGCTTTCGGCGGACGCTTGGGACCGTGGGCGACCAGCGGTGCCGATTGACTGCCTCTCAACTGCCTCTCAACCGTCGATCAACGACCTCTCAACCGTCGATTTCCCCCGCGGGCCGAGGTGCTGAGGTCGCCCACTTTCGGCGACTTTTGCCTCTATTTTTCACCCGGTTGGGTCGATAGTGCTTGGGTGAGAGAACAGCCCTATCGCCTTCAGTTTTGGACCGCTGCGATTGCCGCCGTGGCACTCCTGCTCGCCAGTTCGGCGACCGGTCGTGTGCTCGACGCTGGGATCTGCCTCGCCAGCAGCAGCGATCTTGCGCTGGAGGTGGAACCCCACCATGACGACTCAGCGGCTCCCCGTGTACGGGATAATGCCCGCTCTCCCGCATCCGGCTCCCCGAGTCTCGGAAGTGATGGCTTGAACGCTCATGCCAGCTGCGTGGGCCGATGTGTCGCATCGGAGCGCGGGATCGGCAGTGAGACGACGCCCCGCCGGCTTGTGCACGCCACCGGGCTGACCCCTATTTTAAGCATTCGTCGCGAAGCCATCGAAAGGCCATGTGGCTCCCTTGCCCTGGGAACACTTGGCCAACTTCCGAATCGACTGCTCGCCCGCACAGGGACCCTTGTCCTCCGCTGTTGATGCAACCCTCGGGGTCGCCGGGGTCGACTAGGCCCTCCCCGCTCTTGGCTAAACCGTGAGTTCCAAGAACAGGCGATGTGCACGGGGCGAAATGTATTGGGAGTGGTATTCATGTTTTTCACGGCCCACAAAAAGTATTGCGAACGCCTATGGCTCTTCTGGGTGTTGATTGGATTTCTGACCGTTGCGGGAGCCGGGTTCGCCGCACCGAGCGTCGAGGATCCAGGGCACCGGCCTGGGAGGATCTTCGAATCGCCCGCCGGTAACAAGGCCATCCTTGGGCTGGAAGACGTCCTCAATCTCGTCTTCCTCAACAACCCGCGCCTTGGCTCAGCCTATTCGGCCATTCGGGCTCAACAGGGCCGAATGCTCCAGGCGGGGCTGCTTCCCAACCCCACCCTTTTGCTGGAGTTGGAGAACATCGGCACTTCCAATACAGGCCTTGCCGATGAAAGTTTCGAGACTTCATTCGTGCTGGGCCAACTCATAGAGATCGGTGGCCAGCGCGGATTCAGAAAAGACGTCGAGCATCACTCAACTCGACTGGCCCAGTCAGCTTTAGCAGAAGTACGCCTTGCGATCATTGCAGAAACCATGATCGCGTTTTCGGAATCCTTGGCCCAACAGATCTCGTTGCAGCAGGCAGAAGAAAAAAAAGAAATCGCGATGGCTCTGCTGGAAGCCGTGCGCATCCAAGTCAATAACGGAGCTATTTCAGCCGCTGAGGTTCCGAGGGCTGAGATCGAGGTATCGCTTCAGGAGATTGAAGTAGCAAAGCGGTCTCGCTCACTGAGGGCCGCATTTCGCAGGCTCGCCTCGCTGTGGGGGGCAGACGCTTTCAACTTTTCAAGACTTCGCGGAGTTCTGGATTCCTCAGAACCTCTCCTCAGCCTGGAGAATTTCACATCTCTGCTCGAAACCAGCATGAAGCAAAAGAAATTGGTCATCGACATTGATCGCGCGCGGTCCGTCATGGCTCTCGAAGACTCACGTCGTATCCCCGATCTACGATTGGGACTGGGGCCGAAGTATTTCAGCGGAAACGACGTCTGGGGACTTCAAATGGGATTTGAATTTCCCCTTCCGGTTTTCGACCGAAATCAAGGTGCGCGGATGGCGGCGAGAGCGGAACTCGCTGCCGCACAGGACAAGCAGCGCGGCGCGAAAATGGCGTCGCTTCGGGATCTCATTCGCGCCTACGAAGCCATGTCAAACGCGCATGATGAAGCCGCCACCCTCGCCCAAAAGATCATTCCCCAGGCGAGAGACGCGTATGCCGCCATGCGATGGGCGCACAGCGAAGGGGCTGTTGGTTTGACCGACGTACTGGATGCGCAGCGTTCTCTCTTCTTGCTCCAATCGAGGCTCGTCGAAGTTCAGAAGCTCTATCAAATCTCCCGGACCCGAACGCATCTAATCGTTAGCGGGCCGGCGCTGAAAGACCCGCAGGAGGAACCATGACTTTCGAACAGAAAGAGAAGCGAACCAAGAAATTGGCCCTAGGAGGTCTCGCTGCTGCGCTCGCAGCGGGCTCATTCCTTGGCTGCGGCGCTGCGGGGAATCCTGACACCACGCACCATAAGCAGTCTGTTCCGGCTGAAAATCAGATTGTTGGCCTAGACGCGATTGACACGGTGGAGTTCGGTTTAAAGATTTCTGCCGCGGGTCCAGCCGTGATTGAAGAGTTTCTTTCCTTGACAGGCGAGATTCGCTCGAACGAAGACCAGATTGCTCATATCGTGCCCAGGTATGGTGGCATCGTGAAAAGAACTGACAAGCAGATAGGCGATTCCGTCCGCATTGGTGAGACCCTGGCTGTGATCGAGAGCAGCCGTAGCCTTAGCCCATACTCCTTGAAGACAATGATCGATGGTGTCGTGATTGAAAAACACATAACCCTCGGTGAAGCGGTCGATGCGCACACCCAGGCTTTCGTCGTTGCAGATCTCTCGACAGTCTGGGTCGATTTTGACGTCTATATGCGTGATCTGCACCGGGTCAAGGCAGGACAAACGGTTCTGATCAAAGCGATTCATGGTCAACCTCAGGCCAAGGGGGTGATCTCCTACGTGACGCCGGTGATCAACACGAAAACACGAACGGCCACAGCTCGCGTTGTTTTGGATAATAAATTGGGTCAGTGGCATCCCGGTATGTTCACGATTGCCGAGCTTCTCCTCGGCAGCTCGGAGGTCAAGTCCGCCGTTCCCAAAAGCGCGATCCATTCATTGGATGACGAGGCAGTCGTCTTCGTTTTGGACGCCCGTGGCTATAGCCCCCGCACGGTCACGATCGGCTTGAGCGATAACTACAATGTCGAAGTCAAAGGCGAGGTTGAACCCGGGGAAAGTATTGTTGAAATAGGCGGGTTCACAGTGAAGTCAGAATTGATGCGCTCGAAGATCAATGGCGGTCACGGGCATTGATCGCTCGCGACGTGCCCCCAGCCATTTCGGATCCCGTCCGCTCGTGTGCGGTATGCGTGGACCACGGAAGTTTACTATGCGAAATTTAATAGCGATCTGTATTCGCAACCGAGTGGTCGTCCTCGCCTTGGGCTGGTTGGTTATGGTCGTCGGATATTTGAGCTATCGCGATCTTCCAATTGATGCTTTTCCTGATGTCTCTCCCGCATTGGTTCAGGTTTTTACTGAAACCGACGGCCTTGCCCCGGAGGAGGTAGAGAAGTATGTCACCTCTCCCATTGAAGTTGCCTTGGCGGGTTTGCCCGATGTAGAAAAGATTCGTTCGGTTTCGAATTTCGGTCTTTCAATTGTCAACGTCTATTTCGAGGACGACGTAGATATCTATTTTGCTCGCCAGTTGGTCAGTAGTCGCCTCCAGAGCGATGCGGGAAAGATCCCCAGCCAGTTCGGTCACTCGGAACTCGGCCCCATAGCAACGGGTATGGGATTGATTCTCTACTACTACCTAGATGATCCCTCGGGTGGCCATAGCCTCGAAGAGTTGAGAACCCTCCAAGATTGGTTTGTGAAGCCGCGCCTTATGAGTGTCTCAGGAGTGACAGAGGTGCTCGGAATAGGAGGCCACCAGAAACAATTCCATGTGAGGGTCAATCCGGACAAACTCCTTCAGCACGACATCTCCATTTTAGAGGTGGTTGACCGCTTGAAGCAGAACAACGGAAACACGGGCGCTCAGTTCATTGAGCAGAATTCTGAGGAAGTCGTCGTTCGGTCAATTGGCCTAGCCACGTCGAAGGATGATCTCGAGAGTATAGTCTTGAAGTCCTATCAGGCGCGCCCAACCTATGTGCGGGATGTCGCCGAGGTCACTGTGGGTGGTGGAATTCGCCGGGGACTACAGAGCCTAAACGGAGAGCGCGAAGTCGTCGCTGGAATGGTCGTAAAGCTCTTCGGTCAGAACTCGGCGGGGGTGATCGACTCCGTAGAAGCCGAAATAGAGGCGTTGAACAAGAGCCTTCCGGGTGAAGTGAAATTGGTCCCCTACTACGAGCAGCGCAGCTTGGTAGAGGCCTGCCTCGACACGGTCCGAAGCGCGCTGGTCCAAGGGGCGGCCGCCGTTGCGGTGGTCATCTTTCTCTTCATGGGAGGCTGGCGATCGGGCCTGGTTATTGTTCTTTCACTGCCGTTCGCGGTGCTCTTCGCCACATTCTGGATGTCCTACTTTGGAATTTCGGCAAACTTGATGTCCCTTGGAGGGCTTGCGATTGCGGTCGGCATGTTGGTCGATGGGGCGATTGTGATCGTCGAAAATGTGGATCGAAGGCTGAGTTCCGCCGAAGAGTCCACTCCGCGTATGCAAATCATTGCGGATGCGTGCAGTGAGGTTACGCGTCCAATTTTCTTCGCGACACTCATTATTATCGCGGCTTTCTCACCGCTCTTCGGCCTAGAAGGAGTAGAGGGTAAAACCTTCACACCCCTGGCGTATACGGTTGCTCTGGGGCTGGCAGGAGCGCTTACGTTTAGTCTGCTTCTGGCGCCAGCGTTGATCTCGTGTTTTCTGAAACCAGAAGCGAAGACTCAACGACGTTTGGTGGCGGGGCTCGCGCGTGCCTATGAGACGGTGCTCTCCGTTTTTTTTCAACGTCGCTGGATCGCTGGGGCAAGTGGCTTGCTTTTGATTTTGGTGGGTGCGTTGATTTTTCCAAATCTCGGATCTGAGTTCACTCCCCGCTTGCAGGAGGGCACTCTCATCGTTCGCGTGACCATGGCCCCGTCGTCGACTCTCTCCGAAAGCTACCGAACCACGCAGATTGTAGAGCGGAGATTGATGGAGATCGAGGAGGTCACGGGAGTGGTCAGCCGGATCGGTCGTGGTGAAGTGGGTGCACACGCAGATCCGATCAACAGCGCGGAGATCCTGGTTCTGCTCAGTCCCAGGGAAGAGTGGACTACCGCGACATCCCAGGAGGAACTTGAAGATATGATTCGCGGGCGGCTGGGTCGCGTCCCCGGTGCAGTCGTCAACTTCACTCAGCCCATTGCAATGAGCGTTGATGAGCTTCTTGAGGGTACCCAGGCAGAACTCGCGATTAAAATTTTTGGGGAGAACGTGGATCTGCTCAAGAAGCAGGCGAAGGAAATTTCAAACGCTATTTCCGAGGTTCGGGGGGCGGCGGATGTGCAGGTCGATCAGATCTCCGGGACGCCCCAACTCGTCATCCGAATCGACAGGGAAGCCGTGGGCCGTCACGGAATAAATGTGAAGGATGTGCAGCGCACGATCAGCGCTTCAGTGGGCGGTAGGGTCGCCGGTCAGGTGTTCGATGGGATTAAGAGGTTCGATATCCTGGTGCGCTTGGACTCGGCATATAGAGAGACGCCCGATTCCATTGCCAGGCTTCTCATCGATGCGCCTAACGGCTACCGGGTTCCCCTGGGCGACCTGGCAAGTTTGGAAAAAGTCGTCGGCCCGCGTCAGATCAAGCGAGAAGATGGACAACGATTCATCGTGGTTCAGTGCAATGTTTCGGGCAGAGATATAGGCGGGTTCGTGAAAGAGGCTCAGGCGGTGGTCGATCGCCAGGTAGCGATGGAACCCGGATATCGAGTGACCTGGGGAGGGCAGTTCAGGCTGCAGGAGCAGGCAAACAAGCGGTTGGCCCTGACTATTCCCTTGACTCTTTTTATGGTTCTGGTGCTTCTTTACTCGGCCTTTGAATCAGGGAGAAGTGTGCTGGCTATTCTCTCCAATATTCCGCCGGCACTGACCGGGGGTGTGGTCGCCCTGAGCCTGAGTGGGCAGAGTCTCTCGGTGCCTACTTCGGTGGGTTTTATCGCGCTCTTCGGGATCGCCCTGGGCAACGGGATGGTGCTGGTCGCGGCGATCAATCGCCTGATTGAACAAGGTGTGAGCCGAAGAAAAGCCTGTATCGACGGCTCCAGTTCTCGCCTGAGGGCGGTTCTAATGACCGCATCCACCACGGCTCTGGGACTCAGTCCGCTACTGCTCTCTTCCGGAGTCGGAAGCGAAGTGCAGCGCCCCCTGGCCACGGTTGTCGTGGGAGGCCTGCTTACATCCACCCTGGTGACGCTCTTTGTTCTACCGGTTCTCTATGAGTGGCTACTGGGTTGGGGGGAAGAGCATCATCTTCAGCAGTCCCGGCCGGGAGATTCGGAGACCAAGAGTCCGATAATTCAGTCGGGAGAGCCATCGCAGTTCTCAGCCTAGTCTTCCAGGGGGGTGCAGTGGCTTCTTTGGCGTTTCTTTCGACTTTCGTGACTCTCGTCTCTCTCTCGTGACTCTCATCTCCCTCGTGACTCGAGGGATGGCGAGGTCGGGAGCCTCCGCCGTGAGATGGCTGAATTCTGCGGCCGGTGTGCTAGCTCCCGATTTCGGGGAGGATGCGCTGTGGGTCGGGTTCGCCCGGTGCGAACGAATTCTGATCGAACTCGTCGAGCCAGGTCGATTCGAGCATTTCCATGACCCTCCACCCGCGTCTTGTCACCTCGAGGGCTGCTGCGGGGGACAGGGTTCCGGAAATCAAAAAGTATTTTTTTCGGCTAGCGATGCCGGGTCCAAGCTCACGGTCGATCGCATCCACGACTTGCGCTGCGCCTCTTGTCCAGTATCCGAAGTCTATGTTCAGGGGAACGACAACGTCCCCCTCCGATGTCAGTGCGGCGATGAATCCGTCGGCAGAAAAGAGCGCTTCGAGCGGGTGGATATTTTGATGGAAGCCCAGGAGAATGAGCGCCAGGCGCGTGAAGGAATAGGCCTCGGTGACCGTGTCGGGATAGATCGAGAGTTCGATGAAGGTGTTTCGATTAGCAACGCCAGTCATGGCGGTGAGCGATTCGACAATCCCGACTTGGGCACTGGGTGAATACCAGGAGTGATTGACAAAATCCTCGGCGACCGCCTCGCCGACCCCGAAATTCGAGACCAGAGCGCGGCGGTTCTTGATACGGATGGCCTCGGGCGTCTCGTCTCGAAGCTCGCGTTTCATGTCATCGCTGGTGTTGGTGACGGTCAGCGCAATGGAGGCGCCCCCGGGTACAGCCATCAAGGGAAGTCGGACCGAAAGGCCGCCGGCAAGGGAGAGCCAGCCGAGCCGGTTGAGTTCCTCTTGGAGTTGGACGTTGCTGCTGTACGGATCTACTCCCAAGCGGTATGCCCATTCGCGTTTGGCTTTACCAAAGCCGATCAACTCGTGGAAGTAGTGATCCTCGAGGTAGGTCCGGCCGGCCCCGGTCATCTCGTAGTAGTTTTGCGCCATGGACCACATTCCCTTGGGAATATTGGTCGTTGTTCGGATTGGGTGGAAGAGTAGTTGCATGCCGCCCTCGGCGGGCGCTTCGGCGGCGTTGGCCAAGGCGAGGGCATATACGTCCCTGTCTCGAACATTCGCTTCCTCGAGGGCGTTTACAGTTTCGATTTCGTGAATACGCTTGCGGAGTCTCCCACGACCGTGCGCCTGGAGGATGCCTGCATCGGTCTGGATGGAGAAAAAGTAGAGGAACCCCGGGCCGTATCGAATGGTCGATACCTTGAAGTCGGGACCCTCGCGCTCGCTGGGTAACAGAACTTTCGCCGGGTCGAGTTTGCTGGGTGCAATTTCGAAACCTTCCGAGTCGGACCCTCGTTGGTCGAGCAACTCGTAACTCGATTCGGGCCCGACGCCAGGCAGAGGCATAGTGGGCGCGCAAGCCGTGAGGACAGAAAGGCTGGCGACCATCAAGAAAGCGCAGAGAACTCTCGCCTGCTTTTCCGTTTTCCTGGCCTTCCTTTTATCGGGACACAAGTGCGAGCTTCCGCCTAATGAGAGTCTAGGACCTGCGTGACTGTCTCGAAGAGTTCTTGTACTCGATAGGGCTTCTGGATGAAGGCATCGAATAGAATATCGGCATTTTGGCTCGATAGGACGTCTTTGGTGTAGCCGCTCGAGAGGATTAGGCGGATGGGATATTCCTTTGCGCGAATCTCGGTGGCGACCGCTTCTCCGTTGATACCGGGCATCTCCATGTCGACCATCGCGATATCATAGCGCTCGGGGTTCTCGGCGATGGTCCGGAGTCCGTCTTCGCCAGAGGTGCAGCTCTCGACCTCGTAGCCCACCCGGGTCAGCATTCGTTGCACGATCCGAATCACTGTCGGATCGTCATCGATAACGAGGATTCGCCCCTGTCCGCGGAGGTTGTCGGTCCTTTTCGGGCTCGGGATGGAGGTGACTTCCAGTTCGGAGATAGGCAAAAAGATAGTAAAGGTGGTTCCGACCCCTTCTTGACTTGTGAGTTGAATTGCTCCCTGGTGTGACTCGACGATTCCCAGGACAGCCGAGAGTCCGAGACCGCGGCCAGTAAACTTCGTCGAGAAAAAAGGCTCAAAGCAGCGATTCATGACTTCTTCTGACATTCCAGAGCCGGTATCTCTAATGTCCATCATGAGGTATTTGCCGGGGGCCGGAGGGGAGAGAGATTTCACACTAGAGGGGAACTCATATTTTGAATCGATGGTTTGCCGCTGACTGCGAACATAGATCGAACCTTCCGCCTCACCGGCAGCCTCATCGCTCGCCTCTGAAGCATTGATCAGCAGGTTCATGATGACTTGCTGAAGTTGTGTGGGATTGCACTGGACCGGATTGATCTCGCCGGAAAGTGAGTATTCAACACTGACTCGATTGGAAACGGATAGGGAGAGCAGTGAATCCATTTCTCGAATCAGCTCATCAAAATCGATGACAGTCTCTATGAATTTCCCCTTGCCCGCGTACGCGAGCATTTGGGAGGTCAACCCCGCGGCTTTCTGGGCGCCCGAATCAATTTCCGTGATGGCTGAACGCACGTCGTCCTTCAATTCGGAATCAAGAAGTAGCAGGCTCGTATTTCCGGAGATCTCCATCAGCAAGTTGTTGAAGTCATGAGCGATGCCACCAGCCAAGACGCCGAGGCTTTCAAGCTTTTGGGCTTGCTGAAACTGTGCCTCGAGTATGACTTTTTCTTCCTCGATTCGTCGTCGTCTTCGGTTGACGAAGAAGAGGCCAAGGCCGGTGCCGGCCGCCCCGGTTCCCCATAGCACGAGGGTTATCCAGTGAATTTCCCGCCGGCCACTCATGCGCATGGTGCTAAATTCCCGAACCGCTCTTTCAATCTCGAAAGAGGCCGCGAGTGTTTCTCTGAAAATTACGTCGAACTGCTCATCGATCGCGGTGCCTGCGGAGGAGTCGGCAAGACTCTGGTGTCGAGTTCGTGCAAGACTCTCGAGACTGGTCGATCGCTCCGAGAGTCGTTCGATGAGGACTGGGACCGGGGTGCCTGAGCTGGGCACAAAGCTCAGCAATTGCTTGTCGAGCTCGTACTGTTCCGCTTTAAATTTACTGAGGGCGGCCTCGGCGCGTGCGAAGAGTTCCCAGACTTGTGCGGGCTTGATGTTGGGGTCACCCGTGAGGAGTTCCTCGAACCAGAGGTGGGCCTCGGCGAGATTTTCGCGCACGTGCCCTAGGTGGGTCTGGACCCGACTTTGGGCCTCGACCTCATCCAGCCAGGAGTGGTGCAGATAGAGCAGGGGGCCCAGGGAGATAAGGACAAAAAAGAGAAGTACGGTGGCGAATGGTTGAACTCGCTCATCATCACGCATGGGATATCACCTGACTCCTGCTACTGGAGAAGTATTTTGAAAAAAGTATACGCGGCAAACGCTGCTGCAGTCTGATTGTCGCGGTATGGGTCATCAGAGAGCAGAGGGTCTTTACAAGAATTCTCGTAGAATATTTGGAAAAAGGAGCGGGGAATGCGGCGGGTTCGTGGGCGGAGAGCGCGGCTGCGTGTTCACGACCCCCAGACGCGCGGTCGCCACAGCCTGATTTCCATGGCGTTTCCATCCGCTGCTGGCTGAAGACTGGTCGGGTTCCGCCCAGTGCGGATTGGGCTGGGTTCAGTGGGGTCGCGTCCAGGTGGGCCGGACTCAGTTGGGCAGCGCTCAGGTGGGCAGGGAAGGGGCGAAGCAAGCTTGGGACGATGAGTAGTCTGGGTACCTTGCGTATCGCGTATCCAGTAGCAGCGGCGCCAATGGGACCGCTGGGGGTGGGCCTCCGGCGCGACGAACAGAACCGATGACGTCGAGTCGCGCGGAAATCAACAGATTGGTCTTGCATTGATAGAGTCCCGCCACCACGGAAGAGTGAGTCCGGCTTTCGCGACTCAATTCGAGTCAAATGGGCTTATCGGCAGTCCCAGCCCGAAATGGGAGTAGGATTCTCTGGCGCCGGGCCAAAAATTCTCTAACTATCCAAAAAATATGATTAAAGCTTCTCTTCCAAAATATCTGAGAATGGTCGCACCGCCCGGGCGCCTAGGCGCCGGGGGCCGATGGCTCCTCGGCCTTC
>Ga0310120_10003964_pt1 | contig 10520 bp, 6 predicted proteins | sample CB27_AW_983_MG_FD_203506 | JGI IMG/M metagenome (GOLD analysis project Ga0310120, IMG submission 203506) | Marine microbial communities from Western Arctic Ocean, Canada - CB27_AW_983 | ecosystem: Environmental > Aquatic > Marine > Oceanic | place: Canada: Western Arctic Ocean | collected... | reverse complement strand
GTCACAACCTTCCACATAGGTTCCAAAGAGTCCCGCCTGCTCGATCGCTTGCGGAGCTCCGCTCCCGCGATAGCACTCGGGCCGGTCCCCGGTGATTACAATCAGAGGCCGTTCCTGGTAGTGCGCTTCGATCACGGCTGGCAACAGTTCGGCTGCGGCCGTTCCACTTGTGGTAACCACCGCCACCGGGAGCGACGAGTCACGGACACGGCCCAAAGCAAAAAAGGCCGCACCCCGCTCTTCGAAATGGTTCCATACCTTCGCTCCTCTGCAACGCGCTGCGCCCAACACGAGGGGCACATTCCGGGCCCCTGCACAGACCACGAATTCACGCACCCCGCGTGCAAGACACGCTTCCAGCGCCTGGGCAGCCCCTCCGCTCATTGAGCTAAAACTAGAAGGATTTCCGAATCCCCTGCAAGTCTACGATTGAGTTGTCTGGCCAGCAGGCCTCCAAGTTGTTAACGGAGCTATCTGGCTGGCTCCTCCCCCCACCTATCTTGGTTTCCCAACTGCCGCTGCAATCCTTTATCAACTTATTCACATGGCCAAAAGACAGGCTCCGCAGAAAGACCCCCCTGAAAAAACACAACCTGCCTAGGGTCAACAGTTAACGACTTGATACAATCCTCTCCAACGGATTTGACAAGCAACCCTCCCGGCCCTCAGACCCCGAAAGCGGTGCGCACGGACTCCCGCTTCAAACGCAGTTCCCGCCATTCGTTTACGAGGCGGCTCTCCTCGATCACTCCGCAACCCGAGGGCACTTGCACCTCCTTCCCGCGCCAGGAGATCATGCGGATGGCCACCAAAGCCTCAAAGGCACCTTCGCGCCAGAGGCCAAAGGGAGAGCCAAACCAGGGCGGGCATCCGAGCCGTTGGCGCCAGGCAATCAACTGCGACATGGTTTCCACGGTGCGAGGAAGCGGTCCCAGAGCGGGTGTGGGATGGAGAATCCGCACCAAACGGTTTATCGACTCACGTTCGGTCAGCTCGACGTCGATTCCACTGTGAAAGTGCACGAGCTGACCAAGGTCCATTATTTCCCGGGGATGCCGCGTCGTTGCACCCAGATCGGAGAGCTTGGACAAGAGAGTCTGGGCCACGAACTCATGTTCCCGGATTTCCTTCTCGTCCACCCCGAAAGCCTCACGCTCTTCCAGTCGCGCGGTTCCCGCCAACGCCATGGTATGAAGAGTCCCGACATCCAGCTGGAAGAGCAGCTCTGGACTCAGGCCCACCACACCGTCCTTTCCATCGATCCAGCCATAGGGTCGGAGTGGCCCCACCCCGGTGGCAAGGATCTGGCACAACCCCTCGCAGGTTCCTTTTGCAAGACGTCCTCTCACCGTCACCACCGGGACCGACTTCTCGATCGATCCGCTTCGAATGGCATCTGAGACTTCGGTAAAGATTTCAGCAAACGGGTCAACTTCAGGATCCTCCCACACGATCTCCGGCAGGTCACGGCTCAGGTGATCCGGAACAGCCCCTCTCTCAAGCTGCTCTACCCTGCATGGAACGAACCAAGGCGCCCGAGAGGACAGCGCAAAGTCGTTCCGATAAAAGGCCACGCCATTCGCCGGCGGTTCGGCGAGAGCTTCAAAGGGGCCCTCCCCTACCAGCAGTCCGCCATCGGGAGTTCCGAAGACAGCCAGATTCATGATGAAATGGGCAACTCCCGCACCTAGGCTACAGCGTTCGCGATCAAATCACGGAAACTTGCGGCTTCCAGACTCGCACCGCCCACCAGGGCTCCATCAATGTCCCGCTGGGCCATCAATTCGGCAGAATTGCCGGCCTTGACACTCCCGCCGTACTGAATGCGAGTGGCCGCCGCCACTTCCTCTCCAAATTCTTCCTGGATGAGCGTTCGAACAAAGGCGTGAGCTTCCTGCGCCTGACCAGGGGTGGCTGTCACACCGGTCCCGATGGCCCAGACCGGCTCGTAGGCCACCACCACATCCGCCATGTGCTCCACCGTAAGATCGGCCAGCCCACCACTCACCTGGGTGCGCAACACCTCCTCCAGCTTGCCGCTTTCGCGTTCCTCCAGGGTCTCACCGATACAGAAAATCGGGCGTATGCCGGCAGCAAGAGCCTTCCGGACCTTGGCGTTGATAAACTGATCACTCTCTCCGTAGATCGAGCGCCGTTCACTGTGGCCCAGGATCACGTAGCGGGCACCCACTTCATTGAGCATGCAGGTGGATACTTCCCCGGTGAAGGCTCCCGCATCCTGGTCCGAAACATTCTGGGAGGAAAGGGCCACAACCGAATCTGCCAGCAGGGCGGCGGCAGCCGGGATGGAGACATAGGGAGGGGCGATCACGATGTCACATTTTTCAGAGAGTTCCTCCGCTCCGGGAAGAAAGGCTTCGATGAACTCCACCGTCTCGGCGGGTCCCTTGTTCATCTTCCAGTTCGCCGCAATAATCAGTTTACGTTCCATGATGGTTTCGTTGTTAGACGTCGGTCAGGGCCGCCACACCGGGCAATTCCTTTCCTTCAAGCAGTTCGAGGGAGGCCCCGCCGCCCGTCGAGATGAACGACATGCTGTCGCCCAGATTGTATTTCTTTACTGCGGTCACGGAGTCTCCCCCTCCCACGATGGTAAGGGCTCCCGAATCGGCCACCGCCCGGGCCACCGCCTTCGTCCCTTTCTCGAATGAGTTCAGCTCGAATACACCCATTGGGCCATTCCAGACGATCGTTCCGGCAGCAGAAATTTCAGCGCAAAACTCCTCGATGGCGAGATCACCAATATCGATTCCCTCCCAGTCATTTTCTACCTCACCACCCTCGGCGTATGGCGCAGTCACCTTCGTCTCCGCCCCTTCCTTGAACTCCCGGGTCGTGCGGGTGTCCGCCGGGAGAAGAATTCTCACTCCCTTGGCCTCTGCCTTGGCCAGGATATCGAGAGCCAGTTCCGACTTGTCAGCTTCGAGCAGGCTGTTGCCCATCCTGTGGCCCTGAGCGTGCAGGAAGGTATTGGCCATCGCGCCCCCGATGATGAGGGCATCCGCTTTCTCCAGGAGAGCGGCAATGACCTCGATCTTATCCCTCACCTTGGCCCCTCCCAGAATCACCACGAACGGCCTCTCAGGGCTCTCCAGTTTATCGCAGAGGAATTCGAGCTCGCGCTCAATGAGGAATCCCATCGCACTCTTTTCCACGTGTTGGGTGACCCCCTCGGTCGATCCATGGGCCCGGTGGGCAGTCCCAAAAGCATCGTTCACGAAAACCGACGCATTGCCGGCCAGCGCATTGGCAAACTCCCGATCGTTTGCCTTCTCACCGCCGTGAAACCGGGTGTTCTCCAGGAGGATCACCTCCCCGTTACCCAAAGTAGCGCGCTTGGCCGCCACGTCCGCCCCAATGCAGTCATCCGCGAAAAAGACATCCTGTCCGAGCAACTCCCCAAGCCTTACAGCCACAGGCTTCAGGGAATACTGGGCATCTGGTTCACCCTTAGGACGCCCCAGATGGGAGCAGAGCACAAGTCTGGCCCCGCCTGAGAGGAGGTGCTTGATCGAGGGCAGGGCAGCCTGGATGCGCGTGTCGTCGGTGATTTCTCCGTCCTGCAAGGGGACATTGAAATCAACCCGCATCAGGACCTCCCGGTCCTCGACCCTGAGATCGCGGATACTGAGCTTGGGCATGGAATGAAGCGACTCGCTGTCCGCCGGTTATGACTGCAGGGCCGGTTATCCAGCCAGCAGGCCCATGGCATCAGCCGTCCGGCAGGAATAACCCCACTCGTTATCATACCAGGAACAGATCTTGACCAGGTTGCCCTCCAGGATGGTGGTCAACCCAGCGTCAAAGATCGAGCTGTGAGGATTACCCACAACGTCAGCGAGCACCAGAGGCTCCTCGCTGTATTCCAGCACTCCCTTCATCGCGCCGTCGGCTGCGGCCTTGAAGGCGGCGTTCACTTCCTCGGCGGTCACGGACACTCCATCTTTGAGTTCCGCCACCAAATCGGTGAGCGATCCAGTGGGCGTAGGCACCCGGAAGGCGCCCCCGTTGAGCTTGCCCTGCAACTCGGGGATGACCAGTCCGATGGCCCGGGCGGCTCCGGTGGAAGACGGCACGATACTGACGGCCGCCGAACGGGCACGGCGCAGATCCCCGTGCGGCCCATCGAGGAGGTTCTGGTCCCCGGTGTAACTGTGAATGGTGCTCATGAAACCGCGCTGGATTCCCCAGTTGTCGTGGAGCACCTTGACCATCGGTGCCAGGCAGTTGGTGGTGCAGGAGGCGTTGGAGACGATATGATGCTCGTCCGCATTGTAGAGATTGTCATTAATCCCCAGACACATCGTGAGATCAGGCTCCTTGGCGGGCGCGGAGATCAGGACCTTCCTGGCGCCGGCCTCAAGGTGTTTCCCGGCCCCAGCACGATCGACAAAGAAACCAGTCGACTCAAGAATCACCTCCGCTCCCAGATCCGCCCACGGCAGGGCAGCGGGGTCACGCTCGGCAGAAGCATTGATCCGGTGGCCGTTGATCGTGATCGACTCGTCATCGTGGCTCACCTCGGCATCAAAAATGCCCTGGCTGGAGTCGTACTTGAAGAGATGGACAAGGGTCTTGTTGTCAGTCAAGTCATTGACCGCCACGACCTTATCCAGCTCCCCTTTCTCCGCCAGCCGACGGAGGACCATCCGGCCGATCCGGCCGAACCCATTAATTGCATACTTAGACATAGCGTTGTTGGAATTGTGGCCTGAGTTGAGGCGCGGCAATTAAGCAAGCAGCGCCGAAGTCGTCAATAGTGGCGCGGTGATATTTGCAGGAACCCGGGGAGCCTCCTCCCGATATTTCATTTGCCTCAGAAACTCCAGCCCCGGCCCATCCGGTGTAATCCTCCGGCGTGGAGCACCCTAGCGTGCTTTCTTGACCGCCGGGCCACGGGCGGTCTCCCGCAGGACCACCGCACCAACCGGGCGGGTGGGAGCCTCCCCGTCATTGGTATAAAGGACCACATACGTCCGGTGCTCGGGTCGCTGATTGATCTCCTGGGAAATGACGCGCACCCAGCGTCCGCTCTTATCCTTCACCGAGAGATCCAACGGCACCTTGCTGAAGGCACCCGCCTTCCCTGCACGCAACAGGACCTGGCCTGGTTTGAGCAATCCCTTCTCCGTTCCGAACTTCAATCCGAGTGAATACCTCGACACGTTGACGATCCGAATTCGCCCCGCGGGAAACCCGGTGAGGTCGTCACGCAGCACCATGCCTTTGCAGCCATCGGTCCATTTCCCCTTGGTGGGATCCCGCCAGAGAATTGCCAACCCGGCCGCCATGTTCGGGAACTTGAGATTATACCAGGGTCTCGGCTCCAGTCCCCCGTTCCCCACCGCGTGCAGCGGATGGTTACCCGGATTGACCGACATCACACTTGAGATTTGATTGAGTTTCACCCCTATCGCTTCACCCAACTCGATTCCCTGGGCGTTGGAGAGCTGGAGCCGACCCGGAGGAAGAGCGCCCAGAGGAGGGGCAATCTGCACCCGACGCCCCCCCTGGATCACCTCACGCCAGGGTGGTTCCTGTCCGACGGCAAGAATCCGGAGGGCCCGATCACGCTTTCTCTCGTCCTGGGCCTGCAGAACGGGACTGCCAAAGAGCGAAATGACCACTGCAGCGGCGAGGAATCCAGGAACGGAACGATGGGTATTCATGAGCTGGTAGCGCGGGATTGAAGCACCGGAGCACCATAATGGCAATCTGCCAAATTCAACGCGATGCCGGGGAACACTAACACGTAATCCTTCAATTGCCAAAATCTTCCAACCGCAAGGCCTGTCCCTCCCTCCCGGGCGCAAGGGCAACAGGATCTCTATTCTTCCTGGTCGACAGCCGGTGGAGCATCCTCCCCGCTGTTCTCACTCTCCTCCTCATCGCCCTCCCCGGCCACCACCTTCGCGATGTCCTGCAGCTTCTCGTCACCCCGCAGGGTGACCAGCTTGACCCCCTGCGCATTCCGTCCGGTTTTCCGCACCTCCGAACACCGGATCCGGATGCTCTGCCCACCCGTGGTCATGAGCATCAGTTCGTCGTCTTCCTCCACAGCCATTGCTCCCACCACCTGCCCGGTTTTCCCGGTCACCTTCATGGTGATGATCCCCTTTCCCCCGCGCGTCTGAGCCCGGTATTCACCAAAGGAAGTTCGCTTGCCAATCCCATTCTCGGAGGCGACCAGGAGAGTGCTCTGGTCACTCACCAGTGCCAATCCCACCAGCACATCATTGCCCACCGGCTTGATTCCGGCCACCCCCGCGGCAGAGCGTCCCATGGGACGCGCCTGTTCCTCCCGGAAGCGCAGGCTGAGACCATGACTCGTCACCAGCACGATCTCATCGCTGCCGTTAGTGAGGCGCACATCGATGAGTTCGTTGCCCTCATCAAGCTTGATTGCAATGATGCCGTCCTTGCGGAAGTTCCGGAAGTCGTGGAGCCCGGTTTTCTTCACCTTGCCGGTGCGGGTGGCGAAGAGCACGAAGCCGGCGTCCTCGCCGAAAGTGACATCGTCGCCTTCCTCGTCGGTGCGACGTTCGAGACGCAGCATGGCCGCGATCGACTCCTCAGGCTGCAGGTTCAGCACGTTCTTGATGCTTCGCCCTTTGGAGGCCCGGGAGCCCTCCGGAAGCTCGTAGACCCGCTCCACGTAGACCCGTCCCGTATTTGTGAAGAACATCAGGTAATCGTGTGCCTGCGCGCTGAAGAGGTGCTCCACGAAGTCATCGTCATCCTCGTTGGAACCACGCGTTTCCATTCCCCGGACTCCCTTTCCCCCGCGGCCCTGCAGGCGATATTCGCTGGCGGACGTCCGCTTCACATAGCCACGGTGGCTGAGCGTGCAGATCATGCTCTCATTGGCGATGAGATCCTCGATCGCGATCTCGCCTTCATCCGGAAGGATCTCGCACTTGCGCGGATTCCCGAACTTCTCCTTCACCGCCAGGAGCTCGTCCTTGATGATCCCAAGCACCCGCGCCTCCTTGGCCAGGATATCCATGAGGTCCTTGATCTCCTCGATGACCCCGTCGTAGTCATTCTTGATCTTTTCACGTTCAAGCGCCACCAATTGATAGAGGCGCAGTTCGAGGATGGCATTCACCTGCCGGTCAGTGAACACATAGTCGTCGCCCTGCAGGCTCGGTTGATCGCGAATGAGCACGCCCAGACTTTCGGCCGCCTCCCGCTTGAACCTATAGCCCCGCACTTTTTCACGCGCCTCGTCGCGACTTTTCGAGTTGCGGATCATCCCGATGAAATCGTCCAGACAACCCAGGGCCAGGAGGAGCGCTTCCAGGGTTTCCGCGCGGTCTTCGGCTTTTTCAAGCAGGTAGCGCGTGCGGCGAACCACCACCTCCCGCCGATGCTCAATGTAACAATCGAGCGCCTCTTTCAACGAAAGCAGCTTCGGCCGGCGCTCGTGAATGGCGAGCATGTTCATGCTGAACGATGTCTCCATCGCGGTGAGCTTGTAGATCTGGTTGACCAGAACCTGGGGCCGTGCGTCTCGCTTCAGGGTGATCTCAATACGCGTATTTTCGTCGGTGAGATCCCGCATCCCCGAGATCCCGGTCAGGATCTTCTGGTTCACCAGCTCCGCGATCCGCTGCTGGAGGGTGGCGCGGTTCACGCCATAGGGCACTTCCGTGATCATGATGATGGCGGTGCCGCTCTCCTTTTCGTCCACCTCCATTTTGCCTCGCATCTTGACCGACCCACGACCGGTGGCGAAGTAACTCTCAATTCCCTTCACGCCGCGAATCTCGCAAGCCACCGGGAAGTCGGGGCCCTTCACATGCTGCATTAATTCGGGCAACGTGATCTCGGGATTGTCGATCTGGGCACAGAGGGCATCCACGATCTCACCCAGGTTGTGGGGCGGGATGTTTGTGGCCATCCCCACCGCGATTCCGGTCCCCCCGTTAACCAGGAGATTGGGAAAGGCCGCTGGAAAGACCGTCGGTTCCGTGGTGGTTTCGTCGTAATTGGGAACGAAGTCGACCGTCCGTTTATCGAGGTCGGCCATCATAGCCATCCCAAGATGCGTCAGACGCGCCTCGGTATACCGCATGGCGGCTGGCGGATCAGCTTCGGGAGATCCGAAATTCCCCTGCCCATCCACCAGGATCTCTCTCATGGACCAGTCCTGGGCCATGTTGACAAGGGTGGGATAGATCACCGCTTCCCCGTGGGGGTGGTAGTTACCAGAGGTGTCACCGCAGATCTTGGCGCATTTCCGGTGGGCCTTGTTGGGCGCCAGGGCCAGGTCGTTCATCGCATAGAGGATGCGGCGCTGGGACGGTTTCAGGCCGTCCCTGACATCGGGCAGGGCACGCGAAACGATCACCGACATCGAGTAGTCCAGAAAGGACTTGGATAGCTCGTCGGCGACGCTGATCGGCTTGATATCGTCTTCTGAGGACATGGGATTCTACTGCCTGCTGATTCTCTAAACGTCTAGGTTCCGGACATTCAGCGCATTATCCTCGATGAAGCGCTTGCGCGGTTCGACCACATCGCCCATCAGGGTATTGAGCATACGATCCGCCTCCTCATCGTTTTCCTCGTCGTAACGAACGCGGAGCAACTGGCGGGTGTCCGGATCCATGGTCGTGCTGTAGAGCTCCTTGGCATTCATTTCACCAAGGCCCTTGAAGCGTTTGATGATCACACCGCGGCGCCCGATCTCGAGCACCTTGTCGAGGATTTCCGGGACGGAGAAGAGTGGAGCCACCGTCTCCTTCTCACCCTCCCCTTCCACGATCTCGTAGAGCGGCTGATCCATGGAAAAGAAGTTCTCCGTGTTGATCCCAGCCTCCTCAAGACGCTCAAGGAGCTTGGCCACGGCGTGGCTCTCGTGCAGTTCGTAGCGGACCGCCCGCCGCGAGATCGTGTTGCCGTTTGAGGCCGCGATTTCCTCTTCCTCCTCCGCGGAAAGCTCCCCAAAGAGCCGCAGGTCACGATTGGAGTCCGAAAAGACGCGCAGGCCGGACTCACTTGCAAAGTAGTGAATGGTCTCCTCGTTTCCTTCCCGCACCCGCACCATGTATTCAGGGAGATGCCCTTCCTCCCGGGCGGCCAGGTAGTCGGCGAAGTTTCCTCCGTTACCCTCGATACTGCTCGAGTAGCGGGAGAGAATGGAGAGCGTGTCGAGAATCTCCTTGAGCGAATCCGCCTCGATGACTGCCTCTCCACCCGCCGGACGCAACTGAACGTCGTCGGCACCCAGGTCAATGAGGATCTTGTTCAACTCCCCATCGTCCTGCACATACTCCTTTCGCTTCTTGCGCGTCACAAGGTAGAGAGGAGGTTGGGCGATATAGAGGAACCCTTGCTTCACCAGTTCCGGCATCTGGCGACAGAAGAAGGTGAGCAGGAGGGTGCGGATGTGGGATCCGTCCACGTCGGCATCGGTCATGATGATGACCTTGTGGTAGCGCACCTTCTCGATATTGAAGGCGCCTTCCTGGTCACCGTCCCCGATACCCGCCCCGATGGCGGTGATCATGCTCTGGATTTCCTTGTTCTGGAGTGCCTTATGCAGGCGGGCCTTCTCCACGTTGATGAGTTTGCCCCGCAAGGGCAGGATGGCCTGGGTCCGTCGATCACGGCCCTGCTTGGCCGAGCCTCCGGCAGAATCACCCTCCACGATATAAAGTTCACTCCTGGCCGGGTCCCGCTCGGAACAGTCGGCCAGCTTGCCGGGCAGCCCACCGCCCGAGAGCGCCGACTTGCGTACGGTCTCCCGCGCCTTGCGCGCCGCCTCCCGCGCCCGCGCCGCATTGGCCGCCTTCTCGATCACGGTCTTGGCGATGGAAGGATTCTCATCGAAGTAGGTCTGCAGCCCCTCATAGACGATGGAGCTTACAACCCCTTCAATCTCGGTATTGACCAGCTTGTCCTTGGTCTGCGAGCTGAAACGAGGATCGGGCAGTTTTACCGAGATCACCGCTACCAGTCCTTCCCGCACGTCATCACCGCTCAGGGAGGGATCCTTCTCCTTGAGAATCTTGTTCCCCTTGGCGTACTGGTTGATGGACCGGGTGAGGGCGGTCCGGAAACCGGTCAGGTGGGTGCCTCCGTCGGTATTGGAAATGGAGTTGGCAAAACACAGTATCTGGTCGTTGTAGCTGTCGTTGTACTGCAGCACAACATCCACAAAGACGTCGTCCTTGGTCACCTTCCCGTCGTAATCCACCTCGATCTTCCGCCTCCCCCGCAGAGCAATGGGATCGGGATGAACGAGGGTCTTGTTTTCCCCGAGCTGGATGACGAATTCCTCGATTCCACGGGCGTAGAAAAAGGTCGTTGAGTCAGCACTCTCAGGGCGCTCGTCAACGAGATCGATGGTCAGCCCCGGATTCAGGAAGGCCAGTTCGCGCAACCGGGTCCCCAGTCGGTTGAACTTGAACTCAATGGTGTCGACAAAGATGGTGGCATCGGGAAAAAAGGTGACGAGTGTGCCGGTCAGATCCGGATCCACCTCCCCGACG
>Ga0310120_10003962_pt1 | contig 10524 bp, 9 predicted proteins | sample CB27_AW_983_MG_FD_203506 | JGI IMG/M metagenome (GOLD analysis project Ga0310120, IMG submission 203506) | Marine microbial communities from Western Arctic Ocean, Canada - CB27_AW_983 | ecosystem: Environmental > Aquatic > Marine > Oceanic | place: Canada: Western Arctic Ocean | collected... | reverse complement strand
TCCCTGGGCCACCTATACCGAACCCGAAGTAGCCCATGTCGGGCTGTATGAAAAGGATCTGGAGGATCGCAACATAGCGTACGCCACTTTCATCCGAGAGTTTTCCGATGTGGATCGTGCAATTGTGGATGGCGAGGGCGAGGGCTTTGTCAAGATCCATGTCAAGAAGGGCACGGACGAAATTGTCGGGGCAACTATCGTGGGCAGTCACGCCGGCGACATGATCAGCGAAATCACGGTGGCCATGCAAAGTGGAATGGGACTAAGTAAGCTGGCCAGCGTCATCCATCCCTATCCCACGGTGGCCGAAGCGATTCGCCAGTGTGGTGATGCTTACAACCGGGCACGCCTGACCCCTACGATCAGAAGCATCTTCGACCGCCTCATGGCGATGCGACGGTAGTGCAAACAAGCCCGCTCGGCAACAAATGATCGTAGAGAAAAGGCACGAAAGCGAGCTATCCGGATTTCTAGGGGAAATGTTGTGCTGTTCGCTAAGCTGAAACTTCATGTGGTTGCTACGGTCGGTGGACGTGGATTCGGTCTCCAGGCCGAAGTCTTCCGCTTTCGAGCCATTTGGCTCGAAAGCAGGGCGGCCTGGAGACCGCCGCCACATCCTTCGACTGAAGTTTCTTTCCTGTACTATCCGGCGCAGCCGGAGGCAGGGCCAAGCTGAAAAGAAGGAGATTAGATGAAAGCGTCAGACTTGTTTGTCAAGTGCCTTGAAACAGAAGGAATCGAGTACATTTTCGGGGTACCAGGGGAAGAAAATGCAGACTTCATGATGTCTCTGGAACAGTCGAAGCAGATCCGCTTCGTCCTTTGCCGACACGAGCAAGGGGCCTCATTCATGGCGGAGATCTACGGTCGGCTTACCGGCAATCCCGCCGGCGCCCTCGGCACCCTGGGCCCGGGAGCAACCAACCTGATCACTGGCGTAGCCGATGCCAACATGGACAGGGCCCCAATGCTGGTGCTGACGGGCCAGGGAGATTCGCAAAGACTGCACAAAGAATCCCATCAGGTTATGGATGTGGTTGCCATGTTTAGTCCGGTCACCAAATGGGCCCAGTCGGTGCTTCATCCGAACAACATTCCCGAGATCGTCAGAAAGGCCGTCCGTCTGGCCCGCACCGAAAAACCGGGGGCTTGCCACATCGAACTGCCCGAGGATATCGCCCAGTCGGAGGCAACCAGTGAGCCCATTGAGCCGCGTAGATTTCGACGCGCCGTGCCCGCTGACAAAATCGTGGACCAGGCCTGGCACATCATCCGGCAAGCCAAACATCCCATCATTCTGGCGGGAAACGGAACCATCCGTAGACGCGCCACCAAACAGCTCCGCAGATTCGTGGAGAAGACCGGAATCGGAGTCGTCAGCACCTTCATGGCTAAGGGCTGCGTGGACAAGGACAATGAAGCCTGTGCCTATACGGTGGGCCTGCAGTCCAGAGATTATCCCAAGGCCGCTATTGAGGAGTCCGACGTCGTGATCTCACTGGGATACGACATGGTGGAGTATCACCCACGCCTATGGAACTCAGACGGTGCACGAAAGATTGTCCACATTGATTTCATACCCTCCGAAATCGACGAGAACTATCCCATCGATGCGGAAGTCATCGGCGATCTGGCACACACCTTGTGGATGCTGAATGAGCGCGTGGACGCCGGTGGTGCTGAGGATCTGGCATTCGATCATGCTCATACCCGCGGAGCGCGAGCCGGCATGAACCGGGATTTTGAAGCGCACAAGGACGATGATACGAAAGGATTGATCCGGCCGCAAAAGGCCCTCTGGGATATCCGTCAGGTGATGGGTCCACACGATGTACTTCTCTCGGATGTGGGCGCACACAAGATGTGGATTGCTCGCTACTATCAGTGCCATGAGCCGAATACCTGCCTGATCCCAAACGGATTCTGCTCGATGGGCTTCGCTCTTCCCGGTGCCATCGCTGCAAACCTGGTTCACCCAGACCGTCGGGTCCTGGCTGTGTGTGGTGATGCAGGATTCTTGATGAACGTACAGGAGATGGAAACCGCCAAGAGATTGAACTCCAATATTGTAGTTGTGGTCTGGGAAGACCACGCCTACGGCCTCATCGCCTGGAAGCAGCTGACCCATTTTGGCCGTCACACCGACTTGAGTTTCTCGAATCCCGACTGGATGCAGTTGGCTCAGGCTTTCAGTTGGAACGGATTCCGATGCAACAACAGCCGAGACCTAAAGGCAACCCTGGAAGCCTCCTTTGATGCCGAGGGTCCTTCCCTGGTCGTGATCCCCATCGACTACCGAGAGAACGAGCTCCTGACCGAGAGGCTGGGGAACATTGATGGTGCGATATGACACCCGGTCAAACCTGAACGGAGGCGATTCGATGACAGACCATTTCCCCATGTTGGTACCGGATGCGACGTCGGACGGCGGCGAGCTCGCAGTCAAAGCACCCTACGATGGCTCGGTTATCGCCACCGTAACGGCCGCCGACCGAGGGGCCATCGAGAAAGCCCATGCAAGCGCCTTCGGTCTTTTCGGAGAACGATCACGCTAGCTGAAGCTCCGCCAGCGGATTGAGATTCTCTCCAGAACCGCTGATATCATGAGCCAGCGGGCCGAGGAATTGGCCATCGAGTCCGCTCGCGAGGGAGGCAAACCTTTGACCGACTCCCGCGTGGAAGTGGCTCGAGCCATCGATGGGGTCAAGAGCTGTAATGAATTCTTGCGTACCGAAGGTGGCGACGAGATCCCGATGAACTTGAACGCCGCCTCAGAAGGGCGCGTTGCCTTTACTCGTCGGGAGCCCATAGGGGTGGTGGTGGCGATCAGCGCCTTCAACCATCCCCTGAACCTGATCGTGCACCAGGTCGGGCCTGCCGTCGCAGTCGGCTGTCCGGTTATCGTCAAACCGGCGGAGGACACACCGCTATCCTGCTTTCGTTTCGTTTAGATTCTTCGTGAGGCGGGCCTACCCGAGGACTGGTGTCAGGGCCGGCTATTACGTCTACATCCAGCTGGAACCGATTTGCGCGATCTGCCGCCGCCCGGTGTGCACAAAGCTACTTTCTATAGCATCGTTCTGGAGGATGAGAGCTCCATCGAGGTATGCTGTCCTCGCTGCGGCCTCCACTTCCAGCGGGGTCGCCGGGACGTGGTCGATGCCCGGGTCGCTGACTTCTCTACGGGTGAGCGCTTTCCAGCTGATGAGGCCCACTATGTGGAGAATAGTTCGGTTCATCTCTGCTGCGAGACGGACCAGATGCAAGAAGATCGCTCCGGAACGCAATACACCCTGTCCTGGGATCGGTGTCTACCGAGTCTGGTTGCCTTCAGGAATCGGGATCGGGCAATGGAATTCTCGCGTCAGCGAGGCGGTCTCATCAAAACCTATGCTCAGTTGCTGCAGGACCTGGAAAGAGAGTCCTATTGAAACTCCCCGTAGCAGTGTAGGATCCCAGTGGAAGTACAAACGGGTCGCCTCGGACCAGCCGGGTGCGTCGTGCGACTCATAGCGATACGTGGAGTAAGGGAGATCAAGTCATGACAACACTTGGCAGTGGTGATTTCGTCTACGAGGAGTTGGCTGATTGGGCCAAATTCCCCGATGGGTGGGGCTCTAAAGAGGTCATCGATGTGGTGGTCGACGCACAAGACCGGGTCTATGCCTTCGATCGAGGTGACCATCCACTGACCGTTTTCGAAGCAGACGGAACCCTGGTTACGTCCTGGGGTGAAGGAGGCTTTACCCGTCCCCACGGTGTGACCATACGCAATGAGGCCGGTTACGGAGAAGTTATCTACTGTGTCGATGACGATGGGCATTGGATCGGAAAGTTCACGCTAGCGGGCGAACTGTTGATGTCTATCGGTCGCCGCGACGAGCCGGCGCCTCCTCAAAGTGGGAAGCCATTCAATCGTCCCACCAAGGTCGCCTTCGATCCCAAGACTGACGATCTCTACATCACCGATGGGTACGGAAATGCCCGAGTCCACAAGTACAGCACCGAGGGCGAACATCTGTTTTCGTGGGGAGACTATGGGACCGATCCTGGCCAATTCAACCTTCCTCACAGCGTCTGCACTGATACTCAGGGCCGGGTCTACATTGCCGACCGGGAAAACCACCGAATCCAGATTTTCGATGATCAAGGCAACTATCTGGAGCAGTGGAACAACCTGCATCGCCCGTGTGGCCTGCACATTAGAGACGACCTGGTCTACGTTGGCCAATTGAAAACGGAGCAAACCGTCAACAGCGATTACCCCAACATTGGGGCTTGCGTCACCATTCACGACTTGAGCGGGCGGCGCCTGGCCCAGTTAGGCGACATCCGCCCAGGCGAGGGACCAGGCCAGTTCATCGCCCCACACGGTCTGGCAGTCGATTCTCGTGGGGATATCTATGTGGGGGAAGTCTCTTGGACGATCCTCGGCAAGACACGTCCGGTACGTAGTTTCCGGAAATTGCTCAGAGTCTAGGTCACCAGAAGTCCCCTCGAACCTTTTTTTCGGAAGCCGCTTTGGGAAAGCTGAGATGAAGACGAAAACCTATGGGGGATTCCAGACGGCAAACAAATACCTTGAGGACGAGAATACCCTCAACTCCGCTTTTGATCGGCAGGGCTATCTCTTCTTACGCAGTGTCCTGGATACTGCCGAGGTCCGGACAGTGAGAGACGACTTCGTCCAGGAGTTGCAGCAGCAGGGCTTCGTGAATCCCGGCTGCTCCGACCCTATCTGGTCAGGCAAGGACCTGGCCGAGATCGAAGACGACCGACTCTACGCACTCGACTACTACGCCAAACTACTCGACACAAGTACCACGCAGGAGCTCTTCGAGAGGCTGTTCGGAGAGCCCGTCTATACCTTCCGTTCATGTACTCTCAGATACACGGTGCAAAAGGACGAGATTCACGGCTCCCCTCCTCACCAGGATCACGTCTACATCCGACACACAACCGACTTCCGCACCTTCTGGATACCCTTGATGGAGATTGATAGGAACATGGGTGGACTGGCCCTCGCCGAGGGCTCTCATAAGTTGGGCTTACGCGAGCACGTCGAACAGGACGTCTATTCCTATGTCCTCAAAGGGAGGAGGCAAAAAGGAGTGGCCCTGGAGGCGATAGCCGAACCCTGGCTCACGGCCACCTACCGGCCCGGCGACATCCTCATGTTCCATCCCCACCTGCTCCACTGGGGGACACCCAACCGTTCGAATAAAATCCGGCTGTCCGTCGACGTCCGAGTCCAACCAGCCTCGTCACCGAGATCGCCGCAGGTGCAGACGACTGTACTGGAACAACGACAGTTCAGGACGGATGCGCTGGAAGCCGCCACCCTGGAAGGGGTGAATCCCGAGATGCTCGAGACACTAGTCGTCGAGATGATCGCACGAGGGTCCAGCCCTGACAGGGCCGGGGTCAGGGAGTTGTTAGCCGAACTCAGCCGAGAGTAGTATGACTGAGCTGGAACTTCAAGGATTCGTCGCAGGTCTCCTGTCCTCCGAAGGTGCCGCCAACGGGTGAACTACCAGCGTTACGAAGCCAAGTCCGACAGAGCCGCGAACGACTTGAGCCGTTAGCAACATGAGGCCAAGTTCCGAGGAGAGAGTCGGACAACAGCAAGATCTCTGTTGGCACCGAATGGTCTCTTTCTAGAGCGGGGCAAAAAGAACGTAACCCAATGATTCCAATATGCTTGTGGCGTACTACAGGGAATTGTGTAGAAACCGGGATTCGAATGCCAACTCTTTCTCGAATGATCCAGCGCAGCCGGTGGCCGGGCTAACCTAAAACTTCATTTGGCCAGGAGATCATGCAGGTGCCGCCAAATGACAGAGACGTGACCGACGATCGACAGGAAGCGGACACGCGCCCCGCTCCGGACGGCGTAATAACACCGGCGATGGACCGTCACAACGGTCGAATCGTGATCCTGTCAGCCTTCCTGCACTACTTGGCTGCTCCGGTCATCTATGTGGGCATCGTCCAGGCGGCCCTGTGCGACCGTCTGGGAGCCAGCGTCACGGTGTCCAACCTGCCTAGCTCAGGCTACCTCCTGGCCTCAGTGGCACCCATCCTCCTCTCCTGGATCGTCCCCCATCGACGGGTGAGAGCCACCGTGGTGACAGCCTCGCTGCTGACCGGCCTGGTCCTGTTCCTGGTCCTGCTGATATTGCTCTTCCCATTCCAGGACTCGACGCGTCTTTGGGTCGTCGTCGTCGCAGCGCTGGCTCAGGGACTCTCCTCCAACGTCGCCCATGTCTATTCGTTTCAGTGCATGAAGCGTGGAACCACCACGGAGGGTCGAGCCCGCGCTCTCAAGTGGGCCTTTTCCCTGTCTCCCCTGGCAGGCGTGGTAGGCTCTTTCTGGGCCCAATACGTCCTGGGCGGAGGAATCGAAAACCTCCTCTTTCCTCACGATTTCGCAATCCTCTACCTGACGGGAATCCCCTGTATGGTGGCAATCGCGATCCTCAACAGCCGCTACCAGATGGTAGCTGTCAAAGAGGAAAGCCAACCGCCCCTGTTGCCATATCTCTGGAGAAGTATCCGATCCTACTGGAGCGTGCGCATTCTGCTGATAGCCTGGTTTGCCTATCTCTTCTGGTATCTGACCCTCAATGCCATGCCCAACCTTACTCTCTATGCCCGAGAGGCTCTAGGGAGGGAGCCCCAGGAGCTGTCGGGTTGGATGATGGCTCTGCGCTTCGGGTTCAAATGTCTGGGAGGACTCCTGCTGGGAATCATCAGCGTCCGGTGGGGGGGCCGTGCCCCTCTTTTTGCCTGTGTCGGATTGGTGGGAGCCGCCGTTCTCTGGGCATGGCTCGTTCCGGGACATCTCTATCTTCTGGCATTCGGCATCATGGGGGCTGGCGAGTTGGGTGGTGTATATTTCCCCAATTACATCATCAGCATCTCATCGGCAGCAGCGGCCACCCGCAATCTGGCCATCCACTCCCTGGTGTCTCCCTTGAGCAGCATTGGACCGGCCCTGCACGGTGGCCTAGCCGATCTGTATGGCTTTCCAGCCAGCTTCAGTTTTGGTCTGACGGCCTCGATCCTCGCCCTGATCCTGGTTCTAGGACTCTCTTCCAAACCAACATCGGAGATGGCCAAGTGAAAAGAAACCTGTCGCCAACACTTTTATTTCTTTCCAGTCTAGCCCTCTATTCGCTCGAAATCTGGGCGGGAGACTCAAAGACCTGGACAACGTCCAGCTTTCTGGACCTGGTGGACGGCAGCTTCGCCGACGGCGGTGTCAACACCTACGTCGCCGCGGACGGCAGCGTACGACTCATCAATGTCTGGGATCTCAACGATGACGGGAACCTGGACGTGGTCTTCCCAAGCGACCATGCCCGGAGTGACAAGGTGGATCTCTTCATCTACTGGGGTAAGGGCGGATTTGAGCCGAGTCGACGCCTTCGTCTACCTACCGATGGGGCTAAGTCGGGGACTGCGGCAGACCTCAACGGGGACGGATTCACGGACCTGATTGTGGTTAATCGCTCCAACTACACCCGGACCGACCTGGACTCCTACATCTACTGGGGAGCAGATAGCGGCTTTGATCCCTCTCGCCGCAGTAGCCTTCCTACTCAGGGTGGCGAAGCCGTGGCGGCGGCAGACCTGAACCGGGATGGACATCCCGAACTGGTCTTCGCCAACAGCGGGTTGAGCTTCCATATGGGGGTGGATCGTTTTCAGAAATCCTACATTTATTGGGGGGCAGCCGACGGCTACAAAACAACGAGAAGGAGCTCTCTGAGGACGATTTATGCCCGCGACGTGGAGATCGCGGATCTGAACCAGGACGGCTTGGCAGAAGTTGTCTTCGCCATGGAGGGAAACGAAGTGGGCGAAGGAGGAGCTCTTATCTACTGGGGGAGTGCCCAGAAGGACAACCCCTTCGGTACCAGCACCTTCCTGCCCGGGGAACGCAGTTCGGGACTTGCGCTTGGAGACCTGGACGGTGATGCAATCCCGGAGATTGTGCTGGCCAATTCTCGTCGTGTGGGAGCTCGTGAGTTTGATCAGTACGAGATCGTGGAGACAGTGGCCATCGACTCTTTCGTCTACCGAGGCTCGGCCCGAGGGTACAGCCCGGCTAAGAAAACTCGTCTCCCCACGGTAGATGCCCAGGCGGCAGCGGTGGGAGATCTCAACCAAGATGGTCAGCCCGATGTGTTCTTTGCCAACGCACAAGGGGGAGCTTCTTATATCTATTGGGGCCGCTCCGGGGAATTCCGCGCCAACTGGAGGACGGCAATCCCTACGCGAAGCGCCTCCGACTGCGCCATCGATGACCTCAACGACGACGGCCATCCCGATCTAGCCATCGCCCACTATACTGACGGTCAACTCCACAAGCCTCCCGAACGAGGCATCACCTATACCACCGAGTCCTATATCTACTGGGGCGGGCCAAAGGGACTGGACACCCAACGCAGAAGCGAACTTCCCACCTGGGGAGCCACCGGAGTGCTCTCCGCAGACCTGAACCGAGACGGCGAGAAAGACGTCGTCTTCTTCAACAAGCGGGACGGAGTGGCTCCTACTCCAGCCTATATCTACTGGGGAGACGAGCGCGGCCACTTCGATCCTCAGCGGCGGAAGGAGCTGCCCAGAGGGGGAGGATCGTACACGGCTTCGGACCTCGACCAGGACGGCCACGTGGATCTGTTCTTGCCGTCGGTCCTCTATTGGGGTGGAGCCCAGGGTTATTCCACGCGGAATGAGACCATTCTCTCAGCCAATGGTAGGGCGGCACGGGCAGCAGACCTCAACCGGGACGGCTATCTGGATCTGGCTTTGGCCGAGTGGAGTCCAGGTTCCCGAGAGACCCATGTGTACTGGGGAGGGCCCGGCGACTTCACCAATGCAAATCGGTCAGCTCTTCCGGCGACGGATCTCAGAGATCTTACCCTGGCTGATCTGGACCGCAACGGCTGGGTCGATCTGGTCTTCGCGGTCATCAGCAAGCAGATCCTCATCTTCTGGAATAGCTCCTCTGGTTTCGATCCCCGGAAGAGCACACGATTGCCAGTGAGAGGGGCTGTCTCGGTAGATGTAGCCGACCTGGACAACAACGGTCATCTGGACCTGATTGCCACCAATCTCTTTGACCTTGATGCACCCCAGGAAGTGGTACATACCAAGGACGGACTTCCTCTGATCTATGGAGGATCTCCGCGGGGTGACGCCTTTATCTACTGGGGCGGAAAGGATCCTGCGCAACCCTACTCGGAGCGCCATCGGTTAATTCTTCCGGCGCTTGGACCAGTGAAGTCGGCAGCGGCGGATCTGAACCAGGACGGGCACCTCGACTTGATACTCAGCAGCTATCACGGCGGAGACACCCGCAGTAATCCTTCCTATATTTACTGGAATGCTGCCAGTGGCTTCGCACCCGACAGAGTGACCCGAATCCCCTCCGACTCGGCCTCCGGAATTCTGGCGACGGACTTTGACCGTGACGGTCATCTGGACTTGTTCCTCCAGTGTCATCAGAAAAATGGAAACCACCGCACCGACTCCTTCCTCTACTGGGGAGGACCCAATGGCTATTCGGCGAAACGGCGCACCACCCTGCCCTCTCGGGGTCCCCACGGCTTCACCGGAGTAGACATTGGCCAGGTTTACGATCGGAGCGATCGCTACGATTATCTCTCCCCGGTCTTTGATGCGGGTCGGGAGGTACGACTGCAAGGGCTGCGCTGGAACGGTCGAACACCCCATCGCACGGCAATCGAGTTCCAGCTGAGGGTGGCCCCGACTCGAAAGCAACTAAAGGCAGCTCCCTGGCAAGGTCCGTCGGGTCCAGGATCCTACTACAAAGAGTCGGGGACGCCGCTGGCCGACTTATCTGGTGATGCTCGCTGGATCCAGTACAAAGCCACACTGGTGAGTCCGCAGTCGTCCAACTCCCCGGTCCTGGAATCGGTCTCGGTTGAGTACGAGGAGTAGAAAGAGTAGAACGCAAGAGATCGCACTGTTGATCCTCGGTTTTCGAATCTCATGTCGGCGAGTCCCCTTGGTACCGACCGCCACCCGGGTTTTTCGCGAGCTGTAATCGAGGTCAATCCCGACGGGATTGTGGCATCTGACCCAGGGTTTCCGAACTCTGGGTCAGCGGAACATGGTCTGTGAGTCAACCCTGAAAGCGGTTGCGCCACCGCTGAACCCATGAAGAGACAGCTCTATTCGAATCGTGTAGCTCCCGATTCATAGGCAACAATTTCTCCCGGGCACATGGGTTACACTTTTGGAGTCTTGGAGTTTCATTCTTCGGTGGGTGTATCTCGTCGTAGAAGCGGTGGGAACGGTGGAAAAACTCGACGCCAAGAGTCGTCTGCTTGATGTCTCCGTTTTTCCACGGTTTCCACAGCGCGCCAGTTTCCACGGCTTTGCGGGTCATTTTTCTTTAGAGCTCCTCAGATCGTGTGGCAGGCTTTTGTTTCAATCGTTCGGCAGGGAGCACCCTTCCCAGCCGTTCATCGAACAGACCGAGCTCCAGGT
>Ga0310120_10003961_pt1 | contig 10525 bp, 10 predicted proteins | sample CB27_AW_983_MG_FD_203506 | JGI IMG/M metagenome (GOLD analysis project Ga0310120, IMG submission 203506) | Marine microbial communities from Western Arctic Ocean, Canada - CB27_AW_983 | ecosystem: Environmental > Aquatic > Marine > Oceanic | place: Canada: Western Arctic Ocean | collected... | reverse complement strand
CTCCCCGGCGAAAAAAGGACTCCACCCCTGATTTCGCCTTAGGGGCTCGCCGGCGTCGTCCGAACGGGCACCCAGCGGAAGTTTCGCAACCCGCCAATTCGACTAGAATCCCTGCTCAGCCGCAGGGAGTCCAGAGCTTCCTCACCATTGATCTCGGCACATCAGCTGAAAAGCCTCAAAAGCCGCCTGTCCCGATAAAACCGGCGGACACGAACCACACACTTGACAACACCTGACAGGATATCCGAAAGATGAGTACTTTTCTGGAGCGGCGCGAACTGGGAAGAACCGGGATGTATACCAGCCGGCTCGGAATCGGATCGAGTTTCGGGGCGTCAACCCGAGTCATCGAAGACGCATTCCACCGGGGCATCAACTATTTGTACTGGGGAACAATTCGCCGTCCCGCATTTGGTCGAGCCATTCGCAACCTGGCCAAGACTCACCGGGACGAGTTGATTCTGACGGTCCAGTCCTACTCCCGGCTGCCTAGCCTCATCGCACCCTCGGTGGAATTGGCACTCAGGCGCGCAGGCCTAGAATATTTCGACTTCCTCCTACTGGGGGCTCGAAATCAAATCCCATCCGACGACTACATCGAAGCCTTCGAGCGGCTCCGCGATCAGGGAAAGCTCCGCTTTCTGTCGCTGAGCAGCCACAATCGGCCGCTTCTACCCGAATTCCTGGAAGCCGACACTCAAGGGCTGAGTCCCTATGAGGTGTTGATGCTGCGCTACAACGCGGTGCACCGTGGGGCAGAGTCCGAGGTATTCCCCTACGTCCCTGGGGAGGGAGGGCCGGGCATCATCGCCTATACGGCGACCCGTTGGGGTCACCTCCTCGACCCCGCCAAAATGCCTCCGGGTGAACATCCGGTAGCCGCCCGGGACTGTTATCGATTCGCTCTCTCCCACCCGGCGGTGGACATGGTCCTATGCGGGCCAGCCAATGCCGAGCAGATGAACGAGGCCCTTTCGGCCTTGGAAGCCGGGCCCCTAGCGGAAGACGAGCGCCAGCGACTCGAAAAGATCGGCGACTGGGTCTACAAAAAATTTCGCCCGCTCCATGCGGACGCAGGAGAGAACCGAAAAAGCCGATAAGGAAATCAGACCGGCCCGCTTTTCCGGCCCGTTAACCTCAGCCAAACGGACCTCATGCATTCACTCTCGATTCCCTATGCTTCCCCAGTGCTGAACACATTTGTCTGCCTGAGTCTGGCCCTGCTCACTGTGTCATTCGAGCCAGCCGTCGCCCGAAGCGCCGAAGCTGTACCCGGGCTCAACGAGGTGCCACTCTCCAAACTCCTCGAGGTCATGATCGTCGACCGTAGCCTGCTCGCCTTCGATGCACGCGGGGGGGGACAAATCCGTGAACCACTGAGACTGGACGAACGCGTCCTCTGGCATGGATCCAAAGGAGAAGTCGGAGCAGTACTGACCGACCAGCGGATCCTGGCCGTCGGAGTCGGTTCAGCCGCATGGAGGGTCGTCGAACTCGGGCTTCGCGAGGATGCTCCTCTCGAAGCAATGTTGGGGGATCGCGTGGTCCTTGTGGTCACAAAGCGACGTGCCATTGGCTTCGGGGGGCAGCCCATCCGGCTGTCCGAGCAGGCCCTGGGGATTCAAGAATCGGTGCTGGCCCGGCGTATCGGCGAGAACGTAGGCGTCGTCATCACGGACCGCCGCGCACTGGGACTCTCGCCTTATCAGCCCGGGTTCGCCGGAATCAAACTCTGGATTCGCGAGAGCATCGAATCTGTGAGCGCCGCAGCCAACCTTGCCACGCTCCGCAGCAATCGACGAATCCTAATCTTTCGCTCTTCAACTCGGAGTTGGGAAGAACGACGACTCGACCTGCCCACAAAATCTTCAGTGCCCAACAAGGGTGGCTGAAAATTCCAGCGCCCACTCCGGGATCAATCGGGGAGCCTGGCGGTCACCCGGATCTCGACCACAGCGCCGGGCAGCGCAAGTTCCGTAGTCCCTACTGCGGTCCATGCCGGATACGGTTCCTCAATGAAGCGGCCCCGGACCTCGGAAAAAACAGCCATATGCTCTCGCATTCCGATATGAAAAGTCGTCATTTCCGTCACGTCGGAAAATCCCGCACCGGCTTCCTTCAGAACTTCGCCGATGGCCTCGAATGCCAGGACAAATTGAGTCTTCGGATCCTCGGGCACCGAACCATCCGGATTCATTCCAATCACCCCCGAGCAGCGAAGGTTCTGCCCGTCCACCACTCCGGGTGCGAAATGGAAATTATCGTAAAGCGGCTTCTGTGACGCGGGAACAATTCTGCGATTCATTTTTTCTTCCTATTCTCATGGACCTGGATTTCACTTGTGCTCTCAGAGTCCAACATAGCCTCCCACCCTCCTTTTCGTTACCCAGGGAGGCGAATGGATTTCAAGCCTCCTCGTATTCGGTATTCGGTATTCGGCCCCAGGACCCGAGCGAGTACTTCAGTCAGCCAAGCGGCGTCCTCAATCTCTGGCTCGACCGATTGCCCTCCACGCGTTCATACGCCGCGAAGCAGGCCGCTCTCTAAAGCGCCGCCACTGGACAACCGATCTCCCTGAGAAATTTCGCTTCCAATGCATGCGGTTCACCGATCGCCGCGACGATCCGGTCGGGCCGCACCAGCCAGCGCTCGCCCGGCCGGGCGCCCAATGCGCCGGCAACGACTCCACCTGGATCGGGGAGCCCACCCTCACCGAACCGCAACCCGGGCCCTGGCCATGCCGCCGCTCCGTCGAGGTCATCCACTACGTCGAAGTCAACGGCGGTGTGCCGCAAATCGTCTATCCGGTCATGAAGCCGCTGACCATTCCAAAGCAGAGGGTTCGGGAGTCTCCGACCCACCCATGGGCGACTGAAATTGCCCAGGGTCTCGCTCCCTCCACAACGTGAATCAAGCATCCCAATCCCGCGGCCGAAGCGTTCTTGTAGGACGGTGAAGCCCAAAAAACGGCGAGCAAGCTTATTGCGAAAGGGCCGGATGGCACGCGGGGCGGCCAGCATTCGTGTTGCCCGCGAGGTGTAACGGATCACCCTTTCCGCAAAAGGTCGCCGCTCCGTCGTGTATCCATCGAGTAGTTTTTCTGCGCCTCCAGCCCTTTTATCTGTAGCCAACCGCCAAGCAAGGTCGTGGGCATCCTGGATGCCTGTATTCAGCCCCTGCCCGCCCACCGGGCTCTGGACATGGGCCGCATCCCCCAGCAAGAAAACTCGCTCGTGCCGGTATCGCTGGGCAAGCCCGTGACCCAAGCGGAAGCGGGAATGCCATGCCAGATCCTGAATATCAAAGGCGAGACCTGTTCGCTCAAAGACCAGCTTTACCCAATCGACAATGCCCAACTGTGCGCCCTTCTCAACATGGGCAATCAGCCGAAAGAGCCCCTCGGTGGGGGTGGGCGCGATCATGAGCGCACCCTGTTTCGTTGGGAACACATGACCTTCCCCCGTGCCCAAATCAACATCGGCGCGAGCATCGGCCAGTGCAAATTCGATCCCGTAGGGGCGGTAATCCATCTCGATGCCCGTGAGCTCTCGTGTCCGGCTCTGACTCCCATCACAGCCCAGCAGCCAGTCTGCTTCCAACTCCTGGGTGGAGCCCGAAGCATCGGCAACCCGAGCGCTGACACCGTTTCCATGCTGAGAAAATTCTCTCAGTTCGGTTCCCCACTCGACCCGAACACCCAGTGACTCAAGGTGCTCTGCTAGACATCGCTCGGTCTCGCATTGAGGAATCGAAAACCAAAATGGATAGCGAGTGTCGTGCCAATTTCGCTTGAGCAGGTCGATGCGAACGGGTGGGCGCTTCGCATGGGTATGGACGTTCAACGCTACAAAGCGTTCGCCCGCATCGAGCACGCGGTCGACCATCCCCATGGACTCAAAGACTTCCATCGTTCGCGCGTGAAGAACCAGCGCTTTGGAAAGCCGAGACCGAGACGGTTTGGAGTCGATCACGCGCACCGAGTACCCATGCCGAATCAGTTCCGACGCCGCGGTGAGGCCTGTTGGCCCGGCTCCCACGATGAGCACATCTGCCCCTGATTGGCTCAAATCCCTCTCCGCGTCACACGCTCAGAACCCCTAAGACCACTTGCTGTGTGAGCCTAACACTCACGAGCGGAAAGCCCGACTTGACTTCTTTTTTCAGTAACCGAAACCTCGAACGGGGATTTCGGTCTTCCCATACTGCCTCCCCTGAGGATTCCGGACTCGCCTCCCGAACCTCACTCGCGCATCAATCGGATCGGAATTTCCTCGCCCGGAGCTGAGAGTACAGCTGAGTTCCTTTTAGGTTCAAATGCGCAGGATTGGCGCACAGAGCTGAATTAGAAACATTTCATTTCCGAATCCATCGGCCGCAATAGAAGTTGGACCCCTCTTCCGAGGGCCGCCCCCCAACTGCTGGGTGCAGGCCGGATTTCACTTCTGGAACCGGGCAGGCCGGCGCTGCCGATTCGGACAGCGCCGGCCCCCCCGAACTGTGTCAGTAGGCAGCAATCGTGGGAAAAACAGTCATTCCCGGGCGACGAATTTGGCGAACACTCAGATCGGTGATCGCGCTCGGAGTCAGCAGCACCGACGTACCAAGGATTCTGGGGCCGGTGCGGCAGCGGGCGTGGCCAGCGAAATCCACCGAGGAGGAGAAATCCGAAGCCAGAGTAAACCGCATGCCATTGGCAGGAATAGAAAGCCAGACACTGCCCACATTCTCGCCATTTGCGTTGAACGCCGTGCAATTGACCCTCGCCGCTGCGTGGGCAAGATTGGTAAACGCCAGGATGGTATCGACAAGATCTCGATCAGGACGATCGACCTCAGCCTTGAGATCTGCTTCGTCCCGCACAATTTCTACCCCATCCATATCGGGCGGACTGACTGCTTGCGCCGAACCCATAGCCGGCAAAAGAAGTCCGAAAAGAACGAGCCACAATGCCTTCCTCCCAAACGCTTTCTTCCCAAACGAATTGTCTCTGGAACTTTTGGAGGTCATGAAAAATCCCTCTCCCTTCCGAAAATGGGCTTGATTGCCCTTTTCGTACCCCTCTCAACAGGGCCAGCTAGAGAAGGTTTCGGAGAAAGATCGTCTTTTTTCGCCACGTCCTGGGGATTCAGTGACCCTGGAATACGTAAACGGGCCCCGTCGCCTGTTGCCCGAGAGATGACCCCTTTGAGCCCGGAGCCAGCTACCCGTCAGACCAGCGACAGGACACGGCACGATTCCCGGACACAAGATCCTGGTAAGCTTGGACCAGTTTCCCTGCGACTTCCCCAGCGGCATACCGGGATTCGGCGAAGGCAGGCCCTCGCGAAGCCATTTGTTTCAAGCTCGACTCATCCCCAAGCATTTCGTTGAGTACGACGGCCATGATGTCTTCATCGACTGGAATCACTCGGCCCACGCCTGCCTCCTCGACCCCTTCAGCGACACCGCACTGATCGGAGATCAGAACCGGCACCCCGGCAGAAATTGCCTCGGCCCCCGCATTGCCAAAATTCTCGGCCAGGGATGTCAGGGTCACAAGATCCGCAGAAGCGAGTACCTCAGCTCGCTTTTGGGCATCGACCAAGCCCAGAAAAATCACCCGACCTTCAATGTTCAGGGATCGGGAAAGATTCTTTAGCATCGCCATTTCTCCATAATCTGGGCCTGCTAGGACAAGCACGGCTTCACTTCCGCGGCCTGAAACCTGCGCAAAAGCCCTGATCAATATATCGAGCGCCTTTCGTCTATCCAATCGACCGACAAAAGCAACGACGGGTAACCGCTCATCGATGCCGAGTCTCCTTCTCGCTTCCGACCGTTCAGGGAGTAATCGAAACTCTTCCACTGGAACGGCATTAGGGATACAGAAAGACGGGACCTGTAATCCGAGAGATCTCGCATCCAGCCGCTCCAATTCGGCCGTGAAGTGAATCGCATCCGCCCTGTTCATCAGGTGACGGTTCACCAAATTGAAGAACAAGCGATACTTAAGAGTTCCGAGAGATGAACCTCGAACCATTACCAAGCTTCCCCGGGGAGATATCACGCAGGGAACTGATGCCTGCAGGGCTCGCAGAAAGACAGGCAAGCCAAACAATTGCCAAAATGCGGCGACATGAACCACGTCAAATTCTCGGACGTTCTTTGCTGCCCGCAGCATGTCCCATCCGAAGCCAAAGCCGCCCAGCCTGTTCTTGAAATAGACAACTCGAACACCGCCTACATCTCATGGAACACCCAGGGGCCTTTTGACCGGGGAGCGTGAATCCTGGCTCGTATAAACAGTGACCTCGTGCCCGAGCTTGACCAGTTCTCGGCACAGAATACTGATCGACCGAACCACGCCCCCATGATGAAAATCGGGCTCATAGTACGGAGTGACATGGAGAATTTTCACTCGCGACCCTCGCTCTGGCTCGGAGCAAGGCAGCGCTCATCAAAAAATGCGACTCCGAGGCCTCTTGCACCTAGAATCAGTTCATCCACCTTCTTGAACCCGAGTGAAAGTGTGATCCGCAGGCGAAGCGAGTGAAGTTCCTGATTCACGAGAATCGAACTCAGGAATTATCCCTGGAGGAATGCCACGGAACGCTCGATTTGACTGCCCGGAATTTCCCATTCTCTTCCCTCGGGATTGCATCTACAGGTAGGAGTCGAATATTGATGCTTTCGCCCAGACGAGAGCGAATTTCTCTCGTCAGGGCCTTGTCACTCCCGGGCCCGTATTGACTTCCAGCCACGAAGAGCACGTCAATGGAATCGGGACTTTCTTGCCGGATCTGAACCTCTATCAGGCCTCGCTGATCCTTGAAGATATGATCTAGGCGGCCGATTTTCCTGCCTTCGGGCGTGATCACAAAGTCGTCATTCCGGCCATCGACATCGAGGAAAACGTCTCCCGCGCGGCCACACGGACATGGCCGCTTCAGGCGCGTCCCACCGTCACCTATCCGATACCGCAGAAAGGGTGTCACGTTGTTGGCCAGTCCCGTCACCAGAAGTGGACCACGAACGTAGTCTTCTGTTTCTTCGACCACATCCACTTCAACAATGCAGAATTCCATATCAACATGAAGATTCTTCTCGGAACAAGCCGTCATTGACACCGCAAACTCAGCAGTGCCATAGCGATCCCACACACTGGCCCCAAAGGCCTCCTCAATCACTTCCCTCTGATACGCCAGTAGCGACTCAGAGGAAGTAAAAACCGCCTTCAACTGCCCTTTTGGAAGAGGCCTGCCCAGTTCAGTCATCATCTGGGCGGCCTGATACAAGGCCGAGGGGTAGCCGTCCACATAAGTCGCTTTCGTGGAGTGGATGGCATTCACATAGGCTTCTTGGTTTCGAATCGTCATGTGGTAGATCGAGAACAAAACTTGACGCTGAAAAAGATTACTCCGCCAGTATGGCGGCTTGATCTGTCGAACAGGAACGATCAGCTGCCCATTGAAGGTCAAGTGGTGATCCTTAATACCGACTCCATGAGAAGATCGAAGGCGCCAGACCGTGGCATATTCGGCGGCGACAGTGCGTACCGTCGAATAGAGAGGAAGCGCTGTTCCCGTGGTGCCGCTGGTTTTCCCGCGCAAAATTTCCCGATTCGAGATATCGCTCGCTATGAAATCTCCGGAGTTCTCGCGGTAGCTTTCCTTGTCGAGGACGGGTATCTGGGCAAGGGTTTCACGAATCGCTTCAAGGGGGTCCGAAGCGGTGGAAGCCGGCGGAAGGCCTTGATAATGCGGAACAAATTGCCGAGAGCGACTCACGAGTTCTTCGAGTTGAACCCATTGCTCCATGTGAAGCTCGTCCAGGGGCGAATCTACACTGGCTTGCAATTCGGCCAGGCGACGGTGGAACATGGGGCGATACCGGGTATACGCTCGCTGGATCCCAGCCACGGTACAGGCTGCATTCTGACCGAAAATTGGCAGCCTTTCGTAGATTCTATTCATCCGTCCACCCCGACGAAACGTTCTCGGAATAACTCGCCAAAATGAAGCCCCCCGGCTGCCAGCAGCCGAGCATCGAGTCCCCGAACCCTCTCGAAATTAAGCTTGGAGTTGAAAATTCCGCCACTGACCGCAGTCTAGCACTTCAGGTGATATTGCAGGGGGGGATGAAGGGAAAGCACTCGACCTTGAGGATTCCGGGTATCATGACCGTTCCCTGGGCACATGCACTCAAGCCTCTGGCCGGCGCGGGTTGGATGGTCTCAGTTAGACAGGCCCAGCCTAGAAGATAGACTCTAACCGCATACACCTACTCAACTGGAAGCTCTTCACCATGAAAAGTCTAATCGACGGAGTCTGGAAAGACCGCTCGCTGGATTTTCACAGATCGCCTTCGGCGGCCCGTATCCAGGTGCTGGCCCATGCCAACCTCGAGCCCGTTGTGGGCATGTATTTCGTGCTTCCCAGAAGTAAGACACTTGTCTGGAACTATATTCGCGAAGTCGGCCCAATCGAAACTTGGCGAAAAGTCACCTCACGGATGCAGGAACGAAATCGCAACAACAAGTTTCAGTCATTCGGCATCGGGAAAATTGTCACTTGCGACCCGGACGGAAACTTTGCGGCCGGCGATCTCGTCCTCTTCATCGCACCCGCCTCGCCGCAGTGCGTAGAACGGCTTGTTCTCCCCGAGTTCTTTCTTGACCATGCTGAAGGTCAGGAGACAGCTTCTCTCAAAAACGATCAGCTCCTCTATGTGGCCCATTCTTCTACTCCACTACCCGACGAGGATTGGTGGAATAGGCTCCGGGAGTGGAGCGAGTACTCTGGAAAAGAATTTCTTCCGGAAGACTCTGCCAATCTCAGACGGGAGTTGCATCGCTTTGCCCAAGGGTTCGACTGGAGTCAGGCACAGGAGCTCCCCATCGAAGCTCCGACTCCAGTCCGTGAAATTCATTCCACCCTCGGCACATTTGTAGCTTCAACGGGCAAGAAAAAGAGAGCCGTCCTGTTTGGCTACGGCCACTACGCCAAAACAAACATCATTCCAAACGTACGAAAATTCATCGATGTCGAAGCCATTCACGAAATAGATCCTATCCAGGTGCCAGTGGATTGGGGCAAGCTGCCTTGCTGGGACTCTTCACCAATACCTCGACCCACCGAAGATTTCGACGTCTACTTCCTCGCTGGCTACCATCATACACACGCGCCCCTTGCCGCCGAGGCCTTGAGAAAAGGTGCCTACGCGGTTATTGAGAAACCAATCGCCGTCGATAAAGCTCAGCTCCAGGAGCTTCTCGCCTCCATGAGAAAAAATTCGGGAGGTCTCTTCGCGTGCTTTCACAAGCGGTACTCTTCCTTGAACGCGTTGGCGCTCCAGGACCTTGACTACAGAGCGGGCGATCCGATCAACTACAGCTGCATCGTCTACGAGGTCCCTCTTCCCGCGATGCACTGGTATCGCTGGCCGAACTCCAAGAGTCGCCTCATCTCAAATGGTTGCCATTGGATCGATCACTTCCTTCACCTGAACGATTACTGCGAGGTGGCCTCAACCCAGGTTGGAACGGGGGCTGACGGAACGATCAATTGTTCCGTTGCCCTCAAGAACGGCGCGTACTTTACGATGGTCCTGACCGATACGGGGAGCCAACGAATCGGGCTGCAGGACTACATCGAAATGCGTAGCAAAGGGGTCACCGTCAAAGTGACGAACAGTTCTCAGTACTTTTCTGAGAATGGCCTTCGGGTCATCAGGCGCACGCAGGTTAAAAAGACCTCGTCCTATAGGCTCATGTACCGGTCCATCGCGGCCAAGATTTCCGACGGCCATCCCGGAGACTCCGAGGACTCGGTTCGGGTTTCCAGCCAACTGATCCTAGACATGGAGAACCTCTACCGTGAAGTTGCGAGGCGTCGCCCCGAGTAGACATTGGTCTATCCGGGTCTAGGCGGCAGGGTGTAAGCGATCGGCTGTAGCCAACTGTAGCCATGCGTTCTAGCCATGAGTCGCAGCCATGCTGTAACCCCGGGTAGGCACCCATCCGCCCCATGCCCACGGTTCCTCTTGGCTTTGATCCCAGATCAGAGCTTATTCGGGGACCTTGAATAGATGGTCGCCCCGGCGGCATTTTTTCTTGACCTTGATACCCACTGCTGCGCCGCGTCGGCCCCGGTCGACAGCCTCGTGATCAATCTGAATGGATTTCACCGGCTGAGTAAAGTCGGTTGTATGGCCCTTAACCCGAATCTTGTCTCCAACGGCGAGGGGTTTTTTCAGCCGCAGGGCGATCACCCCGACCTTAGAAAAGTAGTCGTCCACCCGGCCGAGATCTTGGCCGAGGCTCGGCTCGCCCCCTCGTTTTCCCCGAAAAAAACGGCTCAGCCAACCCATTCCGCCCCCCCTTTCTGGTCAGTCTAGGACGCACTCCCGCCCGAACACAAGAGGGCTCGCTCCCTGGCCTTGCCAGTCACCGCGCACAGGGCCCAGGACCCTCAGCATCAGGACCGACACACTCTGCCCGTGGCGCGTTCCATCCCGTCCCCCCTTGCCCTTGACCGGGCAATCCAGC
>Ga0310120_10003958_pt1 | contig 10528 bp, 10 predicted proteins | sample CB27_AW_983_MG_FD_203506 | JGI IMG/M metagenome (GOLD analysis project Ga0310120, IMG submission 203506) | Marine microbial communities from Western Arctic Ocean, Canada - CB27_AW_983 | ecosystem: Environmental > Aquatic > Marine > Oceanic | place: Canada: Western Arctic Ocean | collected... | reverse complement strand
CGTACCCACACCACCAGGGGTGTCGGTGGATTCTGCTCGTCGACTATCATCGACTGACCCGGCGCACAGACGAGACAGGTCAGGTCATCGCTGGTCGTAAATTCAACTTCCTCACCGGGGCTGCTGTCCGAACTGAATAGTGGAATCGCCAGTGCATCGTCCAGCGTGATACCTGATGCCGACAACTGCTCAGTCAGAGATCGTGTGTTGATGTCTCGATCGGAGAGTATAGAACCAAGGCCTGTTGGTTTTTGTACGGAGTGATTGCTCAGCGCGCCTGGGGCTGGGCGCCCGTTTTTGTCGAAGACAATGACTTCACCGTCCTGTCGCCCCTGAGGATCCTGGATGGTAATGGTGTCACCGGGGCGCAAACGGACCACAACAATACCACCACCCTTGACCTGGTACCGTTCCAATGACGGGTCACTGCGCCAGAGTCCGGGTTCAAGCAAGGAGGGAGTGATGCTCGGGGTAGGCATGATGGTCAGTCATCAATTCAAATAATTCAAACAGCTATTGTGACTAATAAGGTACGGTTGTAAAGAAAAAAGCGGCTCGACAGGTGCCGAGCCGCTTTTAGTTACATAAAGTTACGGAGAATAGCCAGGTTTATCCGTGCTTTCTCTCCGTCTCGTTCTCGTGTCGAATTGCCGAAATGACCGGGATGATGCATAACGCGCATGCGATTAGCAACCAAATCCACACGCCAGTACTACCCGCGCTGTTGAAAATCGCAGCAGCACCTTCCCAGGTTTCGATTGGACTAGAGTCAAACATGTTTTTGCTCCTTGTCTGCTAGTTAGGCTTGAATTACAGAATTAGCTGTAATCACGTGACTGCATGGCTTCTGGATAAGCAGGAACTGGTACTTCTGCGTCCACACCGATCTCCTGGACTTTATCCGAACTCCGTAGGATTCCACACTTCTTGAGAATCCATGAGACGACATAACCTGGGATGAATCCACCCAGGCCCATGGCGATTGCACCAACTAGCTGGCCGGTAAAACTGATTGCCGGAACCCCCTCAGCATGGCTGGGATAACCACCCAGCAGTACGCCAACGGCCAAGACGCCGATCAAACCACACGTACCGTGAACAGATACCGCGCCTACTGCATCGTCGATCCCCCAGCTGGTGATCAGCTTATGACTATAGGGAATTACGACACCACCTAAGAATCCCAGTGCAAATGCAGTGCCGGGATACCACAAGTCGAGGCCTGCCGCAGCGCAGAAGATACCTGCCAGTGCGCCTGACATCATCCAGAACGGGTCTTTAGTGATGAAATAGGCACCGATGATGCCGCCACCAAATGACATCAGTGTGTTAAAGGCAAACGACGAAAGTGTGGCTGGGCCACCATAAATGGTCAGCCATCCAGCGTCAGCAGCAGATGCTGCCATGGGGGCTGGATAGATCAAACAAGCACCTAGAAAGCCAAAGAACCCAATGATGATGATCATCAGTCCAGCAATAGTCATGGGCACGCTATGACCTAGAAGGTCATTGGCAGAGCCATCCGCATTAAAGCGGCCGACCCGTGGACCGAGATTGCACAGCACCCCAAGGGCAAAAAATCCGGAGATCATATGTACCACACCGGCGGCGCCAACATCGTGATAACCCCAGTCCGTAACTAGCCAGCCACCGGCGGACCAGCCCCAACCAGCAGCAATGATCCAGACTACTGAACCGACTAGAACTGCCAGGATGATCCAGGAACTAATTCGGATGCGTTCAATGACCGATCCCGAGACGATTGACGCTGTCGTCGCTGAGAACAACACAAACGCAGCCCAGAATACACCCGAAGCCTGGTCTTGCAGGTTCGGACCCATTCCATCGCTCCAGGGAACGTAATACTGAGCGTACTCAGCTCCAGCGTCCGGTAGGAATATATTACCGGTGCCGTAGGCCCAGTAGAGCCACCAGCCAAACAGGAAAAACGTTGGGATGATAAACGCAAAGGCGAGAATGTTTTTGACACCTGATGCGAGAACGTTTCTAACTCTTGATTGGCCCATCTCGTACATCATGAAGCCGGCATGAATACAAACCATTATGCCAGTCGCCCACCAGTAATAGGCTTCCATGCTGGCGTTGGCGGCAGCATCGACAACCGCTCTTACTTCTTCAGGACTCATTTAGTAACTCCTCCGAGTTGAGTTAATCCCGCAGGGAACCTACCGCTGTGTACACTCGGCGCTGAGACATAAGCGGTCGGGTACATTTATTCCCTGACCCACTGATGAAGCACCTTGTAGATGGGTGCACCCGAGCCAATTCTGGCTGCAGATGGACAGCCAGTGTACAGTAAAAATACACTAAATACCAAAACCACCCTGCAACGGAACTAGTGTTTTTGATTCTAAAAGAATGCCCTAATACTTTGAAATGACGTCTGTTTAGGCTGGAATACAAAAGACCAATTCTGTACGATCAAGAAATAGTTGTTTAGACCGTTAGTGTGTATGGATTCCCCGTTTGGACAGATAACTCTCAAACCCGTCAAGGTATCGGGCACCGCAGTCGATGTGAACTCGTCGAAAACTGCCTTGTATTCGGCGCCCAGGGTATAAACAGTTTCCGCGATCGAGTTACGGAGATCGTAAGCCTCATCCTGCAAGACATCAATGCAGATTTGGTTCGACGCGGTATCACCACAGTAGTCGAATCGGCGCGCCAGATAGCGCATGACCGCATTGCTCTGCGTCAGCCGCACTTCAGCGGGACCACTTGAGTCGATGAGGCAAGGAAGGTTCGGAAACGGCACCGATAGTGTGTCTTTGTGAGTCGTCCAGTCGTGTGACTCGTCGGCGACGATGCTGCCATCCTGATTAACGCCGAGACGAACCTCTGAAAACGCTACCTCAGCGTGTGCTAACAGGAAACGGATCGGTTGTCCCAATCCTCTTATGGCCCAATAGCCAAGCTCGAACTCAGCGCCCGCTTGTTCAATTCTTTGTACCACGACCTCGTTCCACCATGTTATTGATCGTTAACATTTAAGATTATTGGAGGGCACAAAGAGAGCACAAGTCTCGCTGAGCATGGCGTTCGAGTTCTACCCGGCAGTCTCAAGACCCGCGAACAAAATCTAGTATTTCACGAACGAAGTCGCCGGGTACATCCTGTTGCAACCAATGGGATGCATTCTCCAAGCGAACGAGTCTTGCACCGGGGATTTCCCTTGAGAGGCGCTCCCCGTCAGCGATGGTTTGCCACGGGTCGTGAACACCCCACAACACCAGGGTCGGAGCCCCGATGTCCTTATGGCGCTCGACCAGTGCCATGGTATGGTTAGTATTCAAAGCGATCGCGTTGCGGATGAGACTGATCTTGCCTTCTTCGTCTGAGTATGGCGCGATGATCCCGTCCCGAAACTCGTTAGTTAACCGCTCTGCGTTGTGCAACCCGTCAGGAAGCCCCGAGGCTATGAATTCGGCGACCTCGGCAGGCGTTTTAGTCCGCCACGCGGGGTTGCCTAGCATCATCATGTCATCGATGGGCCACGAGTCGTACGCAACTGTGTTGGCCAGCACTAGACGTTTTACCCGGTCGGGATGTTCAATGCCCATGATCAGGGCCACACCGCCGCCGGTATCGTGGCCGACGATAGTTGCCTGATCGATTCCGAGAGTATCGAGGAACTTAACAACCATCAACGTCTGCGCAGTTAACGAACGATCGAAGCAGTCGCGGCGGTCCGAGTGTCCGTGGCCCAACAAGTCTGGCGCTAATACGCGGCATTCGCTAACCATCAGCGGGATCACGTCGTGGTAGAGGTAAGACCAAGTAGGGATGCCGTGTAAAAGAACCACCGGCTCTCCATCGCCTTCGTCTGTGTAGGCCACCTTCAGGGTCAAATGGGAGAGACCAACTAGCTCAAGCGCTTTCTGCCTGAGCGTGAAGTCTTGGTGGTTCATATTTGCCATCCACCCCTAGAGCATGGGTGATTAGACCAACTCTTAATACTGTTTCGATTTCTCCGAAACTTCCTGGTACCAGATGCGCCGAGTGCCAATCTTGGCGCGAATTTTCCACTTCAGAGACTTCGGCGCGTTTTCGATTCGATCTAACAAATCGCTTACGCGGTCGCGGATCACGGTACTTTCTCTGGTAGTGATCGTTGGGAAATCCGAGATATAGTCCGGCACCTGCTTTAGGTTTGTGGTGAACGTATGATAGAAGCCCCAATCCCTAGACATGAGGTTGACGATGTAGTCGGTGTCGATGTGTCTGTTGCCGTCCGCGGCCACGCCTAGTGGGTGCTCAAGAAGTAGCACGAGGCTATCTTTGAAATCTTTCAGGTTGATTTCGACAATTTGCATTTTCTCTAGAAGCAGGTCGGTGGTACAGATAGTAGGTGACTCCAGTTTTAGCCGCCCCTTGAATGGGATACGGTGACAGAAATAAATCTCGTCAGCGAACACGTCCACATTCACATTGGTTTCGGGGTGGAGAAAGATGTGACGCGCTCCTTCCGAGGCCACGTAAACGCCTTCATCAGGCTGGTAGCCCTCGCCAGTTAGGAAATCTCTGATGGCCCTGTTCTGCTTTTTCTCGGCCGCGAAGTCGATATCCGTAAGAACGCGCGACATCTCGTCTAACAGGTGTTTATTGGTTGGGCACTGGAGGCGATACGCGACAGAACCAAGAATGCGAAGCTGAATACCCCGGGACTCGGCATCGTGGACGAGGCGCAATGCCTCGTCCACGAATTCAAGGTGCAGGTCTTCGTCGCTCATAGAACTCGAAATTACGGTCGTGTCATTCGATCGGAATCTCTTTGAAAGCTAGAGTCACGTCAATACCCTGTGATTTCCGGATCGCCTTCATGACGAAGTAAAAAACGACACCGATCACAAATACACCAAATACTAGAAGGAGTTGCAGAGGGTCGTGCCCCGCAGCCACCGGGTCTGCCCACAGGGTCCAGAAAAAGAACTGGGCTCCAGCCGTACCCAACGCACACGCGACAGTCATCATGGGTAGGCCAAGAATCTTCTTGTTTGCGATAGGTGATTTTTCATAGATTTCTGGCCGCGTATACGGGAAGAAAATCCCTGCCGCGAGCACAATACTCCACGCCAGAACCGCTGCCTCAATCAGGATGACGATGGTCGAGAAGAATTCCGTGAAGACGAATAGCGCCATAAATATCACGGTAATAACGACACAGAACCAAATGGCGACCAACGGCGTGTGGCGTTTCTCGGAAATCTCACCGAGCGGCGCGGGGGCTACGCGGTCAAAAGCCCAAGCGACGACCGCGCGCACGCCAAAGGTATGCATGCCAGGGATCCACATCCACATCCAAAAGATAAATCCGGCGGCTACCAGAGCACTGACCAGGGGCGACCCGGTTAAGACACCCGCCAGCAGCGTAATGGTGGGGTCGGTCTGGATGCCTACACCTTCAGTGTAGTTGAACGCGGCGGTGCCCAGGAACTCGTAGCCGAAGCGATCTATGCACAGCCAGATTGTGATCAGCCAGATTACCACTGTAACGGCAATGGCACCGAGCATACCCCAGGTGTGGGATTTCTCGGCTGATTTCACTTCGCCACCAATTGCGATGGAGAACGCAGAGCCGATCAATGGCAGGAACGGCCAGTTGGCGACTAGCCACGTTTGGCGCCAGTCGGTGGTGCCGTCCCAACCAGCCCCCCATCCCTGCTCGCGCCCAGACGCGATCACCGCCTCATAGGAGCCCCCTTCGCCAAGGGTAGGGCCAATTATAGCGTTAAAGCTGGCGATAAAATCTGCATTGGAATAGGGCAATAGGACAAAGATCAGGATAGCCGATCCGATCAGGGCAGCGGAGATCACAAACTTCTGGGTATTCAAGTAGAAACGCATACCTGCGCCTAGTACGACACCGGAAAGGATCAGGATGGCCGATCCGATGAGGAACATAGGCCACGGCTCCAGGATCCAGCCGCTAGCATTGATCCACCCGTCGCTATCAGTAAGGACGCCGATTAGGTAAAACGCGGGGGATAGCCCCAGGTACTGAATCCAGAAGGCGGCGATAGCACAATAAAAGAGCCAAGTAAAGATTTCTACTAGGCTCAGGGTCAGCGCCAGGAACGGGGGCAAGCTACGCGAGCCAAACACGTAAATACCGCCCGACCGTGGTAGCGTCACCGTCCACGTGATGAGTCCGAATGCGATGCACGCCATGACGACGCCTGCGAGTACGCTAGCCCACAGCAGGTTACCACCGGGATAATAAGCCGGTCCATAGTACATTATGCTTGCGATGCCTAGGCCGACGCTCACCAATCCAAAATTGTAAATGAAAGTATCTGCACCGCTGGCAGTTCGGATGAGCCCCGATGCTTTGCGCAAGAAAATCCTTTGTTCACCTTGGTTTTCGGCCATCGTGTATTTCTCCTAATATGCTTAGTTGCCGACGAGAGTGACTGAGTTCATCCTTGAGTTAACTGGACGGACTCCACCTCGCCGTTGTTGAGGGTCACTAAGACGCCTTGGAGAAGACCCTCGGGATAAACGCTACCAGGGTTCACACACACGGTGTTCCCAATTTTGATGTTGCCACGGCCTTCATGAATGTGGCCATGGATTCCTAACATGGGTTGCTGCACCTTGAGTGTGTCCAGCAGCGCTGACGACCCCGCGTGCATCTGCACCGGGTTCCCCATCTCGAAAACAACTTGCAGATTCTCATCCAACTTGGGGCACTGGTCGAGGACGGTGCCAAACGGTGGGACGTGGACGTTGAAGATACACCGCCTCATATCTTGTACTTGGGGAACTAGTTCAGAAAACTTGGCAGCGTACTCTTTTTCTGTATACTCGCGTTCTGTGTTCCATGGCGTTTTGGTCGAGCCACCGCAGTGTAACAATTCGTAGCCATTAAGTTCGGTGATCTCCATCTCGTGATAGTGCACGTACGGTGAGTCGTGCAGTACGTTGTCGATCTCGAAAAAGTCGTCATTGCCGGGCGCAGTGATAAGCGGGATGCCTGTGCCAGCGAGTTTCTGACCTGCGTATTCACACCATTCGGCCACCCTCTCAACAACCAGTTTCTTGAATATCCTGTCCTGTTCGACTTTATCTTCCCTGAGTGTCTGGTACTCGTGTTCGGTCATCTCTATTGGGTAGAAGCCCATATTGCCGATGGTCTTCTTAAACTGGTCGACTTCGTCTTTGTTGTCTAGGGATACAGGCTCGCCGGCTTGGAAGCCGATACAGGTGCCGTCGCGCTGTTCGGTAATAGGGATCACTGCTTTGCCCGTCATGTCGCCGCCCATGATGAGAACATTGGCGCCATAGAATTTCGCGCCATTGATAAATTTCTTGAAACAAACGTTGGAGCCATGTAGATCGGAAGCAAAAAAGATCACCATCTTGTCACCGCTGCTCTCAATTTTTCTTTTTTTCCAGAACATAGGCTCCGTAGCTTAGTACTTAGTAAGGCAGGTGTCGATCTCCCACTTCGAGATGGAGTTGTGGAAATCCCACCACTCGCCCGACTTTTGGTCGATATACGCTCGGTAGAGGGGTTCGCCAATCACTTCTTTGCTCAATACACCTTTTCGAACGAGGTCGCGTTTAATCTCCGTAATGCTCGGCTTATCGTCGATCTTTGACTTGGGGTTGGTTATTTCTTTGGCCATAGATTGCCCTTCCTAAAGCAGTTTACCGGGGAATTGGAGCCGAGTTCAGGCGCGTGCCCTTTCGCGACTGGCGGAACCCTGATTTTTACAACCCGGTCATTTCTCAAGAGCGCGCCACACGCTCTAATTAACCAAGAAATCATGCCCAAGTTTGGTTAATCAGTCAATTAAAAGTTTCTACTATCAGATTGTGTTGGGAGTATTTCAGCGCAGTATTGACGTCAATCGCCTTGGCGATATCCTTGATCGTAACCGATGCGAGATCACCCTTGGTAAACAGATCTAGCACCGCCAAAGTTCCCTCCTTCCGCCTGTCACAGGGGCCAACGTTACCAGGTTTTGCCGAGGGCCGATTTTACCCGGTACCTGCGAAAACTTCTCTTTACGTCATGATCCTACAATTGCCCGCTTATTCGCTCTTCAAAGCGGTTCCAACACGGAAACTCTGATTTAAGATGTGGTCACGTATAGTATGAGCGTTTTATGTGGGGTCTTGTACTAAGGTAGGTGCGTAAGCGACACTGGGATCTCTTAATCTGCTATTTAAACGGAAATTATAGGAGGGAGACCCCTGCCCAATAACAACCTATCCAGGGTCGAGGCCAACCAACACGTTTTTCAGCGAATGGCCCAGTCGGATCCAGTGCTTTTAGACGTACGTCCGGCCATTGAGGTCGTGCCGGGTATGACTCGGACTACGATTCTCACCTCGGGTCCACCCCTACCGTGGGCTGATTACATTGGCGGACAACGCGACGCAATCATAGGCGCGGTTCGTTTCGAGAACTTAGCAGAAACACACGATGAGGCCGTCGCAAAACTCGATGCGGGCGATATAACGGTCGGCGGGTGTCACGATTATGGTTGCATCGGTTCCCTAGCAGGCGTCTATTCTGCTTCGATGAATGTGTTCGTAGTCGAGAACAGAGCCTTTGGCAATAGGGGTTTTTGCAATATATACGAGGGCGCTAACCCGCGTCGCCTTAACTACGGGGTCTACGACGAGGGCGTTCGCGAACGCTTACTGTTCGTAGAAAACACTATCGCGCCGGTAGTAGCCAAAGCCGTCCGGCGTTCCGGAGGAATTTCTTTGAAAGTCATCATGGCGCGCGCACTACACATGGGTGACGAGTTACATAGCCGCAATACTGCTGCCTCACTTCTATTTACCCGCGAATTGTTCCCAAATATGTTGGAACAAGTGACCGCTAATGCTGATGGCGTGGGTCTGGCTGTCAAAGCGATGACCGAGGATAACTACTTCTTTCTACGATTATCCATGGCTGCTTGCAAAACTATTGCCGACGCTTCGCACGGAATCGAGGGCTCGAGCGTAGTTACCGCCATGGCTTTCAACTGTCGCAACTTCGCACTGCGTGTCTCTGGTCTCGGTGACGATTGGATTCTAGGCCCCCACGCTGACGTCGAGGCTAAGCTGTTTGAGGGCCATTCCGAGGATGAGATTAGCTGGATGGGTGGCGAGAGCATTATTGCCGAGACCGTGGGACTCGGTGGTTTCGCCCAAGCTGCCGCGTTCCCATTGCAGAAATACCAAGGCGGCTCGGCGGAAGCAATGGTCCGGCGTAACCTGGATCTCTACGATATCACCGTGGGCGAGCACCCGGACTTTCACATTCCCTATCTGGGTTATCGGGGTACACCTACGGCCATCGACATCTTCCGGGTAGTCGATACAGATATCATGCCGGTCATGAACATTGGAGTCGCGGGCCGCGACGGTGGCCAAATCGGTGCCGGTATCGTTCGTGCGCCCAAGGTGGTATTCGAGAGCGCGCGCAAAATCTACCGTGAGCGGTACGGCGACTGACCCTTCGGTCTGAGAGCGTGTGGGATTCGCCTCCTGTTCTCGCAGGCGAATCCCACAGTATTCAAGCAATTTATTGTTTGAGCAGGAGTTAAAGACGTCAAATAAAAGAAATGATGAATTTCGTGGCACTCGTAATCTAAGGCGTTTGCAACGGATTTCCCAAAATAAGCAAGATGCGGAGATTCAACGTTGTCTTGAATTGGGGCTAGAAGCCGCCGAATCAATCAATGATCGGAGCATTTCGCTGTTCAGTCGCGGTCACCAACCCGCTTTCGCGGGGATTAATACTTTTATGAAAGAGTTGTACTGCGAAGATATTCGTAAGGTTGGTGACTATGAAGCAGCATTTCTAGGCATTCCGTTTGATACCGGAACGACCTATCGACCTGGAACCCGTTTCGGACCGCAGGCGGTTCGCCGGATCTCAGCCATCTATGATGGCTATTCGGTGGACGGTGGGATAGACCTACCCGAGGAACTTGATCTTTGCGATGCAGGAGACGTTTTTGTAATCCCCGGCAATATCGAGAAGACTTTCGACCAGGTCAGCAAAGCTGTGTCGTATCTTTATACATAAGGGTTTTTCCAGTACTCTGCGGCGGTGACCATAGTCTTGGTTATCCGAATATTAGGGGAATCGCACCTCATATAGATGGCAATGTTGGGCTTTCGAATTGCCCCCCTAAGAATTTGGTCCAGATGGGTATTGGAGGATGGTACGGGTCCCGCCCCGGTTCTAAAGTTGCCAATGAACGAGGCAGCAGTGTTCTTACGATGGCAGATATAGAAAAAGTTGGCGCCAAAGGGTCTGCAGAGAAAGCGCTGGAACGTTTGGAAACCGATCTTATTGATGAATTGAGGGAATGTGTTGTTGCCTACATGCGATCACCAAATGACGAATATCCTGACGAATCTCGTCGTGTAAATTCAGGCCCTTCCTATATGACAGATGATGGAACCCGCCGAGTAGGATTTGGTGCTGATCCTCACGATGCCTCAGCTGGTCTCCGAGATTTCACACTGACACATGAACATGCCATTGGTGGTGGCC
>Ga0310120_10003957_pt1 | contig 10530 bp, 4 predicted proteins | sample CB27_AW_983_MG_FD_203506 | JGI IMG/M metagenome (GOLD analysis project Ga0310120, IMG submission 203506) | Marine microbial communities from Western Arctic Ocean, Canada - CB27_AW_983 | ecosystem: Environmental > Aquatic > Marine > Oceanic | place: Canada: Western Arctic Ocean | collected... | reverse complement strand
CGTAATGAATCCGTTGGCGACGAAAAGATCCTCCCAGCCGTCGTTATTCACGTCCACGAACATCGAGCCCCAGGACCAACGGCCCATCAGGACATTCGTGGCGGCGGTTACATCGACAAATCCACCGCCCGCGTCATTCTGAAGAAGTGTATTACCGCGTGCCAGATACTGAAAGCGCTTTTTGGTTGCCGATTCCGCGTCGGGCTTAAAACGAGATTGAAACGTAATGCGATTTCCCGCCGCGGAAAACATATTGCCCACATAAAGGTCCATCCAGCCGTCCCGGTTGAAATCGCCCCAACTAACGGACATCCCGAATGCGCGATCTTCGGCACCCGCTTCAGCAGACACCTCAACGAATCCTCGCGTTCCATCCTCAAGCTGGTCATTACGATACAGATTGTTGGGACCAAAATCGTTGGCGACATAGAGGTCCTGATCGCCGTCGTTGTCATAGTCCTCCCAGACCGCGGCAAAGCTGTGACGGTAGTTGCCGATCTCCAATCCGACTTCACCGGTCATATCGCGAAATCGCCAGACGCCATCCGCGGAGATTTCATTGCGAAGCAGGCTGTTGGGACCGCCATTGGTGGCATCGTGCAGCACCGTGTCGGCGGCCACGCCAGGAACGCCGGCCGTGTCGGAAGGTTTCTCGCTCAAAAGAAGTTCGTTCGGATAATAGGCGCAGACGTACAGATCCAGTCGGCCATCCTGGTCGTAGTCCGCGGCGGCCAAGGACATCGTGTCCTCCGTGGTGGTGATCACATCGCGCAGGCGAAATTGTCCCAGGCCGTCGTTTTCCGCCACGGCCACTCCTCCCAGCATGGCCACCACGAGATCCTGGTCCGAGTCATTGTCCAGATCCACCCATAGCGCGCTGCGTGACGATTCCAGCCAATCGACGGCATGCCGCTCCGATGCGTCGCGCGCCGAACCGTCCGGTTGCTGAATGAACAGACGGTTGGGCAAGCCGGTTTCCTGGCAGACGTACAGATCGTCCAGGCCGTCGCTGTTCACATCACCCACGGAAATGCCCGGATTGGCCAGCAATGCCAAATACCGCGATTCCTGAATTCGGTTCAGCCAATGGTTAAATCCTCGCAGAAATTGGTGACGGTAACTGGGGTTCTTGCCCAATACAGATTCCGTGCAATCGGCGAACAGGCCCGCTGCGTGATGGCGATTGGTTACTTGCTCAAAATCTTCCACCAGGATCGATCGTAGACGCGGCGGCCGACCAGCGGCACCCAATGACCAGCGGACGACCCACGTCGCGTGCTGCTGGAGCATGCCGGTTGCCGTGCGGCCGGAAATCTCGAAGTACTGCCGCGTCAACGCAGCGTTTTGCAAAGACTGGACGCGGAATACCTTGAACTTGAATCGTACATCTCGGGCCTCTTGAAACGGTCTGGCAGCGGCACGCAGCGCTTGGATAAATCCCTCCGCCTCACGATGATGCGGACGTGGGTTGGCAATCCGATCTGAACTGGAAGCTGCGGGACTCGGCGAACCCCGCTGGACCTTCAAGTCCTGATCCTCGAACACCGTGTTGAGGTTCGCGGGAAGCAACGCTTGGCAAGCAAAATCGGGGGCGATCAGCGGAGCAATTCGGTTGAGGTCAACTTTGTCCGTACCGGCGATAAGCTTACCGATCTGTTTCAGTTGTTGATCCGCCTGAGCGCTGAATGCTTCGGTGTCCCAACCATCCTTGATCGGGTCATCCATATCGGCCCAGGACTGCTGCTTTCCTACCACAGGTAACTCCGCACTCTCCTCAGACGCTAGTTCTGGCTCAAGGCGAGTGCCGGACGGACTGATTGCCTCGTCCTCTCGATCGTCTTTGACCGGGTTTTCGTCCTCCGCCCGGGACCGGCTCTTCTCTCCAACTGCAAACTCCACTCCGTCCCCTGCGACACGCGCACTTTCCGCGGGAAGGTCGGTCCGTGGAAACTGGTCGATAGACTTTACGCCCTCACCCAACTGCTCCTCAAATGGCCCACGGGGACTAGTTGGTTGTTGCGACGTTAATTCGGGATCGTGGGTGGACGGCGAGACGACGGACTTCATCCACGCGGTTGCGACACCAACGAAAATCACCCCCGCGATCACTGCCGCAAGGATCCAGGGTCTGCGCGCTGTTGATGAAGGGCGCGGTGGCAAGACGAACTGTCCAGGATTGATCGGTTTCCGTTTATCCATGTTGGCAAGCTACCCGGTGGGTTGTAGCTACCAGAGTCGCAGCGATTCAGCGTGTGTCGACATTATAGCACGCGGCGGTTGCGACCGTTGGCTGAGTGTTTCACAAACGTTCGAGCACGACTTCATCCAGTCGATTGAGGTCTTCAAGTGTGGGCCGAGCCATACCCGCGGAAGTTTATGCGAATTCCGTTACGTATTTGGCGGCGTGCTGAGACCAAGTGGACTATCGATGATCGAATGACGTTGCGCTCCTGAGCTACTCTCCCAGCAGTTTCCGAAGCTTGTCAGGATCGCCCAGTTCGTGCCACAGCTGGTGAGTTGGATCGAACCTGTTGAAGGTAGTAATCCCGTCCGCTCCTTCGTTAAATCGGAACAACGCCTCTTTACGGGCCATCGTCCAGTTGGATTCGTCCCACTTCTCTATCAGGCAGGGGTACGCCGGTACGTTGTTGCGATGAGCAAGCTGGATTAACGACCGTAGCGAGGCTAGTTTTACCTGGCCAATATGGATGGGCATCAGGATATCGATCAGGTCTTCCTCCAGCCAAGTCTTGACGTCGTGTCCATGCCGAAGTGCGTACTCCGCAGAAATGATTCCTCGGGCGGAAATCAGGATGGGCCGGCCACGCCGCAGCCCTTCTTCTTCGGTCATCGCCCGCATCTTTCGCATCATGTCGTTGAGAAGCTCTGCATGCTCGGCACCAACGGGAACCGGAAAGAGACCTGGTGAGCGGAAATAGTCCAGGTCGATCCCATCAATGTCAGAATTCCGGCAGACCTGGCGCATGGCCTCCACGGTCAGATCGCGGATTACCGGTAGCTCGAAATTTAAGCCCGTTTTGGGCCCTTTCCCTTTGAGCATGAGTTTGAGCGTTTCTTCGGGACTCGTGCCCTCGGCTGCTTCTGCATGCCCAAGCGTGTACTCGGGATGTCGGACCTTGATGGTGGACAGCATTTCCGGAATGTACCAATCGTGGACATCGTTCATCCGATTGGAGTAAAAAATTTCGAGGTCGTGCTCGTGGGCAAAATCCACCATAACATCCAGAGCATCCTTGCCGGAGTTGGCAATCAGAGCCTTGCCGTTTCTGATGGCGGTCTGATGATTCGGAGTGGGAAAATCGTAAAGCGTTTTGAAGGCACCGTGCTCATAATAAACCTTCATTCCACGGGTCGAGTGATAGAATATCGAGTCAACCTGCGACCCTAAAATAGCCGTGGTCCGCAACTCGAGAAGTTCCTCCGGGCTGTCTATATCTTTGCCTTTGGGGGTTTCTTGCGAATGTCCGCCGATGTCGTCGCCGTCGTTGTTGTAAACGATCCGTCGCATCCGCTGGGCCATCTTTTGACGCTGGGTTCTCAGCTCGGAGAGGGTTAGCTTGTTTCGTTCGGCCTCCGTCTGTCCTGCGGGAAAAATGAAACCCCCAACAAACAATAGAACCCCAACGTTTCGCATCAACGTTCTTGTAGAGAGCCGGCTTTTCATTCCTATTTCCTTTGCGTCTTGGCTGGCAGTTCGTGCGGAATTTGCCACGCCGTTTTCGTGGGATGCATTCTCGGTCGAAGAAATTATTGAAAGCTGCTGCGATGGGCCCTCCCGACGGCTTAGCATCGCCCTATGCATTCATTGTGTCCGGGAACTCAAGTGTCGTCGGGGAAGCAAACGTTAACTCTCGTGGCTGATCAAGGTTAAAACGAGGTATAGCTCGATTGGTCCTTTTGCACCATCTGAAAAACCTTATACTGCGATTTTAAAGGTGACAAGGGATTTGAATGTCCCCTCAACCTCAACCCCGACGGCCAGGACGGATAAATGATCAAGGCAGGCTCCGGTCGGCTAAGGCTCTGTATCTGGCCTTTCGTTGTATGGGCTTTGGCTGCTGTCGCTGAAGAAGGACCTCGCAACGAAGAGGCTGGCATTCGACGTGAGCGGCTGGCGGGCGTTGGCCCGGCCAAGAAGGGGGTCGTCGGGACCGTCAAGGCCCAGCTTGAGCCAGGCGACGAAGCAACGCTCTTTCTCTTGCCCGACCGGTTCCACATCTCGCTCGTCGCTTCCGAGCCAACGCTGATTAATCCGGTGTGCATGACGCTCGACGAAGAGGGGCGGCTCTACGTGAGCGAAAGCCATACGTATCGATTCCCAGCGGATACCCCCATCCATCCTCCCACCAACCCGATCATCCGTCTCGACCCGCGCCCCACCGGCGGTGGCTACAGACGTGTCCTTGTCGCCGAAGGCTTCGACGACCCAGTGATGGGCATGGCCATCCGCGACGGCAAGCTTTGGTGTACGTCGAACAACTTTCTCTACCAGTTCGAGCTCTCGGCGACTGGCCAAGCGAGCCAGCGAAAGACGTTGCTCTTCGACAGGAACAAGGCCCGCAATCCGCATGGAAACTTTCGTTTGGATTGGGGGCCCGACGGTCTCCTCTATATGAGTGTCGGCGACCACCCCATCGATATCGTCGGCCCGACAAACGGTATTTCAGGACGCGGACCGTCTGGAATTGTCCTGCGCATGCGTCCCGATGGCAGCGACATGCAGCGGCTGGTGCATGGACTGCGGACACCCTTCCCCTTCGAGTTCGATCCCTTCGGACAGTTGTGGCTCCTCTCGAACGGCCAAGGCAATCCCAACCGTTTCGTCCGCGTCATCGAAGGCGTCGACTACCATTGTTTCAGTCGGGATGTCGACTACGAGTGGCTGGCGGGCGCCAACCCCCTCGCCCCTCCGTGCTTCGAGCTAGCACGCGGCGCCTGGGCTGGACTGGTGCGCTACTACGGCTCCCAGTTTCCTGAGTCTTACCAGGGCAGCCTTTTTTTGTGCAATTGGGGCGCCCACGGCTTCCCCTCACCCAACCATACGATCTTTCGCTATGTCCCGGACGAATACGGCAACATCGTCAAAAAAGAGACCTGGCTGTCGAGCAAGGATCCTCACTTTCGTCCCACTCAGGTACTGGTTGCTCCCGATGGCGGTTTTTTGATTGCCGATTGGTATGCGCGCGATGATGAAAGCGATTTGACAGGTCGAATCTGGAAGGTGACTTACTCGGGTGACGACAAACCGGAGGTCACGCATCGACTGGAGAGTGCCGCATGGAAGGAAGATTCTTACACGATCGAGGCTCTCGGCTCCGCCGACCATCGTGTTCGCAAGAAAGCGACGGAGGAGTTGCTGAGACGTCCCGATACGATTGTCCGACCCCTCGCCGCCTTCGCCGCCCGCAGCCCAAACTCGCTGGGCGCTGCCGGTGCCCTTTGGGTTTTGCTTCGCAGGCAGAGCGCCGAATCGCTCGCCGCCCTCGCCCGCGGCACGCAGAGCCCGGACTGGAGGATTCGCCGCCTGGCCATGAATCTCTTGCGACGTTCCGAACATCCGGATGCCGCCAACGTGGCGACAACTCTCCGAAACGATGAAAGCTTTCGTGTACAGACCGAAGCCGCGCTGGCGCTTCGAGAGCCAGGCGAACTCCGCGAGGCGCTGTGGAGAGCATTGAAGCAGGGGGCGGCCAGCGATCCCCACACGCGGTACGAGGCGGCTTGGCACTTGGCGAAGCACGCCGAAACGAGTACTTGGTCCAAGCTACTCGCTGTTTCCCAGGACGATCTGCGCACAGCTGTTTGGATCGCGCTGGACATCGCGGTCCACGAGAGCTTTCCTTCCCGTTCGGCGGCGCTAAATACGCTTGCCGGAGCGATTCAGAGTCCTAGTTCGCGTGACATCGACCTCGTCCTCGATCTTGCAAAAGTCACTCCCGAGGAATTGCTGGTGCCTTCGTTGCTCGACTTGGTCGCTCGGCATGACATGCCCGCTTCGACGATTGGCAAGGCCATCCTGGTCTTGCGGTTGATTTCGGGCGCGGCGGCGGCCAGCGTCAGCTCCGAGGCGACCGAAGGCTTCCTTGAGGCCGTGCGTCGTGGCGAGTTGAAGTTGCGGACCGCCACCGACGTCATCACGCTCTTCGAAATCCTCGAGTCGCAAGAACCGACGCCATTCGCAGTCGACGAGATTGCCAAGCAGTTGTTCGTCGACGACCCCCGTGTGAGGTTCCCCGCACACCGGCTAGCCCGAAAGTTTGGCCCCGCGGCATCGGCGCTCACCGATTCGCTGTGGTCGAATGTCCTGGCGCCTCACGTCAAGAGGGACGCGGGGAGGAGCATCGAGTTGGTGGCGACCTTGTTAGAGGTTGAGTCGGAACCGGATGTCCCAAAGTGGGTGAGCCTGTTGACGGAGTCGGATTTGCTTGTCACGACGGAGGTCGTGCGCTCCTGGCGAGATTTCGTCGACCATCCCGAGATGGTGGAGGTGCTCGTGCGCGCCGCTGACTCCCTCATCCAGAAGCACCCGAAACTCCGGGGCGACCTGGCCCGTGTTCTCAGGGACTTGGAAGTTGGCGGTCGAGTGATTTCCGATCTCCAGTTGGCCCCTTTGGTCACCGACAAAGGTGTTCTCTTTGAGCAAGCGCTGACGCTCACGGTGAGCCGCGAACGTGCGATTCTGGGCCGGCGAGTCTTCGAGCGAGGGGGCTGCGTTACGTGCCACGCGGATGTCTCTAAGAATACGGATCTCGCCCCGTCGCTCAAGGGAATCGGCAAAGACCAGTCGCTGGACTATTTGATCGAATCGATCCTCGAACCTTCAAAGGTCATCAAGATGGGTTATCTCTCGGAGCTCGTCGTCGTGACCGACGGCCGCATTCTTACGGGAGTTGTGCGCGAAGAGGAGGCACATTTGCGAATCGTCACGGCGGACAGCGAGACGCGCATCGCCAAAGCGGACGTCCAACAGCGGGTCACCCAAAGCACGTCACTCATGCCGACAGGCCTTGAGAAGCAGATGAGCCGCCAAGAGTTGCACGATCTCTTGTCGTATATGAGCTCGTTGGAGTGAGGGACGATAAAAAAAATTGGCCATACTCGTACTAGTCAACAGAGGAACTACCCCATGAGAAGAACTATTTTAATTTGCCCGATCGTCGCGTGGCTATCATGCCTCCCGCTTGCGGCAGACACCACTCAAGAGCGTCCTACTAATCAGCTATCCGTGGCGAAGATGTTGCGTGAATACTGTCAGGAGATGGGTCAACCAAAGCCGTTCGTGATACGCAAAGGGCAAGAGTTTAAGAACCATCAGCGTGAGCTACGCAAAAAGATACTTAAATGCGTGGGCCTTTCGCCGCTGCCGAACCGGGTGTCTCTCGATTTGCACGAGTCGGAGTCTCTCGACCACCCCTGGTGTACCATCCGGAGAATCCATTATCAGCTTTGGCCCGGCGTCTATTCGAGTGGCCTGCTTTACATGCCTAAAAACCTGCCCGAGAAGCCCGCCCCCGCCATGCTCTGTCCCCACGGCCACTGGTCACTGGGCCATGCAAATCGGACTCCGCAAACTCGATGTCTGGTTCTTGCAAAGAAGGGTTTCGTCACATTTGAAACCGTCCAACACCACTACGAGGATTTGAATCTCGGGATCTCTCATCAGACGCTGATGATTTGGAACAACATGCGCGGTCTCGACTATCTCGAAAGTCTTCCCGAAGTGGATAAGAGTCGGATCGGTTGTGCCGGGGGTTCCGGCGGTGCGATGCAAACTCTGATGTTGACCGGCTTGGACGATCGTGTCCAAGCTGCGACCATGGTCGGTTGGGGGATTGATTTCCGCACTCTGATCTATCCAATTGACGATCACTGCGATTGTCATCAGTTTCCCAACATCATGCGCTTCACGGATCATCCGGAGATCGGTGCTCTGGGACTGCCCGCGGCCGTCCAGTATCTGACTATGGACGATACGACGAGGAATTTTGAGTTTGACCATTTCCCGACGATTCGTGCGCTGTATGCAGCCAACGGAATCCCAGACCGGGCGGATTGTCATTACGACTCCGTCGATCATGGTTACCACAGGCCGCTGCGCGAGCGAACCTATTGGTGGATGGATCGATGGCTTCGCAATATCAAGCGCGAGAAACCGGAAAGGGAGCCTGCTGATGTGAGCAGGAAACTCACGATTCCTCCGAAGAAGCTCTTGGCACTGGCCGCCCACGTGCCCGAAGACAAGGGCTTGCCCCATATGAGCGCTGTCTTTGGGAGAGAGCGAGGGTACCAACCAGCAGCTCTCTCTAGCCAAACCGACTGGCAAAACTATCGGCAGCACATGACGGGGGTTCTCAATGACTTGCTGGGGGAGCAGGTGAAACTTCCGCGCAAGGCATCTCGACCAGAGACCGTCTCCAGAAAAGTGATCGACGGCGTTGCGCTCGAGCGCGTCAACTATCCCAGTGAAGGGGGATTCCGTATACCGACGATAGTCCTGCGTCGCGAAGACAGCGACGGCGCGCTGCCGGTTGTCGTAATCTGCCACGAGGGAGGAGAGAAGAAGCTTCTTGAGGCAGAGGGGCCTGGCTCCCCGATCCACCTTGCTAGAGCTGGATCCTTGGTGGTACTGCCCGATGTGCGCTTTGTTGGAAAACTTTATCTAGGCGAGGATAAATCTCTCTACGGAGATAAAGGTCGTTTGGATAGGAACGCACTTGTCTGGGGTCGACCGATCGTGGGAATGGCAGCTACGGATATACAGAGCGTCTTGGACGGCCTTACGCTTCGAAACGACAGCGATATGTCACAGATAAAAGTCGTCGCTCGTGATTCGAGTACGCTGGCGATTGTAGCCCTTTTTGCCGCGGCTCTCGATGCCCGCATCACATCCCTTGACGTGGACTTCAAGGACTGTTGTTTTGAACGGAGAAATCTTTCGGCTCTTCCCTTTGTGCTGCAACACGGCGATATACTTCAATGGGCCGCCCTGACGGCTGATAGGACATTGACCGTGCGCAACATCCCGAAGGAGGCCGGAGAAATAACTTGGCTCTCTGAGGTATTTACGATAATGGACAACTCCAAAGGCCTAAGAATCGAAACGTAATGAGAACACTTAGAAGAAGAATCAATGACGCCATGGTCACCGTTCTACTTATCTCGTTTAGTTTGTGCTCTTTGGCTGGCCAGAATGTCAGTGCCGCTGTCGGTGATACTGAAAAGGGGCCGTCGGAAATAGAAATCAAAAGAATCACCGAGACCATGCCGACAAAACCGGTCACCGCGCCGAGAACGCCGCGGCCGAAGCTGCTGGTTTTTTCCCGCTGCTGGGGCTACAGACACAGCGCGATTCCTTACGGCAAGATAACTCTCGAAATCATGGCCGCGAAGACGGATGCGTTCGAGGTGGTGGTCTGTGACGACCTGTCTAACTTCGAGCCCGAGAACATAAAAAATTTCGACGCGATTTTCTTTAACAATACCAATAACGAGATCTTTCTGCCCGAGCCCGAGGATTTGTCCAAGCTATCCTCCAAGGAGAAGACCAAAGCGATCAAATACGACAAGCTCCTGAAAAAAAGCCTTACCGACTATATTGCTTCTGGTGGAGGATTCGGGGCATTGCACGCCGGATCAGCCACCTTCCGCGAATGGCCCGAATTCGGCTACATCCTCGGTGCCACTTTGCAGAACCATCCCTGGTCCAACCCGGGTACTGTAACTCTGACTGTTGAAGAGCCTGCCCATCCCGTGGCGCAGGCGTTTAGGGGGCCCAGATTTGTCGTCGCCGATGAGATCTATCAGTTCCAGGCACCCTATTCGCGCGATCTCGTCCGCGTCCTCTTGAGCATTGATACCGAAAAGACCGATATGAACAAGGAGGAGATTCGTCGCACGGACAATGACTTTGCCATCAGTTGGGTCAAGAGTTTTGGCAAGGGACGTGTTTTCTACGTGGCCCTAGGCCACGATCATGAGATGTACTGGAACCGGGCTTTTCTCGAGCACTTACTCGCTGGGTTACAGTTTGCCCTTGGTGACCTTAAGGCCGATACGACTCCCAGTAGCAAAGTGAACAGTCACAAACTGAACCAGTAACAAACTGAACCAGTAACCATATGAAGAAGGCAAGATCGAGACGAATAAGTAACTCGTCCTATCCTTTGCAGACGATCGCTTGAACAAGAAAACCGTCAAGGCAGGCATCATCGGCAGCGGGTTTGCCGCTGCGTTTCAGTTCGAAGCCCTCAAGAAGGTCTCGAGCGCGAACGTCGAGATCGTTGGTGTCTTCAGCCCGACTGTGGAAAAGCGCCAGGCTCTTGCCGAGAAGCATGGTCTGTGTGCCTGCGCTAGTATCGACGCTCTCCTCGATCGCGCCGATGTCGTCCACGCCTGCGTGCCCCCCGTTGCCCATGAGCCGATCGTCTTGGCCACCCTCGAACGGGACAAATCCGTCGTCGTCGAAAAACCCCTTACCGGCTACTTTGGTGACGGCTCCGACGATTTCCG
>Ga0310120_10003953_pt1 | contig 10538 bp, 6 predicted proteins | sample CB27_AW_983_MG_FD_203506 | JGI IMG/M metagenome (GOLD analysis project Ga0310120, IMG submission 203506) | Marine microbial communities from Western Arctic Ocean, Canada - CB27_AW_983 | ecosystem: Environmental > Aquatic > Marine > Oceanic | place: Canada: Western Arctic Ocean | collected... | reverse complement strand
TCTGGTCCGTATTCGGGTCGATGCCGCTGCGAAGCTGCTCACCGAAACCGAGCGCACAGTCTCAGAGATTGCCCTTGAGTGCGGATTCCATGATCACTCCCACTTCAGTCGCAGTTTTCGGAAACTCATGCAAGTCACCCCGACCGGCTACCGGGCGGTGCACCGCTTCGGGCAGTCGGGCTGAACTGGCCGGCTGGCCAGTGCACCAACGCTGCCGGACTCTACCGAATCGCCATGCGCGGCAACTTGGAGCCGGCCAAGCTCTCCTCCTGGGACTCCGTCCGCGCCGGCTTGAAGATGGGCGTGCCTGGTCGCTATTAGTTACCAACCGAGTTCAATTCCTGCATCACCCCGGATTTCCATTTCGCCAGGGCCGCGGCCATGCGCGCCTGTTCCTTGGGATGGCTGGCGGCCAAATCCTGCTTCTCGGAGGGATCGGCCAGCAGGTCAAAAAGTTGGTTCTTCTTTTTCGTGGTGATCAGTTTGTAGCGATCTTCCATCCAGACCGCCTCCTTGCCGTCCTTGTTGAGAAAGCCGATTGGCTGGTCGCGCGTCCGGCGTTCTCCACGAATGAGCGGCCAGAGACTGATGCCATCGTAGATTCGATCGGAGGGGAGGGGCGTTTTGAGCGCATCGAGGATGGTTGGAAAATAGTCGCTGGTCACACAGGGGGCCTTGATGGTTTTCGGTCCCTTGATTTGATCCGGCCAGACGAGTAATCCAGGGACCCGGATACCGCCCTCCTTGAGGGATAGCTTGTAGCCTGAGAGCCCGCCGTTCGAACCAACGTGTCGCGGTGATCCCTGGCGGGCCGGTCCGTTGTCGGAACAAAACCAGAGCATGGTGTTGCCCTCGACCTCCAGTCTCTTCAACTCGGCCCGGAGACGGCCAACTTGTTCATCCATCGCAGTGAGGCAGGCGTAATAGTGCTGCGCTGGTCCCGGTTGGTTGGCGTAGATCTCGCGATACTCGGGTCCTCCCACCACCGGGGAGTGCGGGGTGTGAAACCAGATCACGGCCAGAAAGGGCCTTTTGCCTTTCACCGCTCCTTGAATGAAGGGCAAGGCGCGATCCATGATCACGCGCGAGTCGTCGCCTCTCGTGTTCTCGGTCACGGTCTTTCCCGGTCCAATGAAGTAATCGTTTCCGTAGGCCTTGGCCGGGTCTGCGGGCGGGGCCTTCTTCTTTCCTTTGAGGGCGCCCGGGTCGAGAAGGGGATTCCAGGTGGGCACTTTTGATTCGGTCACGAAGCAGTGCTCGACATCCCGTTCCCAGGGAGGGCAAAAATAGCGAAGCGGATCGCTTCCAAAGGCTCCCCAACGCTTCTGGTCGCCTTTCTTTTTGGAGAGCGTTCCGAGGTGCCACTTCCCGAAGTGTCCCGTCGTATAACCGTGCTCTTTGAGGACGGTTGTGATGGGGATTTCACTTTCCTCGAGGCGCCCCTTCATCGCGAAGGTGATTCCAAACCGATAGGGATTGCGTCCGGTGTAGATGCTGCCGCGAGTGGGAGAGCACATGGCGGCCGCGGCGTAGAAGCGGGTGAAGGTCACACCCTCCCGGGCGATTTGATCGAGGTGCGGAGTCTTGAGGTGCGGGTGCCCATTGTAGCCCGTGTCGCCCCAGCCTTGATCGTCCGTCATGCAGAGGATGATGTTCGGCACTGCGCCCGCGGAGGAGGCGAGCGTGAAAGAGGCGAGGGTGGAGAGGAGAAATGCGGGCTTCATTCTGATCGCGACGGATTCACAACTTGGGCTTGATCCTCGGGCGAAGGGCCGTTGGTGGGAAGCCAAGATTGTGCCGCCTAGGGTAAGCCCTCAAGAGAGAAGCGGCCCACTCCGGAAATGGGGGGCGAAGATGCGGAAATGAGTTCTCGATTGCGCACGGAGAGTGATTGAATCTGCTTACCAGTCCCATGAATCCTCCCAGGAACAGTTGTTTTGTGGTCATCTTTCTCGCGATTGGGGCCCTGGCCGGCGCCGCGCGGATGCCCAATGTCGTCTTCCTGCTCGCTGACGATCTTGGTTGGAAAGACATCGGTTGCTACGGTGGGCCCGTGAAGACTCCTGCCCTCGATGGGCTCGCCAAGAAGGGGGTGCGCTTCACGGAGTTCTATTCCGGGGCGGCCGTTTGTTCGCCCTCGCGAGCCACCATTCTCACCGGCCGCCATCACCTCCGGGCCGGGGTCTACAGTTGGATTGCGGACTATTCCCAGCAGTCCCATCTCCTGGAGCGTGAAGTCACCCTTGCCGAGATCCTGAAGGAGCACGGCTACGCCACTGCCCACTTTGGAAAGTGGCACCTTGGATTGTCTCAGGGCAAGCGGGTGAAGCCGAGTCCCAGTGGGCACGGCTTTGACTACTGGTTTGCAACGGCGAACAACGCGGGGCCGAGTCATCGCAATCCGCGTAATTTTCTTCGGAACGGGAATCCCGTGGGAGAACTCAAGGGCTATGCCTGCCAGTTGGTGGTCGATGAGGCCCTCAACTGGTTGGCCGACCATCGCAAGACGGACCCTGCAAATTCGACGCCCTTCTTTCTCAATCTCTGGTTCCACGAACCTCACGCTCCAATTGCGGCCCCCAGGGAACTTGTTTCCAAGTACGGAGCGCAGAAGGACCCCGCCGCGATCTATTCCGGAACCATCGAGAACACCGATCGTGCCATCGCCCGCTTGTTGGAGAAGCTCGAGGAGGTGGACGCTCCGGAAAACACCCTCATCATTTACTCCTCGGACAATGGGAGCTATCGCGCGGATCGAGTGGGGAACTTGCGCGGCAAGAAGGGGTCGAACTATGAAGGGGGCATTCGCGTGCCGGGGATCTTCTCCTGGCCGGGCACGATTCGAGAAGGGCAGGTGGAAGCGGAGCCTGCCGGATTGGTGGATCTTCTTCCGACGATTTGTGGATTGTTGGGCGTGGACAAGCCGAGTGGTGCTCCTCTCGACGGATCCGATCTCACCCCGGTTCTCAAGGAGGGTGGCAAGCCGCTTGGGCGACACCAGCCACTCTTCTGGTGGTTGCCTGCCTCCGGTCCTGCGGTGGCCTTGAGGGACGGTAAATACTCGCTGGTGGCGGAGCGTGACTATGAGTTCCCCAGGGACCGCAAGGAGATGGCCCGGCTGCGGAAGCAAATCGAGGAGATCCTTCGAGGGAAGGGAACCCTGGAGGCTGAGCTGCGTGGAAGCACGATGCAGGCGCAACTCTTTGAGGGCTTCAAGGACAAGGAGGCTGAGCAGTTGCGCGGTCAATACGTCCGGCTCAACATGTTCCAGGAATCATGGATTCCGGCCATCAAGTCGGGGTCGTTCCATCGCTTTGCCCTGTATGACCTGAAGTTAGATCCGGGGCAGAAGGTCGACCTGGCAAAGGAGCTTCCTGAAGTGCATGCCCGCTTGAAAAAGGAGATGCTGAAGATCATCCGCAGCGTGGTGTCGGACGCGCCGGACTGGCATCTCAAGGAGTGAGGGAGGCGTCGATTGAGCCCGAGCGGGCGGAGGACCCCGGAATTACAAACAGCTCTCCCGGATGTAATGCCGGCGCCCCCGCCCGGGAGTCATCCTGAACTCGACACCAAGAAAGATGAAAACGACACCGTTCACTTTGGAAACGACGGCCAAGATCCTCATTCGTTGCTTTTGGATGGGAGCAGGTCTTCAGTTGTTCTGGGCCTTGTGGGTTTTTGCAGGCGGCCAATGGGCCTACGAATTTTATAGTCAATTCTTCAACCTCAGCCGGCATGAGTACGATCTCTTGATGATCTTCTGGCTTGCGCTCTGGAAGCTTTGCCTCCTCGGCGTCCTTCTGCCCTATTTCGCCATCCGCATGGTGCTGCGAGGGACGAGGGAGTGACGGTTGGAGTTCATGATTTTGCAGGCGTGAAGTTCTTCGGAGGGGGCCTTGGGCGCGAAGCCCGGGCCCCCTCCGCAGAGCATGGATAGGCAGTTCCAGCGCCGCCCGCCCGCGCCGCTTGGAGACGGTCCTCCCTTGGGGTGGGGCGGTTGCAGTTCTTCGCGGTCGAGTTTCCCATCCTTGCTTTGATCCAAGGTGGCGAGGGCCTCGGCGGCATTCTCCACCTCGTCTTCCGAGATGAAGCCATCACGGTCGGTGTCGAAAGCCTCCGCGAGAGGGTCCTTGGGAGGTGGTTCGCCTTGGCCTGGCCCCGGGCCCCGGGCCTTGGGAGAGGACGGGGGTCGAGGAGGAAGGAGGAAAGGGAAACTGTCGATTTCATGATGGTTGTTTTTTGGAGTTTCCGCTTCGTTCTTGGTTCGAAGTAGACGGGCATCTCATCAGGGAATCGTAACGGGAGTTTATGGGCGCCGGGTGATTCTTGGTAAGATGTTGTAAACGAGAGAGGCCAGCCGTGAGCATGGGGCCATTAGGGTTCCCTCAGTTTCGGCTGTCCTGGTGATGCGATTCGTTGTTGGATCTTCCCGCTGATGCGGGTTGCTCAAATCATTCTCCTCGCCACGATCTCCGGGCCCATCGCCTTGGGCGAGGTGGGGATCAAAACGGCAGATCAAAGTGTCATCAAGATTGGCAAGCACACCTTCACCCTGCCGGCGGGATTCGAGATCGAATTGGTGGCCGGACCGCCGCTCGTCGACCGGCCGATCGTGGCCGATAGCGACGAAGCCGGGCATCTCTACGTCGCAGACTCGTCCGGCGTGAATGACAAGGTCGAGAAGCAGCTGGCGGAGCGGCCGCACCGGATTGTCCGCCTGACGGATATCGATGGAGATGGCGTCTACGACCAGAGCGTCGTGTTCGCGGACAAGATGATGTTTCCCGAAGGATTGCTCTGGCACGACGGCGCGGTCTACTGCGCGGCTCCGCCCAGCATTTGGAAGCTCGAGGACACTGATGGCGACGGGGTGGCCGATCGGCGGACAGAGTGGTTCATTGGTGGCACCCTGACTGGATGTGCCAACGATTTGCACGGTCCCTACCTGGGTCCGGCGGGCTGGATTTACTGGACCAAGGGTGCCTTTGCACAACTCGATCTCGAATTGGGTGATGGCAGCCGCCTGACCAGTTCCGCCGCGCACATATTTCGGGCTCGTCCAGATGGGAGTGGTCTCGAATCCTACGCCGCCGGCGGCATGGACAATCCGGTGGACGTGACCTTTGGAGAAGCAGGGGACGCCTTTTTCTCGTCCACCTTTTTGGTGATGCCCGCGAATGGCCGGCGGGATGGACTGGTTCATTCGATTTACGGGAGCGTCTATCCGAAACGGCACGGAGTCATAGACGCTCTTCCTCGCACCGGCGAATTGATGCCCGCGATGTCCCATCTTGGTCCCTCGGCCTCCTGCGGATTGGCGACCTATCGGTCCGGGGTCTTCGGCCCGTCTTTTCGCGGCAATCTGTTTTCCTGTCTCTTCAACATGCGCAAGGTGATGCGCCATCGGTTGATCCCTGATGGTGCGACCTTTGCGAGCGAGGATCGTGACTTTGTGATTTCTGATCAGGTCGACTTTCACCCGACGGACGTTCAGGAGGATGCGGACGGAAGCCTGCTCATCCTGGATACCGGCGGATGGTACAAGTTGTGTTGTCCGACTTCGGTGATCGCGAAGCCCGAAGTGCTGGGTGGAATCTATCGGGTGCGCCGCAAGAATGCGAAGACTCCGAGCGATCCCCGGGGTGCCAGGATCGACTGGGCGAAGCTCGATGGCGCGGCCCTTGTGGCCTTGCTCAAGGATTCGCGGCCCAAGGTTCGCGATCGAGCGGTGGCCAGCTTGGCAGGGAAGGGGAAGGACGCCCTGGGTCCCTTGCGCACGGCGCTCACTCAAACCAAGAGCAAGCTGCAGGCCTTGGGTGCACTCTGGTCTTTGGCTCGCATGCGCACGAAAGACAGCGCAGGAATCATTCGCTTGGCCTTCGGCAGTCCCTTCGGGCAAGTGCAACAAGCGGGCGCCTACGTCTGCGGGCTCGAACGCGATGGGGAGAGTCTGTCGGGACTGATGGGCCTGCTGAGGTCTCCCCATCCGGCCATCCGGCGTGAGGCCGCCACGGCCTTGGGGCGTCTCGGCAGGGAGGAGGCCTGCGAAGCGTTGTTGGCGTGTCAGTCGGCTGATCGCTTCCTCGAGCACGCCATCATTTATGCCCTGATCGAGATTAATTCCCCTGAAGCGCTGCGGAACTCTCTCCCGCGCAAGGATAATGCGGGAGGCCCCGCCTCCCATGCGATGCGGGTGTTGTGGGCGCTTAATTCCATGCCGGGCGCACAACTTCAACCGGAGGAGGCGATCGCCTTGCTCTCCAATGAGACTCCGGTCCTGCCCATCCTTGAGCGTCATCCCGAATGGGGGCCGGAGTTGGCGACCTACTACGAAACATTTCTGCGCTCGCAGACGGTGCTCGCTGAGCGGGAGGGTCGCAAGGATCATTGTCTCAATGAGTTTCTTCATTGGCCCGAGGTCGGGAAAATGGTGGGCGACCTCCTCTTGGAGGGATTGCTTCAGGAGGCAATTCTGCAGCATGTCGGCGACTCCATCCTGCGACCCCATCCCCTGCCGGATGGCTTGATCTCCGGACTGGAACACGCGGTGCTCAAGGGGAAAATGAATGGCTCGTTGCTCCTTTATCGGCTCAAGTCCAGTCAGCTCACTCCCCGGCTGGAGCGATGGTTGATGGAGTTGGCAGAGTCCGGTGCCCAGGTCCCGGAATCCGATCGGCACTGGGCTGTTGATGTTCTGGCCTCCTGTCACCGGTCGCTGCCTCCGAAGGCCTTCGGGGAGCGATTGAAGTGGATCGGATCGCCCGAGAAATGGCTCGCGGCCGCTCATTGCTTCAGCCAGGCGAGGCTCTCCGAGCAGCAAAGACTGGAGCTCCTTGAGGTTTTGCCGAAGGCTAGCGTCTTCGAACTGGAATCTCTGCTCAAGGTGTACGAGACGGGAGGATCCGAGATGTTGGGGGAACGGCTTGCACGTGCTCTCGTGGCAGCTCCGGCAAGTCGCAGCGTATCAGCGGAGTCCTTTTCGAACTTGGCGGCCGCTTTTCCCCAGTCTGTGCGCCAAGCTCTTCTCAAGGCCCGGCCTGCCGATCCCACCGCCGCGGAAAGAGCCGCACGATTGCAGGAAATGGAAGTCACCCTGCCGAAAGGAGATCGCCTGAAAGGGCACCAGGTCTTTCGTTCGACGAAGGCGGGTTGCAATGCCTGCCATCGCATCGCCTACGACGGCGGCGTGATCGGCCCCGACTTGACGCGTATCGGTGCGATCCGCTCTCGCCGCGATCTCCTCGAAGCGATCGTTGCGCCGAGCGCGAGCTATGCACGGGGCTACGAGCCCGTGATTGTGATCTTGAAGCAGGGAGGGAGCAGGATGGGAATCGCGCGGCGCGACGGAGACTGGCTTCACCTACGGGATGTTACCGGCAAGGAGGAAGTCTATGGGCAGGCGGCCATCAGGGACATCTCGAGGGCCGAGGTCTCGATCATGCCGTCCGGCCTCGACCAGAACATGAGTCGCCAGGAACTTGCGGATCTCATCGCCTTTCTTGAGTCCTTGAAGTGATCTCGGTGAGCGTTCCGGGCCAGCTGAAAGGAGAGGGTTGAAATGCAGATTGATGCTGCGACGCTTGGAGTTCATGAACACACGCCGTCTTTCTACCGTCGCCCTTTTCCTCGCCTCCGGTTCCCTCGGTTTTGGAGCTCCGGAAAAGAAGAGCTCTCCCGCATCCCCCCTCGACGGTTATCGGTTCGAGTTTCCCTGCACCGGCAAGATGCCCGAAAATCCAAAGAAGGGAGCCAACTGCACCTCGGCCCTGGTGAAGGGCGATCCCAACAAGACGGACAACTTCCAATCCGTGAAGAAGTTCGGCGGTGAAGCAGGCAAGAGCTACCAGGTGACGTTACGCTTCCGCGGCGTGGTCGAGCCCATGATGTACAAAGGCGGGAAGAAGGACGGCGACTACTTTTACATCGGTGGAGAGCCGAACAACGGCACTTACAACATCTATAAGATCGAAGTCTCCTCGCCCAAGGGGCACTATTTCCTCAACCGTCAGGACAAGGTGGGTCACCGCATCTTCACAATCGACTACAGCAAGACAATCCAGATCGATGCCGGCGCGACCGTGACGCTGAGCGGGAATGGACAGAACGGGAAGCTCATCTCCAATTTTTCGAAACTGGTGATTCCGGAGCTCACGCCCGCGCCGGAACCGTTTCACGGCCAGTTCATTCAGATGGATGTGGTCGAGGTCGCCGAGGCGAAGTGAGAGCGCAAGCGAGTGGAGGACCTGCAGATCCCGATCTCGACGGCGGGTCCTAGCCTGGATTTACGGTCTACTGCGCCGCGTTGTGATTGGGCGGCGTGATGCCGAGGAGGTGCTCTCTGAAGAAGTCCTTCCGTCGTCGGTCGCCATGCCTGCCTCCTCCGCCATGTCCGGCTCCGGGGACGACAATGAGATCATAGTCCCTGTTCGCCTTGTTCAGGGCCGCGGCCAGGCGCAGGGTTGATTCCGGAGGCACGTTGTTGTCCAACTCTCCGACGATCAGGAGCAATTTTCCGCGCAGGCGATGCGCGTTGTCGATGTTGGAAGACGCGGCATAGTGCGGTCCCACCGGGTAGCCCATCCATTGTTCGTTCCAGGATGCCTTGTCCATCCGGTTGTCGTGGCAACCACAGGAGGAAACCGCGACCTTGTAAAAGTCGGGGTGAAAGAGAAGCGCACCGGTCGAACTCTGGCCGCCAGCTGAGCCGCCGTAGATCCCCACTCGGGAAATGTCATACCAGGAGTATTTTTCGGCAACGGCCTGATGCCAGAGAATGCGATCCGGGAAGCCCGCGTCTTTCAGGTTCTGCCAACACACGTCATGGAAGGCCTTGGAACGATTGGCCGTTCCCATCCCGTCGATCTTGACCACCACAAAGCCCATCTCGGTCCACGAGGAATAGCGATTCCCCGCGCTCCACTGCTTGGGGACATACGAATCATGGGGGCCGGCGTAGATGGCCTCGAGGACGGGATACTTCTTGTTGGGGTCAAAGTCGTGCGGCCGGCTGATGAGGCCCCAAATCCTTGTCTTGCCGTCCCGGCCCAGGGCCGAGAATACTTCGGGTGATTCCCAGCCGGTGGCCTTTAGTTCGGCGAGGTCGGTCTCTTCCAGTTTGCACACCAGGCGCCCGTCGGCGACGCGGCGGAGTTCGTGCACGGGGGCCAAATCGATGCGCGAATAGGAATCGATGATGAACCTGTGATCCGGCGAGTAATGAATTTTGTGGTATCCATTTCCCTCCGTCAGGGCGGTGAAGCCACTCCCGTCAAAATTGATCCGGTAATAGTGAATGAGGTAGGGATCCTGCCCCTTGATCTTCCCGCTCCCCCGGAACCAGATCTGGCGGTTCTCCTCGTCGATTTGATCGACGTAGCGAACCACGAATTCGCCCTTGGTGATTTGCTTCGATGTTCCTGAAGCGATATCGACCAGATAGAGATGTCGCCATCCGTCTTGCTCGGAGAGATAGACGATTTCCTTGTTCCCCTTGAGCCAATTGACGCGCGGCACCCCCGTGCGCTGGGTATGCTCGGTCCAGATGAAGGTCTTCGACCCTTCGTCGATGATGTTGCGTGGTTTGCCGGTGAGGATGTCGATTTCGATGATGCGAAACCGTTGATGGCCGCGATCGATCTTCTCGTAGCGAACGTGGAGTCCGTCGGGAGTCCAGCGGAGATTCGGTCCGCGAAAATCAATGAGGCCAACCTCGGGTTTCTGCTGAACTCGTTTCGCGAGGTCAAACCAGTTCAGCTCATGGGTGGGAAACTTGTCCCCCGGAAGCGGGTATTTGCGGGTGTGCAGCTTGGCGCGTCCTCCCTCCTTGGGGGAGGATTCAATGAGATGAACTTCGCTCACTTCGCCAGGTTGCACCCGGAAGGCAACGAGGTGATTGGAGGTTGGTGCCCAGTAGGGCGCTTGGTAGCTATTCCCCGCGGCGCCGTCTTTGGTGAGTTGGATCGTCTCGTCGCCCTCGGTCGCTTTGACGAAGAGATTGTGATCCTGGATGGAGGCTCGCCACTTGCCATCCGGGGAGGTGTTACGGCTGGCCCGATAGGGTTTCGGTTCGGATTTCCCTTTGGGTTTCTTGGGGGCGTCCCTGGTGTTCTCCGGCGGCTGTTCAAGCTTGGTCAGTTGGTAGGTCTGGAGGGGACAACGGAAGTAGCTGCCCTTGGCTCGAAAGGTGACCACCTTTTTGGCGAGATCGAATCTCAGATCATCCAAGGGCAGATTCTCCGCTTGAAACGCTCCTCCTCCGGCATCTGCGAGGGCCTTGGCCAGGCGCGGGTGGTCGAACGCTCGCTCCCGAAGGCCCATTTTCAAATCGACCAGGACAAACTCCCGTTCTCCTTTGGCGAGATCATTGCGGTACCAGAAATACGTGTTGTCGGCGGACCACTGGGGGGTGATGCGGTTCTTGTAAACATTGCCTTGAGCCATCGGCATGGAGCCCAAGAGCAAAGCGATGATGAATGATGTGATTTCTAGAGGACGAAGCAGAGCGGTGAAGATTCGATGAGGGTTCTTCATGGAGGTGT
>Ga0310120_10003950_pt1 | contig 10543 bp, 19 predicted proteins | sample CB27_AW_983_MG_FD_203506 | JGI IMG/M metagenome (GOLD analysis project Ga0310120, IMG submission 203506) | Marine microbial communities from Western Arctic Ocean, Canada - CB27_AW_983 | ecosystem: Environmental > Aquatic > Marine > Oceanic | place: Canada: Western Arctic Ocean | collected... | reverse complement strand
AAGCGGGAACGAGCCAGTCGCAGCGAGCGTGGTCAGGTGGCGAAAATCAGCAGCAAGCGGTCCAAATCCTTGGCGGCCGCTGGCGTCGAGCCGGTTGAAAAGCCGGACTGCGAGCCCCAGCAGTTTGTGCGTGAGATTCGCGGTCAAACGGATGGCTATTCCGTTGGTCAGCAGGTGAATCTCGACGATCTCTCCGAGGTCAAGTCCGTCGATGTGACTGGCACCAGCAAAGGCCGCGGCTTCTCGGGTGTGATGAAGCGGCACAATTTCTCTGGGCAACGAGCCTCTCACGGCGTGAAAAAAGTGCACCGTCATGCGGGCGGAACTGGATGTAGCGCCTATCCAGGTCGGCTCTTTAAGGGCAAGCGGATGGCCGGGCAATATGGAAACGCTGGCGTGACTTCGCGAAATTTGAAGGTAGTGAAGGTCGACACCGACAATCAGTTGTTGATGGTGGGTGGCGCCGTTCCGGGTCCAAATGGCGGGATGGTCGTGATCCGGGAGACCAATAAGCTGGGCTAGCTCGAACGGTTGTCACCGGTGCGTCAATCTCGATTCGGAATGCAGGCCAACTTTGCGGAATGTAGGCCAACTTTGCGGAACCGGGCAACTTTGAAAAACCGGGCAACTTTGAAAAACCGGGCAACTTTGAAAAACCGGGCAACTTTGAAAAACCGGGCAACTTTGAAAAATCAACGACGTTGAGAAAACAGCAGCTCGCGGAGCTGGCGATTAGGAGAGTAGGACATGGCAAGCTTGACGATCTATGACAGCAGCGGAAATCAGGTGGGTACGTACAGTATCGACGCTGATGAGATCGCGCCGCGGATCAACAAGCAATTGCTGCATGATGCGGTTGTCATGTACCAGGCGAACGAGCGGCAAGGATGTGCAAAATCAAAGTCTCGCGGAGAGGTGTCGTCTTCAGGTAAGAAGATGTATCGCCAGAAGGGGACTGGAAACGCACGAGCCGGGCATCGGCGGAGCGGCGTGCGCCGAGGTGGCGGGCATATTTTCGCCAAGCAGCCCCGCGACTTTGGCCACCGGCTACCGAAAAAAGCGGTGCGTTTGGCGACTCGCATGGCGATTGCCTCGAAGATCCAAGACGATGAAATCGTGGTGATCGACAAGCTGGCATTTGACCAACCAGCGACGAAGGACATGGCGGCGACATTGAAGGCGTTGGGGTTGGGTAAAACGACGACGCTGGTGACGGTTGCCGAGCATGACGTGAACATTTACAAGAGTGCCCGCAATATTGCTGACGTGTCGGTTTCTCCGGTCAACGGGTTGAACGCATTGAGCGTGTTGCGGCCGGACAAGCTGTTGGTGACAAAAGATGCTTTGGACGCGATCAAGGCTGGTGCTCAAAGCAAGGAGGCGTCCTGATCAGGGTCGCGTTTCGCATCGCACGGAAGTTCGAGTGGGCTGGCTTTTTTGGATAGATGAATCATGGCAAGCAAGACGGCTGGTAAAAAAAAGACTGCTGGACCAAGTAGGGGCAAGAAGCCTGGAGTGAGAAGTCGTTTGGAATTGGCTCCTCATCAGGTACTGTTGCGACCGTTGGTGACAGAAAAAGGGATGCATCGGGCGACTCGATATAACCAGTACGCCTTTGAGGTAAATCCGCTGGCCGACAAATTGACGGTCAAGCAAGCGGTAGAGGATTTGTTTGACGTTAAGGTCGTGAAGGTGCGAACACAAAGCCGCAAGGGAAAGCCGCGGCGGTACAAGTTTCGTTACGGTACCACGAAGGATTGGAAGAAAGCCATCGTGACATTGGACGCCGAAGACAGGATCAATTTCTTTTAGTGTCGATCTCGATGTCGGTTTTTTTTTGCTGGTTGTGGTGCAAAATGATAGCGAGGCTGACGGTTGGTCAGGTGAGCTGGGTCGCGGGATTAGAAGCCCCGCCCAAACGCGGGTAAATAGAAGACATCATGGGTATTCGCAAATACAAACCGACTTCGCCGGGTCGCTGACTTGACCAAAGGGGTTAAGCCGGAGAAGCATCTGCTCAAGCCGCTACGCAAGACGGGCGGTCGGAACAACCAGGGCAAGATCACGGTGCGGCACCGGGGCGGAGGTCACAAGCGCCGTTTTCGGGTGATTGATTTCATGCGAAGCAAGGATGGAATTCCTGCCAGGGTGGCTTCGATCCAGTACGATCCCAATCGCAGTGCTCGTGTGGCCCTGCTGCATTACGTGGATGGAGAAAAGGCTTACATCTTGGCTGCCGACGGTTTGAAAGTGGGCACCGAGCTGCTCAGCGGCCCGGAGTCGCCGCCCAACGTGGGTAATTGCATGGCGCTCAAGGACATGCCGCTGGGAACGACGATTCACAATGTCGAGTTACGACCCGGGCGGGGAGCGACGATGTGTCGTAGTGCGGGCACTTCAGCGACACTGGTGGCGCGTGAAGCGGGTTGGGCCCAATTGAACATGCCCAGCGGCGAAATTCGGCGTGTACCTTCGGCCTGCCGAGCGACGGTTGGCAAGGTAGGTAATTCGGAGCACAGCGGAATTCGGCTGGGTAAAGCAGGTCGCAAACGGTGGCTGGGTCGACGGCCTCATGTACGCGGGACGGCCATGAATCCGGTTGACCATCCGCATGGTGGCGGCGAGGGTCGCACCAAGGGCGGTCGGCATCCGGTCAGTCCCGAAGGCAAGCCGGCCAAGGGTGGCGGCACGCGGAATCGGCGCAAGCCTTCGAATGCCTCCATAGTTCGGCGGCGGCGAACCAAACGATACGGTCAACTTAAGAAATAGCTGGTGGGCTTTTCAGCTCTGCAGTGGAAGACTGAGAGCTTAAGACAAAACATTCGAGAACTGATGAAATGAGCCGATCACTCAAGAAGGGGCCCTATGTGGACCCGAAAGTCTACCGAAAGGTCCAGCACCAACGATCCGGTGGGCCTCCTGATCCGATTAAGACTTGGGCTCGGGCTTGTACGATCGTGCCGGAGTTTGTGGGTGTGACGTTTTTGGTTCACAACGGCAAGCATCACCTTAAGGTATTGGTGACCGAGGATATGGTGGGCCATAAGTTAGGCGAATTTGCTCCCACGCGGACTTTCCGCGGGCACGGCGGTAAAGGCAAACGGTAGGGTCACGTGGTAGACGGAAACCAACGATAGGTATTTTACGATGTACAAAGCCTCTCATCGTTACGCTCGAATCAGTCCACGAAAAGTTCGGCCATTGGCCGACATGATTCGGGGCAAGTTCGCCGACGAAGCGTTGGATATTCTCAAGTTTCAACCGCACCGCGGCGCGCGGATGTTGGAGAAAGTGCTGAAAAGCGCGTTGGGGAATGCCCGCGACCCGGACAACCCGTTGAATCGGGGCCAGATGATTGAGTTGGACCATTTGGTTGTAAGTTCCGCGACGATCGATGGCGGGCCAATGTTCAAGCGGATTCGCCCTCGTGCCCGAGGGATGGCCTATGTGATCAAGAAGCGAACGTCACACATCAACGTGACGCTGGAGCCGCTTGGTTAGTGGCTGGTCATGAAGATGACTGGTCGTTGGAAACCGACAGAAAAAGCACTGCAAATAAGGCAAATAAGGCACTCACATGGGTCAAAAGGTTAACCCTATCGGGTTTCGAACGGGCGTGATGATCGGTTGGAAGAGCCGATGGTACGCCTCCAAGCAGGACTACGCGGGGCTGCTGCTGGAAGATCAGAAGATGCGGCGTTTCATCACGAATCATCCCAACAAGCAGCAATACAAGCACGCGGGTATCGATTCGATTGAGATTGAACGGACCCGTGACGAAGTCAAAGTGGTATTACATGTGGCGCGGCCTGGATTGATTATTGGCAAGAAGGGCCAGGAGATTGAGCTGCTGCAGGAGGAATTACAGAATCTCATCGGCCGCCGCGTGAATTTGAAGATCGAAGAGGTGTCTCGGCCCGAGCTGCAGGCGCAGATCGTGGCGATGGACATTGCCGAACAGTTGTCCAAGCGGGCCAGTTTTCGGCGGACGATCAAGCGGACACTGGAGGCAACGATGGAAGCTGGGGCGAAAGGAATTAAGGTCCAGCTGGCAGGTCGTTTGGGTGGCGCTGAAATGGCAAGGCGGGAGAAGCAGATCGCTGGTTCGATCCCGTTGAGTACTTTGCGGGCGAAGATTGACTACGGGTTTACCGAAGCCAAAACACCGCAGGGTCACATTGGCGTCCAGGTTTGGATTAATCAAGGCATGTATGAGGGGAGTGACTCCGATGGTGATGATGCCGAAACGGGTCAAGCACCGAAAAAGCCAAAGAGGACGTATAAAAGGTGAGGCCACGCGTGGCAACAAAGTCGTCTTTGGTGATTTCGGATTGCAGGCCACCCAAGGTGGTTGGATCAAAGCTCAAACGATCGAGGCCGGGCGTATTGCGGCGCAGCAATACGTACGGGGTGAGGGACGATTGTACGTGCGGATTTTTCCGCACAAGTCAGTCAGTTCCACACCGTTAGAGACTCGGATGGGTAAAGGAAAGGGCGAGCCGGATTTTTGGGCGGCCAGCGTCAGGCCTGGCACGATGTTGTACGAGTTGGGCGGCGTGACAGAGGACCAAGCCCGGGTTTGCTTCGCTCGGCTGGCTCACAAAATGCCGGTTCGCGTGAAGTTTTCTCGTCGCCGCATCGCCTAACGGTGTAGGTGACGATTGGCGTGGACCGACAGACGGCACGATGGTACGGGTGGGTCGACAGCGTTTGGCGCCCAGACGTTGAAACAAATAGAATGAGCCATACAGATAGTTCTCTCAAGAAGTAGCTGGACAAACCATGAAAGCGACGGAACTCCGAGAAATGAGCGATGAACAACTCAGGCTCACGTTGCAGGAGACGTGTGAGAGCTTGTTCCGTTTGCGGATCCAATCCCAAACTGAGCGATTGGACGCGCCCAGTGAATTGCGCCGTCACCGGCGGTTGGTGGCCCGTATTAAGACGGTGTTGCACGAACGTGAGGGGCAGCCGGAAACTGCGACTGCGGCGGAGGTGGCCAGTTAACTCGTCGCCGACCAAGGCGAGGCCCGTGGCCTCGAGTGTTGGATGGAGAACGATTCGGCGAGGTAGCGGTGAAGACGAGGTAGCGGTGAATCAGTCGGAAAGATCGAGTTATGAGGATTTGCGAAACCATGATGATCGACACCGCGATGGTCGACAGAAACTAGTCAAACTCGAAGTGGTGTTTTTGCACGAGTCGTTGCCGAGAATGTACGAGCGGATGGAGTAGAACAGAATGCCAAAGAAAATAGCCGTTGGCGTAGTAACCGGCGACAAGACTGCCAAGACGCGACGCGTAGAAATACCGCGGCTCGTTCAACACCCCAAGTACGGAAAATTTGTTCGTCACAAGACGGTCTGCTACGTCCATGATGAGGCCAACGAATCAGCGGTGGGCGACACGGTAGAAATTATCGAGTGTCGACCCCGTTCCAAGACGAAGCGTTGGGAGTTGCAGAAAGTAGTTGCCAAGAGTACGGCCGTGGATGTAGCGGCGTTGCGTGCGAGCCAAGCTGAGGCGAAGAAAAAGGGTAAGTAGAGGTAGACAAGGTTACGTGGACGTAGGTAGTTGACGTAGGAAATGGACGTAGTCGCCGATATTCAATCGTTGCATGTTAAGGTGCTTCTCCGATGATTCAACAAGAGACAAGGCTGGCGGTGGCCGACAACACGGGCGCGAAAGAAGTCATGTGCATCAAGGTGCTGGGCGGCTCGCGTCGGCGTTTTGCGGGCATCGGCGATATCATTGTCTGCAGTGTCAAAAGCGTGATTCCCGGAAGCGAGGTCAAGAAAAAATCAGTCGTCCGGGCGGTGATCGTTCGCTGCAAGCAGCCCACGCGGCGGAGTGACGGAAGCTACATCAAGTTTGATAGCAATGCCGTTGTGCTGGTCGATGCCGACAAGAATCCTCGAGGCACTCGTATTTTTGGTGCCGTGGCGAGGGAATTGCGAGAACAGCGTTTCATGAAGATCGTCAGCCTGGCGAGCGAGGTGGTTTGATGCACATCAAGGTCGATGACACGGTAGAGGTGATCGCGGGCGACGAACGTGGCGAGCGCGGTCGAGTGATGAGCGTGGATCGTAAGACCGGCAAGTTGATTGTCGAAGGACTCAACCAGGTTTATAAGCATGTACGGCGCAGCCAGCGCAATCCGCAAGGAGGCCGGTTGTCCAAGGAAATGCCCATCCAAATATCGAACGTGTTGATGGTGTGTCCCAAGTGCAACGTGGCTACACGGTTGGGGGCACGATACTTGAAGGACGGAAGCAAGGAACGGTTTTGCAAGAAGTGCGGAACGGGCATCAGTGAGTTGTCACCGGCTAAATCGGCTTATGTCCGATGAGGTGTTGAGGCGGAAGGCCACCAATTGGGGCGACGAACGGAAAACTATGGCACAAGAACAAGCGAGCGATCGCGATGAATCCTAGGCTGTTAGAGAAATACAACGACGAGATCTTGCCGACATTGTCTGAAACGTGCGGCCGCTCCAATACTCTGGCGCTGCCCCGTTTGAGGAAAGTGGTTGTCAACATGGGTGTTGGCAGTGCGACGACGGAAAAAAAGCACATGGAAGAAGCGGTGGCGGCGCTGACTCAGATTACTGGGCAGAAGCCGATCATCACGACGGCACGCAAATCGATCGCCGGATTCCGGTTGCGAGAGGGAATGCCGATAGGCTGCAAGGTCACGTTGCGTGGTCACAGAATGTACGAGTTTATCGATCGTTTGTTTTCGATCGCATTGCCTCGCGTGCGTGATTTTCGTGGTCTGAGCCCGAAGGCTTTCGACAAGTGTGGAAATTACAGTATGGGGTTAGTCGAACAGTTGGTTTTTCCGGAGTTGAACCCGGATAAGTTCGTCCGCCCACAGGGAATGAATATAACGTTTGTAGTCTCGTCGGCATCCGACGACGAAGCCCGTGAGTTATTGAAGCAACTGGGCATGCCTTTCCAAGTTGAGGAGGAAGCGAGTCTCAGCGCCTAGCTTCGTGTGTGCCTCGCCGAAACCGTTGTCGCGAATAAAGTTGTCGCGAATAAAGTTGTAGGGAATAAAGACGAGATTGGTTTTTGAAGTAACCAGCTTTAATTGGACCCGTGAGAATAGGAAACCAAGGTGGCAAGTAAATCGAAAGTTGCCAAAGCAAAGCGAGAGCCTAAGTTCTCCACGCGATTGGAACGACGTTGTAATCTGTGCGGTCGACCGCGGGCAGTGTACCGCAAGTTCGGGATCTGTCGTATCTGTTTTCGCAAGCTCGCTGACCAAGGCCTGATTCCGGGCGTAAGGAAGGCTAGTTGGTGATTCAGCTCATTGCGAGAGACAACCAGATGGTAACCCCAAGGGAAGCCCTAACATTATGATGACCGACCCGATTGCCGACATGTTAACCCGCATCCGCAATGCCGTGCGGATTGAAAAGTCCCATATAGAGATGCCGTTGTCAAAGGTAAAGCGTGGGGTAGCGGATGTGCTGAAACGAGAAGGTTACATTTGGGACTGGTCGGAGGTTGAAGCCAAGCCGTCCAGTGTGTTGCATTTGAACCTCAAATACGGACCTAATGGCGAGCGGGTCATCCGACATATTAAGCGGGTCAGCAAACCAGGACGGCGAATCTATAGGGGCGCGCGCGCAATGCGGCCGGTATTGAAGGGATTGGGAATCACCGTTGTCAGCACCAGTCGCGGTGTGGTGAGTGACCGTGAGGCCCGCCAGCGGAATTTAGGGGGCGAAGTGTTGTGTGAAGTGTGGTAGGCCCATCGTTGTAGGGCCCCCATTGGACGCGGTGGTTTAGGCGCAACTTGAAGCAGTGTGGATTAGTTTGCGGTGGAATTGTTAACCAGAGCACGAACGTTTGCCCGGCGTGTTCGCTGATTTAAGTATTTGGCAGCCATGTCCCGAATTGGAAAACAGCCAGTCCCGATACCCTCGGACGTAAAGATTTCGATTGACGGTCAGACCGTGACGGTCGAAGGCAAGCTGGGAAGGCTCAGCCAGGAATTAAATTCTCCGATCACGGCCAAGTACGACGACGACACAAAGGCGATCGTCGTCAGCCGGGATGGTGACGGGCGCCAGGCGCGCGCGTTTCACGGTCTCTACCGAGCCTTGATCCACAATATGGTCGAGGGGGTGTCCAAGGGTTTTGAGAAACGTTTAGAAATCGTGGGAGTGGGCTATGTGGCCGCCGTGCAGAACAACCAACTCCAGATGCGGGTTGGGTACGCCAACGAGATCCAGAAGGACATTCCAAGTGGGTTGGATGTCAGTTGCCCGGACACCACCCATGTGGTCGTGAAAGGATGTAATAAACAGTTGGTAGGACAATTTTCCGCCGAAGTTCGAGCGGCTCGGAAGCCTGAGCCGTACAAGGGCAAGGGAATACGTTACGCCGGCGAGTACGTGAAGATCAAACCGGGTAAGGCAGCCACATAGACGGATCGATTGGGCGGTTTCACGTCCAATGACATGGGTCCAGTTTTCCGCCATTACAAGCGACTTAGAACAGTGACTTAGAACAGCGACTTAGAACAGCGACTTAGAACAGCGACTTAGAACAGCGACTTAGAACAGCGACTTAGAACAGCGACTTAGAACTATGCCAAATCACGAGAAATTCATATCCAAGCAGCGTCTTCGACGCAAGCGACACGTGCGGCATCGTATTCGAGGGACGGCTGATCGGCCTCGGATGACCGTTTTTCGAAGCAATAAGCATATGTATTGCCAGGTCATTGACGATGGAGCGGGCAAGACGTTAGCGTCGGCCAGTACGCGTGACAAGGATCTGCGCGGCGATGTCAAGGCGGCCGGCAACGCCGATGCGGCTGGTGCCGTGGGAAAAGCGATCGCGGAAAAGGTGATAGCCGCTGGCATCAAGGATGTTCGCTTCGATCGGGGTCCCTACAAGTACCATGGACGCGTGGCGGCCTTGGCGGACGCGGCCAGGGAAGCAGGCTTGAAGCTCTAAGGAATCAAAGAAAGAAACTGAACCCTCAGGAAACGACTGGAGAAAGACATTGGCCCAACAACGAAGCAGGGGACAACGTGGTAACGCCGGGGAATCGACGCGCGGAGAATTGATCGACAAGGTGGTCAAGATCCGGCGTTGCGCGGCAGTCGTGAAGGGTGGCCGACGCTTTAGCTTCGCGGCCATGGTGGTCGTGGGCAATGGCTCCGGGCGCGTGGGTTGGGGCTATGGAAAAGCCAACGAAGTACCTCCTAGCGTAGAGAAGGCGGTGAAGCAGGCCACACGAAGTATGGTGGACATTCCAGTCGAGGAAGGCACCATTCCCCACCTGGTTAAAGGAAGGTATGGCGCGGCTAAAGTCTTATTGGCTCCGGCCGGTCCTGGTACCGGAGTGATCGCGGGCGATGCAGTCCGAGCGGTCTGCGAAGCAGCGGGCGTGCGAGATATTCTGACCAAGAGTTTTGGGACATCCAATCCAGTGAGCCTAGTAAAGGCGACGTTTGACGCGTTGAGTCAACTACGAACTCGCCAAGATGTGGAAAGATTGCGAGGAGTGGCTTTGTCATGAAACTCAACGACGTCAACCGCGGAATTGAAAAGAACAAGAATCGTAGGCGCGTGGGCCGCGGCGTGGGATCGGGCCACGGCAAGACGAGTTCGCGCGGACACAAGGGCCAGAAGTCCCGTGCCGGATGGTCGTCTCCTCCTGTATTCCAGGGAGGTGCGATGCCCTTGGTGCGGCGCGTCCCGAAGCGAGGCTTCAATAACAAGTTTGCCCTGCAGGTGGCGATCATCAACACGGGTGACTTGGACCAGGTATTTTCCGACGGCGACGAGGTGACGCCCGAACTGCTCCGCGAAAAGTCGCTCGTCAAACATCGCTATGACTTGCTTAAGGTGCTCGGGAATGGAAGTCTCTCTAAGAAGCTAAAGATATCGGCGCATCGCTTTAGCAAGTCGGCTGTGGCGCGGATCGAGAAGGCCGGAGGCGAAACGGTCGTTTTGCCGGGCCGAATTCCGGTCGAAGAAAAGAAAAGACAGTCCAAGGCGGCCGCCAAAGCATAGTGGCCTTTCGCGGAGGTCCGATTGGCGCAGTCCTTAACCGCCAATTACGGGCCGCCACGCATTTGACTAGGGAGAGCTAATCATGTGGGAAAAATTCCGCGTCGTTTTCACCATCGAAGAGCTAAGAAAGAAGATTTTTCTTACCCTCATGCTGCTGGCCATCTATCGCGTCGGCTGGCAGATTCCCCTGCCGATCATCAACCAGGAGGCGGTCGCTTCGTCATCCTCGTCCAGTCAAGAGGGTTTCGGAAAGATGATCGAATACGCGGCCGTTTTTAGTGCCAGCAACCTGCGACAAGCGACCATTTTCGGGCTGGGGATCATGCCATACATCTCCGCTTCGATTATTTTTCAACTGCTGGGCAGTGTTTGGAAGCCGGTCGAGGATTTGCAGAAAGAGGGCGAAGCTGGGCGCAAGAAGATCAACGAATATACCCGGTATTTGACGGTCGTCCTTTGTTTAGTGCAAAGTTGGTTTTATGTAAGTCTATACGTGATGGGAACCAAC
>Ga0310120_10003947_pt1 | contig 10548 bp, 8 predicted proteins | sample CB27_AW_983_MG_FD_203506 | JGI IMG/M metagenome (GOLD analysis project Ga0310120, IMG submission 203506) | Marine microbial communities from Western Arctic Ocean, Canada - CB27_AW_983 | ecosystem: Environmental > Aquatic > Marine > Oceanic | place: Canada: Western Arctic Ocean | collected... | reverse complement strand
TGATTAGGCTTTTTGAATCTCCAACATTTGCTAGATGCGACCAAAGCGTCACGTTCTGTATAAACGCCTGCCCAGCTTCCCAGCCTCCGCGTATGTCAAATGATAGTACTGCTCCGGCTCCCTTAGGGAGATATTTGTCGGCGAGGGGTCGGTAGCGGCTTCCTTGTAGCCCTGGGTAGGTGACTCTCTCGACCATCTCATGCTCCGTGAGGTAGTTCGCAATCGCGAGAGCGTTATCTACGTGACGGTCCATACGAAGTGAGAGCGTTTCTAATCCTTGTAGGAATAGGAATGCGTTGAAGGGGCTCATGGCAGCGCCGAGGTCGCGCAGTGTTTCTGTACGGAGCTTCATGAGATAGGCGTAACTACCAAAGGTCTCATGGAACGACAGTCCGTGATAGGCTGGGGATGGATCAGCTACTACTGGGAAGCGACCGTTCGACCAATTGAACTCGCCGGACTCTACCACTACACCACCAATGCTGGTGCCGTGCCCGCCGATGAACTTCGTCGTAGAGTGGACGATAATGTCGGCGCCCCATTCAATCGGGCGACAGAGGTATGGAGTTGCACATGTACTGTCGACCATGAAGGGGATATCGTGAGCATGTGCCATTGATGCTAAAGCCTCAATATCGAGTACGTTGCCGCCTGGGTTTCCGATAGTTTCTCCAAAAAATAGTTTTGTGTTGTCCTGGATGGCGTGCTTCCATGAGTCCAGGTCGTCAGGGTCTACCCACGTCAGCTCGACCGACATCTTCCGAAAGTAGTGTTTGAACTGGTTGACGGAGCCGCCGTAAAGGGCTGCCGAGGATACCACGTGATCCCCTGGCTCGAGGATGGTGAAAAGTGCAGCAGCTTGAGCAGCGATTCCGCTTGCGAAGGCCACTGCCCCACAACCGCCCTCAAGATTAGCTATACGTTCTTCAAGCGCTGCAACGGTGGGATTCATAATGCGCGAGTACGTGTTGCCGTATTCGTTGAGGTTGAAGTACGCGGCTGCCGATGCCGGGTCTTCAAAGACATAGCTTGTTGTCTGGAAGATAGGAACTGCACGTGCCCCCGTATTAGGGTCGGGTCTTTGGCCCGCATGGACTTGTCGTGTTTCGAAGCCAAAATCATGTAACTCTGTAATGGATGTCATGAGTTCCTTCTTCCTCTTTCTGTTGAGTGGTTGTTGCTTATTTCATTCGTGCTGTCAAGAAGTTGTCCTGATAGCTCGCTGGCGACGTTCCAACAAGTTACGTCTTGGAGGATAAATATGTGTCTTCGTACATTTATCATCCAAAATTTAAGTATAACAAAAAGGTGAAAAAGGTCTTGAATTTTCGATGAGTATTGCGAATATTCACGTTACCTATTCTCCGCAGACTGTGCATCTAATAATGTTGGTGATGACGTGTTTAGTATTGATAAATTGATTTCAGAATCCTGTTGTTTGCGGGTTGTGCTCACGCCATAACTCTCGGGAGTGAATTACAGGCGCAAATATATGTTAAGGGGATGGCATGATTACAAGCTACCAGACGCCGACTCAACCGAGACCATCCTGAGCAGTGTTAAGCACGATGCCTACAACAAAGTGGCTCTTGGTCTTCGATCCCGAAGGGGCAGTGCTGTGTTGGTGGCAGAAGACCGACCTGATGGGGGCGGAGTGATCAAACCGAAGGCGCGCAAGGCGTGTAATTCGTGGATCCGACATATGCCGTACTTTCTATTCTAATCTCACCTAGATCTCGGTGCGAGTACTAGCTCCAGTTGGTCGGTGATGGCTCTAGCTATGGCTGGTTTTCCAGTTGCTTTTTGTGGAGGACCAGAGCTGGTGAGGAGATATGCTATTTGTTCACCGTCAGGTCCCGTCTCATTGCCACGGTTTGCCACAACTAGCGGAAAGCCATTCTTAATACGCTGCTGAGCTATTGACATCAACTGCTGGTGACTTCGATTTTGCTCGTATTTGAAAGTGACCAAATAGATGTGCGGGAAACGAGATTTGACTTCGTCAATTATCTTTGCAGTAGGTACTAACTCCAGTGATAGTGGACCATTACTGGGAATCTTACCTCGTCTAGGGGTATTGATCTGGAAATCCGTCACAGCAGCGGAAAATACCCCAGCAGCGTATTGTTTTTCCTTTAGGGCATTCATAACGTAAGTGTAGTAGTTGGAGTACGAGGGTGCGTAGAGAGATGGAACCCAGTCTGGCGGCTGAATAGTACTAGAACCGTGAACTAGGAGTACATCTGCGCCACGAAGGTAAAGTTCTGTCGCAATCTCGTTGCCCAGTTGACCGGTAAACCGATTGGTTATCTGGCGCACTTCGTCAATTGGGGTTGGGATGGGTCCACCGGTGACCAGTGTTGCTTGGTTACGTAATGGCGAATTACTTGTGGCACGGCAAACTTCGGATACCAGCATCTCTTCGGACGGGATATTGTGTTTGCCGTATCCGGATCGTGGAGGAATAATGTGAACACCCATATCGACAAGTTTGTGTAGTGATTCTGTCAATAGCGAATTGTGTAATGTACCATGCATCGTGGGAGCAATAAGTAACGTTGACAAGCTGCGTTCCATTCGCCCGATTGCAACTGCTAATGCTGTAGTGACCGGGCTATCACTGATACCGTGTGCAATTTTGTTTATAGTATTGTATGTTGCTGGGGCGACAAGATAAGCCTCAAATGGATCACTGTCGCTAAGGTGTTCAGCGTTGGCTGTAAGTTGGGTGATTACAGGATTGTTGGAGCTCCACTCTAGTGCCTCACGTGTAGTGTAGCGTAGTGCCTCATTGGAGGTGAACACTACAACATTGGCCCCCCGACGTCGTAAGGCTCGCGCGATTAACGGTGCTTTGATAGCAGCGATTCCGCCGGTAACAAGTAAAGCAACTCGCTTTCCAGCCAAATGATGACCATCTAAGGGTACATCGCGATCTCTTATGGGTGACTGAGGTGGCGGTGAGAAACCTTCGATATTCATGATGAATAATATTGTACCAGTATCATTCTCTGTATGTCGTTGCAGGAATCCTGGTTTGTGATCCAGTAAGTTGAGTTCTTAGTCTTAGATGGATTCCTTGACGTATGGCCGTCAGAGTAGGATACTTGCAGTGCCGCTTGCATCAGACCTGAGTGAGACGGCTGGACAGTAGAATACCAATGCCCGTCCAGGCACGTGTGTCGGGATCGCGGGTATTTTGCTACGAGTGTGCCCGGCGACAATACGGGAGTCTAGCCCTCCGAGTTGCGGTGGGCTTTTTTTTATTGTTTTCAAACGTTGATATGGCAGTTGTATTGGAGGCTATAACATGAGCTTAGCAAAACCTTTCAACAAAGTTGACAAGAGAGTCAGCGTGACAACATTGCAGCAAAAAAAAGAAAAGGGTGAATCGATTGTAGCTCTGACCGCTTATGATTACCCTACTGCTATAGCAGTGGACACCGCTGGCATCGACCTTATATTAGTGGGAGATTCTCTAGGAATGGTAGTGTTGGGTTATGACACTACCATTCCGGTCACTATGAATGAGATGGTGCACCATTGCAAGGCGGTTGCGCGGGGAACAAACCGGGCATTTCTGGTTGGTGATATGCCTTTCCTTTCCTATCAGGTAGATATGGCGGAGGCAGTGCGAAACGCTGGGCGGTTTCTTGCTGAGGGAGGGATGAGTGGTGTGAAGTTGGAAGGTGGTAGAGAAATGGCAGCTTCCGTGCGTGGAATTGTGCGTGCTGGAATTCCAGTGATGGGACACATCGGGCTTACTCCGCAATCAGTGCACCAGCTTGGGGGTTATCAGGCTCAGGGTCGTACTGCCTTGGCGGCACGCGAGTTGCTCCTGGATGCGTTGGCTCTGGAAAAGTCAGGATGTTTTTCAATCGTACTAGAATCGGTGCCGGCGCAGGTGGCGCAATTGATATCAGAACGTCTGCTAGTTCCAACTATTGGTATTGGTGCTGGGTTGGGCTGTGACGGGCAAGTGTTGGTGAGCCACGATCTCCTTGGGATGTATGATCGCTTCACTCCGCGCTTTGTCAAACAGTACGCTGATTTGCGTGGCCAGATTGTAAAAGCTGTAGAACGTTACAGTGCTGATGTTAGGCAGCACAAGTTCCCCGCGTCAGAGCACACTTTGTCAATCGCAGATAGTGAATGGAAGTTGCTGCTGGAAGGACTTGATAGCGATCCCATCCAGTAGATTTTCAGTAGCTTTAACTAGAATGCATATTGCAATAATCGGTACTGGAGCCCTTGGATGCCTTTTTGGGGCTCGACTTGTCAACAACGCGAATGTCATCTTGTTGGGCAGCTGGTCACGTGGGTTAACTGCCATTAACCAACGTGGAATTTGTGTGGATTACGGTGAAAAAACTGAGCATGTTCAAATGTGTGCCTACAGTGATCCGCAACAAGTTGCTCCAGTAGATATCGCCCTATTGTTGGTGAAAAGCTGGCAAACGGAGCGTGCTGCAGCGCTGGCCGAGTCTGTACTGGGTCCAGAAGGCCTAGCTGTTACTCTTCAAAATGGCCTTGGAAACTTTGAGAAACTATGTGATATCGTAGGGTCATCGAGGGCGGTTGCAGGAGCAACCACGCAGGGGGCTGTTCTGAAAGGGCCGGGGCATGTTTGTCATTCTGGTGGTGGAGCGACGTACTTTGGCGTGCGCTCAGATACGCGTGAGCGGCTGGGAAGATTAAGTGTGTTATTTGAGGATTCGGGTTTTGTTACTGTGTTGACCGACAATCTGGATGAGATTATCTGGAGCAAACTGGTTGTCAGTACAGGTATTAATGCAGTTTCAGCGTTACTAGGAGTTCAAAATGGTGTGCTACTCACTCGACCTGATGGGGCAGATCTAATGGTTGCTGCGGCTCGGGAGACAGCTGCTGTAGCGGCTGCCAGTGGGATTAAGATCCCGTTTGATCCGGCGGAGCAAGTAAGTAGTGTCGCTGCACTTACGTCCAGTAATATCTCCTCTATGCTGCAGGACATGCGGCGGGGAGCACCAACAGAGATTAAGTCTATCAACTGCGCTGTGGCGAGGAAAGGAGTGCAACTGGGTGTTTCTGTGCCCGTAAATTTGGTGCTGTGTAAACTAGTAAGCGCGGCGTGTTGCCCGGATGCGAATGATGAAAATCGTCTTCAATTTGCGTGAACTGCGTCGGGAGCGATCAGCGTTATCTGGCACACTCGGTCTCGTTCCGACGATGGGCTGTTTGCACATCGGACATCTTTCCTTGGTGCAGGCGGCCCGTGAGCAAAATGACTATGTGGCAGTAAGTGTCTATGTGAACCCTCTTCAGTTCGGCATGGGTGAGGATCTGGATGATTATCCCCGCGACCCGGACGGTGATTTGGAGAAGCTAGAATCAGAGGGAGTGGATTTGGTATGGATGCCGGAAAAAACAGAGATTTACCCTGACGGATATCAGACATATGTCACAGTCGAGCAGCTTTCTAGCCGATTGGAAGGCGAGCGCAGGCCTGGACACATGCGTGGTGTGACCACTGTGGTAACAAAATTGCTGATTGCTTTTACCCCTGACCGCGTCTATCTAGGTGAGAAAGATGCGCAGCAAATTCATGTGATACAGCGGCTCGTGGCAGACCTTCAGTTCGCGGTGGAAGTGGTAGTTTGCCCAACGGTTCGTGATCTAGATGGGTTGGCGCTTTCCTCGCGCAATGCTAAATTGAATCCTGACCAGCGCAACGCTGCTACGGTACTATATCGGGCCCTAACTGCAGCCCGGTCGGCATTCATGGATGGCGAAAGGTCTGGAAGTCGTCTGCGCGCAGTAATGACGGAAATCGTTGCGGCAGAACCACTGGCTGAGCCATTATATGTTTCAGTTGCTGATATCGAAACACTTCAGGAATTGAAGCGGCTGCCGGAAAAATCACTGTGCAGCTTGGCTGTACGTATTGGGAAAGTTGCGCTGATTGATAATGTTGTTCTTGAAATTACATAATAAGGTGGGCTTATGCTATTGACAATCGACATTGGTAATACAAACGTCACTATAGGATTGTTCGCAGGCGATGTTCTGGGTCCCCGATGGCGCATGGCCACTGCGCGTGATCGCACATGCGATGAATATGGTCTACAGTTGCTTGGTTTTTTGGATCATGCAAGAGAGGCCAAAGGTAGTATCGAGGGTGTTGTAATAGCCTCGGTGGTGCCGCCGCTGACCAGAGTGTTTGTACAGGCTTGCCAGAAATACTTTCAGTACGATCCGTTGGTAGTGAATGCTGGTGTGAAAACCGGCGTGTCTATCCGGTACGATGATCCTCGTCAGGTTGGGGCAGACCGCATAGTGAACGCGGCTGCGGTGCTGGCACTGTATGGCTGTCCAGCATGTATTGTCGATTTTGGTACTGCAACAACGTTTGACGCTATTTCTGAAAACGGCGAATATATTGGTGGCGCTATATCGCCCGGTATTGAGATTGCCGCTGATGCTCTTTTTCGTCGTGCCGCAAAATTGCCGCGTGTTGACCTGTTACGACCGCCGACGGCTATCGGCTGTAACACACAACATGCTATACAATCTGGACTATTGTTTGGCTATGTTGGATTGGTTGAGGGCATGGTGGCCCGCTTCGGAGCTGAACTCGGTCCGGATATGAACGTAATTGGTACTGGTGGGCTAGTCAAGACTTTTGCTCGTGAATGTACTATTATTCAGATTGTGGCACCTTGGCTTGCACTAGAGGGTTTGCGGATTGTGTGGGCTCTCAACAAGTAGTACCTGATAGGGTTGAAGCTGACTTAATGGTAACCGGAGTAGTATCGCTTGATCAGTTGCACTTTAGCGGTTGCTCTGAATACTCTGCAGGCGGTGAAGACCTGAACCGAATTTGCACGGACATTCATTGGCAAACATGGTAACCGTTGCCAACGGAACTGGAGCTGGTTGTGTCCAAAAGATGGGTGCTGGGATCAATGCGCCATCCAAACAAGAAGTCATTGATGTCCTTGACCACTTTGGGTTTGATTTTGTTCTTTAATACGATCCAAAAGGATTACTGGCCAGATCGCTTCAAAAGTTGATGTGCAAGCCTTAGGATGACTTGATCGGCATAGATCAGTGATCTCGATGCGGGATTTGAAGGAGAGGGATGCCTGGTGGGTGTCCGTCAAGGAATGTGATTGACATGGCGAACATGTTTGTGAGGTCGGGTTTGTTGCGGGCGTGCTCTAACGTTATCCGCACGTTGCATATTCTGATATAATCTGCCGTGGACTATCAGGGGTGGATTAATATATTTCTTGCAGCAATTGTGCACACAATGTATCCGCTCCAGCTTCCAATGGGAGATGAGAAGTTCGCTGGTTGGAATCCTGCAGGGTACACCCGAATGATTGACAGCGGACTGACGATCTCCAGACAGACAAATATACGCGAAGACAAGGGCCAGTAGGCCATCCTCCAAAGAACCGGTGCGGTGGCTGGAATCCCGGCGGTGCGCCGCGAGGGGCGGAGGAGCGGGACTCGCCTCTGAGTACTTCTGGTAAACAACGCGCAGCCCGCAGCGGGTTTGACCGCTGGTGCAGTGATGAGTGGGTGGGGGGGGGCGCACTAGCCGTGTCTGCCAAACAAGATGGTGCCGCGGAACCCCTTTCGTCCCTGACAGGATGAGAGGGTTTTTTTTGTGCGCGCGTTGCCCGCCGCCTGGAGAAATAGCGGAATAAACTGGGAGGAGATTGACTCAGTGGCGACAACAAAATACGTGCCACAGGAAATAGAGCCCCGCTGGCAGCAGCGATGGGAGGCAGGCAAGCTTTATCGTGCGTCTGTTGACCCGACACGTGAGAAGTTCTATTCCCTCACCATGCTTCCGTATCCCAGCGGCGACCTGCACATCGGCCACTGGTACGCTATGACGCCGTCCGACGCTCGTGCTCGTTACTTGCGCATGCAGGGCTACAACGTTATGTTTCCCATAGGCTTTGACGCCTTCGGGCTCCCGGCCGAGAACGCTGCCATCAAACGCAATGTGCATCCCAAGGAATGGACTTACCGAAACATCGCAAACATGCGTAGCCAGCTGCGCACGATGGGTGCGATGTGGGATTGGGAACGTGAGGCGGTCTCGTGCGACCCGGGCTACTATCACTGGAGCCAGTGGTTCTTTCTGCAGCTATATAAACACGGGATGGCGTACCGGAAACAATCTCCGGTGGATTTTTGCCCCAATTGTAATACCACTCTCGCGCGTGAGCAGGTGTGGGGCGACGATCGCCACTGCGAGCGCTGTGAAACTGCGGTAACAAAAAAGGACCTGGAACAATGGTTCTTTAAAATCACAGATTACGCGGATGAGCTGCTCGATTTCTCAAAACTTGACTGGCCCGAGAGAGTACAACTGCTGCAAACTAACTGGGTAGGGCGCAGCGAAGGCGCACATATTACTTTCCACGCCGAGGGTGGCGAACCTCTGGAAGTTTTCACAACCCGCCCCGATACTCTTTGGGGTGCGACCTTTATGGTGCTCGCACCGGAACATCCTCTTGCGGTGAAGGTGACCACTGCTGAACAACGAGCGGAGGTGGAAACCTATGTTAGTGCTGCGGTGCGCCAGACCGATATCCAGCGGGAAGCAGTTGACAAAGAGAAAACCGGCGTTTTCACCGGTGGCTATGCTGTCAATCCGGTCAACGATGAGAGAATTCCGATATGGATTGCGGATTTTGTGCTGATGAATTACGGTACCGGTGCTATCATGGCCGTTCCGGCACATGACGAGCGTGACTTTGCATTTGCGCGTGCCTTCGGGCTGGAAGTGCGTCCAGTGATTCAGGCGGCGGATGAACCACCCCCCCCAGTTGGCGAGGATATGGAGACGCCCAACGTTCATTCCGGGGTGATGATTAATTCCGGCCCTCTGACTGGCACGCCCGCCGAACAATCAGTCGGGCGTACAGTTGCCTGGTTGGAAGACCAGGGTATCGGGACAGGCGCGGTCAATTATCGCCTACATGATTGGCTGATCTCTCGGCAGCGTTATTGGGGAGCACCGATACCCATGACATATTGCGATGAATGTGGCGTGCAGCCGGTGCCCGAGGAACAATTGCCGGTGTTGCTCCCGGACGATATAGAATGGAGGCCCACAGGCGAAAGTCCATTGAAATATCATCCCACCTGGAAGCACACTCGCTGCTCGGCCTGCGGTGAGGAAGCCACCCGTGAAACCGATACTATGGATACCTTTATGTGCTCCTCTTGGTATCAATACCGCTATCTAAGCCCGGGCTATGACGAGGGATCGTGGGATCCGGAGGAATTCGCCTACTGGATGCCTGTTGACACTTATACCGGCGGCATCGAGCACGCTACCATGCACCTGATTTACACACGCTATTTCACCAAAGCGCTGCGCGATATGGGGCTGGTGGATTTGGATGAGCCTATGCTGCAGCTACGTAATCAGGGCATCATTCTGGGAGAAGATTTGGAAAAAATGTCAAAAAGCCGCGGCAACGTGGTTGCGCCGGACAAATTGGTGGCGCAATATGGTGCTGACGCTGTACGCGCTTATCTAATGTTCTTCGCGCGCTGGGATCATGGCGCCCCGTGGAGTGGCAGCGGAATAGAAGGTGTATCGCGCTGGCTTCAGCGCGTGTGGGGAATTACCATACAGATAACTGCTGCCGAGACCTGCGTAGATCCGTCCGACCGCCGGGCGCGCGACTTGCGCCGTAAGGTACATCAGAGCATCCAGCAAATCACCTACGATATGGAGAATTTCGAATTCAACACCGTGATTTCCGCTTTGATGGAATTGACGAATGCGCTTAACGCTGCGCGTAAATCTGGAATGGTAGGAAGCGAGGTTTATGCGGAGGGGGTAGACACTCTGTTAAAATTGATGGCGCCGGTCACTCCGCACATCTGCGAGGAATTGTGGGACAGGTTGGGACACCCGTATAGCGTCCACCAGCAATCCTGGCCGGTAGCCGACCCGGCTGCCGCCGCCTCTGAAGAAATAACGCTGGTGTTGCAGGTTAATGGCAAAGTGCGTGATAAGTTAACCGTGCCAGCCGACATCAGCCCAGAGGCTGCCAAAATGCATGCTTTGGAGAGCGAAAATGTGCAGCGCTATCTTCATGGGCGCGAGCCAAAGAATGTAATCCACGTGCCCGGGAGATTGGTTAATATTGTTGTCTAGTGCTCAAGGGTGTTCCGGATTACGCGATATCCATCTGGCGCAGCACCAGTACCACTTTCCCCTGCACGCGCACATTTTCTGGGTTGGCGTAGATAGCCTGCATGTTAGGGTTGGCGGGCTGTAGGCGCACGCGCCCATCCTCGAGGTAAAAATGCTTCAAAGTTGTCTCTTCGCTGTCGTTAAGCCAGACTGCCACTAGATCACCGTTGCGCGCTTTAATCTGTCGCTTCATCACCACTACGTCTCCGTCACCAATCATTGCGTCTATCATCGAATCTCCGCGCACTTCCAGCGCGAATAATTCCGAGCCATCACCCACCAAGTCGCGCGTCAAGTTGATTGTCTCGTCAGGGGCGAATGACGAGGGTGCATCC
>Ga0310120_10003945_pt1 | contig 10551 bp, 9 predicted proteins | sample CB27_AW_983_MG_FD_203506 | JGI IMG/M metagenome (GOLD analysis project Ga0310120, IMG submission 203506) | Marine microbial communities from Western Arctic Ocean, Canada - CB27_AW_983 | ecosystem: Environmental > Aquatic > Marine > Oceanic | place: Canada: Western Arctic Ocean | collected... | reverse complement strand
GAGTCCGTGTTCAGGAGGGCCCGTGGGGGCAAGGAGCTTCGGGCCGTGGATGACAAGTTTTCCAAGCCGACTTCGGTGCGGGAAATCGGCCGGATGGTAACGGCCCTCCTGGGCAGGCCGGATCTGGCGGGACTCTTTCACCTGACACACGCCGGTGAACCGGAGAGTTGGTGGTCGATTGCGACCAAAGTCGTGCGCCTGGGGCATGAAGCGGGACTCCTGGAAAGTTGTCCGGAAGTTCAACCGGAAGGGTTGGAGCGGGCGGAGCGATTGAGAGTGGTGCGACCGGTCCATACCGCAATGGACCCTGCGCGGCTGCGCACCGATTTGCACTGGCGGGGTGTGAGCTGGGAGGAGGAGGCCCGGATAAGCTTGGAAGATCTGTCGGGGTAGGGGGTTGGATGCGGTTCTTGGTCACCGATAAGCCTCCCTTGGCGATCGGAAATCCCATTGACCCACCGCAGGGCTGGTACACACTCCCACCATGAAACGTGTAATCCAACCATTTCTACTGGGGACGGTGGGCGCACTGATCTCCTCCTGTGGGGGGTTGGCACCCTCGGGGGATTATGATTCCTCGACTGATCCGCTGGACTCGCCCGGCAGTCAACGCCGGGCCGAGGCGATCAATAGCGGCCCACGCTATGCCCCGGGGAGTTATGTGGAAGTGACCGATGCCAATGCCGGTCTCTACCGGCGCTTTCCGAAAGGAGATATGCAACCGTCCACCAAGCTGGTTCCTGGCACGCAGCTCAAGGTGCTCAGTGAGAAAGGATCCTACGTGAAGGTTGAGACGGAATCCGGGCAGATCGGGTATGTTCCCGCCATCATGGTGAGTGACCGGGTGGCGGACTCAACCCTGGTTCCGCTGGAGGGCATAGCTGTTCCCCTGGCGCCGGTGGACTCCGCCGATCCGGAAAGTCTTCCGCCTCTGCCCCCCGCGGCCCCCTCCTCATTCGTAGCGCCGGAACCGGAAGTGCCGCCGATCTCGGTGGAAAGGTCTGGAGCCCCGGCCCCGGTTCCCGCGTCGCCGGATGAGTAGCTCGTTTTGTCAGAGATTCCGAAGGGTCTCCTTGATCGCCTCGAAATTGGGCTGATCGGCCGGGTTGTCATTGACCTCGGCGTAGCGGATCACACCCTCGCCATCGATCACGAAGGCGGAGCGTTTGGACACTCCTCCCATGGGCAGGCTCTTGTCGGGCAGGAAGCTGTCGTAGGCCACCCCCCAAGCCTTGGTAGCCTCGTGTTCATAGTCGCTGAGAAGGGTGATGCCAATGCCCTCTTTTTCTGCCCAGGCAGCCTGCGCAAAGGGATTGTCACCACTAACGCCAAGAATCTGCACGCCCAGCTCTTCATATTCGCTGATTCCCGCTGTAAGGCTGCATAATTCCGTCGTGCAGCCTCCGGTGAAGGCCATCGGAAAAAAGAGCAGGAGCGTTGTCTTGCCCGCTGTCTGTTGGGAGAGGGTCACCAGCTCGGGGCCGTCGGAGCCGAGGGTGGTTAGGGTGAAATCGGGTGCGGAGTCGCCTGTCGTGATTGCCATGGGTCGGACTCTAGTAGTGAGCGGCGAGGAGTCAATTACTCCCCTTGAAGGCGGTGAAATTGGGTGACTGAAGGGGATTTCACTGGATCGTGGTGGGAAAAGGGTGAGGGAATAAGGATTATTTGCAAATTCACAATAACCTTATAGTAAATAGATTACAAAAATAGGAGCAGCAAAAATGTGAAATTTTATTAAAAAGTTATAGCAAATTTACACAAACGTTGATAATCTTTGTCCGTCAATCAGGCAGGCCTTAGTCAGCCTGTCGGCCCCCGCGGCCAATGCACGACCACCCTTACCTCACCACCATGAAAGGATTCGTCCTTAGCCTCACCCTGGCGTCTTTTGTCAGCGCCTCCCTTCCTGCGGCCCTCCCCGTGGCCGCCACTACCACTACCTCCTCCGTCGTTCCCCGCCCGGTCACTACCAAGGCCGTGATTTCCGGATTGGAGGACAAGGTCTTCGAAACCCTCCCGCCGGTTCTGGTCGAACTGAGCAACCTTCCCGCCGGCGCGGCGGTGTGGGTTGAGGTCAAGCGCGGGGTTCCCACCGACGGCCGTCTTGCGGGGAAAACCGTGAAATCGAAGTTTTACCTCCGTAAGGATCGCGTGGGAGTCCTCAGCGTGCCCGGCATCCACAAGGCCTGCCGCGCCGAAGGAACCTGGACGGTCAGTGTGCTGATGAGCGATGCCCATGGCACTACCACCCTGAGCCGTGCCACCTTCGTGCTGCAGTCCAAGCGCTTTGCCTAGGAGGCCAACGATGAACCGGTTTGCCCGGGTCGCCCGCTGCCTGCCACCACTGCCCCCTGCCTGTCAAGTTTGTCGAAATCGCCCTGCCCGAAGCCCTGCCTTGCCGTGATTTTCAAATCCTGCGAAGACTGAACCACAGCCCAGCACAGTTTTCGCTCTATCAATAGGAGAGAGACCCAGGTTCTGCCCGGGTCTCTCTTTTTTTGCAGTGATGGAGTATTGTGGTGGTGGACGGTCCCACCGTGGTTTAGAGCGGATGCAGTTCGTTTATCATGCCGTGGGAGCTGTCAGAATTTGGCCAGGGGCTGTGCACCGGAAGCGGGATCGGTGAGTTAATGGAAGATCTCGGAGCGGCTCTGACGGCGGGCGGGGAGCGCATCCGCATGCTCGGTGGGGGGCAGCCGGCACATATCCCGGAGATTGATGCTGTCTGGCGCCAGCGCATGAAGGAGATCATGGTGTCGGATGGGGAACTGGAGCGCATGCTGGGCGACTACGAGGGACCGGCTGGCAACCGTGGATTCCGGGCGTCTCTCGCTGGCCTCTTCAGCCGGGAATTCGGCTGGGAGCTGGGACCGGAGAACGTGGCGGTTACCGCGGGCGGTCAGACGGCCTTCTTCTTTCTCTTCAATTCGCTGGCGGGCCGCTTCCCCGATGGGCGGCGCAAGAAGATCCTTCTTCCACTCGTGCCGGAGTACATTGGTTATGCCAGCCAGTCGGCCGGGGGTGAGCTCTTTCGCGGGGCAAAGCCCAGGCTCGAGATGATCGGCAATCACGAGTTCAAGTACCGGGTGGACTTCGATTCCCTGGAGATCGATGAAGAAGTGGCGGCCATCTGCGTCTCGCGACCGACCAATCCGACCGGAAACGTGCTGACCGATAATGAGATCGGCCATCTTGCGGAATTGGCGGCCGAGCATGCGATCCCGTTGATCATCGACAATGCCTATGGCGCTCCCTTTCCGAACATCATCTTCAGCGAGGCCACCCCGGTCTGGAATGAGAACATCATCCTCACCCAGAGCCTTTCCAAGACAGGCCTGCCAGGCACCCGCACGGGAATCGTGATTGCGCGGGAGGAAGTGATCCGCTGGGTCACATCCATGACCTCCATTGTGGGGCTCTCCAACACCAATGCAGGTCAGGCCATCATGCAACCTTTGCTGGAGAACGGAGAGATCCTGCGGCTGAGCGACGAGGTGATACAGCCCTTCTACCGCATCAAATCGGATCGGGCCCGGTCCCTGGTGGAGGAACACTTCGATTCCTCGCTTCCCTGGCGCGTCCACAAGCGGGAGGGCGCCCTCTTTCTCTGGCTCTGGTTTGAGGATCTGCCCATCACATCCCTCGAACTTTACGAACGCCTCAAGGCGCGCGATGTATTGGTGGTGCCGGGCAAGTACTTCTTTTACGGTCTCGAAGATGAGCACTGGCCTCACCGGGACGAGTGCCTGCGCATCTCCTTCACCATGTCCGAGGAAGTGGTGGGGGAGGGCTTCCGTGTCATCGGCGAGGAAGTGAAGAAGGCCTACGAGGGCCGATAGGCCAGGAGTAGGAGCAGGCCCTCAACCGGGAGCGTCGCCCCACCTACGGGTTCCACTCCATGGCTCGCAGCTGTCTCTGTGGACTGCTGCGAGTTGCGGGGGAGACGAGGGTCTCCTGGCGTGTCCTGCCTGCGTCCAGACGCTCCAGCAGATCCGCGTGAAGTTTCTTCACCCAGAGCAGGGCGGGATGGATGGGGGACCAGAAACGAACGTTGTCGCCCTGCTGCCACCTGGGGCTCTTGAGAGGGAGCATGACCACGTCGAGCGGACTGCGGTAGGAGGTGGTGGGGATCTCAAAGTCTTCGTAGATGTGCCCACTCTTCTGCAGGTTTTCGAGGAAGGGGCTCTCCGGCCGCATTTGCCTGGCACCCCGGCCAGGATAGAGGTAGGCCATATAGGTTCCGTGGTGTGGAGTGGCGATGGTGTAGAGCCCCTGGCAGCGTCTGGCGCCCTCCAACTCCTGCAGGTAATAGCGGGAGATCAGCCCTCCCATGCTGAAGGCCACGATGGAGAACTCGGCGCTCTCGCCCCACTCTGCCTCGATGAGGTCGCGGAGTTGTCGTGCCATGGGCTCGAGGCCCTTGCGACCGTCCACCGGTTTGAGGGAGGGAACGAAACATTCGTAGCCGTTGGCCACAATGGCCTTGCGGAGCGGCTGCATGCCGATGCGGGTGTCAAAAATGCCGTGCAGGAGAACGACCTTGCCCTTGGAAACCCGGCTCGATTTGGCGGCGATCTGGTGCTCCGGCTCCGGCTTGAAGGTGGCTCTGCTACAGGAAATCATGAGGATCGCCAAGGTGAGGAGAAAGACAGTGAGGACGGTCTGCACGGGTGTTCGCCTGCGATTGGCGGAGCGCCAGGGTGGGGTTTTCGTGCGGCCCTTTTTTGAGGAGGGTGCGCCGGGGAACGGCCTGGGGGAGAAGATCAGCATGTCGGAAAGGCTGGAGGTTTCTTAAAATAGAAGAAATTGTCGAACCGTTCCGCTCTGTCGCGCGCCGGACCCGGTCAGCGGCATCCGTGCGTTGTAAATGACGGAATCGAATTCCATGACCACGTGATCCTACCGGATTTATCGTTGCGGGGGTTATCGATAGTCGCAATCTGGACATCGAGGCAGTCGATATACCTGGATTTCGGTATCCCGGCCGGAAAAGGATCTCCAGCTCGGTATTTCGCTGGACTGGACACTAATCGTTGGCACAGCGTCGCCCTTTCAATAACCATCATGTTCCCAATGAAATCTTTGATTACCACTACCCTGGTCGGCGCCTTCATTTCCGCCTCCGCGGCGGCGGCTACCGGCTGGCAGACTGATTTCGAAGCAGTCAGCAAACTGGCCTCCAAGGAGAAGAAGGACCTCCTCCTCGACCTCACCGGTTCGGACTGGAAGCAGGGCTTCCTGTACGATCGCCCTGGTAGGGCGCTATTCTTCTTGATCACCCAGGATGAAGGCCAGGAGCCAAAGAAAAAGAAGGCTGTTGAACAGGGGAAGAAGGAGGACAAGGGTCCTGATGAGGGCACCCTCAGGAAGGCGCTGGCCAAGACGCGCAAGCAAGTTGAGATCGTGCAGAAAAAGATTGAGGGGGACCACGCCCTCTGGACGCGTTCCGGGGAGCAGATGAAAGAGTCTCGGGAACGCTTGGCCGAACTGGAAACCTCCCTCGCGAGGGAGCGCCTGCAGTTTGACAAGCTGCGCCAGTCGATCGCGCGCATCGAACGGGAACACAACGACGACCACGACCGCGAAGAAGCGCTGGCTGCCGAGTTGGCTGGGCGCGAAAAGGCCCTGGCAGACTTCGAGAGCAAGCAGGACGAAATCACCAAGCTTGAGAAGAAAGCGGCGGAGTTGCGTCGGCAGGCCGGGGAACTGCGCAAACGGGCCGAGGAGCTTCGCGAGAAGTAGCGTCTCACAATTGCGGTATCCGATCTCCTGTGCAGATCACGGCGTGCAGGAGGCCTGAACCGTTATTGGCTTTCGCGGAGGTGGTGTTCAGCGGTTCAATCTAGGCGCCTTGTCCTCCTTTTTCCAAGGCTCGGCACCGTCCAAACGAACAAGTGTTCACAAGAACATAATTCTTCTTGTCAGGGCTCCACATACCCGTTACGGTTCGTTCATACCAAATCAAAATTGTCATGACTACTGTTGCTGCTAAACCTAAGCCAATGGCCAACCAGAAAGCCTCCGCCTCCTCCGAAGAACAGATTTCGCCTCCCAAGTCGGCCGCCTCTCCCGCCTCTTCCTCTTCACCCGCCCGGGACAAGGCTGCCGAAAAAATGGCGGAAGCTCGCAAGAAGAACCTCGATCTTGCCATTTCCGCGATCCAGAAGGAATTCGGCGAGACCGCTATCATGCGGATGGGCGATGAGCATTGCGTGGATATCGATGTCATCCCCACCGGAAACCTCCTCATCGACCGCGCCCTCGGGGTGGGAGGACTGCCCCGGGGCCGGATCGTCGAGATCTACGGTCCGGAATCCTCCGGGAAGACCACCCTTACCCTGACCGCCATCGCCCAGGCCCAGCGCCGGGGTGGACTGGCCGCCTTCATCGATGTTGAGCACGCGCTTGATCCGCAGTATGCCCGCAAACTGGGCGTGAAGCTCGATGACCTCCTGGTATCGCAGCCTTCTTCCGGGGAAGAGGCCCTGCAGATCTGTGAAGCACTGGTGCGTTCTAACGCCATTGATGTGGTGGTCCTCGATTCGGTGGCCGCCCTGGTCACCAAGCAGGAACTTGAAGGTGAGATCGGCGACACAACGGTGGGCACTCAGGCCCGCCTCATGAGCGCGGCCATGAGGAAGCTGACGGCCCTGATCTCCAAGGCGCGGACGGTTTGCATCTTCACGAACCAGATTCGCGAAAAGATCGGAGTGATGTTCGGTAATCCGGAAACTACTCCCGGCGGGCGGGCCTTGAAATTCTTTTCCTCTGTCCGCCTGGACATCCGCCGAATCGGCCAGATCAAGGCTACCGACGGCACGGTACAGGGAAACCGCACCCGTGTCAAAGTGGTGAAGAACAAAGTCGCTCCTCCCTTCAAGGAGGCCGAATTCGATATCATGTTCGACGAGGGAATTTCCTCGGTAGGCTCGCTCCTTGATCTGGCCCTGGAGTACAATCTCATCCAGAAACGAGGAAGCTGGTTCAGCTACGACGGGGAACAGCTGGCCCAGGGCCGGGATGGGGCCAAGGAGGCCCTCAAGGCCGATGAGAAGCTCTACGCCGAAATCGAAGAGAAGGTGAAGGAGCAGCTCAACGCCTCCACCAAATAGCGGACTGGAGAATAAGAGGAGACCCCTCCCATCCCCGGGGTTGCCCGCGATCGCCGGCAATCCCGGTGCCGCCACCCTACTCCACGAAGATCCTGCTCGCCCGCCGGCAGCAGTGGCGCCCTCCCGGAAGATTAACCTTGGAAGGGGAGGCCGGATCCAAAAGTGCCAGGCAGCGGTCGATCAGCTCGCGGGACAGGTCGGGAACGTCCGAGTCCAGCAGGTAGAGAAAGAGGGCCCGACGCTGCAAGGGGGCGGGTAGAGTGCGCAACTTGGGAAGGAAGAGCCGCTCCTGGGGATCCACGAGGTCGAGAACCCCGAGAAGATCATCAAGGGCCTTCTGGTCTTCCCGACTGGCCCGGGCGGCCCGGACGATGGCGGGCACTACATCGCGCTCCATGAGCTCCTGAAGAAGCGGTAGCGCTTCGGACCGGAGTCTGTTGCGTGCGGTAAAGGGATCTTTGTTACTCGCATCCTCCCGGTAGAAAATGTTGCGTTCCTCCAGGTAGGCATCGATTTCTCTGCGCCGGACCCCGAGGAGTGGACGAAGCAAAGAGAGCTTTTTCCGGTGCACCGTGAGATCGGACTGATATCTCATGCCCTTCAGTCCGGCCGAACCACGCAGGAGGTTGAGGAGTACTGTCTCGGCATTGTCGTCCGCATGATGGGCGAGGAGCACATGTGGACACCGGTGCTTGCGGGCACATTCCACGAAAAACTCATGGCGGGCACGGCGGGCAGCGACCTCGAGGGATACCTTTTCTTCTTCGGAGCGACGCTGGACGTTGGCCCGGGCAATCTCAAAGGGTAATCCATGGAGTTCAGCCAGCTCGCGTACGAAAGCTGCATCGTGGACGGAAAAAAGCCCGCGCAACTGGTGATTGAGATGACAGAGGACGAGCTTGTCTGCGCCTGTGTCGAGGAGGGCATGAAGCAGGGCCACCGAATCGCGGCCCCCCGAGATTCCGAGCAAGTAGCGACGGCGGGGCGAGAAGCGCGAATCGAGAGGCAACGGCATCTTTTGCGGGTCCCAGGATAGAGTGTTCCCGGCCCCCTTAGCAAGAAGGCAGGGAGAGGTGGCGGGCAGACAGCATTTGCGCGGGGAGCGGACTGATAAGGAACTGTTTCACCGTCACGGCAGGGCTCATTGTGCCCCTCGACCTGAGCCGCACCCTTCCTCTACCCGATTTTTTCGGCGCCGAAGTAGGGGACCAGTGGTTCGGGGATCGTAATTGAGCCGTCGGGCTCCTGGTAATGCTCAAGGAGGGCCACGTAGAGTCGTGGGAGAGCGGTTCCGGATCCGTTCAGGGTGTGGCAGAGCCGGTTCTGTCCCTCCTGGTCCTTGAAGCGCAGTTTCATGCGGCGGGCCTGATAGTCGGTGAAATTGGAGCAGCTGGAGACCTCGAGATACTTTCCATGCCCCGGTGCCCAGACCTCGATGTCATAGGTGCGAGCCGCTCCGAACCCGATGTCGCCGCCACAGAGTTCGATCACCCGGTAGTGAAGGTTCAGCGATTGCAGGATTTTTTCGGCATGGCCGGTGAGTTCCTCAAGGGCCTTGAAGGATTCGTCGGGGTGCACGATCTGCACCAGTTCCACCTTGTCGAACTGGTGGACCCGGATGATTCCGCGGGTGTCGTGTCCCGCGCTGCCCGCTTCCCGTCGCCAACAGGGGGTGTGGCTGGTCATCTTTATGGGGAGATCACTCTCCTGCAGGAGAGTCTCGCGGTAGAGGTTGGTGACCGGAACTTCCGCGGTCGGAATGAGGAACAACTCGTCGTTTTCGATGGGGTAGATCTCCTCCGCAAATTTCGGGAGCTGGCCGGTTCCGGTTCCGCACTCGCGCTTGACGACGTAGGGCACGCCCACTTCCTCGTAGCCGTGTTCACGGGTCTGGATGTCCAGCAGGTACTGCACCAGAGCGCGCTGCAGGCGGGCTCCGGTTCCCCGGAAGACCGGGAAGCCGCTCCCCGCGATACGTACGCCATCCTCGAAGGAGATCAGTCCGTGATGTTCTGCCAGCGCGACGTGATCCCTGGGATCAGCGATCTCAGGCTTTTCGCCCCAGGCACGCAACTCGGGATTGTCTTCCTCGCTCGTGCCTTGCGGGATACCCTCGTGGGGCAGGTTGGGGATGTTGAGCAGCAACTCCGTCTGCCGTGCCTCGGCTGCCGAACCTTCTTCCTCCAGGGCCTTGATCTCCTCGCCGATTCCCTTCACCTGCGCCTCGATGGAGGAGCTGTCCGCACCCTTCGAGCGCAAGGCACCGATCTCCTTGGAGGTCTTTTTGCGCGCGGCCTGCAACTGCTGTTTCCCGGTCTCGGCCTTGCGGCGTTTTTCGTCGCAGCTCAGGACCTCGTCGATCAAATCCGCCGAACCGTCGTGGCGGGCGGCCAGGCGCTGCCTGATGGCATCGGGATCTTCGCGGATGGCGCGGATGTCGATCATGGGAATGCGGGCGGGATAAGAACAGTGAAGCCGCGTGAGTTCACGCGAAAACTTTGAAAAGGCTGAACGGCGATTTTACCCTGAAACCTCCTTCTGCTCGGCGAGGAAAGCCTGCCGTGAGAGTTCAGCGTAAAGTCCGTCAGCTTTCAGCAACTGGTCGTGGGTGCCCTGTTCCACTAGGGCTCCGTCGTCCAGCACGTAAATGCGGTCCGCGTTTCGGATCGTCGACAGCCGGTGTGCGATGACGAAGGCGCTGCGGTTGGCCATGAGGGCCTCCAGGGCCTCCTGGATGAGGCGCTCTGTTTCCGAATCAACCGAGGCGGTTGCCTCATCCAGCAGGAGGATGGGGGGATCCTTGAGCAGCGCGCGTGCGATCGAGAGCCGCTGTTTCTCCCCACCGGACAGTTTCACCCCTCGTTCGCCGACGTTGGTATCCAGTCCTTCCGGGAGTTTCCTCACGAATCCTTCTGCCCGGGCGGATCGCAGGGCGGCCCAGAGATCCGCCTCATCGGCATCCCGTTTTGCCAGACAGAGGTTCTCGCGGACCGTGCCGTTAAAGAGAAAGGCCTCCTGGGTCACATAGCCGAGGGCCGAGCGCAACGAGGACTTGCGTGTTTTGCTCAGTTCCTGACCGTCGATGGTGATGGATCCATTTCCGTACTCGTAGAAGCGACAGAGCAGATTCACCACCGTCGACTTGCCCGCGCCGGTGGGCCCGACCAGGGCGATGGTCTCACCCGGTCTGGCTTCGAGGGTGACCTCGTGCAGGGTCGGTTGTTTTCCGTAGGAGAAGGACACCTTGCGGAAGCGCACGTGTCCGCGCACCGGTTCGGGGAGCGGTTCACCGTCCTCGGAGTGGGGTTCATCCTCCGCATCGAGGATCTCGAAGACGCGGTCGGCGGCGGCCCGGGAGGAAAGCGCCATCTGGTTGAGTTGATGCAACTTGCCCACCGGTTCGTAGAAGAGGGAGAGCAGGAGGAAGAAGAGGACCAGT
>Ga0310120_10003944_pt1 | contig 10554 bp, 11 predicted proteins | sample CB27_AW_983_MG_FD_203506 | JGI IMG/M metagenome (GOLD analysis project Ga0310120, IMG submission 203506) | Marine microbial communities from Western Arctic Ocean, Canada - CB27_AW_983 | ecosystem: Environmental > Aquatic > Marine > Oceanic | place: Canada: Western Arctic Ocean | collected... | reverse complement strand
TGTTCGATCTGTTGTGACCAGCGAATACCCAGCGACTCCAGATCGATGACTGAATCGGCGCCAGTGTCTACATTTCCTGCTACCGGTGCGTCTGGAGGATCGAGACTGTAGATTTCCCGCACCTGACAATCGATGCCATCGGATGCTGCGCGACGGTATGCCTCCAGATGGGTCCGACCCATGAAACCAAAACCGATGATTCCGACACCAATCGAGTTCATCCGTTCGCTCCTTCCAGATGCACAGCAAGCAATTCCCGGGCACGAATCACGTCGTCGATCCGCTGATCGCCAGCCTCGCGTTCGATGATGAGGTCGCGATCGAGCTGGTGGCGATCGAGTACCTCGAAGAACGCCTGCCAGTCGACCGCACCGGCACCTGCTGGCTCCTCACTGCCCCACTGCCCTGGCTGATCAGAGGGGAGCGCATCCTTGACGTGCAACTGGGCGATGTAAGGCGCTAGCAGATCGAGCGAGACGATCGGATCACCCATACCGTAGAGGATCATGTTTGCGGGGTCGAAATTGACACCGATGGACGGTTGATCCAGTTCCAGCAATACCTCGACAAGAGTCTCTGCCGACTCCTGCCCCGTTTCGAGCGCGACACGGCATCCCGCGTCCTGAAACACCGCAGACAGCTGCCGCAAGCGCCCCAGCATCTTGGTTCGTTGCGGATCTGAAGCACCATGGGGGATGAAACCGGCGTGAAAGGTGATCAACTCGATGCCTGCTTCGGCTGCGATGCGAGCATTCTCCTCGGCAGCGCGTAGGTTGCCTGGCCAGGTCTGGTCGGGCCGCACTCCACCGGTGATGCGGATCGTCTCGAAGGTGGAATAGTCCTCACCTTCCATCATCATCATGCCGCTGAGTACCTCGATGCCAGCCGCTTCGAGGGCATCGAAGGCGTGGGAACCTCCCCAGTCGAGGCGCAGCGGATCGAGTGCCAGTTGAATCGCATCGAGTCCCGTCGCCCGCACCTTCTCGACCAGATCCTCGGGTCCGGATGGACACAGCGACCAGGAACAGACTCCCACCTTCATGTAGATCTCCCCTTCTTACACGGTGCATCGCTGCCACGAGCATCGTCGGCAGGTCCGGATGGTGCAAGTGAGCAGCGAAGCAGGTGAGAGGGTCGGGGGGACGGTTCGCGGCTGGCGAGGAAGACGGGACTCGAACCCGCAACCACCGGCTCGACAGGCCGGGACTCTAACCAATTGAGCTACTTCCCCAGCAGTCGCGAACCAGAACAGCGATCCCTGCAGGGATCACACCCGCTGACCACTTTCCGGAAGACTCGGTACGGGAAACCTGTTCACCGCCGCTTCCTGTAGTGGCCAGAGAATGAAATATATCCCCCCCGCCAGATCTGTCAAGCGAGGCGGCAGCAGCCCGCTGACCGAGACAGGCCGCAGCAGCGAGTCACCACAGCAACCAGATGCACTTTACGATGAAATAGAGCCCGATCATCAGGATCACCGAGATCTTGGCTATCAGTCCCAGCGCCCGACCCACCAGCGATGCGAGCCCGACGACCACAGGTTGCTCACCCTTGGCATCGACGCCGCTCTGCTCCCGTGCCTGCTGCTCCAACCATCGCTTTTCACCCAAATATGCGCCGATGAAGGTGCCGACGAGGACTCCGATCAGCCCCCCCAGCAGTGGCATGAGCAGGGTGCCGGAGATGCCACCGAGGAATCCCCCGAGTACCGCGCCGATCGCTCCCTGGCGGCTGGCACCGACCGATCTCCCGCCGATCCACCCCGACAGGAACTCGATCACTTCCGCTGCGACTGCGGCACCGAGCAAGATTCCGACCTCGAGGCCGAGATCTTGCATCTCTTCTGACTCTCCTCTCCAGCCGATCAACCAGATCGCCAGCGCCACCACCCCCGGGAGAAACTGGCCTGGCAACCCGATGGAGACGACCACCAGTCCGACGATGGCCATGATGCATTGCAAGAGGTAGTAGAAGAGGCCGGAGTGCTCAGATAGGCTTTCCAGCATCGATGTACCTTTCTTCGGAGAGGCTCGGATCCGGGAACCCACATCGGGATCCCACCACCAGCGAAAGGATGAGAAGAATGAGCTTCTCCAGCAAGTACCTTGATACCACCTTTCCACGAGCCACCTTGCTGATGGTATTGCTGATACTCTGTGGCTGTGGGACTCCCACCGTCAGTACCGATACCCGGGCTGACTCCCAACAGGGTGACACCGACGTGGGCCCAGAGATGTACACGAGAGTGCTGGTTGGCGGTGAGTTGGTCGGATTCGTCGGCCAACGCGAAGCCACCCTGATGACGGGCGGCTCATCGGTGACCACCTCCCTCTTCAACATCTACGATTCCAGCTTTCAAATCGTTGGCAGTTATGATGCGGCAGGGGCCACCTTCCGATTCACTCGCAACGGCCCCGAGAAACTGGGCCATTTCAGCCCCTCCAGATCATTCCAGATCGTCACAGGTATCGAGGGCCGGCTCGAATTCCTGGAGGGCCTGCAGTAAGTCGGAGGAACTGGACCCGATGAAGTCCACACCCTGGATCACATCGAAGCGAAGCCACTGGATGGTGTTCTTGCTGGCACTGGGGATCCGCCTGTGGTCAGTGGCCGAATCGAGCAACGTCGATCCCGCCTTTGCTTTTCCCATCGTCGATGAGCAGACCAATGTTGATCAGGCGCGAGGGTTTCTCTCGGATGGACCCGGGCACGGCGCACCGTACTGGAAGCCCCCCGGCTATCCTGCTCTGCTGGCACTCATCGCCTTACCGTGGGGAGAGATCGGAACGGCAGGCCATGGTGTCCCCACATCCTACGCCTGGGCGGTGAAGATCCTGCAGTGCATCCTCGATGCCTGCTCGGCCCTGATGATCGTCAAGATCGCGGCGGCGACCGCGGGCAGAGTCGCTGCATTGCTGTCCGGTTTGCTCTATGCGATCGCTGCGATGCCGGTCTATTTTTGCAGCCAGTTCCTCGATACGACCCTGTTCTCCTTCTTGATGCTGCTGTCGGTATTCCTCGCCTGTAGCGCCTTCGCCGACCGCCGGGTGATTCCATGGATACCGGTAGGCATGGCGATCGGACTCGCCTGCATCACGCGTGCGACCGGTCTACCGGTGGCCGCAGGGCTGGTGCTGGTCGCCGGGCTCCAGCAGGGCACCTGGAAGCTGCGGGGGATGCGAGCGGGGGTCGTTGCAGCAGCCTGCGCCATGGCGATGTTGCCCATCTTCGCGGTCAACATGAAGCTGGGTCACGATGCAGTGCTGATCAGTTCCAACGGCGGCATCAACTTCTACATCGGCAATCGGACCGGAGATGGGATCGGTTCGGATGGATTGACATCGGTGGCGACAGGGCCTCGCTGGGATCAATTGCTGGAAAAGTCAGACGATCTGCGGCTGGCTTCTGAACGCAGCCGTCGCTACTACAACTTGGCGCTACAGGAGATCCTCGCGGAACCCGGTCGATGGCTCCAGAAGATGGGAAGAAAGGCCGCAGCACTGGTCTCGGCGCGTGATGTTCCCAACAACAAGAACCTGATCGAGGAGACGCAACGCAACCGCGTCCACTGGCTGCTGTCCTGGTTGCCGGGGGCGAGTGGACCGCTGATGGCCCTGATACTGGCAGGACTGCTGATCGGCACGCGAGGTCTTCGAGATGATGACCTACCGTTGCGGGTGTCACTGCTGCTACTGGCACTGACCACCTGGTCCTTTTTCGTCGCGGGCCGCTTCCGGGTTGCGATTCTCGCACTCGGCTGCGTCGTCGCAGGGCGAGGATTGGTGACACTGGGGCTGCGCTGGCGGACGCTGCTGGTGATCGTGCCACTGCTGATCGGGGTCCATGCGATTCCGGTGCCCGCTCGCAGTCTGATGGATGGCTACTGCATCGACCCCGTGGCCCTCGGCTATGTCCACGAGCAGCGTGGTGAGCCCGATCTGGCGGCGCAGTGGTACCAGCGCAGTCTCGATCAGGATCCAGGCGATGTGAGAGCACTTCACAACCTCGCTCACCTGGCCCAGGAGGCGGGAAACCTGCCGCTGGCTCTGGAGCGATTCCGCAGCGCTACCACCACCGCCCCCGATCACGCCCCATCCTGGAATAGCCTCGGCGCCCTGCTGGTTGCCCTCGATCCGCCCCAGGCGTTGGTCTGTTTCCGTGAAGCGGTCGAGCAAGATCCGGAATATGTCGGGGCATGGATCAACCTGGGACAGTTTCTCGAAAGCGGTGGCGAACTGCACCAGGCACAAGATGCCTATCAACGCGCCCGCAGACTCGAACCTGCGCGTGCCATGCCTCCATTCCTCGAGGCCAGGATTCAGAACAAGTTGAGGTCGCCGAAAAACGCGCAACGGTTGCTGCGAATGGTGAATCCTCAACTGCTCGAAGCCGGCACCCGGGAACTCTACGAGCAGTTGAGCGAAGAGGTGCGAAAGCAACTCGAAGATGTGCCCGCGCCACCGGATACGATCCCACAGCAACCGGAGTCGCTGGATGATCCGGACCCGGATCGCCCGGAAGAGCAGGGTGTCGTCGGTTGATCCCTGCGGTGGGTTGCCATCAGCGAATCCCCCGCAGCACCGTCAGGTAATCGCTCCTTCGTGTCGGAGTTCCGTCTGATCGCAGCCACACGTAGTTACCCAGGATGATATCCACGACGCCATCTTCATCGACATCGTCGAGCAGCACCGCAGAGTGGACTGGATTTCCCACCTCGAGTGTACGCACCTGCCACTCCTTCGCGCCCCCGAGATTTTCCGCCCACACCAGCGAATCCCACTGATTCCACGTCGCAGGATCCACCTGTGGCATGAAGGCCGCCCCGACCACATCCAGATCACCATCGCCGTCCAGGTCGCCCACCGCAGCCCGTTCGCAGCCGGGAAGCAGCAGGATCTCATGCAGCGTGGGAAACGAATCTCCGACGCGTTCGAGCCACCGAACGCCGTGGATCGGTTTCGGCGTGTTGTCATCGAGAGTGTCGCCATTGACCACGAGCAGATCACGATCGCCATCTCCATCGAGGTCCACCGCTTCCAGCCCTGAGGAGCCCCATGCCGCATGTGGCCAGTTCATCAGAACCCGTGGCGAGAAATTACCGGAGCCATCGTTGGTGAACTGCATCAAGACCTCATGTTGCTGCGAAAGCAGTGCAATCAGGTCATCGTCGCCATCGCCATCCACATCCTCGATGACGACGGCGACGAATCCGTCCCGCGCGTCGAGTTCGATGGTTTCGAAGTTCTCCCCTTCCGCTCGCAGCATCACCAGCCGACCGGGACCGCGAAATCCGAAGGCGCAGGCGACCAGATCGACATCTCCATCGCCGTCCAGGTCACTCCCTTTCAGATCGCAGACTCGCGCCAGCTTCTCTCCGACAGAACGGGCACTCCAGCGTCCCTTGTCGGACGTCGCCAGCCAGGCACCGCCTCTCACCTCGTTACCCGGGTTCATTCCACCCATCGAGGCGACCAGGACTTCAGGATCTCCGCTTCCATCGACCTCGCAAGAACTCAGCGCTGCCGGGTATCGAAAATCGACTTCTGGAAGAAATGGCATCAGTCTGGTCGATTTCAGATCGCCATGAGGAAGCACCATCAAGCGGCGACTTCTCAGCTCAGAGACGAGAATCGCCCGTCCCTGGCCATCGGCTCTCTGCCATGAAATCAGATCGGAGACCGCAGGGATGCGCTCTGATTCGAGTCCTCGCGGAGTCAGAGAGATGGTCTCGAACTGCAGCTGTTGCTCCGGCAGGTGGCGGCTGTAATCCAGTTTCAGCGGTGCTTGCTGCTCGTACCAGTACAAGGCGATGGCGAGTTCCTCTTCGGTGGCCGCCGGTTGTCCCCAATCGCCCACCATATCTGCCATCGAGAGCACCACCTTCTCCCAGGCAGCGCGCGGCAAGGTGTCTGCGGGCAACGGTGCGTGGCAACGACTGCACGCTCCCATCACCCGTGAAGCCGCTTCTTCTCGCATCTGGGCGGTGACTGCGGGGAGATCCTCGCGTTTGAGCCTCTCGATGTCTTCATCCCCGGAGGGGTTCGCCGATCGGGATGCGACCGGCTGAGTATCCCCAGATGGTGGTTGCTGATCCACGCACCCGGCCAGCAGACCGCACACGGAGAGGATGAGAAAGATGAGGCAGGGATCAGGGCGAACCGAATCGGGTGTCACTGGATGCTCCTTCCTCGGCGACTAGAATACAGAAAGAAGCGAGGCAGGTCGAACTTCTGCGCAACCCCGCGGTACACTCCCTGACGATACCGCCCTGACCAGCGACATCGATCTCAGCGGGTGGAAATCCTGTGACTCAGGAACATCTCATCGGCAGTGGCGGGTCACTGCGGATGTCGATAGGAGCAGCCATGATCGCATTTTCTTGCCTCTCACCGGCATATCGGTGGCTCATCGCGCTGATGCTGTCGGTTGTGCTGATCCAGCCCGTCACATCCGAGCCTGCCGCTCAGGATGCTGATCCCGCAGAGAATTCTGAAGAAGCAGAGAATTCTGCAGAAGATGAGTCTCCACAACCCAGTTTCGATGGCGACGAAGCGAAGCAGCAGTTCGAGAAGGGGCTCAAGTTGTTCGAGGAACGCGAATGGCGTGATGCGTCTCGATCCTTTGCACTCGCACGAAAGGGCACTGCCGACAAGGACTCTCGATCGATGGTGTCCTCCTGGGAGAAGGCGTGTAAGGGCGGCAAGGCACTCGACCGTGCGGTCGAAGATCTCGCGCGCAAGAAATACCGTAAGGCGTGGATCGCTGCCCTGGCTCTGCATGGCAAGTACGGTGCGACACCACTGGTGAGCCCGATCGAGAAGTTAAAGGAAGAAGTCTATCCGCAGTTGTTCCTCGACCTGGCCTGCTTCGAGGCGGAACCGGTCGAGGTCGAGGCTGCCGCACGCAAGGCGCTGCCGGCGGATCGAAGCCGGCTGACCAAAGATCCCGACCGCATCACCGAGGGCAAGGGCGCGCTCGAATGGCGTTCCGGAGGAGGTCAGGGATTTGCCGGACTCAGTTTTGGTCGCCTTCCGCTGGCTTCCATCGGTGAACTGGTGATGGACGATTATCGCTGGATCCGATTCTCCATCTTCAATGAGGATGACAACTTCGGCAAGTTCACACTGTTCTTCGGCAAGGACGAGATCGGCCCCAATCAAGCGTGGGCAGGGGCGGGTGGAATAGCGGGTCTTCTGCGAAGAGACTGCTACTACCACCATTTCACGCTCAAGAAGCCGGGCTGGAATCACTTCCGTATCGATCTCACCCGCGAACTGTCGATGAATGCGTCAGTGACCTGGTCTGACCTGCTGTCGCTCTACCTGATGACGGTACCCCCCTCGCATCCAAAGAAGATCACCATCGATGCGGTCAAACTGGAGCGGCCCTGACCGGCAGTTCCTCGGGCACAAGTGGCGTCGATGCGGGTCTAGTCGGATGTGTCGTTGTCGCTGGCTGCCAGCCACCGACGGGGCCGGAGCACTCCATCACTGATGCGAGCCAGACCACGGACCCGCTCCTCACTCCACACCACCAGAGGCTCTTCGGCACCACCTTCCGCCACCATGTCATCTGCCAGGGTGGTGCCTCCAGTGACCTCATCGACGGGCAACCTCTGCCCCTGAGCGAGCCGAAGCGACTGTTCGCGGCTCACCTCGATACGAGGCTGAGCTGCCAGCAATTGCTCAAGAGAGAGCCAGTCGGAGGCGACGACGCGATCGGGAAGTACAGCCATCGAAGCATCGTGTGAGCCACTGGCACTGCGCCGAAGTGCCATCAAGGAGGCCTGGCAACCGAGTTTCCGACCCAGATCTCTGGCGATGCTGCGAATATAGGTTCCGGAGCCACAGGCGATTTCGAGACGAAGCCGCTGCTGATCGTGCTCGATGAGTTGCATCGAGTGCACCGTCACCGTTCGCGCTGGCGGAGCGGTGGTGTCGCCGGCTCGGGCTCGCTGGTAGGAGCGGCGACCGGCGATCCGCACCGCACTGTGAACCGGCGGCACCTGCTCGATCTGACCTGTCATCTTCTCGAGTTGCTGAGCGATCTGATCGGTGGTCGGCAATCGAGGTGCCGGAACGGGACAATAGAGCGGTCCCTCGGCATCGTCGCTGCCGCTGGCGACGCCGAGCCAGACGGTCGCCTGGTATCGCTTGTCGTGACCGGTCAGTAACTGCTGAAATCGCCGAGCCGCACCACCGATCAGCACCATCACTCCGCTGGCGAGCGGATCGAGGGTGCCGCAATGGCCAAGCCCACGCCACTGAAGCCGTTGCTGCACCTGATCGAGAAGCGCCCGTGAGGAGGGCCCACGCGGCTTCCACAGGATGATGCCCCCGTCCGGGGCGTCGCCGCGTCGAGCCAAAGGAGCACTCCTCCTCGCCCACTGAAACCGATCGAAAGGCGGCTACCGATCGGGTCCAGCCACCCGAACGGCGCGAGATGGTGCGAATGACGATGACATGAAAGTGGAGGCGCCGGGAGTCGAACCCGGGTCCCGAAACGCTTCCAGAAGAGTCTCTACAGGCATAGTCCGTTATTTATTGCCTCACGGTCAGCTCCAACGGACAGGATCCGAGCCGTGAGCGCCGGTTCAATCTCGCCTGGAAGATCACCGGCAGGGTCTTCTTCGGCCAAGTCCGGAAGGTTTGCCCGCCAGCGGCGATCCCGGACAGACCACCGTGGAAGGGGCGCTTAGTTAAACTAGGCAGCCAATGCGAAGTTGTTGTTCGCAGTTAAAAAGTTTTTATCCGGTGTTTTAGGAGGCCTCCGGATAACCTCCACCTGCCACTCTCCGTTCCGACGTCCGGTCGAAACCGTTTCGCCCCCTTCATGTATTATCTCTTGCACTGGAATCCATCGCTGGATCTCGAGTATTCCGATCCAGGCCCGTGCCTGACGAGATCCACCGATGATTCCAGCCTACTGCAAATATCGACGATTCAGCAAGGATATCGGTTCCCACGGTTGCCCATTATCTCTACTATTCTTCCAGACGGCACCCTCCCCCAGACGGCACCCCGGATTTTGGAGATGAATGACTGACACACCGATCCACAGCACCCTGGCACATGACCCTGAATTTCGGGATCTTGTCTGTGCCTTTGTCGAGGAGTTATCCGCCCGAACCGGAAGAATCGTCAATAGCATCGGAAGGGGGGATCTGGATGCTGCAGCGGATCTGCTTCACCAGTTGAAGGGAGCGGCAGGAATCTACGGATTCAATCCGATATACCAGGCCGCTGCCGAGGTCGAAAAGTTGGCCCGGGATGGTTCCTCCGAGATCTCCGAGAGAGCGAAGGATCTGGCGAGCCTGTGCAAGCGAGCGACCTCCACACCTGAGTGAGGGCGCCAGCGGTCTCGATCATGACCCTCTACGAAGCGCGCGCTGGATATCTCGTTTCATCTCCTGGTCCTTCTTGGCGCGACGCTTGTCGTGAGTCTTCTTGCCGCGACCGACGGCGATTTCGACCTTGATGCGTCCCTTGGGGTTGAAGTAGATCTTCAACGGCACCACCGTCAGGCCCTTTTCCTCCATCTTGACGCGCAGCTGGTTCACCTGCCTGGCGTGAAGCAACAGCTTTCGTTTCCGGGTCGGCTCGTGGTTGGAATATCCACCGTGGCTGTATTCACCGATATGGACCTTCAGCATCCAGGCCTCACCGCCATCGATGCGAATGAAGCCGTCGACGATCTCGCAATTGCCGGCGCGGAGACTCTTCACCTCCGATCCCTGCAAGACGATGCCCGCCTCCAGGGTCTCGATAATTTCAAATTGATGCCGGGCTCGGCGGTTCTGAGCGATGATCTTCATCGACCTCTGGTCTTTCGGTTCAGGGGCGGCACACGGCGGTGCCGGAGCCGATTTTGTACCACGGTTGCCACCAGTTCATCACGGTAGACTTGACATCTGGAGCCAACAGGGCTATTCCATCGGGAGAGTGCCGAAGTGGCGGAACTGGCAGACGCGCCAGGTTCAGGTCCTGGTCCGGTTCACACCGGGTGGAGGTTCGAGTCCTCTCTTCGGCACCAATTTTTAACCTTGAGGGCGATTAGCTCAGTTGGCTAGAGCGCTACGTTCACACCGTAGAGGTCACTGGTTCGAGTCCAGTATCGCCCACCAGCATGAAATACTTGCCCTCTCATGTTCACGACATGGGAGGGCATTTCGATGATGATCGCAGAGATCACCACCGCACTGGATAGCCTCACGGCACAACTAGCACCACGGCTCGTACCGCTGACCCGTGAGTCAGAGATCCAAGCCATGTTGCGTGAAGCGTTCCACCAGTTGCGAGATCACTTCGCCCGTGAGGACGAGTAGTGGTGCTGAAACCAGTTAGCCCCTGGGTGCCTTGCGTTCCTCGTCGCTCAGTTTTCCATCACCGTCCTTCTTCTTCGCTCTAAAACTCCACTGCAATGTGCCTGGGTGATCTACATCGCCCCCCGCCACATCTTCCAACTCCTCGTCGGAGAGTTTCTTGCGGTCCTTGTCGTCGTGCTTCTTGTCGTCAGTCATATCGACCCCTTTCGTGGGTTGGTGTTCTATCCAGT
>Ga0310120_10003940_pt1 | contig 10561 bp, 3 predicted proteins | sample CB27_AW_983_MG_FD_203506 | JGI IMG/M metagenome (GOLD analysis project Ga0310120, IMG submission 203506) | Marine microbial communities from Western Arctic Ocean, Canada - CB27_AW_983 | ecosystem: Environmental > Aquatic > Marine > Oceanic | place: Canada: Western Arctic Ocean | collected... | reverse complement strand
CTACCAATCTCACGCGCGCGACTGTAGGCCGCTGCGATTGTTTCGGTACGTGGCATGGGCGCTCTCTCCAGGCTGCCGGTGACGAGCACCTGTGCGCCTGGCAAAATCGGCTGCAGGCTTTCAATTAGAGCGGTCATACGCTCCGCTTCCGACTGTGTGGTCACCCGCACATCGACAATCAGGCGGCATTCGTCCGGCACCACATTGCTGCGCGTACCGCCCGAGATTTTGCCCACGCTGACAGTGCTGCCGGCCTCGTAATTGGTCAACTTCTGCAGCGCCAGTACCTGCTGCGCCATCTCCTCGATTGCGTTTACCCCGTTGCGGTGATCTGCGCCGGAATGCGCGGCCTGCCCGAGCGTGACCACCTCGAAGTTGGCCACGCCTTTGCGGGCGGTTTTCAGTGCGCCATCCGGCAGTGCCGGCTCCATGCACAGTACTAACCCAGATGTTCGCCCAAGTGATTCAATTAACGGGCGCGATCCTTCCGAACCGACCTCCTCATCGGACGTGAGAAGCAGCGTTAGCGGCCACTGTGGCCAGTTCTGCTCGGTGCGCAGCGCCTGCAGCACGAAGAGTACCTGTGTGATGCTGGCTTTCATGTCGATTGTCCCAGGACCATACATTTCACCAGCCTGCACACGCACCGGGTTCTCTGTCAGCATGCCTACAGGGTGCACGGTGTCGAAGTGGCAGAGTATCAGGAAACCACCATCGACCTGTCCATCGCGGTCCGGCCAGCGTGCCACGACATTGTCTCCGGCGGACGTTTGCGTATCAATCTCGATGAAGGGTTCAAGCGGGCGTAGCAATTCCGTTATCTTTTTCCCCATGCGGTCCAGCGCGGCTTTGTCATTAGAAGGTGATTCGATCTCCACCAGATCGCGTAGCACCGCTTGCATCTGTGGCAGCTGGTCATCGAAGGTGCTAATGGGAATCAGATTCATGGCGAGGAGGTCACTCCAAGTGGTGGCTTTTCTAGTATATTCTACCCCCGCGCGCGAACGTGCGCGAACTTCAAGTCGATGGAAACGTATCGTGAGAACACTCGCGAAAGTGGGTAACCTATTTTCCCTAGGCCCATCGCGCGCTTGCCGGAACTGGAGCGCAACCTGTGGTGAAAATTGAATCCGACCGTCCGCAGTGTGCTGAAGGAACATTGTACGCGCATGTATGCTCCGGCATGTGGGTACGCCTGGACGTCCGGCGGCGGTTGACTCATCTATGAGCCTGTTATAAACTGGTACTATCTCAGCTGATAAGAAAATTGCACATACTGGCCAACCTGATATATAGTTTCACTCCGTGTTCATAAGGCGAAGCACGCGAGGAGCGAGCTACTGATGAGCGATTCAAATGTCCGTGTGCGAATCCCGCGGCGAAATCCTGCGCATCTTTTCATCACCATTTCTGTCATTCTGAGTATGTTAATCTCCGCCTGCGGTGGCGGCGCGCCAGTGTCCGAGGCTGTGCCGACCGAGGCTGCTTTAACCGAGGCGACAGCTGTACCCGCGGTTGAGGCCACGGCTGTGGTTACCGAGGTTGAAGAGGTGAAACCGGAAGAAGAAGCAGAGCCCACAGTTGAGGCTACGGCTGTGGTTACCGAGGTTGAAGAGGCGGAGGCGGAGGAGGAGGCGGCCCCGGTGGTGGAAACTGTGGCGGATGTGCTTCTGACCGTGCTGACAGGGCGTGTGGATTATAGATTGCCAGGGGTGGAGGAATGGGAGCAGGCCCTGGGTGAGGCCATCCCTCTGGAAGTAGGCACGCAGCTGCGGGCCTACCAGCTCTCTTCTGCGCGGCTGGACCTCGCCGATGGCTCAAAGGTGCTCATGAAGCCGGTCTCCAAAATTGGTATGACCACCTACCGGCACGAACCGGAGACGCCGCTGACACAGGCATATGTGGATATTCCAGAGGGTGAGGCCGCCTTTGATGTGAACGGCCCACTCAAAGGAGATAATTCCTCGTTCCTAGTGAAGATGCCTACGGGGGTCTTCTCGGTGAACCCGGCAGTAGAAGCATCCGCAGAGGCCTCCCCGGAGCCGCCGCCGGAGCAGCCCGAGCCGGAGGCGGCCGAGGCAGCCGCGGAAGACCCAGTGGTGGCTTCCACGGCGGAGGAACTAGATCTGGCTGACGTGACCCTGCACGTGCTTTCCGGACGAGTAGATTTCCTCTTACCGGGATCGGATGACTGGCAGGCGGCGGAGGGTGAGGCCTTCAGCTTGGAGCTGGGCACCGAGGTACGTACGTATCAGCTCTCTATGGCGCGTCTGGACCTGGCGGATGGCTCGAAGATTATGATGAAGCCGACCTCCAAAGTGTCGGTGAGCAGCTATTTACATGAGCCGGACACGCCGCTGACGCAGGCATACATAACAGTACCAGAGGGCGAGGCCGCCTTTGATGTGAACGGCCCGCTGGCGGGCGCGGACTCATCCTTTTTGGTGGAGATGCCCACGGGCGTCTTCTCGGTCACCGGAACCTCCTTTGTGGTCAACGCCGGCAGCGCGGACGAGCCGGCGCAGATAACCCTACTGGAGGGCAGCGTGGTGGCGGGCGCGACCGCGCAGAATGCGGATACTGGCGAACTAGAGGCTATGTTCTTTGAGATGGAGGCCGGCGATGAGGGTGCGGCCATGAATTTCATGTCCTCAGAGCAGGTGGCAGAGATAGCGGTGGAGACCGGACAGCAGGCTGAGATCGAGCAGCAGCTGGCCGCCATGAGTGTGGTCACTGCGCAGGGCACCGAGGGTATAGAGACGGCGGCTGAGTCCGGGCTGGCCGCGGCGGTGGAGCAAGGCCTGGAGAGTGGCAAGGTGGGGGCACTGGACGAGGAGCGGCGTGCGGCTGTCGAGAGCGTCGTCAGCGAGGGAGAACTTTCTGAGGCTGCTCCGACCGTGATTAACGCTGAGGAGATGGCTGCGGCGCTTGCAGAGGAGTCTGGAGAGGAGAGTGTGCTCTCGGGATTGGGCATGGAGGTGCAGACTGCCGTGGAGGCACTAGTGGGCGAGGGAACGGAGGCGCGCGAGGGTGTGCTTGAAGGCGCGCTGGAAAGTTTTACGGACTCGTTTGAAGGCCCGCAACCCACGGTGGTGACTGATGCGGAGGGTAACACGGTGCAGATCATGCCGCCGGAGGTGACCATTAATGCGGACGGCACAGCCAGCGTGGAGCCCGGGAAACTGTTGGACGAGAACGGGGATCCTTTGAGTGACGAGGCGCTTACCATTGTTTCCGAGAATCCGGTGACGGTAGTTGACCGGATTTCCGGAGAGGTGACCGAAGTGGGCATTATTGATGCGTTGGCGCTGCCGACTGTGGACCCCCTAGCGGGTGCGGATGATCGTGGAGAGATGGCCGGGGCAGCGCTGTTCGCCGGGCCGCAGCAGGAAGAGGGTGTTGGCAAGGTCATGTTCGTGGCCGGTGATACTGGTGTGAACCTGCTGCAGGGCGAGGGGGTAGCCAGCGCGCTCGGTGTGGACGCGATCACCGGAGAGACAGTTCCTTTTGTGATGGAGGTGGTCGCAGGTAAAGAGGGTATGGTGATCGAGATGCCGGACGTGGCGCAATTGCCCGAGGACATGCAGGCTGAGGGTGCGCTGGGTGGATTACTGGACATGCTCGGTGCAGTGGCCGCGGGAGGAAAGCAGGTTTTGGAGTCGGTGCAGGATAAAGGTTTGCTGCAGACCGTGGGCGAACTGCTCAGCAGTGAGAAAGCGGGTGGCCTGCTGGGTGAGAATGCGGCAGCCGCAGGCGAACTGTTGGCCGAAGGCACGGTGCAGCTGGGCGAGAAAATAAAGACCATCGACGCGCAGACCATGAAGACTATGTCCGCGGCCGGGCTGGCCAACGCCTCGCTGAGCGCGGTAGGCATGGGAGTAAAAAAGAGTACCGACGTGGTGGACCGTGCCAGCGCCGGCGGCGGCCCTGAGCAACAGGCGTTGGTGAACAGTTTTATCGGCGATTTCACGGGGCCGAAGTCAGACCTGATATTGGACTCTGAAGGCAATGTCATTGGCGAGGTACCTCCACCTGAGGTGGTGTTTGACCAGAACGGTATCCCGCAAGGGTTGTTGCCGAGCACGCCGATGGACCCTGAGGGCAACAAGTTGGACGAGCAGGCGCTGCAGGAGTTGACCGAAGCGTCCTCGGGCGAATTATTCATGATCGACCCGAATTCAGGTAAACCGGTGGCCGTGGGCGGCGGGCAGGTGGTCACCTGGGGCATTCAGAACATGCTCTCCACCTCTGACAACCGTGGTGTCGGGAAGCAATCCATGTTTCCGCCGGTCAGTTTTGATGCCGAGACAGGCGAGATGAAGGCCACGGTGATTATTTTCGCAGGCGGAGAATTTTCCGGATTTGATGCTTTCGATGCGGATAAGATGCGTGGTGCCGTGACCGAGGCGGGTGGCCCTGCGATCTTGGAAGTGCCGCGCTTGCCAGGCATGGAATTTGACGAGCAGGGTCGTATCGCCGGGCAGGAGGATCTCTCCTTTGTGACCTACGATGCGCTCGGGCAGGCGACCGAGTGGTCCATGCCGGACCCGTTCATGTTCAATGCAGAGGGCGATGTACTCGGGGTGCAGCCGCCGCCTGCGTTGTTGTTCGGGCAGGATGGGAATCAGTTTGGTCTGCACCAGGATGAGCTGCACTTCTTCCATGATCAATTTGAAATCGAAGCGGGTGACGGTCCGCAGATTGTATACGACCAGTTCGGTAATCCAATGACGACCGATATGAGCATGATGGCGCAGGTCATGCGCGATGAGAACGGCGAGGAGACCGGGCGGCAGATGATGGGGCGTACCATGGCTTGGGACAATGATTTCTTTGCGCACGGTCTAGCGCTGACAACCGAGGAGTTTCATGTGGCCATGTTTGATGAGGCGGGCAACGTCTCTACAGTGGCGATGTACTCCGAGCCGGTCTTCGACGAAGTAGGTGGATGGGCGGGCATGATGCCTCCCCCGATACTGATGCGCGACGAATTCGGGCATGTATATGGGTTACGAGAGTCTGACATAATGCTGTCCGCTGATGTGTTACAAGATATTTTCTTAAGTGAGGCAGGCGCGCGTGCGGGGATGGAGAAAGGCGGAGCGTCTATGTTCCAGATGGACTTCTTCGCGGCCACCGGCGCACGCAGGGGTGGCATGGAGTTCAATCTGGAGGCCTTCGCAGGTGGCCGCTTCGGCGCTGGCGACCCGAATCTGAGCCCGGAAGATAGCCGCACGGATTACATGCCCGGCGACCCGTTTAAAGACCCGTTCGCCGTGCCGTGGGGTCAGGGTCCTGAAGCCTTTGGTAACTTTGAGGGTGAAGGGCATACCAATTTTGCGGTCACGGGCTTTTTCGACCCGGAGCACGGAGACCACGTGGGTTTTGACGATTTCGGTGGCCCTGGTGGTATGGAGTTCGGGAACCTCGAAGTTTTCGGCGGCGGTTTTTCCGCACCTCGGTTCTTTGATGACGATGGTGTTGCCTATATGGCGCCGACCATCGGCGATGTTCCGGAGGGATTCTACGACTCAGGTTCGGGCTCTGGAAGTGGGGAGTTGGATGCCTACGGTTCTTTTGAGGGACAAACCGACTTTGGACCTTCGATGAGTAGCTTGGTTGGCGGCGGACATGGACACGGCAGGATGGACTTCTTTTCGCTGCCGGAAGGAATGGATTTACCTCCGGCCTTTGACGTCAGCTGGGGCGGGAAAGATTTTTTTGGCGGTGGCGGTTTTGGCTCGGACGAGGGTTTCAAGTATGACGAAGGCTTTGGCCCAGAGGACACCCGGGGTGTTGAGGGAGGCCTGCCTCCGGATGCAACCGATGAGCAAAAAGCCCAGTTTGCCGCAGACTCAGGTGGCACGCGCACTGATTGTGAGCCCGGTGATGATATCTGTCAGCAAGGCGGTATGGGCGAAGGTGGCTTAGGTCCGGAAGACTCGAGTACTGACTGTGATCCGGGCGACGATTTATGTGAGCAAGGCGGGGGCCAAGGTGGAATTTCTGACTACTGGAACTTATCCGAGGACGAGGTGGGCGGACGCTCGGGAGAGTTCAACGCATTTGATTTCTTTTTTGGCGGTGGTTACGGAGAACACTCGGATGATGAGCATCTAGGTGCCGGTGCCGGCTTTGGCGGTGAGAGTGGTGGAGGTGCCGCTGGTGGTGAGGTCCCTGGGCAGGGTCAGCAAGATGACCGGGGCGGCGTTGGCGGCGCGGCCTCTATGGATTTCTTGAACTATATGGCTAAAGGTGGCCCTGAAGACGAAGCCGGCTTCGACGGCGAGGGTGGTGAAGGCGGTTTAGACGATAGGGGTGAAGGCGGTTTAGACGATAGGGGTGGCGATGGTGGTGAAGGTGGTTTTGATGATAAGGGCGACCAAGGCTTTTTCGCTGGCGGCGAGGGGGAGCAGTCCGCTGGCGGGTTTGACTTCTTCAGGCAGTTCGAGGACGTTGGTGAAGAAGTGGCGCGGGGCGAGGGCCCTGAGGCCGAGGGCGACGAGCACGGTGGCTTAAGCGAAGGTGACACCCGTGGGGGCGAGGGCGGCCTGCCATCTGATGCGACCGCTGAGCAGCAAGCCCAGTTCAACCAGGATGCCGAGGGAAGTCGGACCGAATGCACGCCGGGCGATTATGAGTGTGAGCGCGGCGGTACTGGCGAAGATGGTGGTGAAGGCGAACATGGTGGCGAAGACGGCTTTGCTGGTGAAGGTGGTGGTGAAGGCGAACATGGTGGCGAAGGCGGCCTTCCTGGCGAGGGCAATGCGGAACCGGGCACCTGTGACCCGACGACCGACCCGAGCTGTGGAGAAGGTACTCATGACCCCGGCGAGCAGGGAGGTGGACCGAGACCCGAGGGTGAGGATACGGGCTGCGACCCCAACTGTCCGGGGCAACAAGGCGGTGGTGAAGGGCAGCAGCAGGAGCATCAGGAGCAGCAGGAGCATCAGGAGCAGCAGGAGCATCAGGAGCAGCAGCAGGATGAGCAGCCTCCTGAAGAGGAGCACCGTGAAGAGCCTCCTGAAGAGGAGCACCATGGTGAAGGCGAAGGTGAAGGTGAAGGCGAAGGTGAAGGTGAAGGTGAAGGTGAAGGTGAAGGCGAAGGTGAAGGCGAAGGTGAAGGCGAAGGTGAAGGCGAAGGTGAGCCCCCTCCTCATGGCGAAGGCGAACGCCCTTGATACAATCCGTTCCGTAATGCTTTTGGATAACATCATTCCCCTAGAATTACTACAATAGGATTTGGTAGCTTCTCCGCCCTGCTGTGGGTCAGAGGAATTCTGCGCCATATGTTTGTAGTATGCTGCCTCGCACTCATGGCTGGCTTGGGTATCCGTTCGCTTGTGCTGCGGGACAGCCGATTTGGATGGGGTATATCCATGCACCAGGGGAGCTACAACGTCACATATGCGTGGATGTATGATGATGGACGTGACCACTTTCGGGATTCAAATGATAGTACTCTATATTGCTTTCATAGACCCGGTAGATCGTAGAACAGCCGTGTTTTATGACGGCAATTGTTCGCTTTGCGTTCGGTCAATGAGGCTCTTAATATTTTTTGACTGGTTTCGAAGATTTGCCTGGCTTGACTTTCGCAATGCGAATGTTCGTACATTGATCCGCTGTGCAACTATTGAGCAACTCGTAAGCCAAATGGTGCTCGTCAGACCTACCGGCAAGATCGATTTTGGGTTTGATGCATGGATGTATATCTTGACGAAACTTCCATTGACGTTTGTGCCCTCACATTTATTACATCTACCCTTTATTTCCGGTGCTGGTCGTGTTTTGTATCGCATGGTTGCCCGCAGCCGTTTAGGAGTAGCGTATTACCATCCCGGTCAGTGCGACAATGTAGGTGGTCATGCGACATCCAGCCTTATGGAGCCGTAGATGGACGGTATCCGGATCGCGAATGATCGGCGAGGGAACTGATTGCTCTCGAACTCTCGGCTAGCAAGCTTTGAACCAGTACATGGAATTTTGAAGACATGAAATGGCCGCGTCTTCTCGCTTTGCTGACTGTGTACTTGTTCCTATCCGGATGTGCTAATGACAATTCAGCAATGGTGTCCAGCAACATTACGGTTGCGGCAACTCCTCTAAGCAACAGATTGGCTTTACAGGACAAGGAATCTGAGAAGGAACTGGTGATTAGCGGTGAAGGCAGGCGCTGGCTGCTGCGCTATGCTCGTGCTCTGTGTGAGGGTGAGACGGAAGAGTCGCTTACCGTCCCCGAGGAGGTCAAAGCTATAACCGCACCGGTCATTATCGTATATTATGACGAGAGTGGAGTGCGCCGCCGCAGCCAGCGCTTGGATGTTCCAGATCAACTATTGCACGAAAAATTGGCGCAGAACTTGTCCAAGGTGTGTGCGACAGGCACCGACGGTTATCTGCATTTGCTCGTGGTGAGTTATATAGCCCGGTTACCCAATTTCGGTATTTCTGGTTTGTTCGACAACAAGGTGTATGAACCGCAAGTGACTGGTATAGCTTACGAGTTGGACGGCCGGCGTGTCGAACTCGATCCTTTGGGAGCACTGGAGCTTAATCTTGGATCCCAGGGATCTCGTACTGAACTCGCTTATCGGTTGGGTATAGATCCTAAGAAGATGCCTGAGTACAATGACCTGCTAATCGAGATGTACCGTGTAATACACTTCGGCGAGGCGTATCCGACACGTAATTTCACTGACTTTCACCGTGGCCATAGTATTTTTTCGACTGAGCAGCTGACTTCTGAGGTCCTTGATGAGCGCATTGCTCTGATCGGCGATTGGTACAAGAACAATGTGCGTGAAGGCCAGGTCACCTACGAGTATTCTATTTCACGGGGAGAGTATCGAAACTACAAGCGTACTATGGTACGGTCTACCATGGCAACTTGGGTACTCAACCGTCTGGCCTACTACTTGGACGACAACAAACTGAAACGCTTAGGAGCAATTGCTATTGACTATTACCTTGACACATACTTCGACATAGCAGAATCTCTCAGGCATGGCGAGATTCTCCCTTCCAGTGCGACGTTGGACAATGGAGATCAGGTAATAAATCGTTACACTGCAGCTAGCTTTCTCGCGGCGGCAATACTTGAACGAGATGACTATCAGGATCAGCTACGTGAGGCTGAAATGCTAATGGAATGGGCGATGGGTTTTAAACGTGACGATGGTTTGATGTGGACCCAATATGCTCAGAGCCAGTATTTTATGCCTGGCCAGTTGTTATTGGCGTGCGCCTATATGTATGACAAGACTGGTGACGAGAGGTATCGGGCGTTCTTTAAACAAGTCTGGGCAGCGTATGAGGCACCACTGTATGCGACGATGCATTTGGGTAACGAGTTGTACATTCCGTACGCTCCTGCTTGGTTCACCCAGCCGCTATCCAAGATGTATCAGCTGACAGGGAACGGTCAATACCGCGACATGGTGTACGAGATCAACGACCGCGTTGTGCGGTTGTATGAGCACAACTCCGAGTACCAAGTTTACTATGACTATGACGGTGTGCTGTCGCCCAAGCTGGGTTACTGGGGAAATAATTCGATAACTGCAGCACACCTAGAATCACTAGTTGACGCAGCGGTGGTGGCGAAACTCGACGGGGACTGGGCGCGTCTAGCTGCTTACAAGAAGGTCATCCCGCACACAGTTGCTTTTCTGCTCCGTCTTCAATATATTCCGGAGAATACGTATTATGTCTCACACCGGGACAGGGTAATTGGGGGATTCAAGAAGGACATGGTGAATTCTGTGGTGTGGATGGATAGTGTCTGGCATCTGACTAGTGCATTCGTGAAAATTCAAACCAACGAGTTGTTGGATTCATAATCTGTACTTCTTGAAGGATTGTCACATACTCTCTCTAATGAATAGTGCTCACCATAATAGTTGCTATGGCCTTTGTGACTTTCCGTGCTCACTGATTTATACCCAGGCTGAGATTCTTTTCATCGCCTCTTCGACGCGCGGCGTTGGTGTGCCTAGCGAGATGCGAAAGTAGCCTTCGCCGGACTTACCAAAGAATGACCCCGGTGTTACTGAGACGCCCGTATCTTCCAGAAGCGTACGGGTAAACTCTGTCGATTCTCTCCCCTGTGGAATCTGTGACCAGACATACATTGCTGCTTGCGGCTTATAAGCAGTCAGGCCAGCCTGAGATAAGCTATCTAATACTATGTCGCGCCGTTCTTGATAAACCGCATTGCGATCAGATAGCCAGCTCTGATCTCCGGTCAAGGCAGCAATGCCTGCATCCTGAACCACCAGAAAATGGCTAGAGTCCAGATTGCTTTTTAAAGCATGAAGTGCGGCAATTGCTGGAGCATGGCCGCAGGCCATTCCCAGACGCCATCCAGCCATGTTGTAGGTCTTAGATAGCGAATTGAACTCGACTGTTACCTCTCGCGCACCGGGTACTTGCAGCAAACTAGGTGCCCGGTAGCCATCGTAGGTGACATGCAAATACGGTGCATCGTGGCACGCCATAATCTGGTAGGTGTGAGCGAAGTCGATTAGCTCTGTAAAGAACGCGTCGGAAGCAACTCCCA
>Ga0310120_10003938_pt1 | contig 10566 bp, 9 predicted proteins | sample CB27_AW_983_MG_FD_203506 | JGI IMG/M metagenome (GOLD analysis project Ga0310120, IMG submission 203506) | Marine microbial communities from Western Arctic Ocean, Canada - CB27_AW_983 | ecosystem: Environmental > Aquatic > Marine > Oceanic | place: Canada: Western Arctic Ocean | collected... | reverse complement strand
GAAAAATATCGCCCCCAAGAAGAGCAGGTCGCAGTATTCAAAAGGCGAAAAGCTGAGCTTGAAGGGAAGCTGGAAGTCATCAAGGAACTGGATCGCGCTCGAACAGGGCCGGTGATGATGTTTGATCAGTTGGCCGAGAATACCCCCGAGAGGCTTTGGGTCACGAGCCTCTCGACGGTGAACGGAAAGGTCCGCTTGGAAGGTGCGAGCCTTGACAACGTGGTCGTTGCGGATTTTCTGCGGTCACTGAACGGCTCGGATTTTTTCAACAACGTTGACCTGATTCGGACCGACCGCGGGACACCGATTAATGGAGTTCGCCTAGTCAAATTCGAAATTACGGCCGACTTCGCTCAACCTTCCAATGCGGCGCCCACAGATGCGGCCAGCCCGGCGGGAGCATAAAATGGCCATCGCATTCAATTTTGACATCGACGAGCGGCTCGAGCAGGTCGGGAAAGTGCCCAAGCCTATTCGACTGGGGGTTGCCGTTCTCTTGCTCGTTTCGGTCGCCGTCGGTTATTGGTTCGTTTCGTATCAACCGAAAGCTGAAAAGGTTGATCTCCTAGGAGAAAAAACCCAGAAGCTCGAACGACAACTCTCGAACATACGAGCGGTGGCGAGCAACCTCGAAGCGTTTGAGATGGAGGTCGCCTCCCTGGAATCTGAGTTCAAGGATGCGCGAAGGCGGCTGCCCGAAGGCAAACAATTTGAAGATCTGCTGAGTGATATCACAACGGCAGGGAAGAAGGTTGGCGTTCGGATCAAGTCAATTGAGCGACAATCGGAAATCCCACACGATTTCTACGCTGACGTTCCGTTTCGAATCGAACTCGATGGCAGCTACCACGACCTTGCCCGGTTCTTCGAGCGGATAGGGAGGTTGCCTCGAATCGTGAATGTGGGCGAACTCGATATTCGAGTGGATAAGGAATATCGCGAAAGCACAAATTTACGTGTTCAAGGAACGGCGACCACGTTTCGCTTCCTGGCCAATAGTGACGGGCAGGAGGGCGAGTCCTGATGTATTCGAAGGCTTCGAAAGTGCTCCTCGCCCTGGTGGCGGGCTTTGGTCTAATGGCCTGTGGTGATGACACGGAGAGCGGCGGAGACGCACCGGCGGTCGCAGTGGCGCGGAAGGCGCCAGTGCCCTCCCGGTCGTCCAGAGTTCCTGTGCAGGAGACGGCTGCAGCTTCTCCAGTGTCAGAAGAGGGCGATGATTTAGAGAGCTACGTCGCCCAGGGCAAGCGAGATCCATTTCGATCTTTTCATTTCAAAAATCCCGAGGAGCCCGTGGTTTCAATGGGGCCACTTGCGGATTTCGATCTGGCCCAGTTGGTAGTCGTTGGTGTTGTCTGGAATACAACGAACCCAAGGGCCCTTGTGGCGGATCCCGCTGGGCGATCTTTTGTCCTGAAGGAAGGCTCTTCGATTGGGAAAAATCGAGGTCAAGTCATTCGGATCAAGGAAGACATGATTCTCGTTAAAGAAAAATTTGTCGACTTCGAAGGTGCGGTGAGCACGAAGGACGTCGAGATACGTATTGAGAAGAGGCAGGGGGGATGAGACTTATGAGCGGAAAAGTCACCGAGAAACTTGCTATCGCAGGAATTCTTCTAGTGGCCTGTGGAGGTTTTTTTTCGGTTTCGGCGTCGCCCGATATTGGAACGGACCTGACTATGGACGAAGAGAATGTCCTGGATGACCCTTGGGCGCTTCCGGTCGCGGTTGAGGTGGCGGCCGTCAAGACCGGAAGTATCGACTTTGCCATGGAGGGGATGCCGACCGCGCTGCAGTCGGGAACCGTTTTGATGGCAGTCGACGTCGAGCCCGGAACCAACGGAGCGCTGATTCATTTTCACGCCGACGGTGAACTGGCCCTGGCGCGCACGTTCACGCTGAATGATCCTGCGCGGCTGGTTGTGGATTTACCGGGTATTCGAGGGGATCTGTCTTCGAACGCGTTTGTACTGGGCGGTGATGTCATCGTGGGGGTCCGAGTCGGTGTGCACCCGGACAAACTGCGTGTGGTGATCGATGGAGGCCCTGAGGTCGCGAACTTTGCGAGTTACAAAGCAGTTCCCTCGGGTGATGGTCTCTATCTCGTCATTGGTGACGATCCTGAACTGGCACTGGAACTGGAATCTCGTTTGGACCGCGGCGCTGGCCTCGGCCGGATGGTTGGGCCTGGGACAGTCCTCCGAGGAGTCCCCGAATCCACACCCGAACCGATCCAAGTGGCCATGAGGGCGGCGGACAATGGAAGTGATGCGGCCAATCCATGGGATGAAGTGGTCGATGTTCCCGATGATGCCGCGATTCTGGCTCGGATTTCCGACCCCTATCCGGCAAGTGATGGGTCTCCGAGTCACTCTCCAGGGGCGGCTCCGGGGGCGGATTTGGGCCTCCGGGAGGATGAGCAAAAGCCCGTGAAACCGAGCGGAGCAGCCAAAAATCGTGGGGCTGCCGAATCGGCAAAGGCCCTCGACCCCGAGCCGGCGACCCCTCAGGCTTCTGCCGTGGATATTTGGGCGGTGGAGATCAGCGCCGAGCCCGGCCAGGAAGCTCCCGAAGTTATTGTTGCGACAGAGGAGGTTGTGGCCTCGGTAGTCCCTGTAGTAGTCCCCGTAGTAGTCCCTGTAGCAGTGCCGGTAGTTGCGCCCGTGGAGGTGCCTTCACGCCAGGTGGCCAGCGCGATCCAGGCAGAAGAGGACTTCTCGCTCCGGGCCGGAAAGTCGGTGGAGACCCGGATCTCGGACTTGTCCGTGGAGGGCGAGACCACAGCGCAGCCGGAGTTGGTTCAGCTGGCTCAGGCAAGTACGGGTGCCGAGGGGAGCGCAACGTCAGCGACTTCGGCGAGCGACCCCTGGTCTGTGGGTTCGGAAGGAGTTGGGACCGGCGAGGCAGGAAGCGAGGCTTCTCGAGGGTTAGCACCGACGCCGAGCGAGGTCTTCGGGCTTCAATATGATCGGGACGAATCCCGGGACCGGATTGCGATTCTGGGTGATAAGGCGAGCGCCTATCGGATTTATGAGCCGGATGCCGAAACCCTGATCATTATTCTGGAGAATGCGGTTCTTTCAGAGGGGATGGGTGAGCGAATCACGCCTGAGTTCGGCGGGCCTGTGTCCCAGGTAACGATTTTTCAGCAGCCCGATATCGAAGGCAGCGAGGTTCGAGTTGTGATTCGCCGGGCCAGCGGACTTGTTCCCGATATATATCAGCGGGGCTCTCTGGTCCTTGCCGATTTTTCGAACTCGGCGGTGGCGGCATCGCTTCCCGTGGTGCTGATCCCCGAAGAGTCAGCCGCGGATGAGACGGCAGTCTCCGAGGGTGACGCACCGGAAACGCTTGCGGATGCAGCTGCTTCCGAGGGCTCATCTCCGAATCAGCCGGAGGAAATGATTGCGGTTGCGCCTGAACTGATCCGCGCAACAGGAGAGAAGACCTTCGGCGACGGCGAGTTGGCCGAGGCACCCATGAGCAGGGACTCGGCCGGAAGTGCTCATAGCCAGGGGTTTACGGGGAGCCCTATATCCCTGGATTTCAAGGACGTTCCGATTATGGACGTGCTGCGCTTGATCGCTGAAGTTAGCGAATTCAATATTATTGCCGGCGATGAGGTGACAGGGACAATCACTCTGCGATTGGTTCAGGTGCCGTGGGACCAGGCGCTGGATATTGTTCTCGTGACCCGTGGCCTTGGTTTTGTCAGGGTGGGGAACGTCTTGCGGATAGCCCCTGCCGAGGTACTTCAAGCCGAAGAAGCCGATCGACTTCAGGAGAGACGAAACAAGGAACAGCTGGAAGACCTGGAAGTGAAGCTGCAGCCCGTCAACTACGCCTCGGTGGCCGATGTAAGCGAGCTTGTCCGGCGCCTTCTCTCGCCCAGGGGAACGGTCAACTCCGACAAGAGAACGAATACAGTCATCATCAAGGACATTCCCAGCGTTATCAGCGAAGCGACTGCCCTGATTGAAGCCCTGGATACGCAAACGCCCCAGGTGATGATCGAAGCGAAGATCGTCGAGGCGGCTCTGGACTTTGGACGCGACCTGGGCACCAAGTGGTCTGTGGGAACAAACTCCGCCAATCAGCCTTTCAGTACCGGAGGCGTGACCTGGGATGGTCAGAACAGCGTTGCTGTGGGTCGCCAGATAGCCAATGCATTCGGCTCTGCAAGCATGGGTTTCCTTGTGCTGGATGATAACGTCCGGATCGATGTTCAGGTCGAAGCGATGGAGGAAGCTGGGCAGGGAAAAGTGATTTCCAGTCCTCGAATCGTGACTCTGGACAACCGGGAGGCTGTGATCGAGCAGGGTGTGGCGATTCCGTTTCAGACTTTTGAAGGCGGGGATGCCAAGCTCGAGTTCGTGGACGCAGTTTTGAGCCTGAAGGTGACGCCGCACATTACGCCCGACGAGAACATCATCATGGCCCTCGAAGTCACCCGGAATGCTCCCGATGAGTCCATCGTTACGAGCACGGGTTCCCCCGCGATTTCGAAGAATCAGGCCAAGACCGAAACGCTGGTAAAGAACGGGCAGACCCTGGTGATTGGTGGCATCTACACCATTCAGCGGGCGACGACCGAAACCCGAGTTCCCTATCTCCACAAGATCCCAATATTGGGTGCAGCATTCGTGTCGAAGAAAGTGGCGGATAGCCGAAAGGAACTGCTGATCTTCGTGACGCCCCGAATTGTGGTGAATCCGTCTCTGGCCGACAATTGAGAATGGGTGGCAGTCTCCGCAAGTTGGCAATTTCTTGACCGCAGGAGGACACCGGGTTCTCTTCGCGGCTCGCGATTTGAGGGTTGAGTCGAGGCGAGGAGCACCGTGTCCCAGGGCCAATCAGGAGTTATCAGCGACCTGACGCCCGAGACCGCTCGGTTGCGAGCACGGGTTGGAGGCGATCCAGGTTGTGCCGAATTTCCGGCCTTGGCCGAGGCCGAGCGCCGTGCCGGGCGCCTCGAAGAAGCGCTTGAGGTCGCCGAGAAGGGGCTTCGTGCGACCCCGGACCGCCTCGCCGGGCGCGTGGCTTTGGGGCTCATCCTGCTCGACCTAGGAAAGCTGGAGGCGGCGAGGGGGGAACTCGCCAAAATTTTCGAGAATATGCCCAGTCCCTGCGAAGCCGCTACCGACGTGTCTCCGGGGAAGCCCGCAGAATCCCGGCGCGGGACGGCCCACCGTGCGGGTGCCAAAGGCTCTTCGGCAAACCGTGCGACCCCGGTTGAACTGCCAGTCGGCGAGGGTTCGGCATTTCGGACCCGGACCATGGCGCGATTGTTGGAGAGTCAGGGAGACCGAAGCCGCGCCGAGGCGATTCTAGACGGTCTCGATTCGCCGCCAGTCGCGGCGGATGACCAAGCGGAGGGGCTAGGCGCCTTGTTGCTCGACCCGGGGGCAGACGCATCGGTTCGACTTGCATGCGACTCGGATGAGGGTGTCGCCGAGACCCTGGGGCGGTGGCTTCAAAACGTTCAGCGGGGGCGCTCATGAGCCTCGATTCGACCTTGGCAGAGTTCATGAGCGCGGGCAGCGGGATCCTGGGGGTTGCCCTGATGGACGGAGACGGGATCCCCATCGCCGAAACGACTCAGCCCGAGGCTGAGGCCCTGCTTCCGGAAGGCAAAATGTCCACGCTGGCGGTCGAATTTGAGCGCGTTTTGGGGGAGGCTGATAAGGCCGCGGACGCGGTTGTCGGCGGTCCTCTGCGAGAAACACAGATCTTCATGGCGCGGTTCTCGTTGATTTTTACCCGGATCGCAGACGGCCTCACCCTGGTGGTGGTGTTGGAACCCAATGGCAACCTGGGCAAGGCGCGCTATCTCATCCGTCGAAAGATTCTGGACATTCGTGAAGAAATCGAGGTCCCTCAGCAAGCGATCGCGGATTGAGGGGCGGAAAGGAAGGTCGCGTGTCGGAGAGCCTGAGCATTCTTGTGATTCACGGGCCCAATCTCAATATGCTGGGTACTCGCGAGCCGGAGATCTATGGCCGCGCCACCCTGGCTGAAATCGATGCTGGCCTGGCCACCCAGGCCAAGGAACTCGGTTGCGAGTTGGAGAGTTTTCAGTCCAATCATGAGGGAGAGCTGATCGACCGAATTCAGCAGGGCATCGGGTCGATGGACGGTGTCCTTATCAATCCAGGTGGGCTCACCCACAGCAGCGTCTCCCTTCGCGATGCGCTTGCGTCGACGGGGCTGCCCGTGCTCGAGGTGCATCTGTCGAACGTCTTCGCCCGGGAATCGTTCCGGCACCAGTCCTTCATTTCTGGAATCGCGTTGGGCGTAATTTCGGGGCTCGGCGCCCGGGGTTATGGAGTGGGCCTGGAGGCTCTGGTCGTGCATATTCGCGGTTGAGGCGGGAACAAGCCTCCGCGACGGCCGGTGCGTTCTTTCACTCTTCTTGCATAACGTCATAGTCCCCGAAGGGCGAATGCTTGGCTCCGCCCTCGATATAATGCCTTTAGCGCAAAACTCCGTTGCCGATACGATGTTGGATCAATCTTCCGAATTGTTGGGAGCAAAGGCTTGGGCCCCACGGGCGCCCAAGGTCGTTCCCCGAGGACCCTCCTGATGGCCATCAATAAAAGAAAAGTGCTCGACGCTGCACGCAAGCATGTACAAAAAGGCGCAAGAGCGAAAGCCTTCAAGGAATATGGGAAACTGCTTGCCGCCGATCCCCAGGATGCGAAGTTGTTGCTTGAGGTCGGTGATACCTACCGTCGCTGGGGCGAGGTGGAGGAGGCGATTACCCACTATACAAAGGTCGCCTCGCTGCATCGGGGTGAGGGGTACGATGCACGCGCCATTGCGGTGCTCAAGCAGATAATCAATCTCGACCCCATGCGTCACACGGTTCGCGTCGCCTTGGCCGAGTTGTACCAACAGATCGGTCTGGCGGCCGAAGCAGTCAGTTCGCTCCAGCAAGTGGCGGACGTTTATGCGAAGGAGGGACGTCAGCGCGAGTCTCTAGACCTTCTTCGCAAAATGGCGGCCGTCGACCCGCGCAATGTGAAGGCTCGCGTGAAGGTGGCTGAGCTCCTCGATAAAGCCGGCCATAACCCTGAAGCCGTCGAAGAGTATCGGGAGGCGGCGGTCGAGTTCTCTCGGCTTGGCGAAGTGAGATCCGTGGTCGAAATGTACGAGCGGGTTCTGGCGCTGTCTCCGAAACACGTTGCAACCTTGGCTGCGGTGGCCAAAGAACTTTGCGGCTTGGGGGAGGCGGGGCGTGCCGAGCCCTACGCCTTGCGGGCGCTAGAGGAGCAGGTCAAAGCTGAGCACTATGAACTGCTGTGTGAAGTCTACGAACAGATGGGCGATGAGGCTCGGCTCTCGGAAATGACACAGGGGTTGGCCTCGCTCTATCGGGAGAGAGGTGACGAAGAGCGTGCCCGGGAAGTCATGCAGCGGGCTCCAATGGGAGCCGATCTGAATTTGGGTGAGTTGGAGGGTGAGGCCGATCTTGACCCTCTGGTGGTGGACCCGGAGTCGCCGGTCCAACCGGGCTCTGCCGATGAAGGGGGCGATGCCGCCCCGTCAGAGCATTCTCTTGAGCAGGCGGACGTTCACCTCGGGTACGGGCAATACGACGAAGCGGTTGCGTATCTCGAAGGATTTTTAATTGAGTCTCCCACGAACTTTTACGCGCTCGAGAAGCTCGGCGAGGCCCAGGTTGGGCGAGGCGACGAAGCCGCCGCATCCGAGTGTTGGCAAAAAGCCGAGGCGCTTGCGCGTGAGGCTGGTGATCAAGATGCGGCTGCGGGGTTCGTCCTTCGTCTGAAGGAGCTTTCCCCTGCCGCAACGAGCTCGGAGGATAGCGTTGAGTTTGGCGATGAATTCGAGGTCGAGATTGGTACGGATTCCGATGATGGTTTCACTACCGACGGCTCCGATGATTCTGACGGCTCGGGATCTCCGAACTCTTTTGAGTTTGGTCCTGGTGACGAAGACGAGTCAGCGATTGCAGAAAGTGCATCATTCGAAGCGGATGGTTCAGAGGAAGTCGAGATTGATCTCGAGGGAGCTTACGAAAGCGAGTCCGCTTTAGTTGATCAGCCGCCCGGCGGCGAACAGGGCGTTTCTGCTGATACTCTGCTCGAGCGAATTGATGAGGATCTCGAAGAAGCCGAATTCTATTTGCAACAGTCGATGACTGAGGAAGCGGAAGCGATTTATCGTCGGGTTCTGGAGGCAGACCCGGAGCACGTAACCGCTCGAGAGAAACTTGCAGAACTGGAGGCTGGCGTATCTCGGTCTGTGCCAGGGCAGGGGGTCGCCCCGGCGCAGGAGCAAGGGCCAGAGTCAGAGTCAGAATCAGAGCCGGAGCATGCTCTAGAATTCGACCTCGATGCAGATTCCGAGGCTGACCTTGAGACCGATTTTGACTCCGAATTGGAGCTTGATTTCGACATAGGCACTGACACAGAGGAGTCGACCCCGAAATCGGAATCCCCGCCGGGGGTGGTTTCCGACGATCTGGAGATCGATTCAGAATTTGAGATAGACATCGAAATCGAGGACATCCCGCTCGGCGAGAGCAATCCGCCGGCTGGGCAGGGAGCCGAGATCGAGTTCGGTGAAGTGGCCCCCGCTCCGGGCACTCAGGCTGCGACGGTCGAGGAAGGCGTCGCCGAATTGTTCGCAGACTTCAAGCAGGGCGTGAGTGAAACCCTGGAGAAGGGCGATTATCAGACCCGATTTGATCTGGGCATTGCCTACCGGGAAATGGAGCTACTCGAGGACGCGATTGCCGAGTTCCGGTACTGCCTCGACTCACCCGACTGGCGGTTGCAGAGCCTTCAGATGATCGGCCTCTCAAGCCTGGACTTGGGGCGCGCTGCCGACGCGGTCAGCCACTTTGAGCAGGCCCTTTCGGCCCCGGATCTCAGCGACGCCCAAAAGTCGGGCCTTTATTTTGATTTCGGCCGAGCCCAAGCTGCGCTCGGTGACACGGACCCCGCCCATGACAGCTTTGCCCGGGTGCGCGCGATCGACCCCAACTTTTTTGGACTGGCGGAAGCGGTCGCCAGCCTGCCCCCTCGCACGCCCGGCACCGAGCCCGTGGAGGAGGAGTACGAATCCTTCGAGGATCTGATGGCCGAGTTCAACCAGGACGACTCGAGCAAATAGTCCGGGTCGCGAACCGAACTGACCGCGCTAATCTACGCCCCCAAGCGCGAGTAGCTCAGTTGGTAGAGCATCAGCTTCCCAAGCTGAGGGTCGCCGGTTCGAACCCGGTCTCGCGCTCCAGCTTTTCTTGAGCCCCCGCGTGACTTATGTGGGGGCTCTTGGCGTTTGGGCTTGCCCGGCTTCTGGATTCCCGCAAGGGGTCCCGCAACGGCCTCCTGGCGAGCTTTCGACATGATTTCCTCGAGACGTTCGACGGCATTCGCATCGTCCTCTTCATGGCGGGTATGGGGGAGAGAGAAGAGTGGGAGGCGACTGGGCGAGCAGGGGAAACCGTGGCGTCTTCCTGCGCATCGGCCCCAGGGAATAACCCTCTGGGGTCGGCTTTGATCCAGCATGCCCGTCCCGGTTCGCGCCCGATTCCCGCATTAATGTCGGCTACGCCGGAAAAAGGCGGTCTCGGCAGCAAGCCGTGCACGCAGCGTTAACCCAGTGCTTCGTCGTACATGGGAATGGCCGGCTCTGCCTGGGCGAGTATGGCCCAACGGGCCACAGAAGGCTGTCCCCACATCGCCTCAACGTAAGGCTGCAACCCAGTCGGTGTTCCCACCCCGTAGGTTCTCAACCGGCTCAACACGGGCATGTACATACAGTCGGCGACACTGAATGCGCCGAACAGAAAAGGCCCCCCGGAACGATGCAGCGCCTCCTCCCAGAGCTGGAAGATACGCGCGAGTTCACCCTGGGCCTGCTCCGAACTCACAAAGGCCTTTGCTCGCCCCCGCTGGTTCATCGGCATTTCCTGCCGCACTGTCTGAAAGGCGCTCATCATCTCGCAGCTCACCGCCCGGGCACGGGCGCGGTCCCAGGCGCCCCGGGGCCACAAACCCGCTTCGGGGCGGCTTTCCGCGACGTACTCGCAGATCGCCAGAGACTCGTGCAGCGTGAGTTCACCGTCAAGCAGAACCGGAACCTTCGCTGCACCACTGATCGCCAACAACTGCTCGCGCCAGCCTTTGTCGACAAGACCGCCGATGTGGCGAACCTGGAACGGCACTCCCGCGTGATCCAGCGCCAGCCAGGCGCGCACCGACCAAGAGGAATAGTTGAGACTGAAGACCACCAGTTCCATGGCCGATCATTAGCAACTCGACCGGCCGGTAGCACCCACGCATCTGCTGTTCTGGAAGCAGAGTGAGCAAACCCAGGCCCAGCGGTCCGTGATAGAGAATTCAGGGGCGTCTCGGCGCGTCACTCCACCCATGCCCACGTACGTACGGGCACCCTCGGCTTCCTGGGAGAGCCGGATGCGGACCCCGACCTGTAAATCCGTGGCCTAGGGCCGGATGCGAGCGCGATCAACCGAGCGGGCTTGCCGAGAGGCGCTCGGCGGGACACAACCGAACTCGACAAAGCCCCATACCCGGAGAT
>Ga0310120_10003937_pt1 | contig 10567 bp, 7 predicted proteins | sample CB27_AW_983_MG_FD_203506 | JGI IMG/M metagenome (GOLD analysis project Ga0310120, IMG submission 203506) | Marine microbial communities from Western Arctic Ocean, Canada - CB27_AW_983 | ecosystem: Environmental > Aquatic > Marine > Oceanic | place: Canada: Western Arctic Ocean | collected... | reverse complement strand
CCTGACGACGCTGGTTCACATCACTGCAGGTTGAACTCGAGGGTAATTCCGACCCGTGCCATCACTAGCTCGCCGTCACGATTCATGGATGTCATTTGTGCCTCGTTTTAAGGGCTTGAGTGCACCCGGCAGAACCCTAATAAACCGCGGGTGGCCGAACAAGTCCGCCAGAGACATACTGGCGTTGCTTCGGCGCTAGAGCACAGTCGTGAGCTTAATGAACAAAGTATTTCCCTGCTCGGACCGCTTGCCGAAATCGGCCGTGCCTCTCTGGTAGGCGATCTGGATCGTGCCAAACGGTGGGAGGTAACGATATACGAACACCGCCTGAATATTCTGTCGCTCAATGACGGAGTTGGTTTGCCAGAACACTCTAAAAAAGAGATCCGGGGTAAAGAACTGATTAGCCCGTAGGACATGGATCCATGTGCCGTCACCGTTGGGGTCAGGGTCGAGTACCAAGCGCTGCAGTTCGTACTCCGCCGAGAGCTCTGGTGTCACCTTGTATTGCAGCGCTCCCGTTAGGAGACGGAAGTCCGAATCGAAGTTGCGTCCAAATCCGACGCCACCACGCACCGATTGATACGCGCGGGTGTTGTAGCCGACCTCGAGTCCGGTCTGCCAGTTCCGGAAGTCCTTCTCGAATCGTTTAAACTCCTGGGTGTGCTCGATGGACGTGCTCCAGCGATTTCTCCAGTCGACAGCGAGCGACTCGTCCACCTCCCAGCTGCGAAGTGTGTCGCTCTGTGCCCCCCAGTAGACGTTGTAGTTGGAGGCGTACTCCAGGCGCTCGATCGCGCCACTGCGTAACCAGAATGTCTTGTCGACGGCGCCATCGAGCTCTCGACGATCGTCGTCCCGAATAAATCCGACCACATTGACATTGTCGGCAAACCGCTCGCCGAGCTGTGTGTACCGGATATGCGCGTGTGCCGTCGAAGAGTCGTATGACGGACGGGCGAAGAACCCAACACTGCCACGACCGTATTGTCCGTAGCTTTTGACCACCTGCCCGGTGAATCCAAACACCTCGGAGAAGAAGAGGTTGGTGTCGAACCCTGCAGATCCCTGTTGCGATCCGCCCTGAGTGCGATTGACAACAAGAAAACCGATACTCGACCGCTCGAACAGTTCACGTTGCACACGGACGACCCCATAGCCGGCCGTGTCGGCACGCTCGTCGACATCTCCGTAAGTCGAGAGCGCCGCGACTCCCCATTTTCCTTGCCTGCCGATGACTTTGCCACCAGCCGTAATATCTGCGATCCGCCGCGAGTAGAAGGTTTGAATCCGCTGATTAAAGAGTTCTTGTCCTTCCAGAAAAAATTGTCGCTTCTCTGTCAAAGCTAACTCAAATCGTGTGAGGTTAATCTCCTCCTGATCGGCCTCGATCGTGGCGAAGTCTGGATTCACCGTGAAGTTGGTTAAGGTCTGAGGGGTCACCGCATACCGCACGTCGAGACCAACGGCTCCAGCCACCGTGTAATCCTCCTGCACTTCAGACAGTGCGTACGGAATGATTTGATGGCGTTGCCCAGGCGGCGGTACGTCCAGACCAACAAGGTCACCCGCCTGCGACATCCGACCCCAGTGATCAACCGGACCAGACCAGTAGCTCCGTTCGAGCGAACGTCGCCGGCTCCGGGCGAAGTTGACCCCCCAGGTCGTGTTCTTCCCCGCCGTATACTGCAGCGCGCTTAACGGGATCGAGACTTCGACCGAGTACCCGTAGTCGGTGCGTGCGGTCTCTGACTGCCATGCCGCATCCCAGGTTTGGTCGTTACTGTTCCCATCGTCGGTGATACGTCCATCCAACTGTGTTCCAAGCACGTTCGTCATGAAGAAGTATCCGGACCGGCCATCGTGAAAAGTATCGATATAGATCTGGACGGAGTCGTCGTTCCACAGCTGCGCGTCCCGCCTTGTCATCTGTGCCATCAGCGATTCGGGATCGTGAGCCTCGAACGCGACGTACAAGTATTCGTCGTCATACAACACATACACCACCGTTTGCAGTTTCGCTACATCGCCACGATTCGGCTCAAACTGGACGAAGTCCTTACCGCGCGACGCGGCCTGCCATTCGCCAGATTCGATCTTTCCGTCGATCACCGGAGGAACGACGGCGCGCTTCGCGTCCATGACAAAACTGACGTCACTTCCTGAGACGGGTTGCGCAAGCGTAGGGTGACCGACGGCAAGAAGCAGTAGCACCACAGCACAGACCGATCGACCCGTAGGGTCAGGGCAACAAATTGCCGCAGTCTTGCTATGGCAATGCGAAGACATATATGGAATTGTGTCGGCGCACCGGCTTCGGCATCGAGTCGGCGGCCACCCGCAGCGGTCCCGATGTCGCCGAACGTCCCTCTCCAGTGAAGACCATGACGTATTGCTTGCCATCTACCGCGTACGTGATCGTACTGTTCACGATCATGCCACCAACGATCGTTTCCCACAGAACGGTGCCGTCATCGGCGTCGAGGGCACGCAGTCGGCGATTCAGGTCGCCGAAAAACACAAGGTCGCCGGCAGTGGTGAGCGCTGAGCCGTTGGTCGGCTGCGCCTGGGAATAGATCACCTGCATTTCCCCGGTGGAGAGGTCGATTTTCGCGATACCCATGTAGGTGTCCGGATCAATGCCCGGCCGCATGACACCGAAACGCGGCCCGAAACCGTACGGGCTGGCCATATTCGCTGTCATGGAGAGACATTGGTCATGGAACGGCACATAGAGTGAGTTCTTGCCCGGATGGTAGGCGATGTTCCACAAGCTTCTGGTGTTGTGGTAGCACCCCAAAATGGTGTCACCGTCTTGCTTGAAGAGCTTGTCCCAATTCGCCTGAGTGGCGCCCGTGTTGACGTCGATATGGTTCATGTTGAGGTCGGGCGTGTCGTAGGGGAAGGGTCTGGCCCACAGGAAGCGGCCATCGTCCCGGTTTACGGCGAACATGCCGCCACCCTCAGCCACGGTTACCACGATGTCGCGCTCAGTGTCCGACGCGGCGCTCGAGCTAATCCATTTCACATGATTGGGATCAGGAGTGATTCGTGTGCGGACCAGAACTCGCTCCTGGTTGTGGTCCGCGTCCCAGTCGTCAGCGGGCAACTCTTGGTAGTACCACACCAGTTCGCCCGTTTCGACGTTCAGTGCAACCGTTGAGTTGCTGTAGAGATTGGATGGGGCGGTATTCGAAACGGCATCTGGTCCACCGTGACGCATCAGTCGCGTATAGGGATCAGGATTGGCGACGCCCCAGTAGGTCACCTTGCGAATTGGATCGTACGATCCCGGCAGGCCCCACGGGCTCGCAACCCGCTCCTCCGACGTCAACGTCCCCCACGTGTCACCCCCGGGGTCATCGGCCCCGGCGGTCGTAAAGAACTTCCAGACTTCCTCACCAGTCATCGCGTCATGGGCCGCAATGAAACAGCCTTTCCGGCCGGTCGTATCTAATGCGCGATCATCAAAACGGTTACAGCTACGGTTCGAAATCACGTTACCGTGGGCGACCAGGACTCCGCCGGCCGAGTTACGGGAACCGTCTTCGACGATTTTAGTCTCCCAGCGAACTTCACCTGTCCTGGCATCGAGGGCGCGAAGGAACCCGTCGAACGCCGTGTGATAGACCATGTCCTGATAGATGCCGAGAGTTTTACTGCGTGCGGTCTCGGCAGGGGTGTGCTCGCCCCACTGCTCCCAAATCAGATCTCCGTTGGTGGCATCGAGCGCCAGGACACCATCACCGGGCGCAATCACATACATCACGCCATCGTGAACGAGGGGGGTTGACTCCTGCGCACCCACCGGAAGTCCGCGCGACCATACCATCCGTAGCTGACCAACATTTTCAGTATTTATTTGATCCAGTGGACTGTGCCGCTGCTGGTCGTAGGTCCGGCTCATATGCAACCAGTCCGCAGGATCTGGATCTATCAGCATCGCCTCCGTGACAGGTGTGAACGTCTGCGCAATCGCCGAGGACGTATAGCCGCCAAGCGAGACAACCATGATGGCGCCGCATATCGATCTGTAACTCACAATCGCCTCCCAGAAAAGTTTCGACCCTACGTGCCAACCTTGTGCTCGCTGCCTCACCGCCCCGCGGTCCACGAGCCCTTGCCCAAGCTTCTATTCCCCGCCCGATCTTCCGCACGGCTGCCGCTGAGAATACTCGGCAAACCACGACTGCCTGCGTGACACGCATATTCCCCAACTGGCGCATCCGCCTTGACCATCGGCACCAACACCGTCCAGGTCCTTGTGTAGGTTTGCGGCACGCTCCGCTTCCCGCTGACGCGCTACTAACGTCAACTCTGGCACGCTTCCAGTCGAGGGATCCGTAATCAACGCCTTGCGTGTGCTGAGAACCCTCGCGTCGCGCCAGAAGTTGTTATAGGTTCCGGTGTCACCTGCCCTGGGCGCACGCTCAGCATCGCGCCGCGCCTCTTGCGCCGTAACCTCTTTCCCCGTCAGAACTTTCTGCCCGACGAGGTCGGCTGGTCTTTCCAACGGTGTATTGACCGTGTTGTTCCAGACGTGCTGCAGATCAGTTTCACCCCACGGTGTTCGGGACGGTGTCCGCGCCGTCAGAGCAGCCGACGTTATGAGACCCAAATCAACCTGTTCAACGGTCGCGAACCACGGCGGGAACCCCGCCGTGGTCACTAATACACGCACCCACACCGATTAGCCAAGCCAATCGTTCATCGCACATCCTCCGGGGTTGGTCCGCACTCTTTAAGTCAGCACCGATTTAAAGACGAGTGCCAGTCAGCTCCACGCCGATCTGTCAACGACAGTCTTTTTTATCTCTCTGGGTCAGCTCGTCGCACATCGGTATTCCGCTAAAACGGCATGGCGTTTCACCTCATCTTATCCGCGGCTATTGCACTGTACGCACAATTGAGAGCCACGCCTGTCGTGATGACGAAGTCGCTCATGTGCCCTGTTCGACTGATTTCTGCCGTAACATCAATTCGACGGCTCAACGACCGTCCTGTTAAGGTTGAAGATGCCAAGACATCGCCCGGCGGCGTCAGTCACGCCCCTCATGATGACGAAACCAGCGGGCTCAGTCCTCGCCAGTCGCGTCGAACACCGACGTGGCGGCGCAACTTGCCAAGAAAGACTACAGCGAAATGCCAGAGCAACACGACCAGCCGCCCATCGTGGAGTTCACACTCGATCCGACCAGCCCATCAAAGCGACCTGAACAGCTAATCACGGTGTTAGAGAGGACACTTCAGCGGGAGTTTTCAGAGGCGTTCGAGATCGTCGATATCCAGCACACGCCAGGGGAACCGGTCGTAAGCATCAAGGGCCTTGAAAAGCTTGACACACAGATTGCAAAGAGCCTTGCGCGCAGGGCCAGAGTCGTGTTCAACGATTTCATGACGAGTCCGTGGTATTAGTGAGCCCGGTCGGGGTCCGAGCCATGTGCACGACCCGCTGCGGGAAGGGGATCTCGATGCCCGCCTCGCCCAGCATCTTATAGATCGCCGTGTTTAGTCCGTCGATGCACATACCCCGCTGTGCGGGCTCGTCGATCCAGGCTTTAACGCGGAAGATCAACGCCGAATCTCCCATCTCGACAAAACGCACCAGTGGCTCGGGGTCGAGGACGACGTTTTCGACCGATCGGGCTGCCTCGTGAAGCACCGCGCGGACTCGGTCGACGTCGGAGCCGTAGGCCACGCTCACCGAAATGACCACACGGGTTTTCCTGTATGGCCCCCCAGACTCGTTGACGACCTTGGCGTTGGCGATGTGCGCGTTGGGGAGAGTGATTTCAACATCGTCTCGGGTCAACAGCCGCGTACTACGTAGCCCGATCTTGACCACCTGGCCGCGCTCCCCTGAGTCGAGATTAATAAAGTCGCCGAACTTGTACGGTGCGTCCATGATGACGAAGAGTCCGCCGAAAAGATTCGCCAGGGAGTCTTTTGCCGCGAACCCCACAGCAATCCCCATGATGCCGGCCGAGGCCAACCAGGGTGAGAGATCGAGATCCCAGGCGATAAGGAAACAATAGGTCGCCAGAGCGAAAACGACGATCTTGCTCAGATTGTCGAAGAGTGGAAGCGTGCGCGCTTCGATCCAGGCGACACGGTCAGAGAGTCTGCTTAATCCCTCCAGCGTGGTCGAGGTCAGCTTGAATCCGGCCGCAGTCCAGACGAACACCGCCACTGTCTGAATCACCGCGACGAAGATCCGGTCAACTCCCGGGCTAACCCCCAGTGTTTTAAGTGCGATGTGCAGTCCGACGAGCAATACGCTCACAAAGATTGGGCGGTGAAGCAACTTGACCAGTTGATCGTCTAGATCGGTGTTCGAGCGCAGAGCCAAACGCAATAGGAACCGTGAGATCAACAGATCGACGCCCTTGGCCGCGACCGCCGAAAAGGCGACGATCTCGAGAGCACGCACCCACGGTAAGGCCTGGGCCCCTCGAAGGAAAGTGATCCATTCGTCCATTACGGTTTCCTCGTCCCCAGGTTTAAGCCGTGGAGCCTCAGGGAATCAGCCCTAAGACGCACACGCGAATAGTAAAGATCCGTCTCTTGATGCGTATGCTTGATTCAGCGTAGCGTATTCACCCGTCACGCGTATGGTCCGAGACCAGAGATATCGTGGTCAGAAAACGCTAAACACGCAATCAAACTTCTTAGGATCCAGTTCCTAGAGACGCTTCACGTCTGCTATATCCTTTGTTACAGAATGCACATCATGAGACAGTCACGCCGGATCGGTCCCCGTCACCAATTTTTAAAACGACGACTGGAGCTCAACATTGAGGTCTTGACCCAACGCAGGAAGCGCCGTGGGAACACCAGAAATGAAACGACATGAGATCGGGGGCCAACCTGCCCCAGCCATGCGGTGCGTTGCTTGCCGGAGCGGCTACGTGCTGATCGAGCGGTCGGCTCTGATGCGAGCCTGGCCCTTTATCGTCCCGGTCCGCTAAATGTGGTGAGGTCGGCGGATCTGTCGCGGGCCGGCGTGCTAGCTCAAGACGGTAAAGTTCGCGGACCACTCGTGTGGCCCCCAGATGAGAACGAACCGCCCTTGGTCCGGAGTGGTCATCACAACTGATGCCGAGAGCGCACGGGACGAGTCATCTCCCTGCAAGTAATCCAGACTGACCTCGCCCGCGTCAAACGACGGGTCGTGCTGTGTACCCCATGCATCTGGTTCATCGTTGAAGACAAGCCGCCATCCCTCCGCTGCACGTCTGAGCCACACACCATAGCCGCCCGGTGAGTCTCTGAGTCCACCGACGTTCCCCGTATTGAGAGTCACCTCGCCAAACTGCAAAGGAACGTCAATGTCGAAGCGTATCACTGCGCTGGCTGTCGTGGTGACCACCATGTCAGTCTCGACTGACACCAAATGGGCAAAGTCTCGGTCCTCAACTTGCATATTTCTTCCGTAAACGACCATCAGACGCGGGCCATTGCCCAGCTGAACAGTGGCAGTATTCCGTCGGGTCAACCGGTTCGAGCGCTGGATTTCAGCGCTGTCGAACTCGAACGTTCGCTGATCACCCAAGGGATCTCGCTGCCGAGGTCTGGACTCTCGAGGTATCAAAAATTGCACCTCTGTCGTCCACTCGTGACGGCCCCACCGAAGAAGCAGCCGTGCTTGGTCACTTCCAGTCGGAACGAGACCAGCGATAAAAGTAGGGGAGTTAGCGGTGACAGTCGTATGTGTCAACGGTACGGTGCCGAAGATGCTTGACGGGGCTGTTAGAGGACCGCCCTGACTGTCCGCTACGTCCAATCTCCAACCGTTACTTGAGCCGGTCAACCACAGATCATACCGAGCGAGACGTAGCTCTGACATGGCCGAGGAGCCGGTCACCACCGCATCCGGTTCCTCGACCGCTATCTCGACACCTGCCATTCGGATTGAGGCGTCAGTTTCAATCTGAGCGACGCGTACGTGACCAGCCTTCGGTTCACTTGGGTCCGACAGTAGCATTTGATGGGACGGGTCATCCGCTCGCAGAGCCGGAGTGTATTCCACCGTCAGCGTGCGGAGGTCAAGCACCACCTCCGACGAGTACTGAGCCTCGACCGTCACAGACAGCCCTAATAGGGTCAGGCTTAGAATGACGATCAGCTGGCGACTATGGTAGTCGAGCATAGCGACCTCAGAAGTAAAAACCATGCCTGAGGTTGCACACGCCTAGTTCTGCGTGCCAGTCGCCGGCTCTACTTCTTCGGCGTACCCGAGGAACCCAAGCATCATCTCATCGTTGGTCCGCGGTGCGTGGCCAAGTGAACGGTCCGCGTCGAAACCTATCCGTAGACCGTTTTCCGACGTGTTGTCGTACCAAAAACTCACATCGATCATCGTCCCCTTGGGCAGCAACTTCGGCTCCTTGTACCAGTACGTTTCCTGCCAGTGTTGCTGCCAATTTGGAACGTCGAGTAGGAGTTCCTGAGTGCCGTCTGGATATGTCGCCGTGTAGCGAGCAGCAGTGCCCCGAAAGTGCGCATGAGGCCACAAATTCGCCACGTACGTGTCCCTTTCGAGCATCCGCCCCGCACCAACGCGATAATCCTTCCGGTGCGCTGGAATCATGAAACCGCGGTTTCCAATAGAGTCGTTCTTGAAGGTATATTTCGGTGGTTCGTGGCTCAGGAAGAACCCCATTGACGCCTGGTTGTCGAAGGACGTTCCTGGACCTGGTTCCTTGTTGAAGTGAATGCTATACCGCGCCGTCGATCCCGTCGGGATGAAGAACCCCCAGCCGTCGGGTAGTAATTTTCCCTCCGTCCCGGACGAGACGCAACCTAGAGAACCGCCCCGGTCTGCCGCCTCGCCTTCATCTTCACCTTGCCCGGCATCAACCTCGACGATGGTGTCCTTATCTTCGATGCCCGCGCAGAAATGGTGAACCCGGTCACCCGTTTCCCCCACCCGGAACTCCCACCCGCGAACCCAGACGCCGCCATCCGGTAGGACTGCGTCGTCAATCTTGGTGCGTATCGTGGCCTGGAGGTCGTACGCGTCGTCTGGAATCGTATATCTCTCCATCTCGACAACAAAGTCCGGCCTACCGAGGAACCAGCCTTCCTCCTCGTCACCGAAGGTACGAGGCGCCGGGCCCGCGTCCCTCTCGCCAGCCGGTGCCCCCGCATTCACCCACGCCGTGATCGTCTCGATCTCTGCGTCGGTCAATCCACGCTCGTTAGAGAAGAGTCCGTCCGTGTGCTCGGAGGCATACCAGGGTGGCATCTCGCGAGTTTCGACCTTCCGAGCGATACCGCGTGCCCACGGGCGGGCCTCCTCGTACGTCATAAGCGACATCGGCGCAACGATACCGGTGATGTTCTGACCAGCCGGACGATGACAGCTTTGACAGTTCTCCTGCAGAATCGGCAATACGTTCTCATAGAACGTACCGCCCGCCTCTGCACCCGCGTACGCGGCGCTCTGCGCCAGCACACCCAACAACGCAACGATTGCAAATACTCGCAAACATCTCATTGTTATTTCCTCAACTCTTCTCTTCCGGATGACCGCACCAGCCCCGAACCTAAAGCCGCTTGATCTCGCCACAGAGTTTTATACCCAGTTTTTATCACTCCGACCCTAAGGCGTCAAGCACAGAGACCCACTTGGCCCACAATACGCCAGGTGACGATCAATTCAGGTTGAACTCCAGTGCGATTCTGACCTCGACTGCCACTGGCTCTCCGTTAAGAGTCCCAGGCTCAAAACGCCACTGCTTGGCGGCTACAACAGCCTCCACATCTAACCCGAACTTCATATCCAGTGATCTGGCGATTTGGATATCACCAACCGTGCCATCTGGCATCACGACCGCGTCAACCCACACCTCCCCCTCGATCTGTCGCCCCTGTGCCGCAGGAGTATATTGGGGCGTCATCTCTTCCAGGAGGCGGGGCTTGCGAAGACCGACGTGATCAACTGTGTATGTCCTCATCACAGATTCAGATCCGGAAACCAGCTCACGTTCCGCCAGTGTTCGGCTATAGAACAATGGCCTGAATTCATCACGGCCGAAACTCATGGCGACGGTAGCCACGACGCTCACGGGGCAGTTGTCGCGCTCGGCGGGTCGGTATCGCCAGAGCGAAACGATGTTCGTTGCGGCTCGCTCAAATAGCTCGGATTCATCGTCGACTCCATTCACACTCACGACGCGTGATGCGACGACTGAGCCGTCGAACCCAATCGTGATCTGCAGGATTACGAGAGCCTCAGATTGGACGGCAGGGTGATATACCTCGACATCTGCAAGACCGCGGACGGGTGTCAGATCGACTGGAGACGATGGCCCTCTACTGACCGACAAACACGAATTTCTTGCGTTTGAGTTGTCGAACGGGATGGTGACACCCGTTGCCCCGAGCCGCACTTCCAGCTCACGAAAGAACTCGTTCGCCGGGAATGCAAGGCCGTGGTGAACGTATTGGTTCTGCCCCAGTTCTGTACGCAGGACCGTCGCCACATGGACCCGCGCCGCTTCAACGAATGGCGACACGAACACGTGGAGCTGAAATTCCACCGGCACGGTTTGGACACCGCCGA